>SESH01093536.1_pt1 | contig 32491 bp, 27 predicted proteins | sample 3171561 | NCBI WGS metagenome assembly SESH01 (sample SAMN10866947, study PRJNA518727) | freshwater metagenome | biome: subpolar coniferous forest; feature: holomictic lake; material: water; isolation source: holomictic Lake 442 2011 16.5 m and 2014 13 m | place: Canada: near Kenora, Ontario
AGGCGGACGGGCAGATGCAGCCGGCGATCGCCGCGCTGGAAGCCGGGCTCCGCGTGGACCAGCAGTCGCTGGAGGGCTGGCTCCTGTACGCCGAGCTGGCGCAGGCGCTCGGCTCGGCGGATATCGCCCAGGAGGCGGCCGGCGTGGCGCGCCGGCTGGCGCCGGACGACCCGCGGGCCAACGCCTATCTGCCGGTCTCTGTCCCGCGGTGAAGCTGGCCCCTCCAGCGCAGGTGGATCAGGCGTGGACCCCGCCGGCGGCGGTACGACCGCGGGTGGACTACGCCGTGATCGGGGGCGGCCTGGTGGGCCTGGCGACGGCGCTCGAACTCCTCCGGCTCGACCCCGGGGCCGGCGTGCAGGTGCTGGAAAAGGAGGCGCACGTGGGCCGGCACCAAAGCACCCACAACAGCGGGGTCCTGCACGCGGGGCTGTATTACCGGCCGGGCTCGCTGAAGGCCCGGCTGGCGGTGACGGGCATCCGGCGGATGGTCGCCTTCTGCGGGCAGCACGGCCTGGCGCACGAGGTGTGCGGCAAGCTGGTGATCGCCACCACGCCGGAGGAGGTCGTCCGGCTGCGCGCGCTGGAGGAGCGCGGGCGGCAAAACGGCCTGCGCGGCCTGCGCTGGCTGGAGGCGGGGGCATTGCGCGAGATCGAGCCGCACGCGGCCGGGCTCGCGGCGGTGCAGGTGCCGGAGGAGGGCATCGTCGACTACCGCGCGGTGTGCGCCGCGCTGGACCGCGAGCTGCGGCGGCAGGGGGCGACGGTCACGACCGGCGCCGGGGTCCGGCGGATGGAGCGCGCCGGCGGACGCTGGACGCTGCACACGGCGGCCGGGGAAGTGGCGGCCGACTTTGTCATCAACTGCGCAGGCCTGCACAGCGACCGGGTCGCGGCGCTGGCGGGCGAGCGCCGCGCGGCCCGCATCGTGCCGTTCCGCGGGGAGTACTTCAAGCTGCGGGCGTCCGCCCAGCATCTGGTCAAGCACCTCATCTATCCGGTGCCGGACCCGACGTTCCCGTTTCTCGGCGTGCACTTCACGCGCCTGATCGGGGGCGGGGTGGAGGCCGGGCCGAACGCCGTGTTGGCGCTGGCCCGCGAGGGCTATGACAAATGGCGGCTGGAGCCGCGGGATGTGTACGACGCGGTCAGCTACCGCGGCCTGTGGAATTTCCTGCGCCGGCACCGGCGCCTGGCGTGGGGGGAGGTGGTCCAGTCCTTCAGCCGGAAGCGCTCGTGTGCGCTGCTCCAGCGGCTGGTGCCGGCGCTGCAGGTGGCCGACCTGGAGCCGGGCGGCGCGGGCGTCCGGGCGCAGGCCATGCTGCCCGATGGCACGCTGGTGCAGGATTTTCACTTCGTGGAAAACGTCGGGGTCCTGCATGTGCTCAACGCTCCCAGTCCGGCGGCCACGGCCTGCCTGGCGATCGGCGAAGTGGTGGCGCAGCGGGCGCTCGAGCGGACGAACCGCCCGGTGGATGTAACCGGCCGCCGATGAATGCCCCATTGCCAGACGCACCTTCCTCCTCCCCGCCGCTGCCGCGGCCCGCCGCCCGATTGCAGGGCGTCCGGGTCGCGTGCTTCTATCCTTGGACGCCGTTTGAGCCGACGGGCGCCTGGAGCCGTTTTTCCTGCCTCTGGAAATACCTGCTGGCGGAAGGCGCGGAGGTTACCCTGGCCCTGCTGGAGCAGGGCCACGACACCCGCCTCCAGAACCTCTCCATCCGTTATCTGGGCGAGCACACGGCCATCAGCGACGCCGCTGCCTTCGCCCAGACCGTGACGTCCGCGCAGGCCATGCCGGAGTTCAAGGGCTATTCCTCGACCGAGCTCTAATTTCTCCTGCGCTATGAGAAAAGCCTCTACCTCGACCATCCCAAGGTGGGCCCGTGGCTCGAGTCGGTCCTCCAGGATCAGGACATCGTCACGTGCGAGTATCCGATGTATGCCCCGCTGCTGGCCGACCGCTGCCGGCCGCGCGGCCAGCGCCTGATCGTGACCAGCCATGACATGCTCTTTGAGCTGCACGGCGCGCATCCCAAGGCGCGGGAGCATCTCAAGCAGAAGGAGCTCCACGCCCTCGGCCTCGCGGATGCGGTGGTGTTCTGCAATGCCCGGGAGCAGGCGGCCTTCGGGGCCTCCGGCCTCACGGGGGTCACCGTCCTGAACACGGGTGACGTGCGGGCCATCAGCCCGGGCAACGAGGACGCGAGCCGGGAGTCCCTGCGGGCCGGGCTGAAAATCAAGACGGCGCACTACTGCCTGTTCGTGGGCAGCCACCATGGCCCGAACCTGGAGGCGGCGATCGAGTTGAGACGGCTGGCGAAACGGATGCCCGAGATGACCTTTGTGGTGGCCGGGAATTGCCACGCCAACGGCGCCGACGGCAACTTCCTCGCCCTGGGCCGCGTGCCGGAGTCGGTGCTCGAGCGGCTCTATCGCGGGGCCTTCGCGGTCCTGGTGCCGCTGGTGCGGGGGACGGGCATGTCGGTGAAGATCTTCGAGGCGTTCAGCTATGCCAAGCCGGTCATCAGCACCCCGGTCGGGGCCCGGGGCCATGCGGTCACGGACGGGCAGGAGCTGCTGATCCTGGCGACGCCGGCGGACTTCCCCCTGGGGATTCGCCGGCTGCTGGGGGACGCCGCCCTGCGGCGGCGGATCGCCCAGGCGGCGCGGGCCTACGCGCTGCCGCTCGACTACCGCACCCATTTCCAGCCGTACGGGGACCTCATCTGCCGGCTCCTGCAGCGGCCGGCGGGCACGGAGGAGCCGGCCCGCCCGTCGCTCTGCCTGGTCGACAACAACCTCTCCAACCGCGTGGGGCACCACTTCAACTACGCCTGGGTCCTGCAGGAGCAGTGCCGGGCGGAGCGCACGGGGTTTGTCGCGCTGGTCAGCGCGGAGGCTCCCGCCGAGGTGCGGCAGGCGCTTTCCGCCCACGGGCTTTTTTCCCAGGGGGTCCACGAGGAGTTCCGGCTCAATCCGTATCCGGAGGAGTGGGGAAACCTCCGCGCCACCTATGATTTTCTGCGCTCCAACGACCTCTTCCTGCAGGAACTGGCGGCGGGGTTGACGGGCCGGGCACGGCCCGGGGACACGGTGTTCCTGCCGAATGCCACGCCGCGGCAGCTCCTCGGGCTCGCCTTGCTGCTGAGCCAATACCCGCTGTACCGGACCCTGCGGTTCGTGCTGGTCCTGCGGTACTCCTGCTACACGCCGGGCGGACTGCTCGCCCAGCGCAGCCTCGTCTTGGACAAGGGCACGGCGGAGCGGTATGGGATGGCGTTGGAAAAATTGCAGCAAGCGGACCCCGGCGGGGCCGTCCGGCTGGCCACGGACAGCCAGGAGCTGGCGGCGGAGTACCAGCCCTACTTCCGGCGGGCGATCGAGGTCCTGCCGATCCCGCACACCCTCTGCCACCCGCCGGCCGACCTCCCGGCCGACCTGCCCGCGAAGTCCCCGGGAAAAATCCGGATCGTGTTTCTGGGCGATGCCCGCGAGGAGAAGGGCTTCGAGTTTCTGCCCGCCGTGGTGCGGGCGAGTGCGGACGGCGCGGGGCCGTCGGCGGTGGAGTTCGTCTTCCAGGCCTTCATCAGCAGCCCCCATCACCAGCGCATGGCGCGCACGATCGACGAGCTCAGCCAGCTGGAGTCGAGCCAGGTCCACTTGGTCAGGCGCTCCCTGCTGCCTGACGAGTACCAGGCGCTCCTCAGCAGCGCGGACCTGGTGCTCCTGCCCTACGATGCGGCGACCTATCGGGCCCGCACGTCGGGTCCGTTCGTCGAGGCGATCTGCGCGGACAAGCCGGTGGTGGTCCCGCAGCAGACCTGGATGTGCACGCAGCTCGGCGATTCGCGGGCGGGGCAGACGTTTCTCCCCGGCGATGTTCCGGACCTGATCCGGGCCACGCGGGCGCTGCTGGCGGACTTGGCGGGCCACACTGCGGCCGCCGGCCGGCTCGGCCGGCAGTTCCGGGAGCACCACAATCCGCAGAATTTCCTGCGGCACCTCATGCCGGCCGAGCTCGGCCCGGACCCGCGCTAGGCCGGGAGCGGGGCCGGGGCCGGCCCGGGCGCCGGCGGGAGGGCGGCGAGCAACTGGTCCCAGAGCGCGCGGGCGCACTGCTCGGAGCGGAAACGCGGCGCCGCGGCCGCGGCCTTGGCCTGGAGGCCGACCCGGTCGCGCAAGGCGGCGGCGACTGCCTCGGCCATGGCGAGGGCCGTCCAGGCCGCGGCCGTCACCACGCCCAGCCCGTACTCGCGGCCCTGCCGGGCGGGCACGGTGTCCGGTGACACGACGATCACCTTGGCGAGGGAGGCGGCCTCAGTGAACACGCCGGAGGAGCCGTGGCCGTAGAAGGTCGGGGAGTAGGGGAGCAGCACGAGGTCGGCGGCCTGGAGCAGCGCCTGGTAGTCGGCCGCCGGCAAGGGGCCCGCCACGAGCCGGACCCGTTCCGGGGTCCGGGCCGCCATCTGCTCCAGCCGCTGCAGGGCCGGCGCGAGCGGCCCGCGCGCGGCCGCCGCGCGGTCCTGCACCTGCACGATGAAGCGGGGCCGTGGCGTGAGGGACGCGCAGCGCTCGATGATTTCAGGCAGGAACTGCAGGCCGCGCAGGGCGCTGGTGTGCCCCAGGTAGACGAGGGTCGGGGCGGCCGGCGCCCCGGCCGCCGGGGCCGGGGCGGGCCGGTCCGAGAGGTCCATGGGGTTGGGCAGCTCCAGCACTGGCAAGCCGGTGATCTGCTGGTAGGCGGCGGCGAGCTCGCGCGTGTCGCTGCACAGCACGGTGCGCGGCTGGACGGCCGCCAGGGCGCGGGCGGCGAAGCGGTAGTAGAGGGCGATGAGGTCCTTGTTGGCGCGGCCCTGCACGTAATCCATCGCGTGGTTCAGGTAGCGCAGCATGACGGCGACCGCGGGCCGCCGGGCCGCCGGCAGCTGGCCGAGCCACAGCGCCACGGCATGCAACTGGTTTTGGAGGAGGTTGGGAAAGTAGACCAAGTCGTCGGCGGTGAAGCCGCCCGGGTCGATCCGGCCCAGATCGGCCAGGAAGGTCTGGTTGACGGCGTGAAAGTTCTCGACGGCCCACACCAGCGGGTCGCGGGCGACCTCCTGGAAGAGGTCGTGCGAAAAAACCGGCGCCGGCGTCACCCCCTCGCAGTCGACGGTCCCGCCGACGCGGCCATAGAGGCGCACGGGCAGGCCGCGGCGCTGCAGGTCGCGCACCAGCTGGGCGTCGTGGCTCAGGTAGTGCCCGCCCTGGTCGTGCAGCTGCGGGTCGCAGAGGTGGATCTGGCGCATGGCGCGCGCCCTCAGCGCTGGGAGAAGATGATCTGGGCGCCGGGGGCGTTGACGCGCACCTGAATGGCCGGGCGGGCGCCCACGGCGCGCCGGATGGCCTCGTGATAGCGCGGGGCGGCGAGGAACAGGAGGAACCCGCCCTGGCCGGCGCCGAGCAGCTTGCCCCCGGTGGCGCCGGCGTTCAGCCCGGCCTGGTACCACGCATCGATCTGCGGGAGGGTGGCCGCGCTGGCCCGCTTCTTCAGCTCCCAGCCGGCGTGAAGCAGCTCGCCGAAGCGGGCGATCGGGCGGTCCGAGGCGAGGTAGTCCACGCCGAGCTGGGCGAGGTCGGCCATGCGGCTGACCAGGACGGGGCGGTCGGCCGGGACGGGCGGCGGCTGGCGCAGCACGTCGGCGCTGTCGCGCTGGATTTCCGTGTACACCAGCAGCAGGTGCTCCTCGAGGGCGCGGATGCGCTCGGTGGTGAGCGGCACCGGCGCGACGTGGTAGCTGCGGTCGCGGCCGAAGGTGATCAGGCTGAACCCGCCGTGGGCGGCGATCACCTGGTCCTGCCAGCCGCCGGCCTCGTTGAGCAGCCCGCGCTCGATCTCGATGGCCTCGTCGGCCAGGTCGCGCGCGGAGCGAAAGCGGCCGCAATGGGCGTGCAGGGCCTGCAGCATCGCGACGACGAAGCTGGAGGACGAGCCGAGCCCGGTGCGGGCGGGCAGGTCGGCCATCACGTGCATCTCGAGCCCGGAGCTCAGGCCCAGCTTTTTCAGCGTGGCGCGGATCGCCGGGTGCTGAATCTCGGCGGGCGAGTTCACGGCCTCGCTGCGCCGATAGGCCAGCCGGATCTTGTGGTCGAAATATTCCTGGAGGAACGGCTGCACCGTGACGTAGGCGTAGCGGTTGATGGCCGTGGTGAGCACGGCCCCGCCATGCTGCTGGAAGTGCGCGGGGAAGTCGCTGCCGCCCCCGAGGAAGCTGACCCGGATGGGGGCGCGGGAGATGACCATGGTGTCGCGGCCCTCCCGGGTGGCGGGGGCGAACGGCGCGGCCGAGGACCGGGCCGCCGGGGCGCACCGGCCGGGCTCGGGGCTGGCGCCGCCCCCGTGGCGTTTGGGGCGGGCAGCAAGGACGGCGGTGGGCATTGGGGCCATGATCGGCGCAACGGCGGTCGATTTTAGCGGGTTTGCGGAATTACCCGTAAATTTGTCCGCCGAGTGTGCCGAAGGAACCGGCAGGGGCCCTTGCCGGCCGTCCAAACCCCCTCGCCACCATGAAGATCCTGATCACCGGCGGAGCCGGCTACATCGGCTCCGTCCTCACGCCGCACCTGCTGGCGCAGGGGCACGAGGTCACGGTGCTGGACAATTTTCTCTTCGGCCAAGCCAGCCTCCTCGAATGCTGCCGTCACGAGCGGTTCACCATCGTCCGCGGCGATTGCCGCGACGAGTCCCGGCTGGCGCCGCTGGTCGCCTGGGCCGAGGTGATCATCCCGCTCGCCGCGATCGTCGGCGCCCCCATGTGCCAGGCGGACCAAGTCGGGGCCCGCACGATCAACCTGGAGGCGGTCGAGCTGATCTGCCGCCTCGCCTCGTTTGAGCAGCGGGTGATCCTGCCCGTCACCAACAGCGGCTACGGCATCGGGGAGCCGGGAAAGCTCTGCACCGAGGACTCGCCGCTGCGCCCGCTGTCGCTCTACGGCACGACCAAGGTCGCGGCGGAGGAGACCGTGCTCGCGCGGACCAACGGACTCACCTTCCGCCTCGCGACCGTGTTCGGTCTCTCGGCCCGCATGCGGGTCGATCTCCTCATCAACGATTTTGTCCACCGGGCCGTCACCGACCGGGCCGTGGTGGTCTTTGAGGGCCACTTCAAGCGCAACTTCATCCACATCCAGGACGTGGCCCGCGCGTTCAGCCACGCCCTCGAAAACTTCGACCGCATGAAGGGCCGGGCCTACAATGTGGGCCTGGAGGACGCCAACCTCTCGAAGCTGGAGCTCTGCGCGGTGATCCGGCGGCAGGTGCCGGGTTTCACCTTTCTGGAGGCCCCGGTGGGCGAGGACCCGGACAAGCGCGACTATATCGTCTCGAACCAGCGGCTGCGGGAGGCGGGGTTTGCGACCGCGTGGTCGCTCGACCGCGGCATTCAGGAACTCATCAAGGGCTATACGATCCTGCGCAATGCGCGTTACAGCAATGTTTGAGCCGCCGCCGATGGTGATCCTGGCCGGCGGGCTCGGGACCCGGGTCCGGCACCTGCTGCCCGACCTGCCCAAGCCGATGGCCCCGGTCCGCGGGCGGCCGTTCCTCGAATGGGTGGTCCGCTTTTATGCCCGGCACGGCTGCCGCACCTTCGTGCTCTCCACAGGTTACCGCGCCGACGTGATCGCGGACCATTTCCGGCGACAGCCGGTGGCCGGGGTGAGCGTGACCTGCCGGCCGGAGCCGGAACCGCTGGGCACCGCCGGCGGATTCCTGCACAGCCTCGGCCCGGCGGGGGCGGACTCGGCCGCCGCCTGGCTGGTGGCCAACGGCGACTCGCTGGTCCTGGCCGACCCCCGCCCGCTGCTGGCGCCGCTGGCCGCCGGGCGCGCCACGGCCGCCCTGCTCGGACGGGTCCTCCACGACACGGCGCGCTTCGGCACGCTGGTGCTGGACGCCGAGGACCGCCTGAGGGCCTTCCGCGAGAAGCAGCCCGGGGCGGGGGTGGTCAACACCGGGGTCTATGCCCTGTCGGCGGCTGCGATCCGGGGGATGCCGGCACGGCGCCCGCTGAGCTTCGAGACGGATGTTTTTCCCGCGCAGGCGGCGGCCGGCACGGTGGCGGTGGTGCGCACGACCGCGGACTTCCTCGACATCGGCACGCCGGACAGCCTCGGCGCCGCGGCGCGTTTCATCGCCGAGCACCAGGCCCACTTCCTCCCATGATCTGCCGCGTCTGCGACCATCCCCGACTGGAACTGGCGGTTGACCTGGGCGTCCAGCCGTGGGCCAACGATTTTATCCGGCCGTCCGAGGCCGGCCGCGAGCCCACCTACCCGCTGCGCGTGGTGCGCTGCGTGCACTGTGGCACGGCGCAGCTGGACCACACGGTCGCGAAGGAGACGATGTTCGCCGACCACACCTACCTGTCCGGCATGACGCAGACGCTGCGCGACCATTTTGCCGCCGTCGCCCGGGCGGTCGACCAGCGCTTCTTTGCGGATCGCCCGGCCAAGGCGATGCTCGACATCGGCTCCAACGACGGCACCCAGCTCCGGTCCTATCGGGACCTTGGCTACGACATCCTCGGCGTCGAGCCGGCGCGGCTGCCGGCCGAGCTCGCCAACCAGGCGGGGCTGACCACGCGGCGGGCCTTCTTCAACGCCGCGACGGCGGCGGAGATCGGCCGGAAGTTCGAGGTCATCAACGCCTCGGGCGTGTTTTTCCACCTGGAGGAGCTGCACTCCGTGACCGCCGGCATCACCGCCAGCCTGGCGGACGACGGCGTGTTCGTCATCCAGTTCCTCTACATGAAGCGCATCGTGGAGAACGACGCGTTTGACCAGATCTACCACGAGCACCTGCTCTACTACAACGTGCGCACGCTCGACCGGTTGCTGCGGCGCCACGGGCTGGCGCTGTTCGACGCGGAGCTCTCGCCGATCCACGGGGGGTCGATCATCGGTTATGCGACCCACACCCCGCAGGCCCAGCCGAGCGAGCGGCTCGCGGCGCTGGGCCGGGCCGAGGATGCGGCCGGGGCGAACACCCTGGCGTGGTACCACGCCTTCCAGGCCCGGATGGTTGCGCGCAAGGCGGAGAACCTCGCCTTCCTGCAGGCCTGCCGCGCGGCCGGCCGGACGGTGTACGGCCTCGGGGCCCCGGTGAAGGGCAACACGCTCCTCAATTACTTCGGCATCGGCCCGGAGCTGATCGCATGCCTGACCGAGCGGAACCCGCACCGCCGCGGCCTGGTCGCGCCCGGCAGCCACATCCCGGTGAAGCTGGAGGACGAGCTGACGGCGCCGCCGGACGTCTACTACGTGCTCGCCTGGAATTTCAAGGCGGAGATCCTCGCGCGCCATCAGGCGGACCGCGCGCGGGGCGTGGAGTTTTATTTCCCGGTGAACCCCCGGGAGGTGTGACGGCCATGCGCGTGTTTCTCACCGGCGGCGGCGGGTTCCTCGGGCGTCACCTCCAGGCGGCGCTGCGGGCCGGCGGCCACGAGGTGGTGGCCCCGACCTCGTCGGCCTGCGACCTGCGGCACGCGGGCGGCCTGGCGGCCTGGACCGGGGTGAAGTTCGACCGGATCTTTCACCTCGCGGCCTGGACCCAGGCCGGCGACTTTTGCCTGCGGCATCCGGGTGAGCAGTGGATCCGCAACCAGCAGATCAACACGGCGGTGCTGGCCTGGTGGGCCGAGCACCAGCCCCAGGCCAAGCTGGTGAGCATCGGCACCAGCTGCGCCTACGCGCCGGAGTTCCCCCTGCGGGAGGAACACTACCTCGACGGCCAGCCGATCGCCAGCCTGCACGCCTATGCGATGACCAAGCGGATGCTGCTGGTGGGCCAGCGGTCGCTCGCGCAGCAATACGGCCTGCGCCACCTCACCTTCGTGCCCTCGACTCTCTATGGGCCGGGCTACCATGCGGACGGCCGCCAGCTGCACTTCATCTTCGACCTGATTCGCAAGATCCTCCTCGGCCGGCTCACGGGTGCGCCGGTGGAGCTGTGGGGCGATGGGCAGCAGCGGCGCGAGCTGGTCCAGGTGGACGATTTTGTGCGGGCGGTGCTGGCCCTGACCGACCGGGTGGAGGGCGAGGTCATCAACGTGGGCGGCGGGGCCGAATACCCGATCCGGGAGTTTGCCGCCATGATCTGTGCCGAGGTGGGGCTGGACCCGGCCGTCATCCACTATGACGCGCGCCGGTATGTGGGCGCGCGCTCGAAGTGCCTGGAGATCGGCAAGCTCCGGCGCCTGTGGCCGGAGTTTGCGCCGACGCCGCTGGCCGCGGGCCTCCCGCCGGTGATTGCGTGGATGCGCGACCAGCTGGGGCGGACGCCCGGGCCGTGACGCGGGCGGCCCCGCCGCTCAGCCCGGTCAGGCCCGCCGGTCGGCCATTGCGGCATAGGCCGCCTCGAGTCCGCGGGTGAACCGCGGCGCGTCGCAGAGCGGACTGGCGCGCATATGTTCGCGGAGGCGGCGGCGCAGCGCCGCGAGTGCCGGCCGGTCGGCGGCGGCGGCGACGGCGCGGGCCACGTAGGCGTCGGGCGTCGCGGTGATCCAGTCGGGCAGGCCGGCGTGGGTGAGCAGGCTGGCGCCGACGCGCGCCACGTGGGTCTGCCCGGCGAGCGTGAGGACCGGCACCCCCATCCAGAGCGCCTCGCAGGTGGTGGTGGTGCCGTTGTAGGGAAACGGGTCGAGCGCGAGGTCCACGCCGTGGTAGAGGCCCAGGTGCGCGGCCACGGAGAGCTCCGCGCCGTGGAGGATGAGCCGCGCGGGCGCGACCCCGGCCGCGGCGAAGGCGGCGCGCACGCGGTCGGCCGTGCCGGCATCGTGGAGGCCGCGGGATTTGAGCAGGAGGCGGGCCGCGGGCAGCGCGGTCAGCACGCGCGCCCACAGCGCGATCACGTCCGGGGTGACCTTGGCGAACTGGTTGAGGCTGCCCAGGGTCAGGGCCCCGCTGGTCAGGGCCGGCAGCTCGTTGACCGGGGGCGCGTCGTCATCGGGCCGGTAGCACGAGAAATTCTCCGGCAGCCGCACCAGCCGCTCGGAGTGCCAGGCCTCCGTCTGCCCGGGCGGATCGCTCACCGCATCGGTCAAGCGGTAGTCGATCGCGTCGAGCCCGGTGGTGTTGGGATAACCGATCCAGGTGGCCTGCACGGGCGCGGGCCGGCGGGCGAGGACCCGCAGCCGGTTTCGGGTGGTGTGGCCCGCGAGATCCACCAGCAGGTCCAGGTCGTCGGCGCGGATCCGGGCGGCCGCGGCCTCGTCCCCCAGCTGGGCGATGTCGCGCCAGTGCTCGGCCTGGGTGCGCAGCCGGGCGGTGAACCGGTCCGGCGTGCCTACGCTGGCATAGCAGAAGACCTCGACGCGGGTGCGATCGTGCGCGGCGAGCACGGGCTCGATGAAATAGGCCACCGCATGGTGCGCGAAGTCGGGCGAGACGTAGCCGACGCGGAGGCGGCGCCCGTCCCGGGCGCGGGGGGGAGGGCGCGGCGTGTCTGGGGCCAGCGGCGCGGCGTACAGCTGGTGCCAGCGCCGATGCTCGGCGCAGACCTCGGCGGGCGTGGCGGTGGGCAGGAAGTTGAGGGCGAAGAGGAGGTTGCTGTGGGTCTGGGGGTCCGGGGTGAGGGCGAGCGCGGCGCGAAAGTGGCCGACCGCCTCGGGCAGCCGCCCGACGGACCGGCAGAGGCGGCCGAGGTTGTCGTGGGGCGCGGCATAGTTCGGCCGCAGGCGCAGGGCCGCGGTGAACGCCGCCTCCGCCTCGGTGGTGCGGCCGGCGGTGAGGAGGGCGTGGCCCAGGATATTGTGGGCCTCGGGGCGCGCCGGCTCGAGGGCGAGGGCGCGGGCAAAGGCCGCGAGGGCCTCGTCGAGGGCGCCGCCCTCGAGGCAGGCCCCGCCGAGGTTGAGCCACGCCGGGGCCTGGGCGGGCGCCAGGCGCACGGCCTCGCGCAGGAACGGGATCGCCTCGGCGGGTCGCCCGAGCGACTTGAGGACATTGCCCGTCTGGTGCTGGGCCTCGGCCAGGGCCGGATCAAGGGCCCGCGCCCGGGCCAAGGCGTCAAGGGCCTCGGCCGCCCGCCCCAGCCGGCGCAGGGCCAGGCCGTGGTTGAGCTGGTAGGCCGCCGTGTGCGGCCGGAGGGCCACCGCCTGCGCGAACCGCGCCTCGGCCTGCTCGCCGGCGCCCTGCTGCAGGTGAACCTGGCCGAGCAGCAGCAGGGCGTCGGCTTCCGCGGGGTGGGTGCGCAGCACGCGCTCGTAGAGGGCGGCGGCCTCCGCCAGCTGGCCGCGGCGGTGCAGCTGGAGGGCCTGCTGGAGCTGGGCGGACAAGGAGGCCATGGCGCGGGACGAAGGCAGAGGTCAGGGGGCCGCCGGGGCGACGCCCTGCTGGGCATAGAGGGTGTGCAGCCGTCCGGGGGTAAAATCCACGCCGGCTTTCCGGCAGGCCAGGGCGCCCCGCAGCAACTCGACCCCGAGCGCCACGCGGCCGGCGTCCTTCCAGTGCTGGCCGAGCCGGAGGAGGGCCTGGGCCTTGACGGCGAAGAGATTGCACGGGGGAAAAAAGGCGCCGTCCGGCCAGGCGAGCACGCGCTCAAACCAGCCCCGGGCCTCCTCCTTCCGGCCGGCGGCGAGGGCGCACTCGCCGTGCAGCACGAGCAGCTCGGGGTGCCAGCAGTCCGCCGCCGTCGCGGGCAGGCCGGCGCGGGCCTCCTCCGTCCGCTGGAGCCGGACCAGACCGGTGGCGAGCCGCACCTGGGATCCGCGGGCCACCTCGCTGCCAGGCTCGGCGCGGCGCTGCCCCTCGCGGTAGGCGCGGACGGCGGCCTCCAGGTCGTCCAGGTCGAGGCACGCCCCGCCGAGGAGGAAATAGGTCAGGCCCGACACCTCCCGGCCCCCGGCGATCTGCGCCTCCAGCATCTGCCGGTTGCGGCGCTGCTTGCCGAGCGTGCGCTCGGTCTGGGCGTAGCCGGAATGCAGGAGCTGAATATTGGACTCGAGGATGGGGAGGCGGGCGCGCTGCAGGCTGGTGACCACCTGTTCGTGGATTGGGTATTCGTAGCGCACGTCCGGCCGGCTGGGGAACAGGCGGACGAGGCGGGCGAGCGCCCCGGTGAGCCCCTGATCCGAGCTGCTCTTGACCACGAGGGCAAAGGCGGTCGCGGGCGGGGAGGCCGGCGGGGTGTGGGCGCGCAGCAGGTCGCGCAGCGGCGCGTGCTCCGGCGCGGGCAGCTGCTCGTCGGCATCGAGCACGAGGATCCAGCGCCCCCGGGCCGCCGCCAGGGCCACATTGCGCGCCCGGCTGAAATCGTCGTCCCACCGGTCCTGGATCAGTTTGGCCCCGTGCTGGCGGGCGATCGCCTGGGTGCCATCGGTCGAGCCGGTGTCGACGACGACGCTCTCGTCCACGACATCGCGCAGCGACGCGAGGCAATCAGCCAAGTGCTCCCGCTCATTGCGGACAATCATGCAGAGGCTGAGCAAGGGGGCGGTTGGCGAGGCCACGGGAGGCGAAGCAGACGGGTTCGGGGGGAGGGGTCAAGCGGCGGGTGCTCGCGTGCGGGTGAGGCCGTGAGGGGCGGACAAGCGAAGGCCCCGGGCAATGCCGGGGCCTTCCCTGACTTCTGACTTGGACTGACGTCGATCCGGGCGGTGCCGGTCGGGTGACCGGCGCTCCCTGACCGGGGCCTCCGCTTGGGCGGGTGGGGTGCCTTGCCTAGCCTGGCCGCCGTTCACACGGCGGCCAGGGATGGGCAAATCACGACCTTCCCTGGGCGGGGTGGGCGTTACTGCAGCAGCCGGAGCGCGCTCTGGGCGCTTTGATTGGCCTGGGCGAGCATGGCGGTGCCGGCCTGGGACATGATGTTCCAGCGGGCCAGCTGGGTGGATTCCGCCGCGACATCCACATCGGTGATGCGGCTGCCGGCTGCCTCGAGGTTCGACTTGTTGACGGTCAGGACCTCCGCCGCAAATCCCAGCACACTCTGCGTCGCACCATTGTTGGCGCGGGCCGTGGCGAGGGTATCGATGGCGCTGGTGATGCCCGACAGGGTGCCGATCGTCAGGCTGCTCGGCATCGTGACCGCGGTGGTCGAGACGGACCCGCCGCCCGCCTCGGTCGTCTTCACGGCGATCGACCCGCTGAGGGTGATCCCGTTGAACTTCTCGTCGGCGAGCAGGGTGATCTCGGTCTGCAGCGCGGTGAACTCCGCGGTGTAGTTGGCCTGGTCGGTGGACGTCTTGGTGGCGTCGGAGTAGAGCGTGGACAGCTCACTCATGCGCTCCAGGATCTTGCCGACCACCTTGAGGACGCCGTCCTGCGACTGCAGGAACGACACCGCGTTGGCGACGTTGTTGGAAGCTGCGCCGGACCGCCGGGCGGCCGCGGACAACTTCATCGAGACGGCCAGACCGCCGGCGTCGTCCGATGGGGTGACGATCCGGGAGCCGCTGGAGAGCCGGTTGAGGCTCTTCTGCAAACTCTCGTTCGAGGCGGACAGATTGTTTGAAGCAATCGTTGCCGCGCTGTTTGTGTTAATCACGACTGACATGGTATGTTTCTTCCTTGATCTATGCGACTATCCGTCGTCGCCACGGGCTTGGGGGAGACAGCGCCAGGCCACGCTGTTTGAGGCGATAACCTCAAAGGGATTCGCGCCGTGGGGACGGCGGGAAATTGGCTGACAATTTCAAAAAACCCTCTTCCCCCAGACAAAGACAACCGCAAGGAGGTCTGACCCGAACTCCGGGGGACTAGCCCGGAGCCGGGGTGGGGAAGAGCCGGGGACTACTGCAGGAGCTTGAGGGCCGACTGGGGACTCTGGTTGGCCTGGGCGAGCATCGCGGTGCCGGCCTGCACCAGGATGTTCCAGCGGGCCAGCTGGGTGGATTCGGCCGCGACATCCACATCGGTGATGCGGCTGGCGGCGGATTCGAGATTGGTCTTGTTCACGGTCAGGACCTCGCCGGCAAACCCCAGCACGCTCTGGGTCGCGCCATTGTTGGCCCGAGTGGAGGCGATGGAGTCGATCGCGGAGGTGATGCCGCCGAGATTGCTGATGACGAGCCCGGTGGGCATGGTGATCGCCGTGGTGGTGACCGCGCCGCCGCCGCTCTCGGTGGTGTTCACGGTGATCGCCCCGGTCAGGGTGATGCCGTTGAACTTTTCCGAGGCGAGCGAGCCGATCTCGGTCATCAGGGCGGTGAACTCGGCGCCGTAGTTGGCGGTGTCGCTCGAGGCCTTGGTGGGATCGGTGTAGAGCGTCGCGAGCTCGCCCATGCGGTCCAGGATCTTGCCGACGACCTTGAGCACGCCGTCCTGCGTCTGCAGAAACGACACCGCGTTGGCGACATTGTTGGAAGCTGCGCCGGACCGCTTGGCGGCCGCCGACAACTTCATCGAGACGGCCAGACCGCCGGCGTCGTCCGAGGGGGTAACAATCTTCGAGCCGCTGGAAAGCCGGTTCAGGCTCTTCTGCAGGCTCTCATTCGAAGCGGCGAGGTTATTGGAGGCAACCGTCGCTGCGTAGTTGGTATTAATGACGACTGACATGGTGATCTTCCTTGATCCTTGATGCGACGTCCGTGTCGCTGACGTATTCAGGGGAGCGGCTCTGAATCGCGCCGATCGTGGCCTTTTGCCTCGACGTGTGGAGCAATCGGACCGCGGGCGGAAAAGCTTTAGGGCAAACGGCCGGAATATTTTTCGCCGCGCGCCCCGGCGACCGGGCCGTCCCGGGCGTTCGGGCTCAAGCGGGGGGCCGGACGTGACGATAGGGCCACCTAGAAAACCCGTCGCTGCACCATGTCCGGCATTCAAATCTCAGGGCTGCTCTCCAATTCCGCCTTCGACTGGAAGTCGATTGTCGACCAGCTGATGGCCGTGGGCCAGGTGCCGATCACCCGGCTCACCGCGCAGCAGGCCCAGAACACCGAGAAAGTCACCGCGCTCGCCACCCTGCGCACCGCGCTCACCGAGCTGAAGGATTCGCTCCAGACCATCCGCACCGACGACCTGTTCGCCTCCCGCAGCGTCAATTCCGACACGAGCGGCACGACGTGGAAATCGAACTCCGCCAGCGGCGCCACCATCGGCAACTACCAGATCGCGGTCCAGCAGCTCGCCACCGCCACCCGCATCCAGGGCGCCGCGGACATCGGCGCCGGCCTCGCGGCGACGAGCGACGTTGCCGGGCTGACCCTGGCCAGCCTCCGCACCGCCACGGCGGTGACCGCGGGCAGCTTCACCGTGAACGGCCAGGCGATCACGGTCGCCCTCACGGACTCCCTGCAGGACGTCTTCGCCCGGATCGCCACCGCCACGGGCGGCGACGTGGCCGCCAGCTACGACGCAACCAGCGACACGGTGGCCCTCATGAGCCTCAGCGGCGAGGTCGTCCTCGGTGCGGCGAACGACACCAGCAATTTTCTCGCCGTGCTCAAGCTGGTCAACAACGGGACCAGCCCGGTCAGCAGCTCCGCCCGGCTGGGCACGCTCCAGCTCGCGAACCCGCTGGCCAGCTCCGGCCTGAAGGCGGCCCTCACCGCCGTGGACGGCTCCGGCAACGGCTCGTTCGTCCTCAACGGCGTCACCATCAGCTTCAACGCCACCACCGATTCCCTCGGCGCCGTGATCACCCGCATCAACCAGGCCGGCGCGGGGGTGACCGCCGCCTATGACGCGACCAACGACCGCGTGACGCTGACCAACGCCACCACCGGGGATCTGGGCCTGAGCCTGTCGGACGCGCCGGGCGGGCTGCTGGCCGCGCTCGGGCTCACCCTCCCGGCCGGGACGGCCATCCGGGGCACGAACGCGCATTTCACCGTCAACGGCGGCGCCACCCTGAGCAGCGCGAGCAACACCCTGCCGGCCTCGATCCACGGCATCACCGGCCTGAGCGTCACGGTGAACACCTTGACGACCCAGACCGTGAGCGTGACCAGCGACACCGCCCCGATGCGGGCGGCGATCGACACCTTCATCGAGAAATTCAACGCGGTGCAGGATTTCATCGAGACCAGCACCCAGACCACGGTGACGGGCACCAAGGTCCAGACCTCGGTGCTCACGGACAACCGGGAGGTCCAGGGCTGGGCAAGCTCGCTCCGGGCCCTGGTTTTCGGCGCCGTCAGCGGGGTCACCGGCACGGTGCAGCGGCTCGACCACCTCGGGATCGATTTCAACTCCACCAGCGGGCACCTCACCGTCAAGAACGCCGACAAGCTGGCGAGCGCGCTCACGGACCGGCCCGAGGACGTCCAGTCGTTTTTCCTCACGGCCAACACGGGCCTGGTGTCCAAGGGCTACGACTACCTCGTCAGCCTGATCAGCGCGGACGGCGTCCAGCAGGCGCGGATCAGCCAGGCCTCGACTGCGATCGACACGCAGATTGCCACGCTGCAGGCCCGGCTCGACCGCGAGCGCGAGCAGCTGACCAATTCCTTCATCAAGATGCTCGACGCCCAGTCCGCCGCCCAGAGCCAGAACCAGACGCTCATCAGCGCGTTCTTCAACAACAACAACAATAACACCTCCTGCTGGGTGGCCCGGGCCGTCTACGGCGGGCACAATCCGCGCTGGCTCGTGTTCCGCGCCTGGCTGCTGCACCGGGCGCCGCCCTGGTTCCGCTGGGTTTACCTCCGCCACGGGGCGCGCTTCGCCGCCTGGCTCGGTGACAAGCCGCGGCTCCAGGCCCTCATCCGTGGCTGGATGGACGCGCGGATCGCGGGCGACGCGCTGCGGTGAGGCCCCGGACGCGCTCCCCACTCATGGCTATCACTCCCGTCCTTCCTGCCTCCCCCGCCGTCCCGGGCCGCCCCCCGCGGGCCCGCCGGTGCGCAGGCCCGGCGCTCCTGACCTCCTTGCTGGCCCTCGGGCTCTGGGCTGGCTGCCTGACGCCGCCCGGCGACGGCGCGGCGAACCCCGGTCCGGGCTTCACCCCGGTCAATTATGTCGGCGACCCCGTCCTGCCGCGCTCGGTGCGCCGCGTCGTCCTGCTCCCGCTGGCGGGCGCGACGGTGGCGCCGGCGGCGAGCCTAGCCGCCCTCGACCCGGTGCTGGCGGCGGCGCTGCAGCACCAAAACCGCTTTGAGGTCGTCGCGCTGCCCCGCCTCGAGTGCCTCCGGCTGTTCTCCGCGGAGGAGCTCTCCTCCGTCGCGGCGCTGCCGGCCAATTTCATGGCGGTGCTGCGCCGGGAGTACGCCGCCGATGCGGTGCTGCTGGTCGACGTGACGGTCTTTCGCGCCTACCGCCCGCTGGCCATCGGCCTGCGCGCCAAGCTGGCGACCGTGCAGGAGGTGCGCCTGGTCTGGACCTTCGACACCCTCTTCTCCGCGGCCGACCCGGCGGTGGCCGCCAGCGCCCGGCGCCATTTTCTGGCCGGCGGGCGGCGCGAGGGGCCGGCGGATCTCAGCCCGGCGGCGCTGCAGTCGCCCTCCCTGTTCGCCGGCTATGCGGTCGAGGCCATGTTCGCCACGCTCCCGCCCCTCGCGACCGCGGGGAGCCCGGCGCCGGCCGGCCCCGACGGGGCCGGATCCCCTGACCGGGCGGATCGTCCGGTCGCGAAGTAGGCCTAAAGTCGGCTCGCTTTGGGCCGATAAAAAATTCTATCAATCAACGGCGTTCCCTGTAATCGAACTATCAGCGGCGGACCGTTTCGTAACTCGAAACAATCCAATGATTCCCTCCATGCCTTCATCCGCCCGGATTGCACCCACGGACGCCGCCTTGGCATCCGCCCAGCCGGTGACCCGGCTGAAAATCCAGCGTCCGGACCAGATCTCGACGGCCCGCGCCGCCGTGCTCCGCTCCTCCCTGGCGCAGGATCCGGAACTCCGCCCGGCCGTGGTGGCCCGCGCCCAGGCGCTGGTCGCCGACCCGGCCTACCCGCCGGTGGGCGTCCTCCGCAGAGTGGCTGAGCAGATCCTCGCCGCGCCCGACCTGAGCGAAAACGACGCCTGAGCCCCATGCTCGCCCGCGACTACGCCCAGACCTACCGCTCCAACGCGGTGCTCACCGCCAGCCGCGGTCAGCTGGTCCTCATGCTCTACGACGGCGTGCTGAAGTGCCTCGCCATCACGCGGGACGCCTTTGACCGCCCCAGCGACGATCCCCGCCGGATCGAGACGATCAACCGGCAGCTCCTCAAGGCGCAGGCCATCATCACGGAGCTGCAGGACGGCCTGCGGGTCGATGTCGGCGGGGAGTTCGCCCGCACCCTCCAGCGCCTGTACGACTACCACAACCGGCGCCTGTTCGAGGCCAACCTCCGCAAGCAGGTTGAGCCCGTGATCGAGGTGGAGGCCCTGGTGCGCGACCTGCGCAATGCCTGGGCCGAGATGCTGTGCCAGCAGGAAGTGCCCGCGGTGCAGCACCGCTACGCCGTGGCCTGAAAATGCACGGGCCGGCTCCAGCCTTTCTCCGCCTGCTGGGCGCGCTGGAAGACCTTTCCGTCCAGGAAGCCCGGCACGTGGCGGACGAGGACTATGCGGCGGTCCGGCAAGTCCAGGAGCGCGCCGCGCCCCTGGTCACGGAACTGGCCCGGCTCGGCGCGGGCGCGGTCGACGCGGCTACGGCGCGGCCGCGGCTGGCGGCGCTGCTGGAGCGGCGGCAGCAGTGCCAGGAACGGCTGGCCCGGCAGATCGCCCGCGTCCGCGAGGCGCTGCTTTGCACCCAGGCGCACCAACGCCGGGTCGCGCAAGTGGCCCCGGCCTACGGCGGCCAGGCGCTGGGCGGCCCCCTGCGGCAGCTTCAGGTGCAGGGCTGAAGGCCGCCGGTTCCGACCCGGCGCCCGAGCTTCCGGCCGCGCGTGCCGGCCGCGGCTGATTTTTTCGCCGGCCAAATCGCCGTTGCTTCCCCGCGGGCGGAGAGTTGCCAATCTCCGCCGCGCCCGGCAGATCTTCCCCGGCCTGCGCCGGAGGCAGATCCTCCGGACCGGCCAACGATGACTCCACTCCTGCGACGACTGGTTCGAACCCTCTGGCTGGGCGGGGTGGCGCTGCTGGGGGTGCCGCCCGCGCCCGCGGCTCCGGCCGCCCTGGTGCGGTATGTCGCCGCCGACGGGGACGACCGCTGGTCGGGCATCCCGGCGACGCCGAATCTGGCGCGGACGGACGGACCGTTCGCTTCCCTCGCGCGGGCGCGCGACGCGCTCCAGGCGCTCAAGGCGGGGCCCGGTCTGCCCCAGGGGGCGACCGTGCTCGTGCGCGGCGGCGTGTACCGCCTCAGCGCCCCCCTGGTCCTCGGGCCCGCGGATTCAGGCCTGGCCGCCGCCCCGATGGTGTACGCGGCGTATCCAGGCGAATCCGTCCGGCTGCGCGGCAGCATCGTCCTGCAGGGCTGGCGGCCCGCCCGCGGCCGGATCTGGCAGGCCACCGTCCCGGCCGGCCTGCGGGACGTCCGGTTCTGGCAGCTGTTCTACCGGGGCCGCCGCCAGATTCTGGCGCGGACGCCCAATTTTGATCCGCAGCACCCGCGTTCCGGCGGATTCTCGTACGCTGCCGGGGAGGTTGAGCAGGGCAGCCGGGAGCTGCTGCCCTACGACCCGGACCACCTGGACCCGGCGCAGTGGTCGCGGCCGACGGAAGGCCGCGTCCATGTCTGGGCGTGGCGCAACTGGAACCATGACATCTCTCCCATCCGGGCGGTCGATCTCCCGCGGCACACGCTGGTGCTGGCGCAGCCGGCCCGCTACCTGATCATGCGGGGCAACCGCTTCTTCGTGGACAATCTCCTCGAGGAACTGGATGCGCCGGGAGAGTGGTATTACGAGCGGCAGACCGGGCAGGTGTATTTTTGGCCCCCCGATGAAAGGAATCCGGGCGACGCGGTGTCCGTGCCGGTGCTGGACAACCTGATCACCGTGCAGGGCGACGCCCGCACCGGCGCGGTTGCCGGCCAGATCCAGCTGCGCGGCTTCGATCTGGCGGAAACGAACGACACCCTCGTCCGCCTGTCGCGCACGGCCGACTGCCGCATCACGGGCGCGACCTTCACGCACTGCGGCGGAACGGCGCTGCGGCTGGACGACGGCGCGCACCACAACCGGGTCGCCGGCTGCGATTTTCACCAGGTGGGCGGGCCGGCCATCAGTTTGGAGGACACGGTGGACTGGACCCACCGGCCGGAGGGACATCTGGCCTTCAACGTCATCGACAACAATCATGTCCACGACGTCGGCGAGGGCGGGGAGGCGTGGAGCGCGATCGCCCTCCTGCCCAGCTGCGGCGGCAATGCCAGCCATGACAACGTGATTTCGCACAACCTGGTGCACGACACGCCGCGGCAGGGCATCGCCTTCAACGGGCAGGGCAATGTCGTCGAATACAACCACGTCCACCACACGAACCAGGAGCAGTCCGACACCGGGGCGATCGGCATGGGCTCGCGCGACATCCACGAGCGCGGCAGCGTCATCCGCTACAACTACGTCCACGACGCGGGCGGTTACCACATGCTCCAGCCCGGCGTCTGGGCCTACCCGCACTTTTGCTGGGGCATCTATCTGGATGACTACACCAGCGGGGTCCGGGTCTACGGCAATCTCGTGGTCAACGCCTACCGGGGCGCGGTGATGGTGCACGGCGGGCAGGACAATCTCATCGCGAACAACCTCTTCGTCGCCGGCGCCGCCCAGCAGCTGCAGTATGCCCCCATCGACAGCCTCACCAGCGGCCGCACCCCCGCGCACCCGGATAAGGGCCCGTGGCTGATGACCGGCACCCGGTGCGTGGGGAATATTTTTTATTACCCCGGCGCGGAGAGCAACTGGCTCAAGGGCGATAAGTGGCGCCAGATCCTCGCGGAGTCGGACCGCAATGTCATTTGGGCTGGCGGCCGGCCGGTGACGATCCCGCAGCTGCGCGCGGCCCCGGGCGGCGACTGGGCGGCTTGGCAGCAGCTCGGCTTTGATCGCGCCTCGGTGGTGGCCGACCCGCAGCTGGTGGATCCTCGGCGGGGGGACTATCGGTTGCGCCCGGGCTCCCCGGCGCTGCAGCTGGGCTTCATCCCCCTGCCGTTGGCGCAGATGGGGCTGTACCCGTCGGCGGAACGGGCTTCCTGGCCGGTGGCCGGGGACCCGTGGCGGGAGGAGCATCTCCGCCATCCGGTTGATGCCGGCCGTCCGTCGCGCGGGCCGCGCTGAACCCGAGTCGCGGGGCGCCTCAGCCGGTCATGGCCAGGCGGGGAGAATCCTCCGCCGACGCTGGGCTGGCCTCGAGCATCTCCGTTGGAGTCTCCGCGGGCAGTTCCGCGGGGATCGCGGCCTGGGCGGGCGGGCCTGCGAGCCAGCTGGAGGCGATCTGCCGGGCCTCGGACAGCCAGTTGACCTGGGGCTTGGCGTAGATCGCGATCAGCGAGGTGGCGGTGACGCCGGTCCAGCCGAGGTTGACCTTCAGGCACTGCGAACCGTCGGCGAGCAGGAAGCTCTGCAGGAAAATCGTGCCGCCCGGCGCCGCCGCCTCGTCCACGGCCTCCGGCGGGGTGGTCAGGGTCAGCCGGGCCAGGCCGGACTTGTAGTTGACCGTGCGCAGGCTGTCCCAGGTGGGCCCCATGTTGGCGGCGGATTCTTTGCGCAGGGCCTGCTCGATCTCGGAGAGCAGGGAAAGCAGTCGGGTGGCCATGGTGGTAACCGGGAGGAAAGGGGGCGGAAAGAAACCTAGCCCACCCATCGGCGCGCCGGCGGGAAACTTGAGGGCCTTTTCCCGCCCGGGCCGTTCCGGCCGGGCGCGCGGGCCGAGCGCGGCGCGCGAACATTTGTTTGAAACGGAAGCGGGGTCTGTCTTGATGGCCGACCCCCCGAGCGCCGGTCGCCCGGTCTTCCGCCCCATGCCCCTCGAAAAAATCCTCATCGTCGAAGATGAACCCGTGGTGCGGAACCTCCTGCTGCGCATCTTTGAGCGGCACAAGTTCAGCGTGGCGATCGCGACCAACCTGGCCGAGGCCAGCGCCGCGGTGCAGCGGGAGTCGTACGACCTGATGATGCTCGACATCCGGCTGCCGGATGGCGACGGCCAGAAGTTCCTCGAGCAGATGGTGGCGCTGCCGGAGCGGCCGCTGGTCGTGATGGTCACCGGCTTTGGCACGATCGGGTCCGCGGTGGACTCGATGCGCGCCGGCGCCTTCGACTATGTCCTGAAGCCCTTTTCCCCCAGCCAGATTGATGTCATCGTCAGCAAGGCGCAGCGGTACCAGCAGCTGCTGAGCGTCAACCGCCTGCTCTCGGACGACCCCGAGGACGCGGACAACGCGCTGGTGGGCCGCAGTCCGGCGATGCAGCGGCTGCGCCAGCTGATCGAGCGCGTGGCGCCGACCGACGCCACCGTGCTCCTGACCGGCGAGAGCGGCACGGGCAAGGAGCTGATCGCGCGCGAATTCTACCGCCGGAGCCCGCGCCGCGGCCAGGCCTTCATCAAGGTCAACTGCGCGGCCATCTCCGAGACCCTGATCGAGAGCGAGTTTTTCGGCCACGAGCGCGGCGCCTTCACCGGGGCGACCGAGCGCCGGGTGGGCCGCTTCGAGCTCGCCCACCAGGGCACCCTGCTGCTCGACGAGGTCAGCGAGATTCCGGCGGCGCTGCAGGCCAAGCTGCTGCGCGTGCTGCAGGAGCGCGAGTTTGAGCGGGTCGGCGGCAACCGCACCATCAAGGTCAACGTCCGCATCATCGCCACCTCCAACCGCGACCTCCTCCGCTGCGTCGAGCAGGGCGGGTTCCGGCAGGACCTGTATTACCGGCTCAATGTCTTCCCCGTGCAGGTGCCGCCGCTGTGCGACCGGGTCGACGACGTCCTGGTCCTGGCCGAGCACTTCCTGCGGCGGTTCGCCCGCAAGCACGGCGTCAAGGTGACCGGCCTGAGCGACTCCGCCAGCGCCGCCGTCATGGCCTACCGCTGGCCCGGCAACGTGCGCGAACTCCAGAACACCCTCGAGCGCGCCGTCATCCTGTCCGAGCCCGGCCGGCTGATCACCGCGGCCGCCCTCGGCCTGCCGGCCGATCTTTCCCTCGCCGAACTGCCGGCGCCGGCCGCCGCGCCCGCCGATGATCCGGCGATCGCGCTGGATCCGGCGGCGGGTCCGGCCGTGACCAGTCCGGATGGCGCGGTGCTCCGCCTGGATGCCCTGGAAAAGCAGGCCATTCTCGCCGCGCTCCGCCAGACGGCCGGCAATCGGACGCAGGCCGCCGCCGCGCTCGGGATCAGTATCCGCACCCTGCGCAACAAGCTGCAGGAATACCGCGACGCGGGCGAGCCCGTGCACGCGGATACTGACGCGGCCGACGCCTGAGCCGGGTTCGCGCCGGCGGCGGCGGACGGGCCGGCCCCCTGGGCCGCGGCATCTTCAGAACGGGCAGACCTCCCGGGGCCGAGCTGCGCCCTGGCGTGCGGACTTTCGGCGGAATCGGCACAAAGGGTTAAATTGCTGCATAAATGAGCCGATACCCAACCAGTCCAACGTCGCGCCCCCTATGCCCGTCATCCAGGAAATCACCAAAAAGCTGGTCAGCGAAAACATTCATCGTGCGGTCAACGATGTGTTCCGGACCATGCTCGCCCGCCAACCGGAGTTTGTCTCCGAAACCCTGCACGATGCCGGCGCCCATGCCCCGGCGGCCGCGGCCGGCGCCGAGGCCAACCGGCCGCAGATCGTCGGCACCGTGGGTTTCATCGGGGACGTCACCGGCCTCATCTACCTCTACTTCGACCTCGGCTTCGCCCGCCTCGCCACCGGCCACCTGCTCGGCATGACCGAGGCCGAGCTGGAGGCCGCCGACGACGAGGTGGTCAACGACGCGATCGGCGAGCTGACCAACATGACGGTGGGCAGCTTCAAGAACGGCTTCTGCGACGCCGGCTACCCGTGCAAGCTCACCATCCCGTCGATCCTGCGCGGCAACAACCTGCGCATCGAGCCGATCAGCTCGGCCATCCGGGACTCCTTCTGCTTCCAATGCGCGGGCCACCGCGTCGTCATCGATATCCTCATGAAAGTCGGCGATTGAGCCGATCCTTACCCTCATGCGCTACAAGCTGCTCACCGTCGACGATTCCAAGACCGTCCGCATGATTGTGCGGAAGGCCTTCAAGGGCTATGACTGTGAAATCCTCGAGGCGGGCAACGGCGTCGAGGGACTCGCCGTCGCTTCCAAGGAAATGCCCGACCTCATCCTGCTCGACGTCACCATGCCCGTCATGGACGGCGTGGAGATGCTCACCAAGCTGAAGTCCGACCCGGCGCTCAAGAGCATCCCGGTGATGATGCTGACGGCCGAGGGCGGCCGCGACCACGTGCTCAAGATCGCCAAGATCGGCGTGCGGGACTACCTGGTGAAGCCCTTCAAGGAGGACGTCCTGATTGAGAAGACCGGCCGCATCATCGACCTCAAGCCGCTCTCCGACGCTCCGGCCAAGGCCAAGTCCATCTTTGATCCCGCCACCATCCTCGTCGTCGAGGACAAGCCGGCGATCATCCAGCAGATCCAGGACGGCCTGAAGCACACGCCCTGGAAGGTCCATGGCGTCGCCGCCCAGGGCGAGGCGATCGATTTCTGCACGCGCACCCCGCCGGATCTCATCGTCGTGAGCCTGTCCCTGCCCGAGGAGTCGGCCTTCGCGCTGTTCCGCCTCGTGCGCACGAACATGAAGACGAAGTACACGCCGGTGTTCGCCCTGGTGGTGAAGACCGAGACGGCGCAGCAGCAGCAGGCGCAGACGGTCGGGTTCAGCGCGATCATCACCAAGCCGATCGACCTGGGCGACCTGGAGGCGAAGATGGCCAAGGCCATGAACCTCGACACCTCCCAGCGCTATTATGCGCTGGAGGGCGACACCTTCATCATGCGGCTGCCCGAGAACTGCGCGCCCGCGGTCCTGGCCGAGGTGGCCGACTACATGAAGGCCAAGTTCTCGCAGGCGGTCGACGCCGGCCAGAACAAGGTCGTGATCGACATCCACCAGCTCAAGGCGCTGCACATGGGCGTGATCAAGCTCCTCTTCCAGGCCATGCAGACCTGCCGCGACCTCGCGATGCATTTCGTGCTGGTCGGCAACCCGCAGATCATCACGGAGTGCAAGGGCTTCGAGGACACGCGCGGCTGGACGTTCTACGAGTCGATCGAGGAGGCGAAGGCCAACCTCGGCAAGTCCCCGGCGGCGGCCCAGCTCGCGGCCACCTAAGCCCGCCCGGCGCCGTGCGCGCCCGGTTGGACGATCCCCCGGTACCGGCTGATGCGTTGCTCCGCGACGAATCCCCGCGGCCCCCTCGTTCCGTGGCGCCACGCTGGGCTTACCGACTGAGGGGCTGGCGATCGCCCTGCATCCGTTTGCGGGCTTCCTCGCGGACATCCGAAAAAAAGGCGTTCAGCTGCGGGGTGGAGGTGAGCCGGAACGTCTCCAGCACCTCCGGCCGCGGGCTGGGCCTGGTCGTCCCCTCAGCGAAGGAACGCGCCAGCCGGCCGAGATACAGCGCACTGGCCAGGGGCCCGACCGGAGGGTGGTACTGCTGCCCGATCACGTGGCAGACGGACTCGGGAAAGACCAACTGCCGGAGCAACTCGGCCCCCAGGTCGGCCTGGCTGAAGCCGTAGCGCTGTTGCTCGTCGGCCGCACACTCCTGCTCCCCATCAACCCAGGCGAGGCGCTGCGCCCGCCCTTGTTTCGTCCAGAGATGGTTGACCGCCAGCATCCCGACGGGGTGGAGGAGCCCGACCATGTACGCGACCGATCGATTTTCCCCCAGGCGCCCGGCGCCCAGTTCGGTGCCGACCGCGACAAATACGGAGCGCTGCCAGAGGCCATTCGCCGCCAGGCCATACCCGTCCAAGGACGAGACCAGCACGGCCCGGACCATCACTTGGGCAAAGATCCGGGTCAGCTGCGTCGAGCCCAGTCGGTTGACCGCATCCCCGATGTCGTCGCAGGGTTGGCTGCTGAAGAAGGCGGAGTTTGCCACGGACATCACCCGGGCGGTCAGGGTGGGATCCAGACGCATGTGTTCGGCCAGGTCAGCGGCATGGTAGTGGTGATTCTGCAGCATGGCCTGCACCCGGCTGACGGAGCGGGAAAGCGGCAGCGCATCGGCGGCCAGAAAGGTGCGGATGGCGCCGGAAAGATCGGGGGGCATAAGGGGGTGGACCCGGCGGATCCGCGGGGCGCCCCTCTCATCGGCTCATTTGGCCCGGACTGGAGCCGGCGGGAGCTTCCGTGCGGGCACCGCTTGCCGGCGCCACGCGTGACCGCGCGGCCGCCGGTGAGCGACGGATCAGGCCCGAGGGCGGGCGGCGGTCAAAAAATGACCTGCAGCCGCGTCAGCAGCCGCCCGCCATCATGCAGCGATCCGGGCACTTGGCCCTCCAGATAATCGACCATGAACTTGAGGTCGTCGCCCTTGAGGTAGTAATTCAGCCCGAAGGTGAAGGTCCGGATGGTGTTGCCGCCGATCGCCGTGTTCGGATCGAACTGCTCCTCGCGCAGCACGGCCTGCAGCTTGAGCGGCACGAGGAAATACGCCGCGGTGGCATGCCACCCCTCGGCGGTGAACGAGGCGGCCGGCAACGCCGTGACCGGCTTGAACGTGCCGCTGAGCCACTCGGCGCTCAGGTCGAGCCGCCCGTGGGTCCACTGGAGGTCCACGCCCTGCATGGCGCGTTTGCCGGTGAAGAGGTTGCCCGTCAGCCCCAGGTCGTTCCGGGACAGGCCGGCGTCCTCGGACCACAGCCCGCCGAGCCCCACCGTGACCTTGTCCTGGGCCGTGGCCAGGGGCGTGTAGCCGACATGCGCGGACTTCTGGAATTTGCTGTTGTCGTTGGCGCTGACGTTCGAGCCGTTGCCGTCCCCCACGATGACAAAATAGCTGACTTTTTTGTCCCAGAGGTCGCCGGCCGCGCCGACCGCCAGCTGGCGGCCGTCGGCCAGGCGGTCGCTGGAGAGGGAGCGCTCGATGGTCAGGATCTTGAGGTCGCTGGCCAGGGCCTCGGCGCCGTAGCCGGGCTTGAGCTGGCCGAAGCGGAGATTCAGGTAGGAGTACTTCCGCCAGTTGAGAAAGATCTCGTTCGCCCGGGCGTTCAGGCCCGTGCTGGCGCTGAGGGAGTTGCCCTGCAGGTCGAGTTCCGCCTTGAAGTCGAAATCCTCCGCTAGGGTGCCGGCCACGTAGATGCGGGCGCGGCGGAAGAAGAACCGGTCCTTGATGCTGGTCCAGCGCGGGTCGGACGCCCGGCCGAACTCGGCCTGCCCGTGGAGGAAGCCGCCGACCGTGAGCTTGCTCTCGCCGGCGCCGGGGCGGACCAGCACGGGCGCCGCCCCGTCCTTCCCGCCGAGCTGCTTGCGCAGGTCCGCGTTCTCGGTGGCGAGCCGCTGGACTTTCTGCTCCAGCAGCTGGAGCCGATCCTCGAGGGTGGGCGCGGCCGACTGGGCGGAGAGACGCGACAGGGACAGGGCCGCCACGGTGAGCGATCCGGCGAGGAGGAGAAATTTCTTCATGGGCGGGGGGGGTAATCGGGCAGAGGGTGGAGGGAAGCGCAAGGCCGTCCTGACGCGCCGGGGCGCGGCCGGACGATCCTGTCCCTTCGGCGCGAAGGGCCGACGGCTTTAAGCCCTTGGCCCGCCTGGGGCGAGAAATCCGAACCCCCTCAAGTTTCCCTCCGGCCTGCCGACTGGAAACTAGCGCCGGTTCGCCCGCGCTCTGCATGCCTTTCCACCCTCCTATTTCGCCCCCGGCCCATCGTTCCCCCGATGGCTGGGTTGGCTGAGCTGCCATGGCCGGAGCACCGACCGTCGCCTCCTTGTTTGCCCAGCGGGTCGTGATCGGCGTGGGCGACCTGGCCGTGTCCAACAACGCCCAGATCACGCTGAGCACCTACGCGCTCGGCTCCTGCGTGGCGGTGGCGGTCTACGACGCGCAGGCCAAGGTGGCCGGGGTGCTGCACCTGATGCTGCCGGACTCGCAGCTCTCCCCGGACAAGGCGGCGGCCCAGCCGGCGATGTTTGCCGACACCGGGCTGCCGCTGCTGTTTCGCTCCGTGATCGGCCTCAAGGCCGAGCGCGCGCGGCTGCGGGTCTTCGTCGCCGGCGGCGCCTGCGTGCTCACCGGGCCCGATTCCTTCAAGATCGGCGACCGCAACGTCCGCGCCACGCTGGACTACCTCGCCCGCCAGCGCTTCGCGGTGCCCAGCCCGGCGGTGGGCGGGACCGTGAACCGCACGCTGCATCTGGATGTCGGCAGCGGCACGCTGACCCTGAAGACGCCCACGGCGACGGAGAGCTTCTCCCTCGCCGGCTGAGCCGCCGGCGGGTGGTCCCGCCGCTCAGAAGCTGACGGAACCGTGGGTGGCCTTGTCGCGCAGGTGCGCCACGGCGCGCTCCATCACCGGCACCATCGACCGCTCGAGCAGCTCGGGGGTGTAGCCGTGCGCCGCCACAAAGGGGGCGTTGAAGGCGAAGAGAAATCCGTCCTCGGACACGCCCAGCCCCAGGGAGGTGGCCAGGTACTTGGCCGCGTGGAGGAGCGCGAGGAGGGGCTGCGCCTCGCTGGGCGCGCCGGCCGGCTCATGGCAGAACTCCGCCGCGACCGCGTAGACGGCGGGGAAGCGCCAGGTGCGCAGCAACTGCGCGCCGACCTGGGCATAGTCGTAGCCGAGCACGTCGCGCTCGGCCTGCTTCCAGGCGCACACCTGGTCCGCCTGCCGGGCGCGGATCGCCGGAAAAAAAGCCGCGCACGCGTGCGCCACCGCGAGCTTGCCGATGTCGCACACGAGGCCGGCGGTGTAGGCGGACTCCGGGTCGATCGGGGAGCCGGCCTCGGCCAGCACCTCCGCCGCCAGGGCGGTGCAGAGCGCATGCCGGCAGAAATCGCCAGGGTCGCCGCCATAGGCCCCGGTGCTGGCCTCCCAGCGGTTCACCAGCGCCAGCGCTGCCAGCCGGTAGATCTCCCGCTGGCCGACGCGGATCACCGCCTGGGCCACGGTCTCCACCGTCTGGCCCGCCCCGAAAAAGGCCGAGTTGGCCAGCCGCAGGGTCGCCGCGGTCAGCGCCGGATCGAGCTGGATGATGTCCTCGATCTCATTGGCGCCGCTGGCGTCGTCCCGCAGCACCGCGATGAGCCGGGGCATCAGGGATGGCGCGCACGGCAGCCGCAGCGCCTGGGCGCAGACCTGATCGAGGGTGGGAGGCGGCGGGGGGGGGCTCACGACGCGGCGGGCGTTAGGCGGCGAGCAGCGTGCCCGGGTCGAGGATCAGGGCGATGCTGCCATCCCCGAGGATGGCCCCGCCCGCGACCCCCGGCAGGTTCTGCATGAAGGCGCCGAGGCTCTTGATCACGACCTCCTGCTTGCTGATCAGCTCGTCGACGAGGAGCGCGGAAATCTTGCCCGAGTGCTCGACGATGACCGCGATGCCCTCCCAGGGGTTTTCCGCGTCCGCCGGGATGCCGAACCGCCGGTGCAACCGGTGGACCGGCACGAGCCGGCCGCGCAGGTCGAGGACCTCGCCCTGGCCGTGGATCGTCGAGATGGCCTCGCGCGCCGGGCGCAGCGCCATCTGCACCGAGGTGCTCGGCAGGATGAAGCGGTCCCCGCCCACCCGGACCACCAGGCCGTCGATGATGGCCATGGTCAGCGGGAGCTTGATCTTGAAGGTCGAGCCCAGGCCGACCTCGGAGGTGATCTCGATCTTGCCGTGGAGCTTGTCGATGTTGCGCTTCACCACATCCAGCCCGACCCCGCGGCCGGACACCGCGGTGACCTTGGCCGCCGTCGAGAATCCCGGGGCGAAGATGAGCGCGTTGATGTCCTCGCGGCTCAGCACGGTGCCGGCCGCCACCACGCCCTTCTCCACGGCCTTCTGGTAAATCCGGTCCGGATCGATGCCCCGGCCGTCGTCCTGGAGCTCGATGACGATGTTGCTGCCCTGGTGGTAGGCCTTGAGCAGCAGCGTGCCCATCTCGGGCTTGCCCCGGGCGACGCGGTCGGCGGTCGACTCCAGGCCGTGGTCGAGGGCGTTCCGGACCATGTGCACCAGCGGGTCGCCGATTTCCTCGACGACGGTGCGGTCCAGTTCCGTGTCCTCGCCGCCGGTGGCGAAATGGACCTTCTTGCCGAAATCGCGGGCCAGGTCGCGCGCGAGCCGCTCCATCTTCTGGAAGGTGGGCTTGATCGGGATCATGCGCATCGACATCGCCGTGTGCTGCAGCTCCTTGGTGATGCGGCTGAGCTGGGCGACGTTGCGCTGGAGCGGCGAGCCGTTGTCGGCGTGGGCCCGGGCCGTCTCGAGCAGCTGGCTTTGGACGATCACCAGCTCCCCGACCACATCCATCAGCGAGTCGAGCTTCTCGGTGTTGACGCGCACGGTGCCGGCCACCGGGGCGGTGGCGGCGGCCGCGGCGGCGGCCGGGGGCGCTTTGGCCGGGGGGGCGGCGGAAACGGGAGCGGCCGGAGCGGCCACCGGGGCCGCCGCGCCGGGGGCGGGGGAGAGGGTCATGGTTGGCGCCGCCGGCGGCGCGGCCGGGGCGGCGGCGGGCGGCGGAGTCTCCGCGTCTGCGCCGGCCGGGACCGAGAGGCGCTTCACCGCGAGGATCAGGTGGGCCACGGGCACGATCTCGTCGGGCAGCTGGCCCTTTTCCAGGGCGCGCGCGACCTGCTGGGTCAGCGCCTGCAGGGCATCGCGGCTGGAGAGAATCTCCGTGATGATGACCGAGTTGAGGCGGAGCTTCTGGTTGCGCGCGAGGTCGAGCAGCGATTCCACCTCGTGGGCGAGCGACTGCATCGGCACGAGCCCGAGAAAGCCGGCGTTGCCCTTGAAGGTGTGAAAGGAGCGGAAGATGGAATTGAGCGCCTCGGGGTTGTCGGGCTGCTGCTCCAGGGCGAGCAGGGCCGCCTCGATCTGCTGCAGATGCTCCACGGCCTCGCCATAGAACTCCGCCAGCAGCTCCCGGTTCTCGTCGAGGTGCAGGTCGAGCATCACATCCCCGCCGCCGGACTTCTTCCCGGCTTTTTCGGCCGGGGCCGCGGCCGCGGCGTCCGGCGCGGGCTGGTCCACCCAGGCCGCCGTCGGGCGGCCCACCCGCAGCTCGGCGACGGCGCCGGGCAGCCATGCCACCAGCCGGCGCAGGCGGCCGAGCAGCGCGGCATCGTAGGGCTTGGCCGCATCGAGCTGGCGCTCGTGCTCGAGGTGCAGGGCGGTGACGGGCTCGCGCAGCGCCGTCTCCAGCAGGCAGAGCTCGCGGAGGTCGCCGAGCAGGCTGTAGGCGGGCACCAGCCCGCCGTCACTGCCCGGCTGGGCCAGAATAGACTCGGTGACGAGGCGGTTCAGGATCTCCTCGATGGGCGCGAACTGGTCAGGTGAGATGGGCATGGAACATTCCGGCGGCTCTGCCTGCTCCTACGGACCACTTGCCGCCCGGCTTGAGCCCTTTCGCCCCGGCGCCGGAGAAAACCGGGCCGGCGGCGCAGGCCGGACCGCTCAGCTGTAGACCAGCAGGCGCTGGCTGATGGGGGTGACCTGGTTGTGGCTGCGGATCTTGA
>SESH01018255.1_pt1 | contig 32373 bp, 29 predicted proteins | sample 3171561 | NCBI WGS metagenome assembly SESH01 (sample SAMN10866947, study PRJNA518727) | freshwater metagenome | biome: subpolar coniferous forest; feature: holomictic lake; material: water; isolation source: holomictic Lake 442 2011 16.5 m and 2014 13 m | place: Canada: near Kenora, Ontario
CAGCGGCGGCGGTTCGTCGGGGAACTGGTGACATGAATCGACTGCAACGTCTGTTCAGGCATCTGCTGGAGACGCGCTTTTCGACGCGGCGCCGTTTCACGCCGGCGGTCCTTGACGCGGTCGAGGTCGCGGTCAGGAGCGCCGAGGCTGCGCATTGTGGCGAAGTACGCTTCGTCGTCGAGACTGACCTGGATGTCTGGTCCATCCTCGCGGGCAAGGCGCCGCGCCAGCGCGCGCTCGAGCTCTACTCGGGTTTGGCTGTCTGGGACACCGAGCGCAACAACGGCGTCCTGGTGTACGTTCTGTTCGCTGACCGCGCCGTAGAAATCGTCGCCGATCGGGGCTTCAATGGCCTGGTCACGGCCGATGAGTGGGCGGCCGTCTGCCGCAAGATGGAGTCTGAATTTCGCCAAGGGCGCTGGCAGCAGGGGGCGCTGGCCGGGGTCGCGGCTGCCGCGGCTCTTGTTGCGCGACATTTTCCTGGCAATGGGCAGCACGGCAATGAACTACCGGATCGTCCGCTGCTGCTCTAGGTTTGGCGCCGGATTGGCGCTGCTGGCCTGGCTGTCGGGCTGCGCGCTACTCCATTCGCCGCCGCCGCCGCCGCCGCCAGCGCCGCCGCTGCCGGTGATAGCGCCGCCGCCGGTGCTGTCGCGAGCGGCCGCTACTCACCGATTCACGCTGGATTCGCCAAGCGAGGGCGTTGTCGGCAGCCTCGTGATGACGACTGCTAGTGCCGATGACACGCTGCCGGACATTGCGCGCCGCTTCAACATTGGCTACGAGGAAATCGTCCGTGCCAATCCCGGCGTTGACCCGTGGCTTCCCGGCGCTGGGCGCGAGATTGTGGTGCCCACCCACTTCGTCCTGCCCGACGCGCCGCATGAGGGCGTGGTGATCAACGTTGCGGCGATGCGGCTGTACTACTACCCGAAGATGGCACGCGGCGAGCGGCAGGTCGTGGTCACCCACCCGATCGGCATCGGCAAGGTTGGCTGGCAGACGCCGGAAGGCACGACCAAGGTGGTGGCCAGGGTCAAGGATCCTGTCTGGGTGCCGCCGGTGTCAGTGCGCAAGGAGCACCTGGAGAACGGTGACGTGCTGCCCGCGAAGGTTGCGGCCGGGCCGGATAACCCGCTAGGGGCGTACATGTTCCGCTTGGGTTGGCCGAGCTACCTGATCCACGGGACCAACAAGCCCTATGGCGTCGGTATGCGTTCGAGTCACGGCTGCGTACGCCTGTACCCGGAGGACATCGCGATCCTCTACGCCGCCGTCCCCATCGGCACGCCGGTGCGTGTCGTGAACCAGCCGGTGGCCGTCGGCTGGCGGGATGAAACGCTCTACGCGCAGGCCTACGGCGCGCTGGAGGACGATTCACGGCACGCGCGCCCACAGGCGGTGTTGCCGGCACTGAAGAGCGCCAAGGGGCCGCTGTGGCAGCGCATTCGCGCGCACGAGGCCGATATCGACTGGGAGCAGCTGCGTGCGCTGGCGGCCGCGCCGCGCGGCGTGCCGCTGTCGGTAATGAAGCGCGATTCCGCTTCTCTCAGCACGGCGGTCGCAGCGGCCCAGCGCGTGCGCAACGAACTGCCGGAAGGGGCCACCTGGGACGGCAGCAGCGGACTGCTGGTCGACCAGCAGCAGTACAACGAGATGATCGGCGCCCGCGAGGTGCCGGTAACCGACGCGGTGCCAGTACCGGCCGGCGCGAACCCGGCGCCGCCTATGCGCTGATCGGGGTGGATTGGGCCGCTGTCACACGCCCGTCACCGAGCCGTCATATCGTCCACCTTGCCCTGGTGGACGAAGGAAGATGGCATTGCGCATCCTGATGATCTCGGACGTGAGCTTTCCACGCGTCAACGGCGTGTCGACGTCGATCGCGACCTTCAGGCAGAGCCTGGCCGAGCTGGGTCACGAATCGACGCTGATCGCGCCGGCGTATCCGGCGGCAGCCGCCAACGAGCCTGGCGTCCTGCGGGTTCCGTCGCGGGGCGTGCCGCGCGATCCCGAGGATCGGTTCATGAGTCGTCGCCACATAGAGCGGCTGTATCCGTCGCTCGCGTCTGGCGGCTACGACGTCGTTCACATCCACACGCCGTTCGTTGCCCACTATGCCGGCGTCGCGCTCGCCCGCCGTCTGCGCGTGCCGGTGGTCGAGACGTACCACACGTTCTTCGAGGAATATCTGCACCACTACGTGCCGTTTTTGCCCAAGGCGCTGACACGGCGGTTGGCGCGGCGCATGAGCGTCTCGCAGTGTGCTGCCGTCGACGCACTGGTAGTGCCGTCGCGGCAGATGCTCGAGCGGCTGTGCAGCTATGGCATCACCGCTCGCGCCGAGGTGTTGCCGACGGGCGTCGATCTTGCACGCTTCCGCGGCGGTGACGGGCAGGCGTTCCGGCGCCAGCACCGGATCCCGGCCACGAGGCCGGTGCTGGTGCACATCTCACGCGTCGCGCACGAGAAGAACATCGACTTCATTCTCAGAGCGCTCGTGACGGTGCGCCAGGAGGTGCCGGAGGTGTTGCTGGTGATCGCTGGCGAGGGCCCGGCGCTGGGTCATTTGCAGCAACTCACGGCGCGCCTCGGGCTCGTGCCGAACGTACTGTTCGTCGGTTACCTTGACCGCGCCTCTACACTGCTCGACTGCTACCGCGCGGGCGATGCGTTCGTGTTCGCCTCGCGCACCGAAACGCAGGGTCTGGTGCTGCTGGAGGCGCTCGCGCTCGGCGTGCCGGTGGTATCCACGGCCGTGATGGGCACCGTTGACGTGCTGGCCGGCGTGCAGGGCGCCGTTGTTGCTCCCGACGAGGTCGGCGGCTTCGCGGCGAGCGTCGTGCGTGTGCTGAAGGACCCCGAGCTGCGTGCGCGCCTCGCGCTGGCGGCACCTGCGGATGCGGCCGGGTGGTCGGCTGCGGCGATGGCGGAGCGCCTCGTCGCGTTGTATCGCTCGCTCGCGACGGCTGTGGTGGACACAGGCTATAGTCCGTCCCCCAGTTCTGCGCTGACGGACCCGATATGCCAACCGAATGGCTCCGTGTGATGCTCGAAGAGGTCGAGCGCAAGCGGCGCGAGGCCGCCGCGGCGAAGGCGGAGGCTGAGCGCCGTACCGCCGGCCCCCTGCAGGTGCCCCGCGCGGCCGCTGGCCGTTGACCCTGCGCGTGGCGGCTCTCGGGTCGTGAGTCGCGCTGTGCTACTCTGATCGGGCACACGCAAAGAGGACTTCCGGGTTGCGCGCACGACTTACGCCCGGCATACATGTAGCGATTGAGGTCAGCGCCGGGCAGGCGATCGCCCGCGTCGCCACCGCCACTGCCGCGTTCGTCGGCCGCGCCCTGCGCGGACCGGTCAACCGTCCTGTGCTAATCACCAGCTTCGCTGACTTTCAGTCCGTGTTTGGTGGCCTGTGGCAGCCGAGTACGCTGTCGTACGCGATCGAGCAATACTTCGAAAATGGTGGTCGCGAGGCGCGCGTGGTGCGCGTGGTCAACGGCGGCCGGCCCTCAACGCTGACGATGCCGGTGCCGCACGGAACGCCGCTGACGCTGGAGGCCTGCTGCCCGGGTACGCGCGAATTTCTGCGCGCCGCGGTCGACTACGACAATATTGCGGCTGCTGATGCTGACTTGTTCAACATCGTCGTGCACCGTGTGCGGATGCCGGGCTCCGAGCACGTCGAGGATCAGGAGATCTACGAGCGGGTCTCGGTGGCGCCGGACTCACCGCGACACGTCAGTCTGATGCTGGCAGAGTCGGAGCTCGTCCGGTTGCGTGGACCGGTGCCGCTGGAGCGGCCGGCGCTGACTCACCGCGGTGATGGTCGCGCATTCGCCTCCTACGTCAGCTCCAATCCCGACGGCGACGATGGTGGCCCACTCACCGACTACGACGTGATTGGTTCGGCGACTGCACGCACCGGTCTGTTCGCCTTCGGTGAGGCCGACACATTCAATTTTCTCTGCCTGCCGCCCTTGGCACGCGAAACGCCGACTGGCGCGAGTGTGCTGCTGGTGGCCAAGCGGCTGTGCCGCGAGCGGCGGGCAATGCTGATGGTCGATCCACCGGCAGACTGGACCACGCCTGCCGAAGCGCTCGCGGGCATGCGCAATTTCCATTTCGCGAGCGACAACGCGCTCATGTATTTCCCGTGGATCCAGGGCTACGACCGGCTGCGCGGCCGCTTTGAGAGCTTCCCGCCGGGTGCTGCCGCCGCTGGCATGCTCTCGCGCCTGGAGGTAACGCGACCGTTGTGGAACGCGGCCGACGCCGAGGATGGTCCGCTGCGGCCCGGGTTGCGACCGGCCTGCGCTGTGCCCGAGGAGTGGCGCGCGCGCCTCGCCAACGCTGGCGTGAACACGTTGCAGGCCGTGCGTGCGCGCAAGGCAGTTCGGGCGCGAACCCTGGCTGGCGCCCGCGCGAGCATGCCCGACTGGCGCTACCTTGCGTTGCGTCGCCTTGCGCTCGGCGTGGTCGAGAGCGTCGTGTGTGGTACGCGCTGGGTGTTGTTCGAAGCGGCCGGTCCGGAGTTGTGGTGGCGCCTGCAGAAGCAGGTCGGCGAATTCCTCGCGAGCCTCGAGCAGGCCGGTGCCTTTCCGGCAGTGCCGCCGCGTCAGGCGTGGTTCGCGATTTGCGACGAGCGAGTCAATCCGCAGCGCCAGCTTGGCGGTGTCAATCTGCTGTTCGGCTATGCGGCCACTCGCGAGGGTGAGTGGCAGTGCTGGCTGCTGACGCACGGTCCGCAGGGCACTCGCGTGCAGCAGGTGAGCCTGAGCCGACTGCACTCAGCCGGCGGCCGGCCGCCGATGGATCCCGACTTCGACGTCGCCACGATGCTGTACGAGCACCTGCCGCGCTAGTGCGTCGCTGGGTTGCCGTAGCCGCCGCCGCCGGGGGTCTCGATCAGGATCCGGTCGCCCGCCTCCACCTCGACTGCCGCTGTCGAGCCGAGCGACTCGCGCCGCCCGTCGTGGCGAACTACGGTCGTGCAGCCGCGGGCGCCGTCGCTGCCGCCGTCCAGGCCGCGTGGCGCCAGCCTTCGATGGTTGGCCAGGATGGCCGCCGACAGCGGCCGGCGGAACTCCAGGCAGCGCACCAGTCCGTCGCCGCCGCGGTAGTGGCCTGCGCCGCCTGAGCCGCGTCGGTAGCTGAACTCACGCAGCAGCACTGGCAGGCGCGACTCGAGCACCTCCGGGTCCGTCAGTCGCGAGTTGGTCATGTGCGTCTGTACGCCGCTGGCGCCCTCGAAGCCGGGCCCCGCTCCAGCGCCGCCGGCGATCGTCTCGTAGTACTGGCAGTGGGCGTCGCCGAAAGTGAAGTTGTTCATCGTGCCCTGTGAGTCGGCCAGCACGCCGAGCGCGCCGTACAGCAGGTCGACGATGCACTGCGAGGTCTCGACGTTGCCGGCGACGACCGCGGCAGGCGGTTGCGGGTCCAGCAGCGAGCCGGCTGGAATCGTCAGCGTCAGTGGCGCGAGGCAGCCTTCGTTGAGCGGAATGTCGTCGTCGACCAGCGTCCGCAGTACGTACAGCACGGCCGCCGTACAGACGGCGCGCGGCGCGTTGAAATTGCTCGGCGACTGCGTCGAGGTGCCGGTGAAGTCGATGTGCGCGGTGCCGAGCGCGGCGTTGACCTGCAGTGTCACTTCGATCCGCTCGCCGCCGTCGAGCTCGCGCGCCCGGCGGATGGGTCCCTGGCCTGCGATTGGCAGGGCACGCAGCGCTGCGCGCACGCGCGCTTCGGCGTGACGCTGCACGTGGCCGAGATAGGCCGCGACCACCTCGGTGCCGTAGTCGTTGACCAGGCGCTCGAGCTCGGCCGCTCCGCGCGCGTTCGCCGCCAGCTGGGCGGCAAGGTCGGCGAGGTTGCGGGCGATGTTGCGCGCCGGCCAGGGCCCACGCCCGAGCAGGGCGCGCACCTGCGGCTCGTCGAAACGGCCGGCCGCGACGATGCGCTCGCCTTCGAACAAGGCGCCTTCCTCGTCGATGGTCCGACTGAACGGCGGCATGGAGCCTGGCGTGATGCCGCCAACGTCGGCATGGTGGGCACGCGAGGCAACCCAGAACGCCGGTTGCTGGCTGCCGGCGCGATGTACCGGGCTCACGACCGTGAGGTCCGGCAGGTGCGTGCCGCCGGCGTACGGTGAGTTGACCAGGAATGCATCGCCCGCAGCGACTGCCGTGCCGTGCAGGCTCATGACGGCACGCACGCTCGCACCCATCGAGCCCAGGTGTACCGGCATGTGTGGCGCGTTGGCGACCAGGCGTCCCTCGGCGTCGAACAGCGCGCAGGAGTAATCCAGCCTTTCGCGGATGTTGACCGAGCTTGCGGTCTGTTGCAGCACGGCGCCCATCTGCTCGGCGATGTGGGTGTACAGGCCGTTGAAGACCTCCAGCAGTACTGGATCCGGGCGCTGCGACTCGAGCGTGCGGCGCGCCCGCGGCGCGCTGCGGCTCAGCAGCAGTACGCCCCCGTCGCGGTGTCGTGCGCGCCAGCCCGGCTCCAGTACCGTGGTGGCGGTGGCCTCCACCAGCAGCGCCGGTCCCTCGATCACCGCGTCAGCAGCCAGGGCGGCGCGGCTCAGCACGGGTACCTGCTGCCAGCGGTCGTCAAACCAGACGCGCGCGTGTCGCGCGATGCCGTTGTCGGCTGCGGCGGCAGGGGCCTCAAGCCGCACCTCGGCGCTGGGGCCCGCCAGCTCGACGCTGATCGCGGCGATCAGCAGCGGCGTGCCGTCAACCGGCCGATAGCCGAACCGCCGCATATGTTCGGCCGTGAAGGCCACGGCCATGGGTCCTGCGGCATCCAGCGGCGTGGCGAGGGCCACCTCCGAGTCCACGACGCGTACCTCGGCGAGGATCGTGCAGTGGCTCGCCGGCAACCCGTCCAGAGCGGCGAGCGCGGCGCCAGCGAGCACCTCGGCCAGTGCATGGGCGGCGGCGACCCCCGCGTCATCCAACGGCAGCCCGAGGGTGCCGCGCCGCACCGCCCGCGCTTCGGCAAGGCCAATGCCGACCGCTGACAGCACGCCGGCCAGCGGATGAATCAGTATCGAGCGGACGTCGAGGGCTTCGGCGACCCGGCAGGCGGCCTGCCCGCCGGCGCCACCAAAGCAGCTGAGCGTGAACTGGCCAGGGTCATGGCCGACCTTGAGGCTGACGTGCTTGATGGCGTTCGCCATGGTGTCGACCGCGACTGTCAGGAACCCTTCCGCCACCGCCTCTGGTGTGGTCGCAACGCCCGTCTCGATCGCAACCCGGGCGGCGAGCGCGGCAAACCGCTCACGCACGACGGCGATGTCCAGCGGAGCGTCGCCATGGGGCCCGAACGCCGCAGGCAGGTCGACCGGCATCAGCCGGCCCAGCAGCACGTGGCAGTCGGTGACGGTTAGCGGACCGCCGCGGCCGTAGCTGGCGGGTCCTGGCACGGCACCGGCCGACTCCGGGCCGACCGCATAGCGGCCGTCGGCGAAGCGCAGGATCGAGCCGCCGCCTGCCGCGACGGTGTGTACGTCGAGGGACGGTATCGCGAGGCGCACGCCTGCGATACGCAGTTCGTGGCGGCGCGCGTAGCTGCCGTCGTAGAGGGACACATCGGTGGACGTGCCTCCCATGTCGAAGCCGATCAGCCGCTCGATGCCGGCGCGACGACCGGTCTGCACCATGCCTACCACGCCGCCGGCGGGGCCGGAGAGGACGCCGTTCGTCCCCCGGAACGAAGCCGCCGGCGCGAGCCCGCCGTGGCTCTGCATCAGTTCGACGCGAATGCCGGGCCCCAGAGCCGCCAGCTCCGCGGTCAGGGTTGCGACATAGCGCGTGATCAGTACCGCGAGGTAGGCCTCGGCCGCGGTCGTATGGCCGCGCGCGACGTAACCTTCGACCGGCGTCACCTCGTGCGAAGTGGCGACGGCGTCGAAGCCGGCCGCGCGTGCCAGCGCGGCGGCCGCCTGCTCGTGTGCCGGGTAGCGCCAGCCGTGCATGAACACGATCGCGACGCTCTGCGCGCCGGCCGCGCGCGCCGCGCCAAGCGCCGCTGCCAGCGCTGCCGGGTCCGTGGCCTCAAGCTCGTGCCCCTCGGCGTCGACGCGGCCGCGTGCCTCGATGACGGTTTCATACAGCGGTGCGGGCAGTTCGATATGACGCCGGAACAGCTGCGGGCGTTCCTGCGTGCCGATCGCCAGCGCATCGCCCAGACCTGCGTTGGTGACGAGCAGCGTGCGAGCGCCACTGCGCTCGAGCAGGGCGTTGGTGGCGACGGTGGTGCCGACCCGAACGCGACTGATGGCGGCTCCCGTGGCGCCGTGGCGCTCCAGCAGGCGGCGGATGCCAGGGACGGTCGCATCGAGGTAGCGGCCCGGCGCGACCGACAGTAGCTTCAGCGCGTCGACCACGCCATCAGGGCGGCGGGCGACGACGTCGGTGAACGTGCCGCCTCTATCGACCCAGAACTCCCACTCCATTGATTCGCTGAGTTCCGTTCGCTGTTGCCGGTCCAGGGGCATGCCTCAGGCCAGTCCAAGGCGCCTGAGCGCCGCGGCATCCAACTGCGCGAGCCGTTCGTTCGCGTGCCGGTAGCCGGCCTCGATCGCGATGTCGAAGGACTTCCAGTCGAGCAGGTCGATGTGGGCAAGTGGCGGGTGCAGCAGCAGGTCCGTCTGCCGACGGCCCACGGCGGTCGCCGCGTCGCTGTTGATCATCCCGGAGCGCCACAGGATGCGCAGGATGCCCGGGCGCCGTTGCTGGTGCCGGTACCACCCCGGCAGGTTCCACAGCGACGGGGGTTCGTGATCATGCAGGTCGGTGGAGAAAGTGGTGTCGGCGCCGACGTCGACGCCGACGATGGTGCCGGCATTCGCCGCGCGCATGACATCCACCGGCAGATTGTTGATCGCGCCGCCATCGACGTGCACGTCGCCGCGATGGAACACGGGGGGCAGGACGCCGGGAATTGCCACCGAGGCGCGCAGCCAGCGCCACAGCTCGCCCTGCCGGTGGACGCTGCCGCGGCCCGTCGTCAGGTTCGCCGATACCGCGTAGAACGGCAGCGGCAGATCCTCGATCGTGACGTCGCCGAACTCCTGACGCAGCAGGCGGCTGACCTTGCGGCCGGCGACCAGCGACACCAGCGGCAGGGTGTAGTCGTTGAGCGGGTTGGTGCTGACGAACGCGCGCCGGAACCGCTCGATCATCTCCGCGACCGGCCAGCCGGCAGCGACGCCGGCGCCCATGATGGCGCCGATGCTGGTGCCGCCGACGCGGTCGATCGGCACGCCGGCCTCGCGCAGTGCGCGGACGACGCCGATGTGGGCGAAGCCGCGTGCGCCGCCGCCCGACAGCACCAGGCCTACCGCGTGGCCGGCGAGGGAGCGCGCCAGGCGCGCGATATCCTCGCGGCCGCACACGTGGTGGTGGGGCATGCCCGGAAGCTGTGCGCGCCAGCGTGCCGCTGCGCCGGACAGGATCGGGCCTTCGTGGCACAGCACGAGCTCGGCACGTGCCGCGGTGTCGCGCGGCAGCTCGATGCCGTCGCCGAGCGGCCATGGCCCTGGCGCAGAGGCGGCGCGGGCTACCAGCAGCAGCGCGTCTCCCTGCCGCACGCACAGCTTGGTCCATGTGGTCGGGGCGGGGTCGGCGACGTAGACGACAAAGTCGTTGGCGCTCTCTATGCGGTGGAACCAGCCGCTGGTGTGTTCGGCGCCGCGGCCACTCCAGACCAGTTCGGTGCGGCCGCGAGTGGCGAGCTCGGCGACGAACTCGGTGGCAAAAGCCGCGATGTCGACGTCCGCTGCGTGCGGGACCAGCGTGTAGGTGCGAGGCCGCGGGCGGGCGTCGTGGTGACCTCGCACCTCCTCGAGCCGGCCGACCAGCATCTGCGAGATGCGCAGTAGCGCCTGGGGGTTCTGCACGACAATGCGGTCGAAGGTCTCGCGTGGCAGGCGGGCGAGATCGGAATCCCGGATGGCGCGCACGGTCGCACTGCGCGGATGGCCGGATAGCAGTCCCATCTCGCCGACGGTCTCGCCGGCGGGGATCCGTGCCAGTAGCTGCGGCGGATCGCCTGTGTAGGCGCCCAGGCAGCCGCCAACGATCAGGTAGAGCGCATCTGGCGCCTCGCCCGCCTCAAATAGTGTGGCGCCGCCGGGCAGCGCGATCCAGTCAAGTCCGGCGGCGATCGCCAGCAAAGTGTCGTGATCCAGGCCACGAAAGATCGACGACGACTCCAGTAGCGCAATCGGATTGCGCATTGCCTGTGTCTCGCCTAGATCCCTGTCCATTCCCACCCCCGTAATGCTCGCCTACAGTAGCGCGGATCCCGCAGGGGCGGCACAGGGAGATCCTCAGCTTGGCAGGTAGGCGTAAACGTAGCCCCGCGGCACCCGCCGCAGCGGCGCCTGACGAGCGCTTGGCCGCTATTTGGCGTGTCGTCGCCGCCGTGCCCCGTGGCACGGTGGTGACCTACGGCGGCGTGGCTACGCGGGCCGGCCTGCCGGGCCGGGCGCGGCTGGTGGGCCGGGCGCTCAAGCTTGCGCCGGACACGCTGGCACTGCCGTGGCACCGGGTCGTCGCCGCCGGCGGACGGATTGCGTTGCCGCCGCGCAGTGCGGCATTCCGCGAACAGCGCCGCCGACTGGCCGCCGAGGGGGTCGCGGTGGTGCGCGGCCGGGTACGCCTGCCGCAGGCGGCTGATCTTGATGCGCTGCTGTGGGGCGCCGACGGCTGCTAAGATCGGCGCTGGTTCCGCGAGGCAGTTGCCGATGAGTCGCTACGTTGTGTTCTCGCACGGGAAAGAGTCTGGTCCCTGGGGGGCGAAGATTTCCGCGCTGGCCGAGATTGCCCAGGCCGAAGGCTGGCAGGTCGAGTCGGTCGACTATCGGGGCATCGACGACCCGCACGAGCGGGTCACGCGCCTGTTGTCCTATTGTCGCGACTTCCAGGGACGGCTGGTGCTGGTCGGTTCGAGCATGGGGGGCCACGTCTGCACGGCGGGATCGCGGTTGCTGCGCGCGACCGGGCTGTTCCTGATGGCGCCGGCGTTCTACATGCCCGGCTACGAGGAGCACACGCCCATCCCGCCGGACTGTCCGATCAGCATCGTCCACGGCTGGCGCGACGAGGTCGTGCCGGTCGACAACAGCGTGCGCTTCGCGCGCCAATACAACGCTTCGCTGCATGTGCTCGACACAGACCACCGGATGCAGGACCGGGTACGGGAGATCGGTGCTCTGTTCGAATATTTCCTGATCACGCTGGACAAGTTCGGCGGCTAGCGAGCGGCCCGCAAGGGGTTCTGCATGCGTAGATTCAGTGCTTGTTCGATCCTGCTGCTCGCGACGACGGCTGCGTGCAGCAGTCCGCCGCCGCCGGCCGAAAAACCCGCGCCGACGGTCTTCGATGAGCTTGTGAGCAAGGAAAAGACGTTGCCTGCCGCCGTCGAGAAGGCGCAGCGCGAGCACATGGACGCGCTGCACGAGCAGGAGGCGGCGGCCGATGGCCAGAGTGCCGGCGCCGCGCCGCGCTGACCATGGCTGACTGGACCGTCTACATCGTTGAGAGCGCCCGCGGTGCGCTCTACACCGGGATCACCACATCGGTGGCACGCCGCCTCGCCGAGCATGGCGGTCAGGGTGGGCGGGGTGCCCGCTTTTTCCGTTTCGGCCAGCCGCGCCGCTTGCTCTATCTAGAGTCGGTAGCCGATCGCGGCGGCGCGCTGCGACGCGAGGCGCAGATCAAGAGACTCGACCGGCGTGCGAAGCTCATGTTGATCGCGGCGCATGCCGCGGCGGCGGCGCGATGATCCGCCTGCTTGGACTGGATCGCACCCTGCTTTGGCTGCTCGCGCAACTGATGTCGCTGTGGGTGCGGCCGAAGGTGTTGCCGGTCGATGCGGCGGAGCGATTGCGCGGCCGTGGCCGGCGGCTGCTGTACGTGTTCGAGCGGCAGTCGCTGACCGACCTGATCGCGGTCGCGCTGGTCTGCCGTCAGTTCGGGCTGCCCTCGCCGCTGCGGCGCTTCACGCTGGGCGCGGTGCGCGAGTCGCGTGCCGCCGTGTCGCTTGAGCGCCGGCGTGGCTGGATCCGCAAGCGCTCGGATCGGCGCGTGCCGGTGCGGCTGGTGCGTGTGTTCAGCACGGCGTTCAGCGCCGGTGACTCGGCCGTCGACCTGGTGCCGGTGACGGTGTTCTGGGGGCGCTCGCCGCGGATCGAGAGCTCCTGGCTGCGGTTGATGTTCAGCGAGGACTGGACCTTGGCGGGGCCGTTCCGGCGGCTGCTGTCGACGCTGGTGAATGGCCGGCGGACGCTGGTCCGCTTCGGCGAGCCGTCAGCCATTGATCAGTTCGCGGCCGCCGACGTTGAGGCTGCGCGCGCCGCCCGGCGCGCGGCGCGCCTGCTGCGCGCCGAATTCCGCGCCGCGCGGGTCGCGGTGCTGGGGCCCGATCTGTCACACCAGCGCACCGTGATCGCGGAAGTGCTGCGCAAACGGGCCGTGCGCGCCGCAATCGCGCTCGAGACGCGCGATCACAAACTCAGCCGCCGCGAAGCGCTCGGCGTCGCCCGCGGCTACGCCTACGAGATCGCCGCCAACTACTCGCCGCGCTTTGTTGCCTTCGGCGCCGCTCTGCTCAGGCGTGTCTGGACTCGCCTTTACGACGGCGTCGAGATACTGCATGCCGAGCGACTGGGGCTTGCCGCCGACGGCGTACAGGTCGTCTACGTGCCGTGCCACCGCAGTCACATGGACTATCTGTTGTTGTCCTACGTGATCTACGAGCGTGGCTTCGCGGCACCCCACATCGCTGCCGGCATCAACCTGAACCTGCCGGTCATCGGCCGCTACCTGCGCAAGGGCGGCGCGTTCTTCCTGCGGCGCAGCTTCAAGGGGAATCCGCTCTATCCGATCGTCTTCATGACCTATCTGGGCGTCATGATGCAGCGCGGTCACCCGATCGAGTACTTCATCGAGGGTGGCCGTAGCCGCACCGGCCGGCTGTTGCAGCCGAAGACGGGCATGCTGGCAATGACCTTGCGCAGCTTCCTGACCGATCCGACGCGCCTGGTCGTCTTCGTGCCGGTGTACTTCGGCTACGAGCGCCTGGTCGAGGCCAGCACCTACGTCGGCGAGCTGTCGGGCCAGCCGAAGCAGAAGGAGACCATAGCCGGCCTGCTGCGCGGGCTGAAGGTGCTGCGCGAGCGCTTTGGTCGCGTCTACGTCAGCTTCGGTGAGCCGCTGCCGCTTGCCGAGCACCTGGATGCCTATGCGCCGGGCTGGCGCGGGGAGCATGGCGCGAGCCGGCCCAGCTGGTTGCCCGGCGCCGTCGATACACTTGCAGAAGCAATCCAGCGCCGCACCAACGCCGCTGCTGCGATCACGCCCACCGGACTGCTTAGTCTAGCGCTGCTGGCGACGCCACGGCAGTCCATGCCCGAGGCTGACCTTGTGCGGCAGCTCGAGCTGTATCGGCGCCTCGCCGAGCTTGCGCCGTATGCCGCTGACATCTGGTGCACGCCGTTGTCCGGCGAGGCAATGATCGCCCACGGTCGCTCGCTGGGCATGATCGAGACGGTGCCGCACGCCCTCGGTGCAGTCGTGCGCTTCAGCGGCGATCACGCGATCCTGTCCGCCTACTACCGCAACAACATCCTGCACGCCTTTGCGCTGCCGTCGCTGATCGCCTGCGCGTTCCTCAATAACCCGGCGATCCGCACCGAGGACATCCACCGTCTGACCTGGCGAATCTATCCGTATATCGCGCAGGAGCTTTTCATGCGCTGGACGGATGCCGAGGTGCCGGCAGTGGTCGACAGTGTGCTGGACACTTTCGCAGCGCTCGGCCTGCTGGAGCCCAGCGCTGATCGCAGCGTCTGGCGGCGCCCATCGACCGGTTCGACTGAGGCGGTGCAGCTGTCGGTGCTTGCGAACGCGACGCTGGAGGTCATCGAACGATACTACCTTGCGATCGCCCTGCTGTTGCGCGCCGGACCCAATACGATCACTCAGGAGGCGCTGGAGAGCCGCTGTCACCTGATGGCGAGCCGCATGGCGCTCCTTTATGAGCTGCGCTCGCCAGAGTTCTTCGACCGGGCGTTATTCCGGCAATTCCTGGAGCTGCTGCGCGCGCGCGAAGTAATCCGCGTGAGCGCCGGCGGCCTGCTCGCTTACGACCAGGAGCTGCTGGACGTCGCAGCTGACGCCCGGCTGGTGCTGTCGGAACAGATTCGGCACAGCATCCTGCAGGTCACGCACGGCTAACGCCGCTTGTTGCTGCGGTGCAAGAGCCGGGAGGCTCGGTTTCCCGCTGCTACGCCGGCCTCGCGCCCGGCTATGCTTCTGCTTTATGGTTGCGACGTGCGGTCGCCGGCTCGGTAATAACGCAACAGGCGTTTACCGCAGCTGCGGCAGGAATCGTCGCTCGCAGCGCAGGATTGCGCCGCGGGCGGCTGAGGACGCGGCCGTTGGGCAGCCTTTGGCAAGTCACGGGGAGCGAGAATGAAAACTCAATCTGCGGGCCCGCATCAGATCCTCCGCCGCGCCATACAGGCAGGCTTAGCAGTCGTTGCGCTCGGCGTCGTATCCACGGCCGGCGCGTTCGACTTCCAGAATGCGGACGGGTCGATCAGCGGCAACTGGGACACCACCGTCTCGTATGGGCAGGGGTGGCGTCTCAAGACGCAGGACCCTGCGATGGTAGGCACCGGCGAGGGTGGCACCGGCCGTTCGCCGAACATCGACAACGGGGACCTGAACTTCAACAAGGGCCATGCGTTCAGTCAGGCGTTCAAGATCACGAGCGAGTTTGCCCTCAAGTGGCAAAACTACGGTCTCTTCACGCGTGCCTCCGCGCTCTACGATCGCGCCGTCATGGACGGCACGATGGCGCGCACGCCGCTGACGACCGACGCCAAGGATCTTGCCGGGCGTTACGTGCGACTGCTCGATGCTTTCGCTTACGGCAAGTGGAAGCTCGGTGAGGGGCACCCGTTCGAGTTGCGGGCTGGCAAGCAGATCGTTAACTGGGGCGAGAGCACCTTCATTCAGGGGGGGCTTACGCAGATCAACCCGGTCGACGTGTCGGCGCTGCGCGTCCCAGGTTCGGAGCTCAAGGAAGGCTACCTGCCGCAGTCGATGATCAAGGCGACTCTCGGCACCACGGAGCACACCTCGCTGGAGGCTTTCTATCTGCTCGAGTGGAAGCGGACTGAGCCTGAGCCGGAAGGCACGTACTTCTCTGCCAACGACTATGTCTCGGCCGGCGGCAAGCGCGTGTTCCTCGGCTTCGGCGCGTATTCAGATCAAGGCACCGACTTCCGCTCGCTGGGCGGACCATTCATCACTAACTTCCAGGGCGTACCGCAGGGGCTGCGCGTCGATCCCAAGAAGAGCGGCCAGTACGGCATCGCGTTCCGCTGGTCGCTGCCGAACCTCGGTAGTGGCACGGAGCTTGGCTTCTACTTCATGAACTACGCGAGCCGCTTGCCGATGATCAGCGGCCATGCGGGCACCGCGGTCGGCCTTGGCAACGCTGCAGGTACCGCCACGGCGATTGCGGCGACCGCCCAGGCGCTGGTCGCGGGACTGCCGACCGCGGCGGCGATCAATGTGGGTGCATTGGCGGGCGCTTCAGCTGCCCACCACGCGGGCGGCGACATCTCGCTGGCGACGCTACAGAGCTATGCGACGGTCGGTGCGAATACCTATCTCGGTGGCGGCAGCGTCGCGGCGCAGGCCAACGCGTTCGCGACGCACGAGTTCGCGCAGACCGCGGATTACTTCGTCGAGTATCCGGACAAGTTGCAGACCTTCGCGGTGTCTTTCAACACCGAGCTTGGCACCAGCGGTGTCGCCCTGCAGGGCGAGCTTGAGTACCGCAAGGACACGCCGCTGCAGTTCGACGATGTCGAGTTGCTGTTCGCGGCGCTCACCCCGCTGGAGCAGGGGCTGTTCCCGCTCACCCATCCGGGCGGCACGTTCCCGAGCACCTGCATCGCCGGCGCGCCGACCCTGAGCCGCTGTGGCCAACTCGGCTCCTTCGCGCCCGGTGGAACGGTGCAGGGCTGGGGGCGCTACGATGTCTGGCAGTTGCAGACGACGGCAACCAAGGCGTTTCCGCCCATGCTCGGCGCACAGCAGGTCGTGCTGCTCGCTGAGATAGGTGCGACCAGCATCCCGAATCTGCCCAGCAAGACCACCGGCGGGCCGAACGGCCAGGGCCTGCGTTTCAACGGTCCCGGCACGTCGGTTTCCGGCAACGCTGCGCTGGCTGGTCTGCACTTCGGCGAGGTAGAGCCGCTGAATCGCTTTGCCGATGACTTTTCGTGGGGTTACCGCGTCGCCACGCGGCTCGACTATCCGGGCCTGCTTGGGGCGTGGAACATCAGCCCGCGCCTGTCGTGGCAGCACGATGTGAAGGGCACGACGCCGGGACCTGGTGGCAATTTCGTCGAGGGTCGTCATGCGTTGACGCTGGGCGTCAGTGGCAACCTGCAGAACCGGTGGGAGCTGGATGCCAGCTACACCACTTATGGCGGCGCTGGCCGATACAACGAATTGATTGACCGCGATTTCGCCGCGGCAACAATCAAGTTCTCGTTTTGAGGGGTATCCACATGCAGCTCGCAAAATTCGCAGCGATCGCGGCGCTCACGCTGTCCCCGGTCGGTCTGGTTCACGCAGCTATTACCGCCCAGGAAGCAGCGCGCCTCGGTGTCGATCTCACCCCGCTAGGCGGCGAGAAGGCTGGCAATGCCGCCGGCACGATCCCGGCCTGGGAGGGCGGCCTGTCGTCGCCGGCGAAGGCCGGCTTTCCTGCCTTCGCCTCGCCGGGTCGTGCGCCGGATCCATTCGCGGCCGACAAGCCGCAGTTCAAGATCACCGCGGCGAACATGACGCAGTACGCGGATCGGCTCACGGAGGGCGACAAGGCGCTGCTGCGCCAGTACAAGGACACGTTCTTCATGAACGTGTACCCGACGCGGCGCACCGCGGCCTCGCCGCAGCGTATCTATGACGCGACCAAGCAGATCGCAACGACCGCGCAGCTCGCACCCGGCGGCAACGGCGTCGTCGGCGCGGCGGAAGGCATCCCGTTCCCGATCCCGAAGTCCGGCCTCGAGGCTTTCTGGAACCACGTGCTGCGTTACCGGGCTGATATCGCGCAGCGCGAGATTGGTCAGGCTGCCGTGCTGCAGTCCGGCTCGTACAACATGGTCAAGTTCCACGACGAGTTCTACGTCGCCTATTCGATGCAGAACGCCAGGGAAGCGGATCTCAAGAACGTCATCTTGTACTTCATCCAGGAGACCGTCGCGCCGGCGCGCGTAGCTGGCGAGATCCTGCTGGTGCACGAAACGCTGGACCAGTCCAAGGAGAACCGCCGCGCCTGGGTCTACAATCCCGGCCAGCGCCGCGTGCGGCGCGCACCGGATGTCGCGTTCGACAACCCAGGTACTGCCTCCGACGGCCTGCGTACCGCTGACCAGTTCGACATGTACAACGGCAGTCCTGAGCGCTACGACTGGAAGCTGGTCGGCAAGAAGGAAATGTTCGTCCCGTACAACGCCTACAAGCTGCACTGGGCGAAGACGAAGCCGAACGACGTCATTCGGCCGCTGCACATCAACCAGGATCTCGCGCGTTACGAGCTGCACCGGGTCTGGGTCGTCGAGGCGACGACCAAAGCGGGTCAGCGCCATCTGTACAAGCGCCGCACGCTCTATTTCGACGAGGATTCGTGGCAGATCGTCGCGGTCGATTGCTATGACAACCGCGATCAGTTGTGGCGCGTGCAGGAAGGCCACGGCATTAACTATTACAACGTGCCGACCTTCTGGACCACGATGGAGTTGACCTACGATCTTGCTGAGCGCCGCTATCTGGCCCTCGGCTTTGAGGAACGCGTTGACCACTCCTACGACTTCGGCATCCAGCGCACGTTGGCGGACTACACCCCAGCTGTGCTGCAGTCGCGCGGCACCCGCTAAGGGTTCGCCCAACGACGTGCGCGTAGACGGCTCGTTGCCCCGCGGCGAGCCCGCGCGCGTCATTCTGGCCGCGGCGGCGGCGGGGCTCGTCGCCCTGCTGGTCGGCGCTGCAGCCAATGCTGTCGGCCCCGTCGAGGGGCCGACAGCTGCCGTCATGGCCCGACTGGCACCCCGCTCGCTGCTGCTCGGTGTCGCCACACTGCCAGGTGGCAACCTCGTCGCCGTCGGCGAACGCGGTCACGTTCTGGTCAGCGCCGACGCGGGCGCCTCCTGGGGACAGTCGCCGGCGCCGACGTCATCGACGCTGACGGCGGTCCACTTCGTCGACGCAACGCACGGCTGGGCGGTAGGTCACGACGAGGCCATCCTGCGTACCGAGGACGGTGGCCGCAGCTGGGAGTTGCGTCACTGGGCTCCCGAGCGTCAACAGCCGCTGCTCGGGATCTGGTTCGATGCGGCCGGGCATGGCGTTGCGGTGGGTGCGTTCGCTACCGTTTACCGCTCCGCCGACGGCGGCCGCAGCTGGACGTCAGCAGCATTCGAGCCGCAGCCGCTGGTGCTGCCACATGCGGCAGCGAAGGCCAGGGCCGTCGATCCGATGGCGGATGACGAGGGCATCACCCAGCCGCACCTCAACGCCATCGCCGGCGACGAGCGCGGCCGGCTGTACATCGCCGCAGAGGCCGGTCGCCTGTATCGCTCCGACGATGGCGGTACGCACTGGCGGGTCCTGCGATCGCCGTATCCGGGCTCATTTTTCGGTGTGCTGCCGCTCGGTGGCGACGTGCTGCTGGCTTACGGTTTGCGCGGCCATCTGTTCCGCTCCGAGGACGCAGGCCTCAGCTGGTCCAAGGTTGACAGCGGCACCGAAGCGCTGCTCTCCGGTGGCGTGCGGCTTGCCGATGGAACGGTCGCCATTGTCGGCCTCGCTGGCGTCGTGCTCGTCAGTCACGACGGCGCGCATAGCTTCCGGCGAGTGCAGCTGCCCAACCGCAAGGGACTGGCCGCGGTTGCTGCCGTACCGGGTGGCCTCGTTGTCGTCGGTGACGGCGGCGCCACTCGCCTGCCGCTGACGGCACTCGTTCCGGGGGGTTAGCAGACCCATGCTGCCCAGCACCGAACCGGCCTTCATTCGCTCCCTGGAACGATTCGTGTTCGGGCGCAGGCGGCTGCTGCTCGTGCTGTTCGGCGTGTTCACGGTGCTGTTTGCGACGCTGGCCGTGCGCGGCCTGTACATCGACACGCGCTTCACCAAGCAGCTGCCGCTCAAGCATGAGTACATGCGCACCTACCTCGAGCGGCAGGCGGAGTTCGGTGGCGCGAACCGCGTACTGATCGCGCTGGTCGCCCGCGACGGCAACATGTTCACGCCGGAGTTCATGCTGGCACTGAAGACGGTGACCGATGAGGTGTTCTTCATTCCCGGTGTTGACCGCGCGCGTGTCCAGTCGCTGTGGACGCCAAACACGCGATACACCGAGGTGGTCGAGGGCGGCATCCAGGCCGGTGACGTCGTGCCGCCGGCGTTCGCGCCGACGCCGGAGGGGCTCGCGCGGGTGCGCGAAAACATCCTCAAGGCCGGTATCGTCGGCCGGCTGGTCGCCAACGACTTCTCCGGCGCGGTGGTTTCAGCCCAGTTGCTCGAGCAGGATCCGGCCACCGGCAGAGCCGTTGATCTGATCCACGTCGGTCAGGCGCTGGAGAGCGTGCGCCATCACATCGAGCGCGGCGACAAGCTGTTGGGCATCGCACCGAACCACGTCGATGTGCACGTCATAGGTTTCGCCAAGGTCGTCGACGACATTGCCCAGGGCGCCCTGGCAGTCGTGTTTTTTGCGGTGGCGACGGTGCTGCTGACCGCGCTGCTGGTCTGGACCTACATTCAGTCGTTGCGCATCGCGCTGGTGCCGGTCGTCTGTTCCATCGTCGCGGTGGTCTGGCAGCTCGGGCTGCTGGTCGTGCTTGGCTACGGTGTGGATCCACTCGGCATTCTCGTGCCGTTCGTGATTTTCGCCATCGGTGTCTCGCATGGCGTGCAGAAGATCAGCGCCGTCAGCGATGCAGCCCTCGACGGTGCCGATAGCAACGAGGCGGCGCGCCGCACATTCCGGTTGCTGTTCCTGCCGGCGATCGTCGCGTTGCTCGCGGACCTCGTCGGCTTCGTGACGATCCTCGCGATTCCGGTCGAGGTGATCCGCGAGATGGCGATTACCGCCAGCCTCGGTGTCGGCGTCGTGATTCTGACCGACCTGATCTTGTTGCCGGTGCTGGTGTCCTACACGAGCTTCGATCCGGGTTACGCAGACAGGGTCCGTAGCCGCCAGGCGGCGCTGGCGCCGCTCTGGCACAGCCTGTCGCGGATCGGTGAGCGGCGCGTCGCCGCGGTGGTGATTCTGGTCGCCGTCGTGCTGGGCGTGGCGGGCTTCCTGAAGGGGCGCCATACGCCGATAGGCGACACCGAGGCGGGCGTACCCGAACTGCGCCGGGATTCGCGCTACAACCGCGATACCGACGTAATTACCCGCAAGTTTTCCATCGGCACGGACATGCTCAACATCATCGTCGAGACGCCGCCAAACGGCTGCGTGAGCTACGAGATCATGCATCGAATTGACGACTTTGCCTGGCACATGGCCAATGTCGAGGGCGTGCGCGACGTCGTCAGCCTGCCGGGGGTGTCAAAGATCGTCAGCGCGGGCTGGAGCGAAGGCTCGCTGAAGTGGCGCAACCTGCCGCGCAACGAGCATGCGCTGGTGCAGGCTCAGGGCTATATCGATACGAGCACCGGGCTGTTGAACAAGGACTGTAGCGTGATGCCGATCATGCTGTTCCTCGCCGACCATCGTGCCGAGACGATCCAGCGGGTCGTTGGCGCGGCGACGGCATTTCGTGCGGCGCATCCCTCGCCGGAGGTGAAGTTCAGGCTCGCCACTGGCAATGTCGGGGTGATGGCGGCGCAAAACGAGGAAGTCCGCGCCAAGGAGATTCCGATTCTCGTGTATCTGTTCGTCGCGATCGGCATCATGTGCTTCCTGACATTCCGCTCGCTGACCGGTACCGTACTCGTAATGATTCCACTCGCGCTCGTTTCGATCCTCGTCTACGCCGTGATGGCCCTCGTCGGCATAGGTCTCAAGGTCACGACCCTGCCCATGGTGGCGCTTGGCGCCGGCATCGGCGTCGACTACGGGATCTACCTGTTCAGCCGCATGCAGGGCTTCCTCCGCGCCGGGTGCAACGTCCGGGAGGCCTACCTGCGCACGCTGCGGGTCACCGGCGCGAGCATTTTCTTTACCGGCGTCACGCTTGCGCTCGGCGTGGCCACCTGGGTGCTTTCGCCGCTCAAGTTTCAGGCCGACGTCGGCCTGATGCTGACCTTCATGTTCGGCGTCAACATGCTCGCTGCGATGCTGCTGTTGCCGGCCCTGGCGGCCTGGTTCGTGCCGCAGGCGCGCACGGGGACCGGCGAATGAGTCGGATCGTGGGTCGATTTGCGGCGCTGTTCGGTGCGCTGCTGGTGGCTGGCGCCGCCATCGCCGCTGCGCCCGAGCGCCATGACTTCATTACCGTCTACCAGAAGCCGGAGACGGCCGACTACGGCGTCTACTATGACGAATTGCGCCGCGAGCGCTTCCTTGAGTCGGTTGCCGCGGAGCTCAATCGGGTGCTCGAGTTGCCCGCGACGGTGACCCTCAGAATGGCGGAGTGCAGCCATAGCACGACCAGTTGGAGCGCCGAGACGCGTACGGTGTTGGTCTGCTACGAGTTCCTTGATGCGGTGCTGGTCATTGCCGGCGAGAGCGGCGCCACTCCGGAACGGGCCGAGCAGATGTTTTCCGGCGCGGTCACCTTTGCGCTGTTCGACGAGATTGGCCGGGCGTTGGTATCGCTGTATGGCCTGCCGGTGCCGCAGGGCCAGGAGCGGGCGGGCGACGAATTCGCGGCGATTACGCTGGCGGCGGCCGAGCAGGAGGGCGACCCGAGTGCCGCGGCGGCGCTTGAGTTCTACGATGCCGCGCTGCGGGATCCGGAGGCCGGCCTCGAGTTTCTGGAGACACATGCCTTCGGCCGGGCGCGCCTCGAAGAGGTTGCCTGCATCCTCTATGGCAACGCGCCGGGCAACCACGCCGCGGTGCGTGAGCGTGGTCTCGTGCCGCCCGAGCGGCTGCCGCGCTGCGGCGAGGAGCTGCTCACGGTGGCGAAAATCTGGGATGTCTATCTGAAGGACCATACGCGCGGTGGGCCGCCTACCACGCCACCACCGGTCAGCCCACCGCCTGCCACGCGCCTGTAGGGTTCAGTCGATCCCTGGCCGACGGCGGTTGTCCTTAGTCTCGGTGCGCTGCTTCTTGCCTTCGAGTCTGCGTTCCTTCGAGCCGCGCGTCGGGCGCGTCGCGCGGCGCGGCTTGGGGCGCTCGCGCGCGGTCAGGATGAGCTCGGCGAGGCGTGCCTCGGCGTCGCGACGGTTGCCTTCCTGGGTCCGCAGTCGGTGCGCGGTCAGGACGATCCAGCCATCCTTGGTCAGCCGCCGGCCGGCCAGCGTTGCGAGCCGCGAACGCGTCCATTCGTCCAGCAGCACCGACGCGCCGGCGTTGTAGCGCAGCTGCACCGCGCTTGCCACCTTGTTGACGTTCTGGCCGCCAGGTCCGGGCGAGCGGATGTAGTCGTATACCAGCTCGTCGTCGGGAACGACGAGTCCGGGCGCTAACTCGACGCCCACCTCAGCCGCCGAGCGGGTTTTGGTGGGGTGGCGCCGGCGTCACCGGCGCGCCGCTCGTGTCGGCTGGCCCGCCGTGCGGCGCGCCTGGCTCGCGCATCCGCGCCGGTAGTGCGCCAGTGCCGACGATACGTCCGTCGGCGTCGTACATGCGCACATCCAGCTGCGCGCGCGGAATCATGATGCCGTGGTCCTTGAACAGCCGCCAGATCGAGCGGTTGACGTCCGAACGCACGTTGTTGACGCCCGCTTCGGGGTCGGCGATCCAGAACCGCAGTTCGAGGTCCAGGCCGTAGTCATGGAAGCCCATCAGCCGTGCCACGGGCGCCGGATCGCGCAGGATGCGCGGCGAGCACTTGGCTGCGTCGAGCAGTACGGCCATGGCCCGTTCCGGGTCGTCGTCGTAGCTGATGCGCACCGGCAGCTTGAGCCGAACGCGCTTGTCGCTGTAGCTCCAGTTGATTACCTGGTTGGTGATCAGGTTCTGGTTCGGGACCAGCGTCTCGACGCCGTCGCGGTCGCGCACGACCACGTAGCGGCCACGCAGCTCCTGTACCCAGCCGAAGCCTTCCGTGCTGGTGCCGATGTTGCCGGTGAAGCTGATCACGTCACCCGGCTTGATGGACTTGTCCATCAGCAGCACGAAGCCGCTGACGAAGTTCGCTGCGATCGCTTGCAGGCCGAAGCCGAGGCCGAGGCCGAGGGCGCCGCCGAAGATGCTCAAGGCGCCCAGATTCAGGCCTGAAGCCGACAGGCCCAGCAGTACGCCAAAGCAGATCAGGAATGCGTAGGCGAACTTGGCGACCGCGATCCGGGTGTTCGGCGCCAGGCCCTTCAGATCGGCGATGTGGCGTTCGAGCGAGCGGCCCACCCAGGCGCTGATGATGACGAATGCGGTCACGGTGAACAGCGAGCGGATGATCGACCACAGGGTCAGTGCCGCCTCGCCATGCTTGGTCGAGGTCACCGAGATCGAGTCCAGGAACGTGATCAGTGCCTCAAGCCAGCCCAACAGGTGCATCGCGACAAAGAACCAGAAAAAGATCGTCGCGCGGACTTCCCACGCCCGCAGGCGACTGTTCTGGCCGACCGACAGGCGCAGCAGGAAGGCTGCGCCGCGAATTGCCACGAGCGCGCCGAACAGTTGCAGCAGCAGGCTCGCGAAGCGAGGGTCGAGGTCGGTCACCGACAGCGTTGCACGGCCGGCGGCGAGCACTGCCAGGGCGGTCAGGTAGGGCGTTGCGATCTGGGCCGCGTCGCGCACGAGGTTGGCGTCGCCGGGCGCGACAGCGCCGGTGGAGCGGGCGAGGGTGCGGGAGACAACCCAGGCGCTCAGGCCGGCCAGGACCGCCAGCCCGATGCCGGCCAGCGTGCCGCCGGTCAGCCAGTCGTGGGCGAATTGGTTTAGCGCTGCGCTCAGGGTGTCCATGCGACTCGGGTGCCCAGGTCGGGCGTCAGGCGTTGAGATCCGGGATCAGTTCGCTCTCGAGGCGCGTGATCTGGTCCTTGAGCATCAGCTTGCGCTTCTTGAGCCGCTTAAGTCGCAGCTCGTCGATGCGCATGTCCATCTGCAGGCGGGAAATCACCTCATCCAGGTCGCGATGCTCTATTCGCAGGCTACGCAGACGCTCCAGGCGCTGCAGCAGCTGTGTATTGACCTTGTCTTCGGTGTCGTCCGTCATGCCTCGAGCGCTCGGGTCGGTGCCGCGGCCCACCGGTCCCAGACCGGCACGACTGCCGCAGGCAGCTTAGCCAATCGTCCGGGCCGATGCCACGGCAGCGCTGGATCGTGGCAGTCGGAGCCCACGGAGCCGGCGAGGCCCCCGCGCAGGGCAAGTCCAAGCGCCGTCTCGATCTGGTGCGGCGCAACGCCGCCGGTGACGACCTCCAGTGCACCGCCGCCGGCGGCGGCGAACACCCGTACGAGCGTGCGCCGCTGGCCCGCGGACAAGCGATAGCGCAACGGATGGGCAAGCACCGCCGTACCGCCGCCCGCGACGATCGCGGCGACGGTCTCTTCGAGCGCAGGCCACTCCGATGGGACATGGCCGGGTTTGCCGTGGCCGAGCCAGCGGTCGAAGGCGTGTGCGGCGTCGCGCGCCGCCCCAAGCTCGGCCAGCGCCCGTGCGAAGTGAGTGCGGGTAGGCACGGCGGTGCCGGCGAGGCGCTCGAGCGCGGCGCTGCCCGGGGCGCCGCCGCGGTCCAATCGTGCGGCGATGGTGCGTGCCCGTTCGCGCCGTAGTGCCAGCCGGGTGTCGACCGCAGTGGCAATCGGCGCGCAGTCCGGATCGAAGCCGAGACCGACCACATGTATCGTGCGGCCCAGCCAGCTCGCCGACAGCTCCGTGCCGGTGATGCAGTGCAGTCCGGCGCCTTGCGCGCAGCGCGCAACCTCACCTAGCCCGGCTACCGTATCGTGATCGGTCAGCGCGAATTGCCGCACGCCGTTGGCGACGAGCAGCTCGACCAGTGCCGCCGGCGAGAGCACGCCGTCCGAGTGGGTCGAGTGCAGGTGCAGGTCGACGCTGTCGTTCAATGCAGGCGGTCCCGGACCAGCGTCGGCCCTAGCCCGACGATTTCCACATCCCTGCCGCGCAGGATCACGAACCCCTGGCGGCGCGTGGCGCCGTCATCGCTGTAGTCGAAGACGTAGGTGCGGCGCATCGTCAGGCGGCCGGTGTCGTCGCGCGTGGGGCGCCAGTTCTTGAATGCGACCGTGCCGTCGAGTAACTGCAGTGCCGCGTCGGCACAGGCGTCGTGCGCGGCGTGGTTGGCAGTGGTGCGCGCTTCGACGTTGGCGCGCCAGATCAGCGCCAGCACTCCACCTATCAGTGCGATGATCAGCAGCCCGTCGTTCACGAGCGGCTCACAGCAGCTCGTGCCAGGCGCGCGAGTCGTCGCCGTAGCAGATGAAGTCCGGATTAAGGAGCGTCTCGCGCGCGTTGTAGCGCAGCGCCGCTCCATCGCGACCGACGACCTGCCCGCCTGCGATCTCGACGATCGCCTGGCCGGCGGCGGTGTCCCATTCGCAGGTCGGCCCGACGCGCGGGTAGACGTCGGCGCTGCCGTCGGCGACCAGCCCGAACTTCGAGGCACTGCCCAGCGGCCGGAACTCGTGCTCGCCCAGGCGGGTGAAGAACGGGTCGAGGGCATTGCCACGATGGGAGCGGCTGGCGACCACCCGTATCGGGCCGGCGAGCGGCCTGCGTACCGTGATGCGTTCGGCGGGCGTGCCTGGCCGCTCGCGGAACGCACCGCTATCGGTCGCGGCGTAGTAGGTGACGCCCGTGAGCGGCACGTGCAGGACCCCTGCCACCGGCACATGGTCGTGGATCAGCGCGATGTTTACCGTGAACTCGCCGTTGCGGCCAACGAACTCGCGCGTCCCGTCGAGCGGATCGACCAGCCACAGCCAGTCCCAGCCGGCCCGCACCGCGAGCGCCGGCGGCTCCGCTTCCTCGGAGATGACCGGCACGTTGGGGGTGAGCGCAGCCAGGCCCGCGGCGATGATCCGATGCGAGCGCAGATCGGCGATCGTCAGCGGCGAGTCGTCACCCTTGAGCGTGACGTCGAAGTCGCCGGCATAGACCTCGAGGATCGCCTCGCCGGCACGGCGGGCGAGTGTGACCAGATCGGCTAGCAGCAGGTGGGGGACGGGTGACATTCGGGAGGATCCACGGATGGGGCGTTATATCATAGCGTTGTGAGTCAGCCGGCTGCGCCACTGCCCTGGGATCGCATCGACACCGTGTTGCTCGACATGGACGGTACGCTGCTCGATCTGCGTTTTGACAACTGGTTCTGGCAGCAGCACGTGCCGTCGATCTGGGCGGCGCTCCACGAGCTGACGCTGGAGGCGGCGCTGGTGCGCCTGCAGCCGCGTTTTGATGCCGCCCGCGGCCGGCTCGACTGGTACTGCATCGATTACTGGAGTCGGGAGCTGGGGCTCGACATCCGCAGGATCAAGGAAGGCGTGCGCGAGCAGGTTGCCTGGATCCCGGGCGCCGAGGCGTTCCTGCAGCGGCTGAAGGCGCACGCCAAGCGGCGCGTGCTGGTGACTAACGCCCACCCCGAAGCGCTGGCGATAAAAGACAGCCATGTCGATCTTGTCGGTCACCTCGACGCGGTCTACTCCAGTCATCCTTTCGGGGTGCCGAAGGAGGATCCGGCGTTCTGGCCGCGCCTGCAGGCAGTGGCGCCGTTCGATCCTGCGCGAACGCTGTTCGTAGACGACAGCCTGCCGGTGCTGCAGGCCGCCCGCGACTACGGCATTGCCTGGTTGCGCGCGATCCGCCGTCCGGACTTAGGCCGGCCGTCGCGCGACACCGGCGACTTCGCCGGTGTCGAGTCGATCGACGAGCTGCTCTAGCCGAGCAGTTTGCGCCAGAGGCCCTTCAGCGCCGCGCCTAGGCGCGCCAGCGGCCCGCCCGCGGCGGCTGAGCCCGACGTCGCCGGGTTCTGGCCAGAGGCTGCATTGGCCGCTCCTGCGCCGCCGCCACGTCCACGACGGCGACGGCGGCGCTTGCGCGGGGCCGCCGCATCGGCGGCCACGGCCGGAGCCGCCGCATCGACCGGCAGCGGGGCCACGCTGACCGCTGGCGGGGCATCGGGACGGCGCGGGCGCCGGCCACGGCCGCCACCGGGGCCATGGCTGGCTGCCGCGGTCGGGTTGACTGCCAGCGGCGCCGGTGGCGCGCTCTCGGCGAGCGGAACGGCCGCTGGCAGCGGGGTTGGGGGGGCTGACGGCGACGACGACAGCAGACCGCGCGGGCGGTCGGAGCCGCCGCCGCCGCCGAAGCCGCGTCCGCCGCCGCTACGGCCGCCCGGGCCGCCACGCGGACCGCCGCGGCCACCGCCACCGCCACCGCGCGAGCCACCCGAGCCGTAGCTGCGCTCGGCGCGCGGGGGCTCGATGATCTCTGCGACCACTCCCTTGTCCACCGCCTCTACCGGCAGCTTGCGGCCAATGAAGGCCTCAATATCCGGCAGCGACTGGACATAATCTTCGCAGCCGAAGCTGATGGCGTCGCCCGCGGCGCCCGCACGGGCGGTACGGCCGATGCGGTGAACGTAGTCCTCCGGGTCCTGCGGCAGGTCGTAGTTGAAGACGTGCGACACGTCCGGCACGTGCAGGCCGCGAGCGGCGACGTCGGTCGCGATCAGCACGGGCAACCTGCCCTCATGGAAGTCGCGCAGCATGCGCAGGCGTTTGTTCTGCGGCACATCGCCGGACATCGCCTCGGCGTCGATGTTGTTGGCCCGCAGCGTCGCCTCGAGGCGCTCTGCGGTGCGCTTCATATTGACGAATACCATCGTGCGGGTGGCCCCGAGGGTGCGTAGCAAGCCGATCAGCAGGCCTGCCTTTTCCTCCATCGACGGGTAGTAAATGACCTGGCGGACGCGGTCCGCGGTTACTTTTTCCGGCTCGATGCGGATCAGCTCCGGCTCGCTCATGTGCTCGTAGGCGAGCTCCAGCACGCGCTGCGACAGCGTGGCCGAGAACAGCATCGACAGGCGCGCGGCCGGGTCGGGCAGGCGGCGCATCAGGTAGCGGATGTCGGCGATGAAGCCCAGATCGAACATGCGATCGGCTTCGTCTAGCACCAGCACCTGGACGTGCCGCAGCTCGAAGACGTGCTGCTTGAAGTAGTCGATGATCCGGCCGGGGGTGCCGATCAGGATGTCGACGCCACCTTCCAGCGCGCGCCGCTGCTTTTCATAGTCGACGCCGCCGAAGGCCAGCCCCAGCGTGATGCCGGTGTACTGGCCGAGCAGTTCCGCGTCGCGGTGGATCTGGACGGCCAGTTCCCGGGTCGGCGCCAGAATGAAGCCACGCGGCGAGCTGATCGGTTTTTCCGGGGAGGCGGGGTTGCGCAGCAGCTGCGCGTACATGGCCACCAGGAACGCGGCGGTCTTGCCGGTGCCGGTTTGGGCCTGGCCGGCCACGTCGAGGCCCGCCAAGGCGCGCGGCAGGGTGCCGGCCTGGATTGGAGTGCAACGCTCGAAGCCCGCATCGGCGATTCCGCGCGCGAGCGGCTCCGGAAGGTTCAGGCTCGAGAAACTAATTTCTGTTACAGGCGATTGGTTGGTCACGAATATCACATTTGATTACGGTTCAGGTCCACCGGAAGGCTTGCAAAGCGGCCGTGGACCGGCTAAAACATCGGCTCATTCGGCAGCCCTGCCGCGCCCGTCCGAAACCCAAGGTCTAGTCCAAGGGTCTTGAATCGGGTCCTAAGATCGGGTTAAACACTTCAGGCTGAGACAGCCTTCATTCGGAGAATCAGGCTACCCGCGATCGGATTTCCCGCGGAGCATCGGGCCCCCTGCAGGGGCGGTTGACTCCACCAAAGCGTGCATTTTGCCGCAACCTGGCCGCGCCGTCACGAATGCTTGTAGCAATCGTGACAAATAGGCGGCTTCTAGGCCCCCCGCTGGAACTCTGTTTCGCCTCCCGGGACACACCAATCCCGCCAACTAATTCACTTTTTTGCCAGATACCAAGATTCAAAACCAACGCCCAATGTTTATTCCATGCCCCTCGAAGGAGGATTCCCCGCGTGAGCGGCTCAAACATTATTCACACTACCGATGCCAACTTTGATCGTGACGTGCTCAAGTCTGACAAGCCCGTGTTGCTCGACTTCTGGGCTGAATGGTGCGGCCCATGCAAGATGATAGCCCCGATACTGGACGAGATCGCGAACGCCTACAGCGACCGCGTCCGGATAGCGAAACTCAACATAGACGAGAACCCCCAGACTCCGCCGAAGTACGGAATCCGGGGAATCCCGACGCTAATCCTGTTCAAGAACGGCGTGGTCGAGGCCCAGAAGGTCGGCGCGGTGAGCAAAGGCCAGCTCGCGGCGTTTCTGGACAGCCACCTATGAGGGGTTACCTCGGCGGTCCCGGTCGCAACCGCAATAAAGGCGGCGGCGGCGGCGGTGGCGGCGGCCAGCGGGGAGGTGGCGGTCACCGCGGCGGCAACGTCGACGGCAATCGCGATCCCAACTGGCGCGGCTCCCGCGAACAGGGGCCTGTCGAGGATTTCCCGGACAGCGACGACATCGGCATCATCGCGATGGCGGATCTGGAGATCGTGCGGCGCTCGATGAGCCTGACCGATCTCAAGAAGAAGCCAATCTACGAGTTGGTGCAGGTCGCCGAGAGTCTGGGAATCGAGAACGTCGCCCGTCAGCGCAAGCAGGACGTGATCTTCTCGCTGTTGAAGGCACATGCCCGCAACGGCGAGCACATCTACGGCGACGGCGTACTCGAGATCCTGCAGGACGGCTTCGGCTTCCTGCGCTCGGCTGATGGCTCGTATCTGGCAGGTCCTGACGACATCTACGTCAGTCCCAGCCAGATCCGCCGCTTCAACCTGCGCACCGGTGACTCGATCTCCGGATTGATCCGTCCGCCGAAGGAAGGCGAGCGCTACTTCGCGCTGCTGAAGTTCGGCCAGATCAACTTCGACGCGCCGGAGAGCTCGCGCAACAAGGCGCTGTTCGAGAACCTGACGCCGCTGCACCCGACCAAGCGACTGAAGCTTGAGCGCGGTAACGGCAGCACCGAGGACATGACGGCACGGGTGATCGACCTGTGTGCGCCGCTCGGTAAGGGTCAGCGTGGCCTGATCGTCTCGCCGCCAAAAGCCGGCAAGACGATGCTGCTGCAGAACATCGCGACCAGCATCGCCTACAACCATCCCGAGGTGTACCTGATCGTGCTGCTCATCGACGAGCGGCCCGAGGAAGTGACCGAGATGTCGCGCACGGTGAAGGGAGAGGTTGTCGCCTCCACCTTCGACGAGCCGGCAAGTCGCCACGTGCAGGTTGCCGAGATGGTCATCGAGAAGGCCAAGCGCCTGGTCGAGCACAAGAAGGATGTCGTGATCCTGCTTGACTCGATCACTCGCCTGGCACGCGCCTACAACACCGTCGTACCGAGCTCCGGCAAGGTACTCACCGGTGGTGTTGACGCGAATGCGCTGCAGCGCCCGAAGCGTTTCTTCGGCGCCGCGCGCAACCTCGAGGAGGGCGGCTCGCTGACGATCATCGCGACTGCGCTGATCGACACCGGCTCGCGCATGGACGATGTGATCTTCGAGGAGTTCAAGGGAACGGGTAACTCCGAAATCCACCTGGATCGGCGCATCGCCGAGCGGCGGACCTTCCCGGCGGTGAACATCAACCGTTCGGGTACTCGGCGCGAGGAGCTTATTACCTCGACCGAGGAGCTGCAGAAGATCTGGATCCTGCGCAAGCTGCTGCATCCGATGGACGAGTTGGCGGCGGTCGAGTTCCTCATCGACAAGATGAAGGACACGAAGACCAACGACGAGTTCTTCGGTTTGATGAAGCGCTGATCGAGTACGCGAGGGCCCAACCGATGACTGAGTCAGCGGTTCGGGCTCTCGCGGCCCTCGATGAGCGGCTGGCGGCCGCGATCGAGGTCATAGGCCCGTGTACGCTGACGCGCGGCCGTGGTTCGCCCTACGAGGCGCTGCTTTCGGCCATCGCCCACCAGCAGTTGCACGGCAATGCCGCTGCCGCGATCCTGCGGCGGCTGAAGGCGCTCTATCCAGGCGCCCGCTACCCGACACCAGAAGAACTGATTGCGACCTCCGAAGCGGACCTGCGCGGCGCGGGACTGTCGCGCGCCAAGCTCCTGGCCATGCAGGACGTCGCGCGCCGCACGCTCGACGGGACGGTCCCCGACCGGCGGGCGATCATGAGGCTCGATGACGCGGCCGTCATTGAGCGGCTGACCGCCGTGCGTGGCGTGGGGCGCTGGACGGCAGAAATGCTGCTGATGTTTACCTTGAACCGACCCGACGTCCTGCCAGTCGATGACTTTGGCGTGCGCGAGGGGTTCAAGTTGTTGTATCGCAAGCGTGCGCAGCCTAAACCCCGCTGGCTTGCCGCTTATGGCGAGCGCTGGGCGCCGTACCGCACCATCGCAAGCTGGTACCTCTGGCGGTATCTCGACCACGATCGCGCGCAGCGTCGCGCCGGCTGAGCGCCGAACGCGACGTTCGCGCATGCCGCCTCAGCGCGGCGTGGTGGGTGGCGGCGGCGCGCTGCGCTGGCCATGGGCCCACTGACCGCGGTGCATCTTCGGCTCGGTGCCGTCTGCGCGCGCGGCGCGATGTTCTGCCTCCAGCTTGACCAACTGGTCGCGTTGGGGGGCCGTGAGCACGCCGTAGACCTGCGACCGAAGCTGGCTGCTCTGCAGGACGAACTGCGCGGCATTCTGGCTTGCCGACTGGCTCGCGCTGGCCACCGCCGCCTGATACGCCGTGTCGTCCGGTCGCGTGCGAGCCAGTACGTCGAGGTCGGTGCGCATCTGCGTGTGCAGCGCCTCCAATCCCGGCCGCGCGTCATCCAGTGCCTTGTGGATTGCCGTCTTCTGCTCGGCGCTCAGGCCCAGTTGCTCCGCTATGTGCGGCGTCATCATGGGCGGCCACATGCCGGGCATCATCGCGCCGGGACCCGGGCCACCGCCCTGGAAGTGCCCCGGCGGCGGCGGGTCGCGGTCGGCCGCGACCGCAAATCCGATCGCGACGCCTGTCAGGATCAGCGCCGCGCCAATGCCGGCCCAGTTCGCGAGAGTGTTTTTACGCGCCATTGGCGGTTTCCTCGAATTGCCCCGTCGGGCTGGTGCTCATGCCGCCGCC
>SESH01068316.1_pt1 | contig 32338 bp, 29 predicted proteins | sample 3171561 | NCBI WGS metagenome assembly SESH01 (sample SAMN10866947, study PRJNA518727) | freshwater metagenome | biome: subpolar coniferous forest; feature: holomictic lake; material: water; isolation source: holomictic Lake 442 2011 16.5 m and 2014 13 m | place: Canada: near Kenora, Ontario
AAGCTTCGGTGAAGGCCCGGCAGATCGCGATATCCACCCAGCCGGGCAGATTCGGCGGACAAAGTATGATGCCGCGCTTGGCGTCGAGCGGGCCGCCGCAGGAAATACCGAAGACGACGTCGGGGCTTGGCGCGAGCCGCTGCACCTCCGCCTGAAAGCGGCGGAAGGTTGCGGCATAATCCTGCGTCGGAAAACGCGCCACCTCCTGGACCACGCCATCGCGCAGCACGCTGACCGCGCACTTGGTGCCGCCGATATCGATCCCGATGATTTGCACGTAGGCATTAGGACAAGTTTCCAACCACAGATAAACACAGATTCACACAAATGATGAGAAACCACAGAATCCACTGAACACACAGAAACGGACCATTCCTTCTGTGTATTCTGAGTATTCTGTGGTTTCACTGTCTTGTCCAATCTGTGTCCATCTGTGGTCAAAAAACTCAGCAAGGCACACGGATTAGTGGTGAAACCCTGCCTTGATCCGGCTTTCTTGTTCCACCGATGCTCTACCGCCGTTCCATCTCAACCTTGGGTTGCCCGGAGTTTTCCATGGAGGAGACCCTGGCCCTCGCCCAGCGCCATCATCTCGATGCCGTGGAACTGCGGGCGCTCGCCGGCACCATCGATATCCCCACGGTACTGGCGACCGCATATGGTACGCCAGCGGCCCTCGCGCAACGGATGCAGGCGTCGCCGGTGTCGATTGTGTCGCTCGACACCTCGCTCAAGCTGGCCGACCACTCACCGGCGGATCGGGAGGATTTCCTGCGCTTCGTCCCCTGGGCCGAGGCCGTTGGCGTCCGCTGGTTGCGCGTCTTTGACGGCGGCCACACGGCGGATCCGGCCACGCACCAGGCCATGGCCAACACCGTCGCGTGGTGGCGGGCCGTGAAGCAAGCGAACGGCTGGAAAGCCGAGATCATGGTGGAGACCCATGACGCGTTGTGCACCACGGCCGCCATCCAACAGTTTCTGGCCCTGGCCCCCGCCACAGCGATCCTTTGGGACACCCAGCACACCTGGAAAAATGGCGGGGAGGATCCGGTCGTTACCTGGCGGGCGATCGCGCCCCACGTGGTCCATGTCCATGTGAAGGACAGTGTCACCCGTCCGAGCGCGAAACATCCGTTCACCTATGTGCTCCCCGGGGACGGGGAGTTTCCCATGGCGCCGCTGCAGACCCTGCTGGCGGCGGAATTCACCGGCTGCGTCAGCCTGGAGTGGGAACGTCTCTGGCATCCGTATATCGCCCCGCTCGATGAGGCGCTGACGGCGGCCAGGCAACGCAACTGGTGGTGATTGCAGGAGGGCCTGCGTCCCGGCGGGCCGGGGCCGCGGTTACGATTGCGCCACCCGGCGCGCAGAGACGCGCGCCCTCCATCATTCCGCGATCCGCCCGACAACTACCGCGCCAGCAGTCCCTGCTTCTTCAGGAAATCAATCATCAGCTCGCGGGATTTTCCCCGCCACTCCGGCACGTCGTTGCCGAAGTTGTGCCCGCCGCCGGGAACAATGTGCAGCTCGCAGGTGTTGCCGGTGGCGACGAGCCGGTCGCGCAGCGCGAGGGCCTGCGACAACGGCACCGTCTGGTCGGCGTCCCCGTGAAAGGCCAGCACCGGCGGCATCCGGACATCGAGCTGGTGGACGGGCGACAGCGCCGTGGTGTTTTCCCCGAAACGCTTCGGCGTGTAGCCGGTGGCGGCCGAGGTGTCGGAGACCGTGCTGAACAAAATGAGCGCCGCCGGCTTCAGGCGGGGCGATTCCGACTCGGCGGAACCGGGCGGGGCGGCGGTGATGGCGGTCCAGAGTGCGACATGACCGCCGGCGGAATTGCCGCCCACGGCAATGCGCGCCGGGTCCAGGCCCAGCTCGGCCGCGTGCTCCTGCACCCAGTGCAGGGCGGCGCGGCTGTCCGCCACCGCCGCCAAGGGCGAGGTGTCGTGGCGCCCCTTGGTGCGATAGTCGGGGGCGAGGCCGATCATCCCGTGCTCCGCCGCAAAGCGCGCCCAGAAGATCGAGCTGGCCGGCGTGCCGGTAGTCCAGCCGCCGCCAAAGAAAAACATGAGCGCGGAGCGGCGGTCACCGGCCTTCCAGCCGGCCGGCTTGACCACGAACAGGCGCAGGGCCGGAGTCGCGCCGGCCTCGCGATAGAAAAACGCCTCCGCGCCGGGCAGCTCGGTCGGGGTGGTTTCCGGCTTGGGCTGCGCAAATGCAATCGCGCTGGCGCAAAGGAAGAGAAACACCCGGAAGATCATACCACACACCCCGTCGCTGCGCGCCACCCCTCTGTAGAGGGGACCCAATCTCTGGCTGACGCTGCCTTAAATCCCCTCTTGAGAGGGGTGCCCGTCAGGGCGGGGTGTGTCGGTGGCGGCATAACGTGGTGCGGCAACAACGCACTTACACCTTCCCCGCCTCCTCGTTGCTCACGGGCTTGAAGTTGGGCCGGCCATAGCGCGTGACGGGCGGCGTGCCGTAGGGGTTGTGTTTAAATTCATCCACGCCGCGGCAGAGGTAGATCTTGAAGTTCGGGTTGACCGCCAGGTCGTTCTTCACGTTGGTGCCCGAGTAGCGGATCGTCAGGCCGGCGCGGCGCCGATCCGACGGATTGGCGGGCGAGCCATGGATGGCGCGGTCGTCGTGCAGCGAGCACTCGCCGGCCTTCAGGCGGAACTGGATCGCGCTGTCGGCCTTGAAGTCGGTGCCATCCTCCAGCTCGAGCGTGAGCACGGAGCTGGTTTCGGTGGAGCGCCGGTGCTTGATCACGCCGCCGAGGTGCGAGCCGGGGAGCAGCTTCATGCCGCCGTTGACCTCGTCGACGTCGTCGAACGCCAGCCAGACGGTGACGGAGTTGTGCGGCGCCATCGGCCAGTAGTAGGAGTCCTGGTGCCAGCCGACGGTCGAGAGCGTGTGCGGGTCCTTGATGAAGAAGTTGCTGGCCCAGCAGTAGAAGTTCGGCCCGAGGATGCCCTCGACGAGATCGAGGATCTTCGGGTTCAGCGCGATCTCATAGAGATACGTGCTGGTCTCGTGCCACTCGCGGATATCCTTGCTGGTCTCGCCCGGCTGCAGGAGCGCGAGCAGGTGTGGCAGTTCGGCATTGATCCGCGCCATCTCCTCGCGGGTGTAGATGGGTGGCAGGCCCAGCAGGTAGCCGTTCGCGTGGTAGAATTTTTGCTGGGCGGGGGTCAGGCGGTGCGTGGTGGTCATGGGGTAAGATTAAAATTACGGGTGTTTGCGGACATTGCCAACACACCCCGGCGCTGCGCGCCACCCCTCTCCAGAGGGGATCCAATCCTTGGCAGCGTTTCCTTTGATCCCCTCTGGAGAGGGGTGCCCGTCAGGGTGGGGTGGGTTGGTCCGCATATGCGAACGGCTCAGCGGCCGAGATACTTGTCGCGGCCGCGGACGAGGGCCTCGATCTTCCGGTCGGCGATGGAGCGCTTGAGCATCCAGAAGCCGCAGTCGGGGTGCACCCAGCGCACGCGCCCCGGGCCGACCTTTTTCTCAACCGCCTCGATGCGGGCGGCGACCTCGTCGGCCGTCTCGATGTGGTTGACCTTGATGTCGATCACGCCGACGCCGAGGGCGATCTTCTTGTCAATCCGCTTGAGCGCGTCGAGGTCGGCCGCCGGGCGGTGGGCGAGCTCGAGGACGAGGTGATCGGTGTGCAGGGCGTTGAGGAAGGTGAGGAGTTTTTCCCAGTTGCCCTTCTGGATGGTCTGGCCGCCGTAGTTGCCAAAGCAGAAGTGCACCGCGCGCTCCGTGCCCGGGTCGATGGCATCGAGCACGAGGTTCATCGAGGCCGCCGCGAGGGGACCGTCGGCGGGATTGCCGGGGATATTGGCCTCATCGACCTGCAGGCACGCCGCCGGCAGGCCGGGCATCTGCGCCGCGAGCACCTCGCCCAAGGCCATCGTGAGCTTGGGGAAACTGCCGTAGTGGTGGTCGAGCAGCGTGCGCGCCAGCATGTAGGGGCTGGTCACCGTGAACTTGAAGGCGCCGCCCGCGACGGACGCGGCGCGCTGGCAGTCGGCGAGCAGGTTGAGCGAACCCTCGCCCAGTTTTCCCGTGACAATGCCCGCGGGCTTGCGCCGGAATCCCATCGGGGAGTGGCGCGCGAATTCCTCGGTGACCGAGCGCCCCACCACGGACGAGATGCCAGCCATCGGGCGGATGAAATACTCGATCATGCCGTTGGTGTCCGGGTGGTTCACATCGAAACGGTAAAGCTCGCCGTCGGTCGGCAGGTCGATGCCGGCCTGGCGCTGGAGATCAAACACGACGCGCGTCGCGTCGAGGACCGCCTGCTCGCTCGGCAGGGCCGCGAGCCAGTCCGGCACCGGATAGGAGCCGACGGTGGTCGTCATGATGCGCGGCCCCGGCGGCAGCGCCGCGCCGGCGGGGCGGGCGGACTTGACGGCGGGGGCGCGCAGACCGGCGGCGGCCGCGCGGGCGCGGGCCGGCTTGGCGGCCGGAGTGGAGGCAGGCGGATTATCGGGGCAGCAGGATTCGCACATGGAGGTTGGGGATGAGGGACTATGACTTTGTGCCGGCGAGCAGCCAGCGCCGAAATTGTTTTTGGAAGGCCGTGGCCACGGTGTCACCGGGCATGACCAGCACGCCCCAGCCGCCGCGGCCGGGATTGAGCGGCACCTCGCGGGGCAGCTGGAGTTCGCACATCTGCCGGTCCTCCTCGAGCACGCGAATGGCAAACTCGACCTGCTGCGCGGGCGGCGGCCCGCGGAAGCCCGGGGAAATCGCCAGCGACCAGAACACGGTGCAGCTCTCGGCCGTGTGGGGCGACGGCACGTGCACCAGCACGCGTTCGTCCCCGTCGGGAAACGACTGCCGGATGGTGGTGAAGTTGGGCAAAAAGCACCGCTGCCGCCGGTGATGCGCGCTCTGCAGCTTGCCGGGCAGCTCGTGGGCCGACTCCAGGGCGGGAAACGGCGCGTCCATCTGAAAGCCATCGTCGGACAGCGCGATTTCCATCGGGGGAATCCTGGGATCGGCGGCCCGACCGAGGGTGGTGCGGTGGGCGAAGGCGAAGTGCGACATGTCGAGGTAGTTCTCCACCTCGCGCCGCCACCCGGTGGCGAACCGGACCGGCGGGCCCATGACATAGGTCCATTTTTCATCCTCGAACTCCGGCACCGCCGGCAGCGCATGGGGACTGGCCGCGAGCTTCACCCAGATGAAGCCGTAGCGCTCCTGCACCGCATAGGAACGCAGGTGGGACAACGCCAGCTTCTCGGGATTGGGCTCCACGAGCGACGGGATGCTCAGGCATTCGCCCGCCGCGTTGAACCGCCAGCCATGGTAGGGACAGACCAGTTCGCCGGCGCGGATGCAGCCGGCCGTGAGCCGGGCCCCCTTGTGCGGACAGGCGGTGTCGGCCGCGAGCAACCGTCCGTCGGTGAAGCGGGCCACCACCAGTTCCGTGTTGAGCAGCGTGTAGCCGAGCACCCGGCCGGGCGGCAGGTCGACGGCATTCGCCACCGGCTGCCAGGTGCCGCGCAGGGCGGCCAGCGCGCCTTCCTCCGTCAGCCCCGCGGACGGCAGCGGTTCGCCGGCGGCGGGGGACAACAAAGGCGAAGGGGAAACAGGCATGGCAGATGGGGCGAAGAATCCTACCACGGATTTGCTTTCTATACTTGGCTTTTGAGGAGAAGCACCTTTGGCATATCGGGCAATAGCCGCGGCTTCGGCCCCGGCCCGCCCATGAAACGCTCCCAACCCCTGGCCGTCACCATCCCCCCCGCCGGCGTCCTCTTTGCGGAGAGCATCCACGCCGGGGACTTCCACATGGCGCCGCGCACCGATCCGTTCCACAAGCTCGTGTACGTGTTGCGCGGCGGCCTGCGCTACACGGAGGCGCCGCGGCCGCCGGAAAGCGTCGCGGCCGGCATGCTGCTGGTGATTCCCGCCGGCCGGGAGCATGAGATCAGCGACGAGCAGCCCTCGACCCTGTTTTTGCTCTGTCTCGGCAAGGCCTTCCTCGCCAGTGATCCCGAACTGCCGGTGATCTGGAGCGAGCTGGCCGCCCGGCTGGATCGCCGGATCGGGTTGAGCCGCCCGACCCAGCACCAGATTGAATCCGCCTGGCGCCGGGCGATGGTGGAGCGCCTCCAGCCCCGGCCCGGCAGCCTGACCACCATCCGGACCCTCGCCGCCCAAATCTTGGTGACCTTGATCCGCCTCCCCGCCCGCAAGCAGGCCCACGCGCCCCTGACCCGCGTGGCGGCGGTCGCCCGGGAGATGGAGGTGACGTTTTACGATGAGTGGAATCTCGACCGGGCGGCGACGCGGGCCGGGGTCTCGCGCCGGCATTTCAGCATGCTGTTCCGGCAGACTTGCGGCCGGACCTTTTGGGAGCACCTCACGGACCTGCGTTTGACCCACGCGGCCCAGTTGCTGCGGAAAGGTGACCACTCCGTCACCGGCGTGGTCTTTTCCTGCGGCTTCGGCGACGTGTCGCAATTCTACCGTTTGTTTCGTCAGCGCTACCGGCTGCCGCCCGGCCGGTGGGCCGCCGCCGCCCGGCGCCCGGAAGTCCGGTCGCGCCCGCTTGCCACTGCCGGCAACCCTCGACCATAACCCGGCATGCGGACAAGACGTCACCTTCTGGTCGGGCTCGGTCTGCTGCTGGGGCTGGGGGCATCCGCCCGGGGCGCCACCGACTCCGCGTGGGCGGGACTCGACTGGGGCCCCTTGCCGCCGCGGGAGATCCGCGTCTACCTGCCCCCGGCGGGAGTCACGCCCACCACTCCGGTGCTCGTGGCCTTGGACGGCCAGACCATGCCGGCCTGGCACTTGGAGGAAACCCTCGCGGCCCTCGCCGCGAAGGGCCAATTCGCCCCGCCCCTGGTGGTCGCCGTGGCCGCCGGCCCGGAGCGGATCGAGGAATACGGCATGGCCGGGACGCCCGACTATGCGGGGCGCGGCCGGCAGGCGGCCGTCTTTCAACATTTTGTGGTCGAAGCGCTGCTGCCGGCCATCCGCACCCGCTATGGGGTCAGGGCGGAACGGGAACGCACCGGCCTCATGGGGGCCTCGCTGGGCGGGCTGGCCGCCTTCGACCTCGCGTGGCGGCACGCCGAGACCTTCGGGTTTGTGGGGATATTTTCCGGCTCGTTCTGGTGGCGGGGGGACAATTCCTCCCCTGCGGCCCAGCAGACCTCGCGCCTGGCCCACCGCCTGGTGCGAGCATCGCCGCCCCAGCCCCCGCTGCGCTGCTTCTTCGAGGCGGGCACGAAGGACGAGACCGACGATCGCGACGGCAACGGGGTCATCGACGCCATCCAGGACACCACCGAGTTGATCGCAGAACTGGAAAAGCGCGGGTATGTTCACGGCCGGAACTTGCGGTACCTGGAAATTCCCGGCGGGGAGCACCGGGAATCCACCTGGGCGCAGGCGCTGCCCGAGTTTCTGGAGTGGGCCCTGCCGCGCAGTCGCTAGAGGGTTTTCGAGCATGTTGGACGCGCCTTGTTGTAGCCGGCCTCGCTGAGGCCGGTCGGAGGAACCGGGGTCAGCGACCCCGGCTACACGCGCCACCCTATACCGAAATTGCTCTAGCCCTGCTCCGCTGGCTGATCCGGATTTAAAGTGACGGCGAGAAGCGAGGCGACCCGCAGCGCCCGACGAAAGGAACGGCAGGTAAGTCTGTTCGCTTATCCGTCATAACGCGCATTAATCCTCGGCTCGCCCCGGGCGATTGAGTAGACGGGATGACCCGCAGAATAATTGCCTTTTGCCCTCTGCCCGGTTTGCTTCAACGAACGTTCTTTTCCGTGGTCTGCCCCGCCTCCGCCCCCAGTCGGTGGCCTTCTCCCCTCCCTCTCCATGAACTCCCCCCATCAGGATTCGGTCTCCCGCCGTCGTTTTATTAAAACCGCCTCGCTCGCCGCCCTCGCCGCCGGCCTGCTGCCCCGCAGTCTGGCCGCCGAAGGCGCGGCCGCGCCGGCCCGCTTCAAGAACCTGGTCACCAGCGGCCGCAAGCTGCGCGTCGCCTGCGTCGGCATCGGCGGCAAAGGCTATAGCGACACCATGGCCTGCCTCGACGAGGAAATTATCGCGTTGTGTGACGTCGATTTTGTCAACGGCCACCACGCCTTCGCGGAGCTGCCGCTCGTCGCGCGGTACCGCGACTACCGGCAGATGCTGCACGAGATGGGCGACCGCATCGACGCCGTCACGGTGTCCACGCCGGACCACATGCATTTTCCCGTCGCCCTGATGGCGATTGAAATGGGCAAGCACGTCTACGTGCAAAAGCCGCTGACCCACACCATCGAGGAGGCGCGCATTCTGAAAGCCGCCGCCGCGAAGCACGGCGTGGTCACGCAGATGGGCAACCAGGGTCACGCCAACGAAGGCACCCGCCTTACCAAGGAATGGATCGAGGCCGGGGTGATCGGTACGGTCCGCGAGGTGCACTTCTGGACCAACCGGCCGATCTGGCCCCAGGGGGTGCCCCTGCCCGAACCCGAGCCGCTGCGCGATACGGTCGACTGGAACCTCTGGCAGGGGGTCGCGCCGGAACACAGCTACAGCAGCAAGCTCATGCCCTTTCATTGGCGAGGTTTCTGGGACTACGGTTGCGGCGCCCTCGGCGACATGGGCTGCCACATCATGGATGCCGCCTTCTGGGCCCTCGACCTCCGCGGCAATTGCACCGTCAGCGCCGTCAGCGAAGGCAACACCGAGATCAGCTGCCCCCGCAATTCCGTCGTCACTTATCAGTTTCCGCAGCGCGGCAAGCGGGCCCCGCTCAAGGTGGTGTGGTACGACGGCAACAACAAGCCGCCGGTGCCGAAGGAACTTGGACCGGACGGCAAGCTGTCCGGCGGCGGCTCGCTCATCATTGGCGACAAGGGTGTGCTCTATGATACCGACGACTACAACGCCGCCCCGCGCCTCCTCCCGGAGGAGAAGATGAAGGCGTTCACCGACCGGCCGAAGCGCACCATTCCGCGCGTGCCCAAGTCCAACCCCCATCTGGAGTGGATCGCCGCGTGCAAGGGCCAGGGCCCGGCACCGGGCTCCAACTTCATCGACCATTCGGTTGACCTCACCGAGTTCGTGCTGCTCGGCAACGTGGCCATCCGCGCCGGCCAGCCGATCGAGTGGGACGCCGCGAAGATGACCTGTGCCAACCTGCCCGCGGCCGACCGCTTCGTGCGCAAACCCTACCGCGTCTATTAATCCCGGCCCCGAACGATTACTTCCATGAAACGCCTTTTTTCTCTCTGCCCTGTCGCCCTGGTTGGCCTGCTGCTCAGCGCCTGCACCTCGCCCGCCCCTACCGTGGCTAAAGCCGACCGGGTCGTCCCCGCCGGCTTCAGTGCCGACGTCCACGCCGTCTTTGCCGACGGCCGCGGCCAGGACTCGGCCCGCTGGCCCGCGCCGCAGCCGCTCTTTGCCCGCGACCTCAGCAATGCCGACCTGGCACCCGGCACATGGGCCTTCAACGCCGACGGCGTGCTCGCCCCGACCCGCGCCGCGACCGCCCCGGCCAACGGCGACCTCTGGACCAAGGCCAGCTATGGCGACTTCGTCGTCTCGCTCGAGTTCCGCGCCAAGGAGAAATCCCGCAGCGGCGTCCTGCTCCGCACGACGGACATCGCCGACTGGCTGCAGCACTCCCTCAAGGTTCAGATTCTCCAGGGCGACGAGGCGGCACCCGTCCATCTGGTCGGCGCGATCTGCGATGTCGCCGCCCCCGCCCGGCAGGTGACGATCACCCCCGGCGAATGGTACCGCTATGTCATCACCGCCAAGGGCAATAAGATCACCGTCATGCTCAATAACGAAGAGGTGAACAAGGTCGACCTCGGGCAATGGAAGGAAGCCGGCAAGAATCCCGACGGCACCGCGAACCCATTCACGACCGCCTACAAGGACATGACCCGCGCCGGGCGGATCGGCCTGCAGGATGACGGCACCCCGATCGAGTTTCGCAATCTGTTTGTGGAACAGTTCTGACCAGGTAGGGCGCGCTCTCCGAGCGCGCCGCGGCGGCGAAGGGACTCGCCGCCCTACCGTTAAATACCCGCCCCAGTCATGCCCTCCTCCCCCATCACCCGTCGTGAAGCCGTGCGTCGGCTGGCGCTCGGCGCGGCGAGTGCGCTGGCCTTCCCCGCGATTGTCCGGGCGCAGGCCGGGGGCCCGGCGGCGAATGACCGGCTGAACCTCGCCTTCATCGGCGTCGGCGGCAAGGGCGAGGAGCCGGCCCTGAGCCTGCACGCCCACAACTACGTGGCGTTTTGCGATGTGGACCCCCCACGCGCGGCCAAGGCCTACCAGAAGTTTCCGACCGTCCCGCAGTTCAAGGATTTCCGGGTGATGTTTGACCGGCTTGGCGGCAAAATCGATGCCGTGGTCATCAGCACGCCCGACCACGCCCATTACACCACGGGCATGGTGGCGATGCAACTGGGCAAGCACGTCTACATTGAGAAGCCCCTGGCCCCGACCATCTGGGAAACCCGCCAACTGCACGCCATGGCGAAAAAATCCAGGGTGGTCACGCAGATGGGCATCCAGGGTCACAGCCTGACCGGCCTGCGGGTGCTGAAGGAATGGATCGATGCCGGAGCGGTGGGCGAAATCAGCGAGGTTTATCTTTGGACCGACCGGCTCAATCTCCAGCGCTGGTCGGGCCTGCAGACCGATGCGCCCGCGGAGCCGATGCCCGCCGGATTCCCCTTTGACCTGTGGTTGAGCGGCCGGCGGCCGCGCGCCTTCAGCTCGCACTATGTGCCGCAGGCCTGGCGCTCGTGGTGGGATTTTGGCTCGGGGGCCATCGGCGACATCGCCGTGCACATGATGGATGTGGTGGAGTTTGTCCTCGACGTCGGCTTCCCCACCCGGGTCACCGACGATTCCCCGCACCGCGGCGGGCCGACGGTGCCGCGCTGTTCCGACACCATCTACGAGTATCCGGCCCGCGGGACAAAGCCCGCGGTCCAGCTGCACTGGAGCAATGGCTACAAGGGCGACGTGCTCAACAAGCCCGCCGCCGTGCCCCACGTCCCGGCGGAACTGATCGCGAAGGAAACCAACGTCATCGCCTTCGTCGGCACCCGCGGCACCATTCTCGTGCCCGACATGCGCGCCAGCAGCCGGCCCCAGATTTTCCCGCGCGAACTCGAGCAGGAGTTTACCGCCCACCTGCCGCCCGCGACCCTGCCGCGGCTCAAGGGCAGCCATTTCGAGGATTGGTTCCGCGCCATCCGCGAGGGCGGCAGGGCCGGCGCCGATTTTGACTACAGCGCCCCGCTCACCGAGGCGGTGCTGCTCGGCACCCTGGCCCAGCGCACCGGCCGGCCCATTGTCTGGGACCGCGCCAAGATGTCTGCGCTCGACGTTCCGGAGGCGGACGCTTTGCTCAAGCCGGCCCTCTCGCCCGAGTGGCTCATCAACGTCTAAACCGCCATGTCAACCACCCCCCCTGACTCCGGCCGCGGCCTCGAAGCCTACGCCTCCACCTGCGCTTTCCTGCTGCTCCGCCTCTGGCTGGGCATGCGGGCCATCATCACCGGCCTCGAAAAATTCGCCGGCAAGATCACCGAGCAGAAACCGCTGCTCGATGAATTCGGCCAGCCCGACATCAACGGCGCCATGGTCGCCGTCGACCACAAGGTGTATGGGCTGAAATATTACCAGGGCCTGCCGGCCGCGCTCGCCTCGAAATTCGCCGCCGAGCCGCTGCTGCCGGGCTTCCTGATGAAGCCTTATGGGGCCGTCCTCGGCTATGTGCTCATCGCGGCCGGCCTGACCCTGATCCTCGGCCTCGCCACCCGCACCTCGCTCTTCATCCACGGCCTGATCTACGTCAGCCTCTCCTTCGGCCTCGTGTTGATCAATGAGAGCGGCGGGGTCGCCTGGCTCGCCATCCATCTGCTGCTGGTCGTGGCCGCCCTGCGGCTGGCCTCGCACAACTGCTGTGCCCTGACCAAGCGCTGGTAATTTTTGCCCATGTCCTCCACGCCTCCTTCTTCCCTTCTGTCGGACGTCAATCGCCGCGAGTTCATGCGGACCAGCCTGCTGGTCGGCGGCGGCATTTTGCTCGGCGCCCCGGCCATTCTGCGCGCCCAGACCCCCAAGGCGGACGCCCTGCAGGTCGCGATCGTCGGCCTCGGGGTCCAGGGCCGCATTCTGCTCGATTCCATCCTCGGCATTCCCGGCCTGAATGTCCGCGCCATCTGCGACATCTGGTCGTTCAGCCGCACCTACGGCCAGAACCGCCTGGCCAAGGCCGGCTTCAAGGTGGAGGTCTACGCGGACATCGAGGACATGCTCGCCAAGGAAAAAAACCTCGATGCCGTGGTCATCGCCACCCCGGACTTCTGGCATGCGCCGCACACGAACCTCTGCCTCAAGGCCGGCCTCAACGTCTATTGCGAGAAGATGATGTCCAACACCATCGAGGGCGCCCGTTCGATCGTCCGCACCATGCGCGAGTCCGGCAAGCTCTGCCAGATCGGCCACCAGCGCCGCAGCAATCCGCGCTACCGCCATGCGCTGGACAACATCATCAAGAAGGCCCGCCTGCCCGGCCGGCTGACCAACGCCAACGCCCAGTGGAACCGCGCGGTGACCCCGGATGCGGGCTGGCCCAAGAATGCCGAGATGCCGGCCGATCTCCTGAAGAAATATGGGTTCAAGGACATGCACCAGTTCCGCAACTGGCGCTGGTTCCGCGACCTCTCCGGCGGCCCGATCTCCGACCTCGGCGCGCACCAGATCGACATCTTCAACTGGTTCTTCCAGTGCAATCCCACCAGCGTCATCGCCTCGGGCGGCGCCGATTATTACAAGGGCCGCGAGTGGTACGACAACGTCATGGCGATCTTCGAGTACGCCACACCCGAGGGCAAGGTCCGCGCCTTCTACCAGGTGCTCACGACCACCAGCGCCGGCGGCGGCTACTTCGAGCAGTTCATGGGCGACGAAGGCTCGTGCAAGATTTCCGAGAACCCGGCCCTGACCAAGGTGTACCGCGAGGACCGCGCCCCTGACTGGGAAAAATGGGTCGAGCTGAATTACATCAAGAAGAGCGCCGCGGCCGCCGCCCCGCCCACCCCGGGCAAGGTGGATGTCCGCGAGACCGCGCCCCTGGTCGCCTACGAGCTGCCCATCGTGCTCGACAAGCCGCTCCATCAGCCGCACCTCGAGAATTTCTTCGCCGCCATCCGCGGCCAGGCGACGCTCAACTGCGACGCCGCCCACGCCTTCACCAGCGAGGCCGCCATCTTCCAGGTCAATCCGGCGGTCGCCGCCCGCGCGGCTTACGATTACAAACCCTCCGACTTTGTCGTATAATTTCCCGCCATGAAAAAGCTCCCGCTCCTGCTTGCCCTCGCCCTTTCCGCCCTCGCCGCCCGCGCTGAAGACGCCCTGGTGCCTCTCAAGGTGGACTTCCCTCCGCCCGTTCTCACGGGCACGCCGGTGCCGGCCAAGCTGACGAACCTTGAGGCCCCCAACGTCAAGCCGGCCCCGATCATGGTGCCGCCGGGCCTCACCAATCTGGCGAAGGGCAAAAAGGTCACTTCCTCGGATCCCGCACCCGTCATCGGCGATCTCACCCTGATCACCGACGGCGACAAAGACTCCGAGGAAGGCTACTTTGTGGAACTCGACCGCGGCCTCCAGTGGGTGCAGATCGATCTCGGCGCCTCGGCCGAGCTCTACGCCATCGCCGTCTGGCACTATCACGCCCAGGCCCGCGCCTATCTCAGCGTCATCGTGCAGGTGTCCGACGATCCGGAGTTCAAGAAGGATGTGAAAATACTTTTCAACAATGACGACCAGAACCGCGCCGGTTTCGGCGCCGGCACCTCGCCGGCCTACCTGGACAAGAACACCGGCCGCGTGATCCCGGCCAACAAGGCCGTCGCCCGCTACGTCCGCCTCTATAGCGCGGGGAACACGGCCAACGAACTCAATCACTACATCGAGGTCGAAGTCTTTGGCCGGCCTCGCGCATAGCCGCCGGCTGTTTTTTTTCGCCGCCGGCTTGATTCTGGCCGGCGCCGTGTTCCTGCGCTGCGCCCAGATTACCCGCCGGCCCTTCCACGCCGACGAGGGCGTCCAGGCCTACCAGACCTGGCAACTGCTGCGCGGAGCCGGTTACACCTATGATCCGGCCGACAAGCACGGGCCATTGCTCTATTATGTCGCCGCCGGCATGGCCCAGGTCGCCGGCTGGTCCCCGGCCGGGCTCGACGAGTCCCGGCTGCGCTCGGTCACTTTGCTCGCCGGTTGCGGCACCCTGTTGCTGATGCTCGGCGCCGCCGCCCGGCTGGGGCGCGGGCCGGTGCTGCTCGGCGCCGCGGTGCTCGCCGTCGCCCCGCTCGCCATCATCTACGACACCTATTTTGTGCAGGAGGCGTGGTTTTGCTGCCTGAGCTGGGCGCTGTTTTTCACGCTGTTGCGTCTGCGGGAAGAACCTCGCTGGACCACCGCGCTCGGGGCCGGCGTGCTGGCCGGGGTGATGCAGGCCACGAAGGAGACCTCGGTGCTGCACTTTGCCGCCCTCGGCGTCGCCCTGCTGACGGTGCGGCCCGCACGGCGGACGCCGGTCGCGCTGCTGGGCGGCGCGCTGCTGGCCGCCGCCTTGGTTTACGTGCTGTTCTATTCCGCATTTTTCACCCGCTGGACCGGCGTGGTCGACGGCCTGCGCGCCTACTTCACCTACGCCGCCCGGGCGGCCGGCACTGCACACGACCAGCCGTGGTATTATTATCTCTCCCTGCTCTGGCCTCATGCCTCGTCGGGGGTCCGCTGGGGCGAACCGTTGCTGCTGCTCGCGGCCCTCGGGGGCGGCTGGTTCGCCTGCACGGCCCGGGCCAATGCCGCGCAGCGCGCCCTGGCCGGCTTCACCGTCACGCTGCTGCTGATCTACAGCCTCATTCCCTACAAGACGCCTTGGCTGCTGCTCACGCCGTATGTCGGCCTGGCGCTGCTCGCCGGGCTCGGCGCCTGCGAGTCCGCCGCCGGGTGGCCAGGAAAAATTTCCCGCTGGCTGCCGGCGGTGCTCGGCCTGCTGCTGCTCCTGGAAGGCGGCGGGCGGGCGTGGCCGGCCCTCGGCCGCTACGCCAATGATGAGCGCAATCCGTACCTCTACCAGCCCACCGCGCCCGATGTCACCCGGCTCGTCGCCGCGCTCACGGCGCTGCCCGCCGAACGGAAACTGGCCATCGTCAGCCCCGACCATGCGTGGCCGTTGCCGTGGTATTTGCGCGCGCGCCCGGCCACCGGCTATTTTGCCACCCCGCCGGCCAATCTCACCGCCTATGATGATGTCGTGCTTGATTCGCGGATCACGCCGCCCGCGACCGCTGCGAAGATCTATGGCCTGCGGCCCAACGTGTTCCTCTGGCAGGCCCCGCCATGAACTTTCGCCTGCTCCTCCCGCCGCAACTCACCGCCTGCCCGCACGCGGCGATGGCGACGGAATTTGTCTTCCATCTCGGCGGCCATGAGCCGGCTTACCTCCGGCAGGCGGCGAACGAGGCTTTTGCCCTGGTTGACCTGCTGGAATCCCGACTGAGTTTTTACCGCGAAGCCAGTGACGTCACACGCATCAATCGCGCCCCAGCCGGCGCGGATGTCTCGGTCAGCCCCGACACCCTGGCCTGCCTCGAGTTGGCCGCCGAGGCTGCACAACTGACCGGCCGGGCCTTCGACGCCTTCACCGGCCGTGCCGCGGTGGCGGCCAAGAAGCAGGATATCCCGCTGCATCTGCTGGGCGCGCCCGAGCCGGGCGCCGCCGATGTCCCGGGTCCGGTGGTCAGTCTGCATCCCGAATCCGGCGTCGTGCTCAAGCTCCGCAGCGGGCCGTGGCTCGACCTCGGCGCGTTGGGCAAAGGCTATGCCCTGGATCAGGCGGCCGGCCTGCTTGCCGAGTGGGGCATCACCACCGGCTGCCTGCTGGCGGGCGGCAGCAGCCTGCGGGGATTGGGTGGGTCGGGCTGGACCCTGGAAATGGGGCCGCCCCCGACCCCGTATGTACTGCCGGGTGCCTTTTGTCTCGGCGCCTCCGGTTTTCTCTTCCAGCCCGGTCACATCATCGATCCCCGTCACGTCACGGAAAAGTCCGGCACCGCCCAGGCCCTGGTGCTCGCCCCGAATGCCGCGCTGGCGGATGCGTTGAGTACCGCCGCAATGTTGCTTCGTCCGGATCAACTGGATCAACTCATCCGCAACCGATCCGGCTTCGCCAGCTACGTCTGCCCGGCCCAGGGCGTGAGCCAGCGCAACGGTCCACCCTTCGTATGACTCCACCCGACACCCTGCTGGTGATACCCACGTACCGCGATGGAGCGCAGTTGATGGTGTTTCTGCCCGGGCTGTGCGCCGAACTCGGGCGCGGACCCGGCGGCGTGCTGGTGCAAGTGGTCGATGACGGTTCGCCCGCCAGCGAGCAACGCTGGCTCACGACCGAGTTGGACCGGTTGCGTCAGGAATATTCGTTTCTCCAGCCCCTGCACGCGCACGACCACAACCGCGGCAAGGGCTGCGCGATCCGCACCGGTTGGGCCCGCGCGCAGCCATTGCGCTGGCTGGCCTTCGTTGATGCGGATGGCTCGGCCCCGGCAAGTGAAGTGTCCGCCCTGATCGAACGCGCGCGGGGCACGCCGCAGGACGCCCTGTTCATCGCCGTCCGCACCGCCGCTCCGGGCAAGCCGGTCCGGCGCTTCTGGCACCGCCGGCTCGGCAGCTGGGTGTTCAATCAATGGGTTCGATTCTGGCTCCGCCTCGATTGGCCCGACACCCAATGCGGCCTGAAGGTCATCCCGGCCGCGTTTTTCGCCGCCACCGCCTGGCACGAGGGCCAGTTTGCCTTCGACCTGGAACTTTTGCTGCGCGCCCGCGCCGTCGGCCTGCCCGTCGTGACCCAACCCATCAGCTGGCGCGAGCAAGCCGGCTCATCCCTGGGCCCCCGCGCCATGCTCGGGCTCTTTGCCGCCGTGTGGCGATTACGGTGAGGCCACCGCCTTGCACTGGCTTTTCCCGCCAACCGATTCTAAAGTGTGATTTCAAATTCAGTAAGTGGACAAAGCATGTCATTCTGAGCGCAGCGAAGAATCCACCGCAACGGTCGTGGCGCCACGGGCGCATGCATGGATCCTTCGCTGCACTCAGGATGACATTTGAATTTGAGCCGTGCCCCTCGCCTTCCTCCCCCCTTTCCCATGAAAAAAATCCTCCTCCCCTTGCTCTGCCTCAGCCTCGCCTTCATCCCGTCCGTGATCCGGGCGGAAGGCGACAAACCGAAAAAGGAAAAAGAAGACACCCCGCTGGAGAAGTCGATGGATGCGCTGAACAAGTCCTGGCGGAAGCTGCGCAAGCAGGCCGCTGATCCGGCGCAGAATGCCAGCTCGCTCGAGCTGATGGCGGCGATCAAGGCGGCGGCGCACGACAACCTCAAATACACCCCCGACCTGGCGCGCGATGTCCCGGCCGACAAGCGCGACAAGTTCATCGCCGGCTATCAGCAGAAAATGAAGGAAGTGGTCGCGGCCTTCGACCAGCTGGACGCACTCTTCAAGGCCGGCAACAATCCGGCGGCCGTTGGCCTGATTGATAAAATTTCGGCCCTGCAGAAAGAGGGTCACAAGGAATTCAAGCGGCCGGATTAAGCGCCGCCTGTCCTGACTTGTCATTCTGAACAAAGTGAAGAATCCACGGCATCGATCCTTATTACACCGCCGCCCGCGTGGATTCTTCGCTGCGCTCAGAATGACAGGTTTTGTTAATGGGTTGGGGTAAGATTCACCCCGCCCCCTGCCCCCTGCTCCTCGCTCCCTGCCCCCATGTCCACCCCCCCGCTCTCCCGCCGCCAGTTCCTGCAAACCTCCGCCGCCGCGGCCTCGCTCTTCGTGCTGCCCCGCTTCGCCATCGCTCAGTCCGGCCCGGCGGCCGGTCGCAAGCTCAACCTGGCCTTCATCGGCGGCGGCGGCATCGCTGAAGTCGCCTTCGACGGCTGCGCCGGGGAAAACTATGTCGCCATCTGCGACGTGGACGACGTGCGCGCGGCAAAAAATTTCGCCAAATTTCCCGACGCCAAACGCTTCAAGGACTACCGGTTGATGTTCGAGAAGATGCACAAGGAAATCGACGCGGTGATCATCTCCATCCCCGACCACAGCCATTTTGCCGCCGCCTACCTGGCCATGCAGCTGGGGAAGCATGTCTATGTGCAGAAGCCGCTGACGCACGACATCTGGCAGGCGCGCACGCTGCGCCGCGCCGCAAACTACTACAAGGTCATCACCCAAATGGGCAACCAGGGGCATACCACGGAAGGCATTCGCCTGATCAAGGAATGGTATGAGGCCGGCGTGATCGGCGAGGTGCGGGAAGTGCACGCCTGGTTCAACGGCCCGGACTTCGCCAAGGGCCCCTACTTCAGCATTCCCCCGGCTTTTCCCGCCCCCACGGCCCAGCCCCCGGCGACGCTCGACTGGGATCTCTGGCTCGGGCCGGCCAAGAAGCGCAAGTACAGCTCCGCCTATGTGCCCCTGACGTGGCGCGGCTGGTGGGACTTCGGTTGCGGCGAACTCGGCGACTGGGCGTGCCACACGCTCGACGCGCCGTTTTGGGCGCTCGACCTCGATGCGCCCCACCGCGTCTCGGTGGTCAACCTCGAGCCCATCGCCGAGGGCTTCGTGCCGCGTTCCTCGCACATCAAATTTGAATTCCCCGCCCGCGGCCCCAAGCCGCCGGTGACGCTCCACTGGTATGACGGCGGTCAACATCCTCCGCCCCCGCTCGACTGGAACCGGCAGACACCGTGGCCCAATGCCGGCATGCTCATGATCGGCGACAAGCGCACCCTCATGACCGGACCGCGCCCCGACAGCCCGCGCCTGCTGCCCGACAGCCTCTGGGAGGAATTCAAGCTGAGCCAGCCGGCCAAGACGATTCCCCGCGTCAAGGGCGGGCCGTTTCAGGAGTGGCTGCGCGCGATCAAGCAGGAGGGCCCGCTGCCGGGCTCACAATTTGAGTACTCGGCGCGGCTCACCGAGATGTCCCTGGTCGGCGTGCTGGCCCAGCGCACCAACCTCGAGCTGGAATGGGATGCCGCCAACATGCGCGTCACCAACCATCGCGACTTGGAACACCTGGTGCGCCAACCCGCGCGCCGCGGCTGGGATGTCGGCGCCGAAGTGTGGCGGGGTTGAGCCGGCGGAACAATATAACTGTAGGAGGGGCTTTACGCCCCGATCGGGCAGCAGCTTCGCCCTCGAGCATCCAAAATCGCGGCATAAAGCCGCTCCGACAGCTCGGAATATTGAGCCCGAGCCGGGCAGCAAACGCTGCCGAACGCCGCCCTCACCCGCTCGTCAGCTCATCGTACGCCGTGGCCAGATTCACGCCGAGCCGGTTGCCGCGGCCCGGCGGTACATGCAGGTCGGGGAACCCAGGGAAGTTTTCGAGCTTGCCCACCTCCTCCTTGGACTTGCCGGCCTTGATTTCCTTTTCCACGTGGGTCATCAGGGCGGTGAGATAATCGCGGAACGCCAAGATGTCGGCGTGGCCGCCGGTGACGCCAAACTTGGCGTGGCCGTGGCCGAAGATGTAGATCGCGTCCGCGGGGTAGTTTTTGACGATCTCCTCGAGCCGCGTAATCCAGCCCTTGAAGCGGGCCCCCGCGGGGCGATCGACGACCGGATAGATGCGATTGAACACGAGGTCGCCCGTGTGCACGACGTTGGCCCGCTCGAAATGGATCACAATGTCGCCGCTCGTGTGCGCCGGGCCGAAGTAACGTGCGCTGATTTTTTCGGCGCCGACCTCCTTCTGCCAGGTCTCGGCAAAGGTGGCGTCGGGCAAGGTCGGCGCGGGACTGTTCGGATTGTTCTTGGCCGCCATGAGCATGAGCGCCGGCACATTCGCCTGCGCCACGATGGTCTGGGTGGCCGGACGAAAGGTGCTGTTGCCTCCCGTGTGGTCTCCGTGGTGATGCGTGTTGATCACGGCATCAAGCCGGCGGCCCCTTCGGCCGGGCATTTTATCCAGGAAGATCGCCGCCGTGTCGGGAAACTGGGTGTCGATCGCAACCAGCGCGTCGGCGGAGGCCAGCCAGCCGATGCTGCCCCCGCGGCCGGTGAACAAACCGACGTCGCCGCGGAGCGGGCGGAATTCCGTGACCAGGGTCGGAGCTTGGACGGGAACCGGCGGGGCGGCCGGGGGCGAGACGGCGGGAGTCTGCGCGGACAGTGAGCCTTTCGCCAGGAAGCCCAGCGAGACGGCGGCACCGGATCTAAGGAGGAAGTCGCGGCGATTCATGCGGCTGGGATAGCGCGGGGTCCCACCCGGGGCCAGCCCTTTCCCGGAATTCACTGTAACCTTTCCGCCGCCGGGCGGTATTCACCGGCGCACGCACCCATGCCCGCCTTTCATGCTTCTCGCCCCCGCCACCCAATTCCGAGTTCCCTCCGGGCCCATCGCCGCTAGCGTTCCCCTTGTTGTGGAAGCCCTCACCGACCACGAACTCATGATCGCCGTCCGCGCCGGGGAGATCCGGCGGCTCGGTGAACTCTTCGAGCGCTATCACCGGCCGCTCTATCATTTCTTCGTGCGTCTGACCAACCAGCCGTCGATCGGCGAAGATCTCGTGCAGATCGTATTCTACCGCATCCTCAAGTATCGCCATACCTACCGGGACGAAGGCAAGTTCTCCGCCTGGATCTACCATCTGGCCCGCAAGGTCGCGGCCGACCATTTCCGCAAGCAGGCCTCCACCCCGACGCCCGTCGACCCGGCTGACTTGCACGAGCAGGCCACAAGTGAGCTTCCGCCCTCCGACCAGGCGGCGGCGGCCGAGGATCTCGTCCTGTTGCGCACCGCCCTCGCCCGCCTGCCGCTGGAGCAGCGCGAGGTGCTGGTGTTGTCCCGCCTCCAGCACCTCGACCACCAGGCCATCGCGCGCCTCCTCGACTGCTCCGTCGGGGCGGTGAAGGTCCGCGCCCACCGCGCCCTCAAGGAGCTGCGCGAGGTCTATTTCAAAGTCAGAAAGGAAAAAGCGGCATAGCCATCGCTTCTAACCACCCACCGAGGACCCACCATGAATTGCACCCGTGTCCAGGAATGCTTCATCGATTATCAGGACGGCTCGCTGCCGGCCGGCGACGCCGCCCAACTGCGCGCCCATCTCACCAGCTGTCCCACGTGCCAGCGGGAATGGTCGGCGCTGCAGGAAATCACCCGCAAGCTGGACGCCCTGCCCGCCGCGGAGCCCAGTCCGCGCCTGCGGGAGCAGTTTTACGCCATGCTGGAGACCCACCAGCGCGAGGCGGACGCCCCCAGTCCGTTCGCCCTGGCCCGCGGCCGGATCGACCGGTTTTTCGCCGCGCTGCTCCCGGCGCAGCCCGCGCTGCAGTTCGCCTTCTCCCTGGCCTTGCTGCTGGCGGGGCTCTACGCCGGCCAGCGATTCCTGGCCCCGGCACCCGTGCTCCCCCCGGCCGACGATGCGGCCAAGCGGGAACTGGCGGCACTGCGCACCCAGGTCAACTCCATGGGCCAGCTCGTGACATACTCGCTCCTGCAGCAGCAATCCACCAGCGAACGCATGCGCACGGTGCTCGCCACGATGGACCTGAAGAGCCCCGAGCGCAAAGTCCTCACCGACCTTGTGGGGTCGCTCGCCTTTGACCCGTCGATCAACGTCCGCCTCTCCGCCGTGGAGGCCCTGACCCAGCACGCCGACGACGCCGTGGTCCGCGCCGGGGTGCTCTCCGCCTTGCCCCGGGAAAACGCCCCGCTCGTCCAAGTGGCCATGATCGAGCTCCTGGCGGGTATCCGCGAGGAGGCGGCCAAACCCATCTTTGAAAAATTGGTCCGCGATGAATCACTCGACCACAACGTCCGCGAAGCGGCCCGCCGGGCCCTCGCGGCTCTCCGCCAACCTGCCCGGGCCGACGGCAATCCGACCGCCACCCTCAAACCCAATCCTCAACCCGCTCTCACATGAAAATCCACCATTCCTCTCCCCACTTCCGTCTGGCTTGCGCCGCCCTGCTGGCCGCCTGTGTCCTGCCCTGCACGCAGGCCGATGAAACCGGCACCACCGCCAAGGCAACCCTTTCGGCCCCCGGCAAGCCCGCCACTCTCCGCATCGACATGCCCTGGGCGGACATTCGCATCGTCGGGGTCGACGGCGACACCGTCACGGTCGAATCCTCCCTCACCCAGCAGGGCGCCCCGACCACGCGCAGCGACGGGCTGCGCCGCCTGGACGATGAGGTCAGCTTTGAGCTCACCGAAAAGGGCAATGTCGTCAGCCTCCGTCTCGCCGGGGAAAATCCCTGGGCGGGCCACGACGCGGAGTTCAAAATTTCGGTGCCGCGCGCCATGGCCCTCGATGTGCGGACGGAGGCCGGCGGCGACTTGAGCGTCAAGAACCTCGAGGGCGACATCGAGATCAACAACATGAACGGCGAGGTGGTCCTGGAAGGCATCACCGGCGCCGCCGTCGTGAACACGATGAACGGCGAAGTTCGCGCCGTGTACGCCAAGGCGCCGCAGAAGCTCGTGGCCATCACTTCCATGAACGGCGAGGTTGACCTGCGGGTGCCCGCCGACACCAAGGCCAACATCCGTCTGCGCACGCACAACGGCTCGATTTTGACCGATTTCAACGAGACCGCCCTCAAGACCAAGACTGAAGGCAAGGGCGGCGCCTACGGCGGCCAGCCCGCGATGGCCGCCCAAGCCGCCGCGGATGCGGTCCATCAGGCCCTGCAGGTCGCCCGTGAAGTCACTCACGAAGTGCAGCAGGAAATTGACCGGGCGATGAAAGAGGCGGCGGAAGCGAAGGCGGACGCACAGGAGCAGGCGGCGGCCCCCGCGGCCGAGGTGGCCGCCGAGACGGCCGCCACCCACCACGAGGCGAAGGCCCCCGCGGCCCCGCGGCCGCCCCGGGCCCCGCGAGCCCCGCTGCCTCCGATCACCGGCGGCAAGACCGTCAGTGGCACCCTCAACGGCGGCGGCGTGGACATCAAGGTTTCCACCATGAATGGCGAGATCACGCTGCGGCAGACGAAGTAATCGCAGCCTGGCACGCGCCGACGCTCTGGGCGCGACGGGCCGCGGAGAGGTCCCGGAATCGGCCGCCCCCTCGTGGCGGGTGCGGCTACAGAGTTAAACGGAGGTGGACGTACTCCGGGCGGCAGCACTAATCTGTCCGGAAAATTTATGGCCACTTCCAAGAAACCCTCGACCCAGGCCGCGGCTCCCGCCGGCCCGCTGTTCAACTGGCTGCAAACCCGCGGCGCGGGTGTCCTGCTGCATCCGACGAGCCTGCCCGGTGAACAGGGCTGCGGCGTATTCGACCAGCACGCGATCCGCTTCCTGGATTTTCTGAAAGCCGCGGGCGTCAAATACTGGCAGGTCTGCCCGCTGGGGCCGACCGGCTACGGTGATTCGCCGTACCAGTGCTTCTCCGCCTTCGCCGGCAATCCCTACCTGGTCGACCTGGCGGCGCTGCTCCCCTTCGGCCTGCTGACGGCGGACGACCTGCGGGAACTCGCCACGCTGCCGGCCGGGCAGACGGACTATGGCGCCCTGTACCGCGTGAAGCCGCGCCTGCTGGAAAAAGCCTACGCGCAATTCAAGGCCGGCCGGTGCACCCTGCCCTACGGCGACTTCGCCGCCTTCTGCCAGACGAACGCGCACTGGCTTGATGCCTACGCCTACTACCGGGCGCTGAAGGATCATTTCAACGGCCTGCCCTGGTGGGACTGGCCGGCGGCCGTCCGCGATTGCCATCGCGCCAAAAAATCCCCGCTGCGCGCCCAGCTCGCCGCCGCCATCGAGTCCTGTCAGTTTGCCCAGTACCTGTTCTTCGGCCAGTGGTCGCTCATCCGCGCCGCCGCCCGGGAGCGCGGCGTCGAGATCATTGGCGACCTGCCGATTTTCGTCGCGGGCGACTCCGCCGATGCCTGGGGCAACCCGGAGCTCTTCGAGCTCAACCCGAAGACGCTGCAACCGGTGGCGGTCGCCGGGGTGCCGCCCGACTATTTCTCGGCGGACGGCCAGCTCTGGGGCAATCCGCTGTACCGCTGGGCCGCGCACCAGGCGGACGGCTACGCGTGGTGGGTCGCGCGGCTGCGGGCCTCGTTCGAACTGTGTGACATCGTGCGCATCGACCATTTCCGCGGCTTCGACGCCTACTGGCGGATCGTCCTGCCGGCGAAAAACGCCCGCGTCGGCGCCTGGGTCCCGGGGCCGGGGCTCGACCTGTTCCGCGCCTTCCAGCAGGAAATGCCGGGAGCGCGCATCATCGCCGAGGACCTCGGCGTGCTCACGGACTCGGTGGTGAAGCTGCGCGAGGATTCCGGCCTGCCCGGCATGCTGGTGCTGCAGTTTGCCTGGGCCAGCGACGCCGGGAACGCCTACCTGCCCCACAACGCCGTGCCCAACTCCGTCATCTACTCCGGCACGCACGACAACGACACCACCGCCGGCTGGTATCAAACCGCCACCGAGGCCGAGCGCGATTATGTGCGCCGCTATCTGCGCGTCTCCGGCCAGGAAGTGGCGTGGGATTTCATCCGCGCGAGCTATGCGAGCGCCGCGCGACTGGCCGTGGTGCCGCTGCAGGATCTGTTCGGCCTTGATGCGACGGCGCGGTTCAACACGCCCGGGCGGGCCGAGGGCAACTGGCAGTGGCGCTACCGCGCGGCCGCGCTCGAAAAATTATCCGGGACCACCGCGAAATATTTGCGCGAGCTCGCGCAACTTTACGGCCGCTGATTTTGGCGCGGAAAAAATTAATTTCGCGCGGTTTTTCACGGCCGAATAAATCTTCGCGCGATGAAAATATTTTCGTGCAACTGCGCCGAATTTATTGGATACTTCGTCATGGCCAAAAAGAAAGCTGCTAAGAAAAAGAAGAAGTAACGTTCGCGTTGCTCTTTTTCCCCTCAACGCCGGCCTAAACAGCCGGCGTTTTTTTCGGCCCGAAAATCCCCGCCTACTTGACCGCCGCCCAGACGCGCTGCACGTCGTCGTGGTCCTCGAGCGCCTGCAAAAATTCGCCGACGGCCGTCTGCGCGGCCTCATCCAGCTCGGGAAACTGCTTGGCGGTGTAGCCGATCTCGCTCGTGACGACCTGCCAGCCGTGCGCCTTCAGCCACGAGGACACAGCGTGGACCGCGGTGCGCTCGGTGATGAAGCGCGCGCCGGTGCCGCCCTCGGGAATGTCGTCGTTCTGCGCATGGGTCAGCGCCTCGAAATCATTGGCGCCGGCCTCGATCGCCGTGCCTTCCAGGTCGAGGCCGGCTTCCGGGCGGTGCGCCTCGACGAGCCCGACGTGGTCAAAGAGGAACTTGTTGGAGCCCGCCGTGCCGAGCACGCCGTTCTTGAAGAGATAGCGGATCTCGGGGGTGATCCGCTGGTGGTTGTCGGTCATGCACTCGACGATGACCGGCACCTTGTGCGGCGCGTAGCCCTCGAAGACCACGTGGTCGAGGTGCATTTTTTCCCCGCCCACGCCCGAGCCCTTCGCGATGGCGCGCTCGATGACGTCGCGCGTCACGCTGGCCTTCTTGGCCTTCTCGATGGCCGCATGCAGCCGGGCGTTGCCTTCCGGGTCACCGCCCCCGAGTTTCGCGGCGACGGTGATCTCCTTCACCAGCTTGCCGACGGTTTGACCCTTCTTCAGGTTGACGATTGCGCGTTTCGCGTGAAGCCATTGACGTCCCATAAGGGGTTCACATATGCGCCGGGACCCGCCGGCGGGCAAGGCCGAAGACACTGGGCGCGTTATTTTCCACCGTGCTGCGGCCTTGCCCCCGGCCGCCCGGTACGGCACTGCTCGTCCTTTCATGCCTTGGATTGCAGCCAGCCTGATGTCGGCGTTTTTCCTCGGGTGCTATGAACTGAGCACCAAGCACGCGGTGCGCGACAACGCCGTGTTGCCCGTCCTGTTCTTCGCCAACGTCTGCAGTGCCGCGATCTGGGCCGGGTTGCTGGCCACCGCCGCCGCGGCGCCCGGCGCGTTACCGGCCGGCCTGCTCGTCGCCCCGCTGACTCTCCCCCAGCATGGCCTGCTCCTGCTCAAGTCCACGATCGTCGCCGGCTCGTGGGTGTGCAGCTATTTTGCGATCAAGCACCTCTCGGTGTCCCTCGCCTCCCCGATTCGCGCCACCGGCCCGATGTGGACGCTGCTGGGCGCCGTGCTGGTGCTGGGGGAGCGGCCCTCGCGGCTCGAGGGCCTCGGCATTTTCATCACCCTGGGTTCGTTCGTCGGGTTGTCGTTTGCCGGCCGCAAGGAGGGCGTCCATTTTCACCGGAACAAATGGTTCGGTTTCCTGCTGGCCGGCACGCTGCTGGGCGCCTTGAGCGGACTCTACGACAAGTATCTGCTGGCCCGCGCCGGTTTTACGGCGGCCACCGTGCAGTGCTGGTTCTCGCTCTATCTCGCCCTGCTGTTCTGGCCGCTGGCCGTGGGCTGGAAATTCCGCTGGTGGCCGCGCCATCACTTTCACTGGCGCTGGAGCATCCTCGGGGTGTCGCTCTTTCTGCTGGTCGCCGATTTTGTCTACTTCGACGCCCTGCGGAACCCGGAGGCCCTGGTTTCCCTGGTTTCAAGCATGAGGCGCGGCAGCGTATTGGTCGCCTTCGCCGGCGGACTTTTTCTCTTCAAGGAGCCGCACGGTCTGGCCAAGCTGCCGGCCGTGCTCGGTGTGCTCACCGGCATCGTGCTGACCATTCTCGGCTGAGGACCGGCGCGGCGCTTTCATTTTCCCCAAAACGGACTAGGCTACCACGGCATGTTTCCCGACTTCTTTCATTTCAAGGCACGCCAGTTGCCGGGGGATTACGACCGCGCCTTCATCACTGCGGTCAAGGTGCAGCGAGCGAATGCCCGCAATCCCCGGGTCGAAAAGGTCATTCTTGTTTGCTGGGGCTTGATCGCCGTGAAACATGTGGCCGTCATCTGGGCCGTGCACCACTACCCCGTGCCTTTCCATCAATTGTGGATCAACTTCCCGACCTTCCTGCTCGGGTTGCTCGCCACCGTGCTGTATTATTGGAGAGAGTAACTCCGGCGGTCAGTTATCCTTCGCCGTGGCAATGGCGTTGAAAACTCCTGGAACTCCTAGGTAACAGCCCAAGATTCTGATCTGTAGGAGGGGCTTTATGCCCCGATGTTCGGCGCGCGCGCGGCGCAAGTTGCGAATCGGGGCATAAAGCCCCTCCTACAGCCCTGTTTCTTCCCGTCACGGGCAAAACGCGTTTTGCGGCCTAGCCCGCATCGTTACGGCTTGGGATAAACGGCAAAGGCCTCGATCTCGATGAGCCAATCCGGGCTGACCAAACCCGCCACGGCCACGGTGGAGCGCGCTGTCTTTCCTGGATTCTGCAGGCTGTTGAAAAATTCGCCGTAGGCCTTGAACCAGCCCGCGAAGTCGGGCCGGCCCTCCCGGGCGGCGTCCGGCACCACATACACGCGGAGATAGACCACGTCCTTCAGGGTCAGGCCCTGCGCCGCCAACACCTGGGCGATGTTCTTGAGACAGCTCACCCCTTGAGTGTAGGTGTCGCCATAACGTTCATGGACCGTCTTGCCCTCGGGGTTGATTGGCGACGGCACTGTCCCGCTGGTCCAAAACAGGGCGCGGTCGGCGGGCAGCGCAACCCCGGCGGCAATCGGCGATTTGGCCTCGCCGGGAAGAATGACGGCCGCGGGCGGTGCCGCGCGCAGACCGGGGGCCAACAAAAGGAGCAGCAGGGCGATTTGGGATTTCATAAGTCTAGGCGGTGGCGCGGGTATGCAGCGCCGTGACCGTGCGGTGCGCGGAGACAAAGGCCCCGGCCTGCCACGCGACGATCTGGGACAGCCAGTCGCCGGCAAAGTAGAACGGGCCGTCCGGTTCGGCCAGGGTCCGGCGCATCGTGTTAAAATCCGCCTCCTGATCCCAGACCATCCAGGATCCCTCGTTGTAGCGCACCCGGTGCCACTCCACGGAAAACGAGTTTTCAAATTCCGCCGGATACTGCGGATGGATCTTGGCCCCCTGCGCCAAGGCGAGCCGCTCCCGCTGCGCCGGCGTCAACGCCGCGAAGTCCGTCACGTTGGAAAAATGATAGGCGCCCACCAGTACGCCCTTGCCGCCGGCCCCGAGGCCGTCGAAAGGATAATAGATCTGGCTGATGGGCTGGTTGGTGATGGAGCGCCCGCCGTAGATATCATCGTCCTCCTCCCAGAAACGTCGCTTGAACTGGAGCCCGACCTTGCCGGCCTGGTCGGCCCGGTTCAACCGGAGCGCCGCCAGGGTGGCGGGGGCCAGGTCGCCCGGCAGCCGGGCCAGCAGCAACGGGGGCAAGGTGCAGACACAGAAGTCCGCGGCCACGGCCTGCACGGCTCCCCCCTTGGCCTGGTCGGCGTACAGGATGCGGACCCCGCCGGACGGTGTCCGGCGGAGTTCGCGCACTTCCGCGCCATAGCGGATGACCGGGCCAAGCCGCTCGGCGAAGGCATAAGGTATCCGGTCCATGCCCCCGACCGGCGTCAGCATGGTACCCTGCTGGTTTTGCTCATGGTCCACCGCATGCATTGAGGCGTAGCCCGCCTGGATCAGCGCCTCCAATTCCAGCGGGACCGTCGGGGCGCCGGGGCCGCCCTCGGTCCCCGCCGAGACCGTGTAGCCACGGGGATGATCAAGAAAGGTCGCGTCAGCGGAAGTGTCGCCCGCGCGCGGATAAACCAGGTTCTTGGTCAGGCGTCCCTCTTCGCGCAGGTATTCAATGAGTTTTTCCCGGTCTTCCGCCGTCAATGGGGCATCGAGCTGATCCCGGCGGGCCACCTTGGCCAGCAACTCGGCCGTATGGCCGCGCATGTCGGTGTCGAATTCCTTGATGCGCATCCGGGGATGACCGTCCACATGGACAAACGCGGCCTCGTTGAAATGCGGGAACGGCACCAGTGGGAGGCCGAACTCCCGGCAGTAATCGAGCGTGGTCTGGTGATGATGCGACAGTCGCATCGCTCCCGCGTTGAGGAAGAGCCCATCGTCAAACCGGCAGGTTTGCATGGATTGGCCAAGTTCCGCCTCCGCGGTGCCGCCGCGCACGGTCCAGACCCGGCCGCCCGGTCGTTGCCGCGCCTCCAGCAGCACACACTCATAGCCGAGCCGGCCCAATTCATGGGCGGTCGCGAGACCCGCGGGGCCGCCACCCAGAATCACCACCCGCCGGCCCGGGCCCGCCGGGGCGCGGCCCGCCAGGCGGAAGCCGCCGCGATCCCGCGCGAACAACCCGAGGCCGAACATCGTTCCCAGCGCCGCGGCGCCGCCCCACCGGGCGGCCCGCCAGATAAACTGCCGACGTGTGAAACCAACCGGCCGGGAGGAATTAGGCATGGCGCAACAGAGCAAAGACGATGCCATCTGCCAAGCCGCGTTTGCCCGGGCGCCCGGCCCGCCGCCGCCGGACGCATCGTTTTCATTCTGGCCAAGACCTGCGCACTGCGGAATTCTGGCGGCATGGCTCACATTCCCGGACTCCGCAGCAATTACGACAAAACCGGCCCGCTCGTCTACTTCGGCCGCATGCTGGACAAGATCCGGCTGCAGGCCGCCGGCCGCCTGCCCGCCGACTATGTGGCCAACCTCGGCAAGGGATTTGATCTCCGGTGCTGCACGTTTCTGCGTGTCGGCTACGCCGACCTGCAGGCCCGGACGCTCGCCGGCGGCACCGACCAGGATGTCCTCGCCTGGGCGCTGGTACAGGGCGGCTCACGGAGCGATGACGAATGCGCCTGGTGGAATTCCTTCATGATGAAGCGGGGCTGGCGGGACGAAGCCGCCCCCCTCCTGCAACAGCGCATCAAGGAATTCGGCCTGGAGGGCAAACCGATCGAGACCATGTTTGACCTGAATGAATTTGACGAGGGCCGCGATCCCGTCGCGGCCAAGGCCTGGCAGGGCTGAGCCCATGCGCCGTTTCCTGCGCATTCTCCTGGGCGCCTTGGGCGTGCTGCTGGTGCTGCTCGCCGCGTTCGCGACCTGGGGCTGGCAGCAGATGCGCAGCAGCCTCCCGCCGCTCGACGGAACCCGGGCGCTGGCGGGCCTGCAGGCACCGGTGAAGGTGGAGCGCGATGCGCTGGGCGTGCCGACCATCAGCGGGGCGACGCGGGTGGACGTTGCCCGCGCCACGGGTTTCGTCCATGCGCAGGATAGATTTTTTCAGCTGGACCTGCTGCGCCGGCGCGGCGCCGGCGAACTCGCCGAGCTGTTCGGCCCCGCGGCCCTCACCCTCGACCAAGGCGCGCGCCGGCATGGCTTTCGCCAACTCGCCAAGCGGGTCATCGCCCAGGCCAGCCCGGCCGAACGCGCATTGCTCACGGCGTACACGGCCGGCGTGAACGCCGGCCTGGCGGCCCTGGCCAACCGGCCGTGGGAATACCTCGTGCTCCGCACCACGCCGCAACCGTGGCGGGAGGAGGACTCCCTCCTGTGCGTTTATACCATGTGGTTCGATTTGCAGGACTACCGCGGCAACTTCGAACTGAACCGGGACGCGCTGCGCCGCGCCCTCGGCCAAAGCACGCTCGATTTTCTTTCGCCCCGCGGCAACTCCTGGGACGCCGCGCTCGACGACAGCCAATTCGCGCCCGCCCCCCTGCCCCCCTTGCGCTTCAAGCCCGGTTCGGGCGGAACCGCGGCCCTGCCACCCCCGGCCGAGCCGGCGTCGCGCTTTGTCATCGGCTCAAATTCCTTTGCGGTCAGCGGCGCGCATACCAGCACCGGCGCCGCGCTGCTGGCGAACGACATGCATCTCGACCTGAACGTCCCACCCATCTGGTACCGCGCGGTGCTGCAGTGGACGGACGCCGCCGGCCCGCACCGCGTGGTTGGTGTCACCCTGCCAGGCTTACCCTTTATGGTGGTGGGCAGCAATGGGCACGTCGCCTGGGGCTTCACCGACGCCTACGTCGACACCACCGATATCATCATCACCGAGACCGATGCGATCGCCCAGAGCCACTACCGCACGCCGCGCGGCTGGTCGGAAATCGAGGAGCGAACGGAGTTGATCCAGGTGAAGGGCGAAAAGCCCGCGCCCTTCATCGCCCGGTGGACCGAGTGGGGGCCGATCATCGGCGGCCCGGAAGACGGCCGCTATCAGGTGCTACGCTGGTCCGCCCACGATCCGGAAGCCACCAATATGCGGCTCATGGAAATGGAAACCGCCCAGACCACGGCCGAAGGCGTGGCGATCGCCCATCGCGCCGGCATCCCGAACGAGAACATGATCATCGCCGATGCCGCCGGCACGATCGCCTGGACCATTATCGGCCTGGTGCCCCGCCGCATCGGCTACGACGGCCGCCTCCCGGTTTCCTGGGCCTATGGTGACCGTCGCTGGGATGGTTGGCTGAAGCCGGAGGAAGTGCCCGTGGTGCTCAACCCCGCCGGCGGGGCCGTGTGGTCGGGCAACAACCGCGCAGTCGGGACCGAGGCGTACGCCAAGCTGGGGGACAGCGGCTATGACGAGGGTGCGCGCGCCCGGCAGATCCGCGACGACCTGCGCACCCTGATCGCTTCCGGCCAGAAAGCCGCCCCGGCCGACCTGCTGGCGATCCAGCTCGATGATCGCGCGGTTTTCCTGGAACGCTGGCAGAGGTTTTTGCTCGAAGTCCTGACCGATGAAGCCGTCGCGCGGAAGGCCGCGCTGGGTCCGTTACGCGAGGCCGTGCGCCAGTGGACCGGTCACGCCGGCATTGATTCCGCGGCGTATCGCCTCGTGAAGGCTTTTCGCGGCCATGTGGCCCAGCGGGTGTTGGCCCCATTCGCGGATCAAGCCGCGGCGGATTATGCCCGTTTCAACTACAACCGCTTCATGTTTGAGGACGCGCTCTGGCAATTGGTGCACGAGCAGCCGGCGCGCCTCCTGAATCCCGCGCACGCCTCGTGGCCGGCCGTCCTCCTCGCCGCCGCCGATGACGTGCTGGCGGACGTCAAAAAAGCCGGCCGGTCTCCCGCCAGCTTCATCTGGGGGGAGCGCAACACGCTGGCCATGCAGCACCCCTTCAGCCGCCTGCTCCCGGGACCGGTGGCCAGCCTGCTCAACATGCCCGCCGTCGCCCTGCCGGGTGACAGCGACATGCCCCGCGTCCTCAGCCCGCGCGCCGGCCAGTCCGAGCGGCTGGTCGTGTCGCCCGGCCATGAGGCGGAGGGCATCTTCGAAATGCCCGGCGGCCAGAGCGGGCACCCGCTTTCACCCTATTACCGCGCCGGCCATGACGCGTGGGTGCAAGGCCGACCCACCCCGTTGCTCCCCGGACCGACGCAGCACGTCCTCA
>SESH01098738.1_pt1 | contig 32225 bp, 27 predicted proteins | sample 3171561 | NCBI WGS metagenome assembly SESH01 (sample SAMN10866947, study PRJNA518727) | freshwater metagenome | biome: subpolar coniferous forest; feature: holomictic lake; material: water; isolation source: holomictic Lake 442 2011 16.5 m and 2014 13 m | place: Canada: near Kenora, Ontario
AGGGTTCTCCCTCATCCACGCAACGATACGCGCTTGCGGGTGAAGGCCTTAACGTTGACTCGCGCGACGTCCTGCTGAACATCGAACACAAGGGTGTCGACGGCCCGGGCTTTTCGGCGCAGATCGCCAACACACACTACAATTACGCGTCTAACGGCGCACCGGGCAACCTTTCGATCCCCTGGTTCCAGTACTCCGACTTCGAGAAATACGACCAGTCGAGTATTGAGCTTAAGCTCACATCTCCGGAAAGCTCGAAAATCAAGTACATCGTCGGCCTTTATGGCATGGACAACAAGTTGGATGTCCATACCCCGGTCGTCTTCAGCTTCCTCACGCCGATCATCAATTATCTGGAAACCGTACCCGCAGGGTTTGGTGGCTTGCCGCCGGGACTTTTGTCCTCATTGACGCCCCTCGCCGCCGATGTCGCGCTTAACCAGCACGAATCCGCGTACTCGGCGTTTGGCGCGTTGACCTATCCCTTAGCTGACAAGCTTTCCGGCACGGTAGGGTTCCGCTGGACACACTCGAACAAGACAGGCACGCAGACTGATATCAACGAGACGGCGATGGACAACTTTGGTGTCACGGGAACACCGATTCCTGCGACGTTGGTCGACGTCGGTGGCGGCTATATGATCCCGCTGGCACAAGTTCTAGCATCGGCGTTCACAACGTACACCAACCACTCGCTACCCGCGGCGGTGAGCGGGCAGGCCTTCCTCCCGTCAGCTAGCCTCGTCTACAAGTGGACCGACGACGTCTCCACTTACGCGAGCTACACCAAAGGCTGGAAGGCCGGCGGCATCGACGGCTCATACACGGGAAGCGATACAACCGCGCCGCTGGTCTTCGGGCCTGAGAGCGTCAATTCCTACGAGATTGGCCTTAAATCTTATTGGTTGGATCACCGACTGTCGCTCAACGTCACCATCTTCGATGGTGTGTACTCGAATCTGCAGCAGGGCGTGACGGTGTCCACCACCGGCGCCTCCGGTGCACAAACAACGTCAGTACACACGACCAATGTCGGCGGCCTGACGTCGCGAGGTGTGGAGCTGGAGGCGAATTGGGCGGTCAGCAGCATCTGGCACGCGGGTATAAACTTGGCCTACCTCGATGCCGCGTACACTGATTACAGCAATGCAGGCTGCACTCAGTTGCAGAAATTCCAGACTCCCGTAACGGTTGCAAATCCGACCGGCCTTTGCACTCAGGATCTTTCGGGTGTCGCGCCAGCGTTCGCGCCGAAATACACGGGAAGCGCGAGTGTCGGTTTCGTGCAGCCGGTCGGAGCTTCCCTCAGCGTAGCCGGAGATATCATCCTGTCGGTCTCGGATAAATATGACCAGCTCGGCGTCAACGATCCGCTCGCCTTCCAGGCCGCCTGGCACAAGCTTGACGTGCGCCTCGGCTTCGGTGACCGCACTAAGTGGCAGATTTCAGCACTCGTAAAGAACGTCACCAATGTGCAAACTTCATCGGCTTGGAACCCGGCGGTCTTTGGAACAGGCTCCTACACATCGATCTCGGATCGCGGCCGCCAGATAGTGATTCAGGGCATGTACAAGTGGTGAGAGCCCTTCACACACTATGAATGACGAACGGCAGACAACAGATGTAGTCATCGTAGGGTCCGGAGCCGCCGGCTTGTTGGCGGCGGTCCGGGCTCACGACTTAGGTTTGTCATCGATCGTGATTGAAAAGTCGGCCCGATACGGCGGTACCTCCGCCGTATCGGGCGGCGCGATCTGGATCCCCAACAACGGGGGATCACCGAATCCAGATTCGCCGGAACAAGCGCTGGAGTATCTGCGCTCCGTCACGCAAGGGCTGATACCGGAGGCAAAACTTGCCCGGTATGTAGACGAAGGCCCACAGATGCTGACGCACCTGAAACAGCTCGGCATTCGCTACTACACGCACCCGCTATACACCTATCCGGATTACTACCCATCCGCTCCAGGGGCACTACCTGGCGGCAGGACCATGTTTGTCCCGCCGATGGATGGTAGTCCGCTGGGCGACGAGTTCTTCCGGATGCGGGAAGCGAACCCGGAGCACAAGCTGCTTGGCAAGATCGCGCTTGACGTGATCGACGGCGTGGAACTGCTGGGCCGGCTCAAAGGCTGGCAGCGCACATTATTTCGGCTGCTGTTTCGCTACTGGTCGAACCTGACCTGGCGCCGCCGCACCTATCGCGATCAGCGACTGACCAACGGCATGGCGCTGATCGGCGGCCTACGTAAGGCACTTGCGGATCGCAACATTCCGCTGCGGCTAAAGACGAGCTTGACGCGCATCCTGATGAACGATGGACGTGTTAGCGGCATAGTCGTAGAGCACGAAGGACGAGAGCTGCAGATTGCGGTTTCCCGCGGGGTAATTCTGGCCTCGGGCGGCTTCGAGCAGTCGCAAGCGCTGCGCGATCGCTATCTGGACCAACCAACAATGGCCTCGTGGAGCGCAACACCGAGTGGCAATAACACCGGCGAAGCCCTGCTGGCGGCCATAGACGTTGGTGCCGACACCGAATTCATGAACGAAGCCTGGTGGTGCCCAACGGTGCCCACACCAACAGGACAGGCACCAAATACGGTGCGAAGCGTGGCGCTGTTTTACGAACGTGCCTTTCCCCACAGTCTCGCCGTTAACCGCCTTGGCAAGCGCTTTGTGAACGAGGCCTCCTCCTACCACCAGTTCGGGCAGGCAATGCTGCGCGACAACGCGGCGACCGGCGCGAACCTCCCATGCTGGCTGGTGTTTGACGCCTCGTTTCGGACGAAGTACCCGCTTGGCAGCTTACTGCCGGGTTCCGTCGTTCCCGACACAAAGCTCCCACCAGACTGGCTGGATAATCTTCTCTATCGCGCCGACAGCCTCGCCGCCCTTGCTGAAAAAATCGGACTACCGGCGCCGACGCTGGCGGCGACCGTCGCACAATTCAATGCTTGCGCACACCGCGGCGTGGACGAAGAATTTGGGCGCGGAGGGAATTTCCACAATCTTTACTACGGTGATCCGACCCATCAGCCCAATCGGACGCTGGGCGAAGTGCAGACGGCGCCGTTTTACGCGGTCCGCATCGATCTTGGCGATATCGGCACCAAGGGCGGGCCAAAAACCGACCAGGACGCACGCGTGCTGGACAAGGCAGGCCAGCCGATCCCGGGACTCTATGCGGTCGGCAACGTGGCGGGCTCAGTCATGGGCAGCGCCTATCCCGGCGCAGGCGCCACCCTAGGCTCGTCAATGACATTCGCCTGTGTTGCTGCCGCGCACCTGGCGCAAGCGAGCACAGGATGAGCGCCGAATCACGCCAGGCCGCCATCGCAGGCGCAGGACTGGTGATCGAAGATCCGTTGGTGCTCGCGAACGCCGCCGCCATCGTCTGGGACGATGAGACGGACGTGATCGTGATCGGTCTGGGCGGCGCAGGTGCTGCGGCCGCGCTAGAGGCGCGGGAAAAAGGCGCCGACGTGGTCGTAATCGAGCGCTTTGAGGGTGGCGGTTCCACTGTCCTGTCAGGGGGCGTTTTTTATGCGGGCGCCACCCGCTTCCAAAGGGACGCCGGCTTCGACGACACCGCGCAAGGCATGTTCGACTACCTGCGGCTCGAGGTTAAGGACGCCGTCAGCGAAGACACGCTGCGCCGATTCTGCGACAACAGCGCGGAGAATGTTGATTGGCTCATCCGCCATGGCGTTAACTTTCGGGCGTCCTTGTACAGCGGCAAGACCAGCTACCCGCCTGAAGGAAAGTTTCTGTATTTTTCCGGCAACGAAAATGTGCCGGCCTTCGCAGCACGCGCGAAACCTGCGCCGCGCGGACTGCGCACTGTCGGCAAGGGATTGTCTGGATACGCCTTCTTCGGGGCCCTGAACGGCGCCGTAGCCCACAGCGGAGTCCGGACCCGCACGCACAGCCGCGCGCTACGGCTCATCGTCGATGAGCACGGCACGGTGATCGGCGTCGAGACGCTTGAGATCACACAGCCGAACGATCAGCGCAAACATCAAAAGCTTTATGCACGCGTGAATCCGACGCGGCCGTTTAGCTTCGCGACCGCCGAAAAAGCGACGGAAAACTGTCTCGCTTTCGAGCTTGCGGTTGGCACTCGAAAGAGAATCCGCGCACGCGGTGGGCTGATACTGGCGACGGGTGGGTTTAGCTATAACGCGGCCATGCTGCGCAAACACATGCCCTTTGTAGCCGACCGAATGGCGGCGCTGATGCGCCTGGGCTCCATGGGTTGCAACGGTTCGGGTATGCAACTCGGGGCCTCGGTGGGCGGCGCCACGCGCGGGCTAGACCGCCCTTTCCTTGCGCGCCAGCTCGCCCCACCGTCAGCGGTCTTGAAAGGGCTGCTCGTTAATCAACAAGGTCAGCGCTTCATCAATGAGGACGCGTACAGCGGCAAACTCGGCGGTGCCATCGCGCAACAGCCTGGCGGTGATGCGTGGATCATCCTGGACAGTGAATTGCATAGCCAGCTCCTACGACAAACCCTGCCCGTGGGCGACGGCACTTTCAGGATCTACAGAGCGCCTACCTTGCTGAACCGTCTTTTTGGCGGCACTAAACGGGACCGCACGCTGTCAGGTCTTGCCCGCAAGATCGGCGCGGACCCAGTCGAGCTGCAAGCGACAGTGGCTACCATGCGCAGTGCGCTCGCCAATAAGCAGCCGGACCCGCTGGGGAAAAATCCGGATTACTGCCGACCTCTTGGTGAGGGCCCCTACTGGGCGCTGAACACGTCGATAGGCAATAAATTTTCGTTTGTCGCCTTCTTTACGCTGGGTGGACTGGCCGTCAACGAGCAATCGGGGGCCGTGGTTCGAGACGATGGAACGCCCATCGAAGGGCTGTATGCCGCCGGTCGCGCCGCCTTGGGTATCCCCTCCGATGGCTACATCAGCGGACTATCGCTGGCTGACTGCGTATTCTCCGGACGTCGCGCCGGACAGGCCGCGGCATCGAAGCTCCAACAGCGATAGCCGTGCGAAGTAACCGGTAACTGCGCTGCGCTCTTGTCGACTACATGCCGAGTCCAACATCGTTTCTCCTACGCTTACGGAACTCACGCGGCGGAGCGAACGTTGTACCAGTGAATCGGGTCGGCGCCAGCGGCGTCTCCCTCTTGACCACGAGCAAAACTCTGCCGGTGGTAGGTTTGCCGTCCTGCATTAGGCTGTACCTCAGCAGAGATGTCATCCGAAAAGATGCTTCGAATAGATAACTTCTACAGTGATGATGACTGACTGAACCGACATTTCGGTTAGCAGCCCCATCGAGGAACGACGGTATGGCGATTGCAGAACGGGCACCGACTGCGTTTCTGACGCACTTGCAGCGGCTAGAGGCCGAGAGCATCCATATTTTTCGCGAGGTCGTCGCGGAAGCCGAAAACCCGGTGTTGCTTTACTCGATCGGCAAGGACTCGGCCGTGATGCTGGAGCTTGCCCGCCGCGCTTTCCATCCGTCGCCCCCGCCATTTCCGATGTTGCACGTCGATACGACATGGAAGTTCAAGGCGATGTACGAGATGCGTGAACGCATGGCAAAAGAGAGCGGCATGAAGCTGCTGGTACATCAAAACCCAGAAGCGCAGGAACGCGGCATCAATCCGTTCGACCACGGCAGCTTGCACACCGACCTGTGGAAAACGGAAGGGCTAAAGCAGGCGCTGGACCTGCACAAATTCGACGTCGCCTTCGGTGGAGCGCGCCGGGACGAGGAAAAGAGTCGGGCCAAGGAGCGGGTATTTTCGTTCCGTTCGACCAGCCACCGCTGGGAACCGAAGAGCCAACGCCCCGAATTATGGAACTTGTACAACGCGAAGAAGGCCAAAGGCGAGAGCATCCGGGTGTTTCCAATTTCCAACTGGACCGAGCTGGACATCTGGCAGTACATCCATCTGAACAACGTGCCGATCGTGCCCCTCTATTATTCGGCGCCCAGACCAACGGTGATCCGCGACGGCCTGATGCTGATGGTCGACGACGAGCGGTTTCCGATGAGGCCGGGCGAAGTTTCGCAGATGCGTTCGATCCGCTTCCGCACGCTCGGTTGCTATCCGTTGACCGGCGCGGTGCAAAGTAACGCCAGGACATTGCCGGAGGTCATCCAGGAGATCCTGCTGACGACGACATCCGAGCGCCAAGGGCGCGCGATCGACCACGATCAGGCGGCCTCGATGGAAAAGAAGAAGCAAGAGGGGTACTTCTAAGTGTCCGACCCCACCTACAAGACCGAAGAGCTGATCGCGACCGACATCGAAGCATACCTGCGTCAACATCAGCATAAGTCGCTGCTCCGCTTCATCACCTGCGGCTCAGTTGACGATGGCAAGTCCACGCTAATCGGACGACTGCTGTATGACTCGAAGATGATTTTTGAGGACCAGCTCTCCGCACTGCAGGCAGACAGCAAAAAGGTTGGCACCCAGGGTGAGAACATAGACTTTGCGCTCCTGGTCGACGGTCTGGCCGCCGAGCGCGAACAAGGCATCACGATCGACGTCGCCTACCGCTTCTTCGCTACCGAGAAGCGCAAGTTCATCGTCGCCGACACGCCTGGACATGAACAATACACGCGAAATATGGTCACCGGCGCCTCCACCGCGGATCTGGCCGTGATCCTGATCGACGCCCGAAAGGGCGTGCTGACGCAGACCCGCCGCCATAGCTACCTCACGCATCTGATCGGAATCCGCAACATCGTACTCGCGGTCAACAAGATGGACCTAGTCGGCTACAGCCAGAAGGTCTTCGATGACATCGTCGCCGATTACCGTACGTTTGCTGCAAGCGTCGGGATGTCAAGCTTCACGCCGATGCCGATTTCCGGCTTCATGGGCGACAACATCACCAGCATGTCGGCGAACATGCCCTGGTTCCAGGGTATCCCCTTGATTCAGCATCTGGAGAGTGTCGAGGTTGACGCGACCGCCGATCAGGCCAAACCGTTCCGGATGCCAGTGCAGTGGGTCAACCGCCCAAACCTGGACTTTCGTGGCTTCTCTGGCCTGATCAGCACCGGCACGCTGAAGCCCGGCGATGGGGTCCGCATCCTGCCGAGCGGCCGCACGTCGACCGTATCGAAGATTGTCACATTGCTCGGCGATCTGGAGTCGGCGGTTGCCGGACAGTCCGTGACCGTCTGCCTCAACGATGAGGTTGACTGCTCGCGCGGCGACGTGATCACCGCAACGGACCGACCAGCGCAGGTCGCGGATCAGTTCGAAGCCTCGCTCGTGTGGATGGCGGATGAAGCGATGATTCCGGGCCGCGCCTACTGGTTGAAGCTCAGCACTCAAACGGTGTCGGCCAGAGTGCAGTCCCCCAAGTACCAGGTCAACATAAACACGCTTGAACGTATTGCCGTCAAGACGCTGGGACTTAACGCCATAGGCGTGGCTGAGATCGCCACCGACAAGCCGATCGTGTTCGAGCCGTACGACGACAACCACGCGCTCGGCGGATTCATCCTGATCGACAAACTGACGAGCGGAACGGTAGCTGCTGGCATGCTGCACTTCTCGCTGCGCCGTTCCCAGAACGTTCATTGGCAGGCACTCGACATCACGCGCGAAGCGCACGCGAAGCTAAAGAATCAGAAAGCTGCCGTGCTATGGTTCACCGGGCTGTCAGGGTCTGGAAAATCCACAATCGCGAATCTCGTCGAGAAGAAGCTGCACTGGATGAACCGACATACGCTTCTGCTGGACGGCGACAACGTGAGGCACGGCCTGAACGCGGATCTGGGCTTTACGGAAGCCGATCGCATCGAGAACATCCGCCGCGTCGGCGAAGTCGCGAGGCTCATGGCCGATGCGGGGCTGATCGTAATTGCCGCTTTCATATCGCCTTTCCGCGCCGAGCGTGAAATGGTCCGGCGCATGCTACCCGACGGCGAGTTCCTCGAAATACATGTCGACACGCCACTGGGCGTTGCGGAAGCGCGCGACGTCAAAGGGCTTTACAAGAAGGCGCGATCCGGCCAGCTCAAGAACTTCACGGGTATTGATAGCCCCTATGAATCGCCGGTCAATCCGGAGATCCGAATCGATACGACGAAGATGACCTCAGAGCAGGCAGCGGACCTAATCGTCGATGTACTGTTGAAATGAGCGGAGTTACTTTGAACACGCCCCCGACGATCAAAGCAGACCTGACCGACGAGGAACTCGCAAGTCTCATCGCGGAAACCGCCGGCGAAGTCCTACTGGCGCTGCGCGATTCAAAACTTTTCGACGGCAAGGCGCTGGGCAACATCGGCGATAGAACCGCCAATACATTCATCATGTCGGCGTTACAATTTCACCGCCCGAAGGATGCGATCTTGAGCGAAGAGGAGAAGGACTCCCCCGCCCGCCTCTCATCGAGCCGCGTCTGGATCGTAGACCCGCTCGACGGCACGCGCGAATACGGCGAGGGTCGCAGCGACTGGGCTGTGCACATTGCGCTAGCGATTGACGGCAAAGCGCAGCTTGGCGCGGTGGCGCTGCCTGGACTTTCCTTGACGCTGAACTCGGCGCAGCCGCCAATACGGCCAATAGCGACCGGCAAGCCACGCATGCTGGTCAGCAGGACACGGCCCGCCTGCGAAGCGCTCGCGGTGGCAGAAAAGCTCGGCGCCGAGCTTGTGCCAATGGGATCGGCCGGAGCCAAAGCGATGGCCGTGCTGCGCGGCGAAGCGGATATATATCTGCACTCCGGCGGCCAGTACGAATGGGACAGTTGCGCGCCAGTCGCCGTGGCGCATGCCGCGGGGCTGCACGTATCCCGAATCGACGGTTCGCCGTGCCGGTATAACCGAGAAAATCCTTACATGCCGGACCTGTTGATCTGTTTGCCAGAATTCGCACAGGCGGTGCTGGAAGCGATGAAGAATATTCCGTCAGCGGCGATTTGACGCGGCAATCGTTGGCTCCTGAACTGGATCCTGGAACTCGCGATTCCCCGAACGGACATCCGAGCCATGAGCGGACCGGCCGCAATGACCGAAAGTCGTTTCGCGCACTGATTTAGGTGGCGGCCGTCGATCGCCGAGGCGATATTTATTTTCTGGATATCGAAAGCTCGGCTAGCGATACCACAGCCCCAGCCATTCGGAACCTGCCAGGTATAGTTCAATCCTTGGATTGCATCAGAAATACGCCAAGTTCAATGCGAACTTAGACGCAGCCGGGCGGGGCAGAAGAGATGTGCCAGAACCCGCTGGCATTTCATTCCAGAACCGACGCACATTTCGGCGGAATCGCACCCGAGTCGGACTACCGTCGCGCAAAAATGATTGCTCCGAACGTAACCATTCCAACTCACCTTACAGTGGGCGAGACGATCGCTCAGTGCATGCTGATGTTCCAAGGTCGCTGGGGAGTTCTGCTTGTCGAGTTGTGTGTCGGATTGAGCTTAGCACCGTCGATTCTTTCAACCATGAAACCCGCAGCCAACTTACTCAGGGTGTCACTCGAAAAGCAGCGAGCATCGGCGTAGTGGGCACAGGTTGCCGTTGCAGCTGCCGCCACGCGTATGTGAATGTGAGTTCCAACTGAGCTTGTAATAGATGAGCATCGGTAGGGCCCGCGCAGTGTGTACGGGTTACCTGGAGACAATCGTTGCAATTGTTGAATTCTCTTTACAACTCCACGGGCTCAGCGCCTCGATTCCATTGCAGGAGGTTGTTACGTGGTTGACACCGTTGGTTCCGCGACACCGATTCTGGATGGGGCCGCGTGGTCAGAATATTGCCGTACGCTGGAGCGAGCCGGCTCCATCATCATTGAGCGTTCGGAGCGCGAGCAGTTGGATCGTGCGGAAGGTCTGCGCTACCTCAGCCGTATGACCCGCTGTGGTCTGGAACGCTACGTCGAGTTTGGAGATCCCCTGGCCCCCGTGCTCTACAGGCCAGTGCACGAAACCCAGAAATTCGGCGTCGACAATCCTGACAGCTACTATCAAATGGCCGCTCTGCGCGGCGATTGCGAATACCGGATCCGCGGTCAACGAGGCACCATCCACTACCTGAGCCTAGGCACCTACTATGGCGACTACGGCCGGCCAGGACGATCCGGATGCGGGGGCCTCCTTGAAGCCAGCCAGCTTCAGATCGACGCTGACGGCTGCTTCACTCTCCACCTGAGTCAGCAGGAAAAGCCCGGCAACTGGCTGCGCATGGATCCGGAGACGACGGCGCTGATCGTCAGACAGAACTACCTGGACAGAAAGAACGAGGAAATCGCCAAACTCTCGATCGAACTCGTGGGCCAGCCAAGCGCTCCTCCACCGCTGGACCCTGCGAACTTCGCTGGAGCTCTGCATTCAGCCGGAAATTTTGTCGTCGGCACCCTGGAGATATTTCTTAAGTGGGCGGAGCGCTGGGCAAAACACCCCAACGAGCTTCGCGAACACGACGTCGATGTGAAACAGGCGGCACACGGCGATCCAAACATTTTTTTCTATATGGGATATTGGACTCTCGGGGACGACGAGGCGTTGCTGATCCAAGCCGACCCGCCCGACTGCGACTACTGGAACTTCCAGCTCTGCAACCACTGGCTGGAGTCACTCGACTATCGCTACTATCGTGTTGCGGTCAATAAGCACGACGCGAAATACGCTCAGGACGGATCATTCACGCTCGTCATTTCCCACCAGGACCCCGGTGTCGGAAATTGGATCGATACGGTCGGACATCGCCACGGCGGGATGGGCCTGCGGTGGGTAAAGGCTGCACACCACCCTAAGCCGCGCACGCGAGTAGTGTCGCTTAAAAGCCTCATCGAAGAAGGCCTTCCGGGGCGAATCGGGTGAACTTCTAACTTTCTGCCAAGGCTGCGCACATGATGCTCAAAGACAAAGTCATCCTCGTGTCCGGTATCGGCCCGGGACTCGGCGTGAAGCTTGCGATCGAAGCGGCGCGGGAGGGCGCCCGGGCCGTCACGATCACCGCCAGAACGTATGAAAAACTGGAGGACGCGGAAGAGCAGGTTCACGCCGTGGCGCCTGCGTGCCGCGTTCTCAAAATCGCAACGGATATGCGCGATGCGGCGCAATGCGAACATGCCGCGACAAGAACGGTAGAGGCCTTCGGCCGCATCGATGGCCTCGTCAACAGCGGATATATCCACGGCAGCTTTGGGGAGCCGATCGAGAAAGCAAATCTGACTGAATGGGCGGACATTTTCGCGACCAACGTGCGGGGCTCGACCCAGATGACGTTGGCGTGCGTTGCGCACATGAAGCGGCAGGGCGGCGGAGCTGTGGTCATGATCAATACGATGGGCATGCTGAAGCCCTATCCAGGCGGAGGCCTGTACTCGGCGACGAAGGCGGCACTGCTCACAGCAACCAACTACCTCGCGATAGAACTGGGCCCCGACAATATCCGCGTGAATACGGCCCGGATGGGATGGATGTGGGGAGATCCCGTCAAGCAGGCCATCAAGGAAATGGCGGAGGCTCGGCTGTGCACCGAGCAGCAGATCATAGCGGGCATTAGCGCCAACATTCCATTGGGCCGTATAGTGACTGACGACGAGTGCGCGCGAGCGGCACTGTTCCTGCTATCGGATTTTTCAAGTGCCGTCACCGGTGCGGTCATCGACTGCAACGGAGGCGAAACGTTAGCGTCATGACTACCTCAATTCCACGAATGTCGCATCTTGGAATCTGTGTCACCGACATCGGACGCTCGATGGATTTCTACTGTGGTGCGCTGGGATTTGTGCCTGGAGAGGTCATGGAGATTTCGAGCGGCCTGGACGGCATCATGGAACTGCCGGGCGTGTCGCTCCGATCGCAGTTCATACGCCGAACGGACGGGTTTACGCTCGAGTTACTGGAACTGCACTCTCCCGAACCGTTCGGGCCACGCGAGCGGCGACCACTCAACCAGTTCGGACTTACCCATCTGTCCTTCTATGTCGAGAGCCTGGAAGCATCCATGGCCGAACTGACGCGTTGCGGGGGTACCGTGTACGCCGGCACCCTCACGTCAATTCCGTCTTTCGGCGTCAGGCTCGTGTACTGCAGCGATCCGGATGGCGTTCGTGTCGAGCTGATGCAGCTCAGCTAGCATAGTTCGCAGTCGGTGCACTCATGCTACGCGCGAAGGAAGACAGCGTTGTTGGCCGTTGACCGCTAAGGAGGAAACGCTCGATGCCATCGCAATTATTTACGGACACCGATCAGGCGTTGATGGAAGAGGCGAGCCTGCGCACCGGTTTGAGCGACTTTGGAGACCCACGCTTCGTTGAGGGGTTTCGAATTCTGCTCCGCGGTTACGACGAAGAAGCACACCTCAACGCTTTCGGCCGAATCGGTGTCCGTCAGGAACTGTCGGGCATACTCTCGGCGCGACTGAGTCTGATCGATCAGTGGAAGCGCAACGAACAATTTCTTGCGACGCCCTTAAAGCGGCCTCTATTCATCCTGGGTCTGCCGCGCACCGGAACCAGCACACTGCATGATCTGCTCGCAGAGGATCCTCGACATCAGGTGTTGGAGTACTGGATGGCGGCTTCTCCGACGCCGCGGCCCATCGGCGATCTGCCGGCGGATGATCTGCGCGTGGAAGCGGCACATCGCGAAATCGACTTCATGTACAGTTTGGACCCGAGATTGCGGGCATTGCACGACATGCGCGCAGAGGGTCCGGAGGAGTGCCGGCATCTCTTCCGTCACAATTTTTTGGACGACACCTTCGACTCGATGGCTACGCTGCCGAGCTACACAGAGTGGTTCCGGTCTCAGTCGCTGGCCCCGGTCTATGATTGGCACCGCAAGGCGTTGGCCCTCGTGCAGTCGACAGCGCCAGAAAGACGCTGGGTTCTCAAGTATCCCGTGCATCTGCGAAATCTCGATGAGCTCTATCGCGTCTATCCAGACGCGTGCGTCGTGCAAACGCATCGGGATCCCGTGGACGTCATTGCCTCGCTGTGCACGCTCATTTACCGTCTGCGGCGCATCTACAGCGACAACGTGGATGTGCTAGCGATTGGCCGGTGGCAGCTCGAAATGTGGGCCACAATTCTTGAAAAGAGCCTCGAGTACCGGCGCCAACATGATCCGGCACGATTTCACGATGTGTATTTTGGAGAAATTCAGCGCGATCCCGTCGCCGCTATTCGCTCGATCCATGAACGCTTTGGCGAAACGCTCGACGAAGCCACGGCGCAGTCCATCCGCGCGTATCGAGCCGCACATCCTCCGGGACAGCATGGAAAGCTTGTCTATCGCGCCGAAGATTACGGCCTCACGGAGACCATGATCCGGGAACGCTTCGCGTTCTACCGCGAGGCCTTTGAGCTTGACCGGCACCGCTAGCACTGCAAATCAGTGCATGTCGAAGCTTATTTAAAGTCGAAGGACTCCCCGAGGAGCTGCGTGTCGAGGTATTCGCGAAACTCAACGATCTGCGAGTTCTTGAACTTCCATAACTGGCAGTACGTACCATTGTAGGATCGACCGGTGCGGGTATTGGCATGCCCAACCGTTTCAGTAACCACCCAGTCTCCCGACGCGACTGCGTTAGTGACGGTCATGGAAATCCCCGAAACTAGCAGGCTCATAAATATCTCAAAATGAGCTTTTAATGCGGGCAGACCTTGACGCGGCCCCGACGCAGGGGAGTTTCCATTCATCCAAAACACGCAGTCATCACTGAAGGAAGCGAAAAATGCTTCTGTATTGGCCTCTCCTTCGGCTGCGAGAACGGCCCTGACCGTGGATATATTGTGTTGTTGTCTTGCCTGGTCTTCCTTCCAGGCATGAAACTTCTCGTATTCCTGGACATCGACTTCCATGTGCAACTCCTTCGTGGTGACGTGAGATTAATCCCGATTCGCTGCGGCCGAGCCGCCAGTTCACGCGATGCCTTTGTGAAGCGAATTGACGGTGTGAGGCGACTATAGGCGATGAGGAAGCGTCCGAAACCACGGGTATCGATAAAGTGCCCCGAGTGACAGGAAAGCGAGCAATTCTGGGACAATTTTGGAAATGTGACGGACTACCGTGCGACGGAATCGAATACTCACCGTTATAGGCTGTACCCACCATCCAACAGCAGCGTCTGGCCGGTGAGATAGGTAGCCCGGTTCGAGCCGAAGAAGACCACCGAATCCGCTACCTCCTCCGCCGTTCCAAGCCGCTTTAAGGCGGTGTTGCGGCTAGCCGCCTTGAAGTAGCCCTCATCATATTCATTACCCTTGAAGCGTAGTGCCATCCCGGCGTTGATAAGCCCGAGCGCCACCGTATTGGCCCTTACACCGCTGCGCCCCTCCTCGCGTGCGATGCCAGTCATCAATGCGTCGATAGCGGCCTTCGGCGCCGCCGACAATACATCTCGCGTCGCCCAGCGGGTCAACGCGACGGTGCCAATCTGGACGTAGGAACCTCCCAACTTACGAAGATGGGGTAGCGTTCCCTTGACGAGATTGAAGAAACCGTCGGCGTCCAAATGCATAACTTCGCGCCACTTCTCGGCCGCCAAATCACCGATATACGTCATCGGTATCGTCGTTCCGGCGGCATTAATCACGGTGTGGATACGCGAATGCTCGGCAATGATCTGCGACACAACTCGGTCCACATCGGCAGAATTTTCGAGCGACAGCGGGTAGCAATTCGCCCCGCGCCCCTGCGCGGTGACCGCCTCGACGACCTGCAGCGCGGCAGCCTGGTTATTCCTATAGGTCAGCGCGACATCGGTGCCCGCACGGGCCAGAGCGGAACAGATCGCGCTGCCGATGCCTCCGCTGCCGCCGATCACAAGGGCGACACCATCCGGAAACTCCGGGCGGCGGCCCAACGCAGGGGCTTTATCCGGTGTTGTGTTCGTCATAGTTGTCGGTCCATCCGCGGGTAGCACGTAACGCGCGAGCAGAGGCGCGTTGATTGGTAAACATTGGACGTTCGAGTCTGTCCGCCGCCCGGCTCAATTTCAACTCGCAGCAGCGGCGCAGCGGTATCGCAAAAGCCCTGCTAGGCCGGCCGAGGCCAGGCCGGCGCGGCACCGGCGTGCCTGGGCCTGGCAGCACCAAATTCATGGGCTGCGAGGGCTCCCTACACTCACAAAGCGAGTGTAAGGTGAGTGCGCACACCGGCTATCATAAGGACTATCGGCCGCGCCTCGGTCGTACGCCAGGTGCTGAAATGGCCGCCTATTTGATCGGGTTCCTGCGAGTAAAGGACTGGGACTGGTATCGCGAATACCGTGCCGCGTCCGAGCCGCTGGTAGCAAAGCATGAGGGCCGATATCTCGTAAAGGGCGGTCCCCTGACGTGGGCTGAAGGCGACCCGCCGCCCCCGGACGCGGTCGTGGTAATTGAGTTTCCCTCGCGGGCGCACGCGGAGCAGTTCTACGCAGATCCGAATTACGCGCCGATGATTTCGCTGCGGCTGGAACATAGCAGTCCGGCGACGGAGCTACTGATCGTGAACGGGATTTAAAACTAACCGAGGAGTGGCTCAACGCGACGACGCGCCGCTTCGGATCATCGAGTGTATTCCTCTATGCTACAGTTCCAGGAATCCGAGCACGTAGCGATGATGCGCGATACGGTCGTGCGCTTCGTCCGCAATGAAATGCCACGGGAACTGGCTCGGCAGTGGGACCGTGATAATCACTTCCCCCGCGACGTGCACGATAAACTCGTGAAACTCGGAATGATGGGCTTGACCGTCCCCGAAGAGTACGGCGGCAGTGGCCGCGATATCACTGCCACGGCAGTTGTGATCGAGGAGCTGTGTTCGAGAAGTCTCGCGGTCGGCGGCGGCTATATCAACTCCGCCTGTTACGCCGGCCTGAACCTCTCCGAGGTAGGCAGCGAAGAGCAAAAGCGAGCCCTGCTGCCGCGCGTTGCGAATGGAGGCCTCATTTTCTCTTACGGCATCTCGGAGCCGGACGTGGGCGCCGACGTCGCCAGCGTCCGCACCACCGCCACGCGGCGCGGCGACCACCTGGTAGTGCGCGGCCAGAAGCGCTTTTGCTCGGGAGCCGCTGCGAGCGACTTCATCTACACCCTCGTGCGTACCGGCCCCGCCGAGCAACGCTACAAGAACCTCTCCCTGCTGCTGATACCGCCGCGCTCGCCGGGAATGCGTATGACGCCGCAGGATACCCTTGGATTACGGGGTCTTGGCACCTACGACGTGTTTTTCGACGATGTCGAAGTGCCACTAGACGCCGTCATGGGTGGCGAAGCCGGCCTCAATACGGGCTGGTCCAAGCTCGCCGGCCCGGGCTTCGACATCGAAAAGATCGAGATTGCAGCGATGGCGTTGGGCATCGCTCGCGCCGCTGTTGAAGACGCTTGGACCTACTCGCAGGAGCGCGTCCAGTTCGGCAAGCCGATCTGCACTCTTCAGTCGATTAGGCACATGCTCGTCGATGTCAAAACCAAACTCGACGCCTGCCGCTTGATGACCTATCGCGCGGCCTGGATGCTGGATCAGCGCATGACAGCGTCCGTCGAAACGTCGATGGCAAAACTGTTCGTCTGTGACACCGCTCGGGACATCGTCATTACGTGCCAGCAGATCATGGGCGCGTACGGCTACGTGAGTGGCTACGACATGGAGCGCTACGTGCGCGACATCCTGGTACTGCCTATTCTCGGTGGCTCCTCGGCCATTCAGAAGAACAATATCGCCAATCGCTTGAACCTACCTCGTTAAACCCTCAGGGGCCCATGCCGTTGCGACCTCCCGACCTAAGTGCATGCAAAATAATCGTTGTTTTTCACTTTTGCAGGGCAAAAATTCACTGATTAGCGACCCTTCGCAGGGCAACGCCACACAGTGAGTATTAAGTTGCGCACTTCGTTCGGCTAATGTCCCGGACTGCGGTACGGCCCGACACGAATCCGCCGTCGTCGGCATAATAATAGGACCGGTCCCGGTGGGCGCCGCCTTCGATGACGAATAGTAATCTACGCATATTCTTTCCCAGCCGAGGATGAATCAATGGCCGTCAGTCAGGATTACAAGCTCGGACAATTCAACTTTCCCCGTGGCTGGTTCATGGTGTGCGAGGCGACCGAGCTGGGCGCCACACCAAAATCGCTGCGATTTTTCGGTAAGGACTTTGTCCTCTACCGAGGACAGAGCGGAAAACTCGTGCTGCTCGATGGCCACTGCATCCATATGGGCGCTCATCTGGCCAGCGGCAACGCCAGTGCACTCGTGAAGGAGAACAAGCAACTGGAGGGCGATTCCATCCGCTGCCCGTACCACGGTTGGCGCTATAACTCAAACGGGCAGGTAGACGATATCCCGAACTTTGACGGACCCTGCCCTAAGAATGCCAAATTGAACTCGTATCCGGTTACCGAAGCGTTGGGCGCCATTATGATGTGGCACGACCCAGAAGGCGGTGAGCCCGATTTTGCGGCGCCGTCTCTGCCAGAGTGGGACGACACCCAATGGATCAACGGCGCTTATGATCATCTGGGAATCCTGCCCATACATCCGCAGGAAATTCTCGACAATATGGCGGACTCGAATCACTTCGGCCCGACCCATGGGGTACCTCCAGAATACTTCTCCAATGAATATCGAGGGCACCTCTACCTGCAGACGCAGGGCGGCTTCCGTAAGGAATACAACGCCTATCTGCGCACATACACCTGGTACACAGGACCCGGCTTGTTGATATCCAGAATGTGGATTGGTGACGCAAAGTCCTGCGAGCTGATATTCAACACCCCCGTTGAAAATGGATCGGTTCGAGTCTGGAACAACGTAACCATGAAGGCAGCGACCGCAACTCCAACCGAAGCAGAGCGAGCGGCACAAAAGGAATTCCAGCGTATTGTTCTGGAGGCCTTCGCTCAAGACTTCGACATCTGGGCGAACAAGGCCCCCGCCCTCACCATCGCGGCCTTGCCGACGGAACGGAATTTTGCTCGCGGTCGAAACTGGTATCGCCAGTTCTACAACCCGCGCGCGATGGCGGCGGAATACCACGCGAAGATCGACGGCGAACATTTTCTGCCGCACCTCGCCGTGCCCCCGCCCAACGGCTACCTCAAAGATTATCGCGCCTGACTGCGCGGCACCGACGCCGACGGGCACTTATTCTGGAGCTAAATTAATGGGTCGCGACGCGCCGTATCAATCAACAAACCGGATGGCCGGTAAGATCGTACTAATCACCGGCGGTGGAACAGGCATCGGTCGCGCCAGCGCTGAACGGCTTGCAGAGGAAGGCGCAAGAGTCGTTATCTGCGGCCGCCGCGTCGAGCCCTTAGCTGCCACCGTCGCTGCAATTAGAGAGAAGCGTGGCACAGCGGAGTCAATTGTCGTGGACGTCGCGGATCTCGAGGCTTATGCCGCGGTCATTGCCGATGTCGCGGCGCGTTACCAGCGTCTGGACGTGCTGGTTAATAACGCTTATTCAATTTGCTACAAGTCTGTTTTGGACACAACAATCGAAGACTGGCATCGCGACTTCCGCGTCAACAGCGAAGCTGCCTTTGTAGGCACACGCGAGGCAATGCGAGTCATGCTGCCGCAGAAGTACGGCTCCATCATCAATATTGCCTCGCTCAGCGGCATTCGGGCCGCGGCTTATATGGCCTCCTATTCAGCGTCCAAAGCGGCGCTGATTCAGTTCAGCGCAGTCGCTGCCATAGAGGCCGCGCCAGCCGGTGTACGCGTCAATACCATCGCGCCGGGAATGATCATGACGGAGGCCGTCGTGGAGTATGCGAAGGCCGACGCCTTGCGCGCTGAGCGCACTGCAGCAGCGATACCGATGGGCCGAATCGGGAAAACCGCTGAGGTTGCTAACGCAGTTCTCTATCTTGCGTCTGACGAGTCCGGCTTTACGACCGGCACTTGCTTGTGCGTGGACGGCGGTAAAGGCGCGCAGCTACATCTGCCAGCGTAACGCCGAGCCGCTACCTTTGCGCATTGCCCGCTAGTATCGCAACGGCCCTGCGCGCCAGGGCAGAACACCCGTCCGCGCCGGTCCAATAGGGCTTCAGGCCAGCATTGGATAATCCGTGTAGCCGGCGCCGGCGCCCCCGTAAAGCGTTAGCGGGTCCAGCGCCGCCAGGGGCGCATGATTCAAGAAGCGCGCGACAAGGTCGGGATTGGCGATAAAAGCCTTACCAAAAACCACTGCGTCGGCGCGCCCAGTGTTGATAGCCACTCGAGCCGTCTCGCACTCAAAACCGCCATTGACGAACAAGGCACCGCCGAAATTCTCACGCGCGACCTTTCCGATCAATTGCTCTTGTGGATCTGTGTGATCTTCGTGCCGCACTTCCAGGAACGCGATTTTTCGACGGTCAAGCTCGGCGGCAAGGTGACGAACCAGTTCGACGGGATCCGAGTCCAGGATGTCATTGTAGATGACCAGCGGTGAAATTCTGACCGCGACACGCCCAGCGCCACCGACCGAGCTAATGGCATCCACTATCTCCAGCAGCAAGCGCGCGCGGTTCTCAATCGATCCACCGTATCGGTCGGTGCGCTCGTTGGTTCCGTCGCGCAGAAACTGATCGACCAAGTAGCCGTGCGCGCTATGAATCTGCACGCCGTCAAAGCCAGCGTCCACGGCACGGACGGCCGCGGCCCTAAAAAGTTCAACGACTCCAGGAATTTCGTCGGTCGCTAGCTGACGCGGCACCTCGTACGGCATCGCCCCCTCTAGCGTGCGGATCGTATCGTTACGGATAGGCCAGTCGATGCTCGAGATCGGCTGTACGCCGCCGCCCAGCGATGAGTGGGCGGCCCTACCGGGGTGCCATAGCTGCATCATGATACGGCCGCCTCGTTCGTGCACGGCCCGCGTCACGGCGCTCCACCCGGAGGCGCACGAGTCATCGAAGATACCGGCTTCGCCTATAAATGCACAGGCGTCGGCCGCGACCATCGTCGCTTCGGTGATGATCAGACCGGCGCTCGCACGCTGCGCGTAATACTCTGCCATCAACGCATTGGGAACGTGGGACACCCCGGCTCGCGACCGCGTGAGCGGTCCCATGATGATCCGGTTGGGTAGCTCGAGGAGTCCAGCGCGTAGCGGGTCAAACAGATCGGTCATATAGCGATTCCAGGATCGTGTATTACAGGCAGCATCCCGGCCGAGCACTCCGAACATAGGCCTCGATACAGGGGACTTCTGCATTATTACGCACCGCCTCAGACGCTAGAGCAATCGCGGCTTAAATCTGAGGACTAGTTGAGTTAAAGCTCGACTTCCGATGGTCTCTATAAGTCGCTCGATACCGACTACGATAGGACGCGACGACGCAAACGGGGCCGCGGGCGCCGTGCAGCACCCCGCAAGCCAACCTCATGACAAGAGCGCCCATGCCTGAAATCAGTATTGAACAACGCGGCGCCGAAAAACGCGCGATCCATCCACTAATGGCGTACCCATGACGATCGCCACTGCCGTTGAGCGCCTGGACCTCCGCGCATACATACGGCCGGGCGACCGCGTAGTTTGGGGCCATGCCTGCGGCGAGCCCACGACGCTGGTGGAAGCGCTACTTGCGCAGGCGGATGTGCTTGGCCCCGTCACGGCGTTCGCCGCTACGAGCTTCTCAGGGCTTCTGGACGCAACTGCAGCGTCGCGGCTGACACTGTCCAGCATGGGTGCCATTGGTGCACTGCGGGCTGTGTCGGCCACCGGTCTGCTTGGCATCATCCCCAGCCATCTGAGCCAGATCGGGCCGATGATCGAGCAGGGCCTGATCGGTTGCGATGTGGCCTTTGTGCAGGTGAGCCCGCCGGACGCGGCCGGGAATCACAGCTTCGGTCTGGTCCACGACATGGTCGAGGCAGCCGTACGCAAGGCGCGAGTGGTCATTGCGGAGGTTAACGAACTGGTCCCCTTCACCTTAGGCGAGGCGATGCTGCACGCTAACCGCATCGATTGTGCGGTTCACGTTGCCCGTATGCCCGTAGAAGTGCCGCCCGCTGCAATCAGCGCAACCGACCAAGCTATCGCCGGCCTTGCCGCTGGCTACATCGAGGATGGCGCCGTGCTGCAGGTCGGCATCGGTGCGGTCCCCGATGCAATTCTGCGTCTGCTGCTTGATCGACGAGATCTGGGGATCCACTCTGGCATGGTCGGCGATAGTCTGGTCGATTTGGTGGAGGCCGGCGTCCTGACGAACGCATGCAAGCCCATCGATACCGGGGTTTCAATCACCGGCTCGCTGATCGGCTCTCGACGACTATTCGATTTCTGCAATCGCAACCCGAACATCGGCATGCGTAGCACCGCCTATACCCATAATGCCGCCGTGCTTGCCCGGCTACCCAAGCTCGTGACGATCAACTCCGCGCTGGAGGTGGATTTGACTGGGCAGGTGAATGCCGAACAAAGCGGCGCGCAGTACCTGGGCGGCACCGGCGGACAGGCAGACTTTGTTCGCGCCAGCGCACGCTCACTGGGCGGTCGCTCCATCATTGCGTTGCCGGCAACTGCGAAACACGGCACGGTCAGCCGCATCACTGCTTCGCTGTCCGGGCCGGTGACGACCCTTCGCAGTGACGTTGATGTGATCGTCACCGAATTTGGCGCCGCGGAACTGAAGGGCCAGACCCTCGCTGAGCGTGCGCGTCGACTGGTCATGATTGCCCATCCCGCGTTTCAGCAGGCACTGGATCAGGCCGCCCATGCGATCCAAAAAAGAGGTTTCTGATGAGCGACGCCGTACTATTTGAGGCCCGTGATGATGGCATCGCGATCATCACCCTAAACCGCCCGGAGTTCCACAACGCGCTAAGCGCCGACATTCGTGCCGGCTTGTTCGCCGCGTGGGCTCGCTTCGAGCGCGATTCGTCGCTGCGTGTCGCCGTACTGACGGGCGCCGGGAACAAAGCGTTTTGCGCCGGAGGGGATCTGAAGGAGATGGTGGAACTTAAGCTCGCCATCCCCCCGCGCGACATGTTTCCAGCCCCAGGCGACACAATCGAACTCACCAAACCGACCATCGCTGCGGTCAACGGCGTCGCCTTCGCCGGCGGCTGGTGGATCGCTCAGTGCTGCGATCTTTGCGTGGCGAGTATGACCGCGAAATTCGCCATCACTGAAGTGAAGGTGGGCAGGAGCTCCCCCTGGGCCGCGCCGCTGATCCACATGATCCCGCAGCGGATCATGATGGAGCTGGTACTGACCGGCAAACCGATAAGCGCTCAGCGCGCCTACGACATCGGCCTGGTTAATCGGCTCGCGGAGCCGGACGACCTGATGGCGGTCGCGCTCGCTCTTGCCGCAGAAGTGATCGACGGCGCTCCGCTCTCAGTACGGGCGGCGCGCGACACGGTGAGGCTGTCCACCGAAATGGGGCGCTCAGCTGCCCTCCAGGCGGCGCGACACGCTTCAGAAAGTGCCTACCGCAGCGAGGATGCACAAGAAGGGCCCCGTGCCTTTGCCGAGAAACGGCGCCCTCAATGGAAAGGCCGCTGAACGCCTCACGCAGGCCAGTGAACGGCGGCAGGACCCAGCGCGTGACGCGCTTAGTCGACGCTTCATGCATCTTACTGCGATTTTAAATTAGTTCCGCGCTATCAACCGCCAGCGCGGATTCACAACAGAGCCGTCTATTCCCTCGGGACAGGTGCAGCATGACGATCGAACAAAAAGTGCGTGAATTTCTCAGCAGCCCTGGCGGCGAGCTGATGCCCCCGCCCGACGGCGTCACCGCTGAAATGATCCGCGCCGGCATGAAGCAAATGCCCAACCTCGTTATACCCGCGGCGATCTACGAAACACGCGACCTGCACATTCCGACGACTTCAGGCGGCGTCGGCGCCCGGCTGTATAGGCCGTCTGCCACCCCCGACCTGCCATTGGTCGTCTACTTTCACGGCGGCGGTTTTGTGCTGTGCGATCTGGACACGCACGATCCGCTGTGCCGCAGCCTTGCGGAGGCGACGGGCTGTGTAGTGGTATCGGTTGCTTATCGGCTCGCGCCAGAAACGAAATTTCCTGGCCCACTACACGACTGTTATGACGCCCTTTGCTATTTGGCAGGCGCGGCGCGCGCGCTATCGATCAACCCGCTCCGCATCGCGGTCGCCGGTGATAGCTCGGGCGGCACCTTGGCCGCCGCCACGGCCTTGCTTGTACGCGAGCGCGGCGGGCCTGCGCTGCGCTATCAGTCGTTGATCTATCCAGTGCTCGATCCCCACTGCACCTCGGCGTCAATGCACGCGCTGCAACGGGGCTACTTTTTGACGCGCGACATGATGCAATGGTTTTGGGCTCAATACCTGCCCAGTACGGCTGACGCCGACAATTCACTCGCAGCGCCCCTATGTGCGCCGGATCTGCACGGGCTGCCGCCTGCGACTATAGTTACCGGAGAGTACGACCCGCCGCGCGATGAGGCGGAAGCCTATGCCGCGCGCTTGCGCGAAGCCGGTGTCCCGGTCGTGGGGCGACGGTATCTAGGCATGATCCACGGCTTCGTCAGCCAACCGCAACTGACTGACGTGGCGGGGCGTGCGTTAGCCGACGTCGCAAATGACCTGAAGGCCGCTCTGTTCGCCTGATGAGGCCACCCGTCATAAGCGAATCGCGGAACCATTTTATCTGTCTGTCGCTACTGTTACCACGCGTTCTTGCCCTGCCTAGGGGCGCCCGGATTACGACCACAACTATCGGAGGCGAAATCTAGCTTCCAACTGAGCAGTACAGTCACTATATGTCTGAATTTATCAAGCCCGCCGAACTGTCCATCACCGCCAGCGACGCCGAGATCGAAACTGCCCTCGAAGGGGCCTGCGTGCCCGCGCTGATGCTTTCACTCGTGCACCTGACCGGGGAACTGTCGCTGCTGCGCGGCGACATCCGTCCTGGAAAGCCGACAATAAACAACTATGACGGCGGCCTGAGCGAACCCGACAACGTCCGGGTGCGCGCTCTCGCCCTGCAAGCGATAAAGGATTATCGCGATCGGGGCTGCACCCTGCCGTCGCCTCCGTCTGCCGAGGCAGTGCGCGAGATGATGAATTTCATTGCAGGCGAAAACGTTCCCGACGAGTACGCCCCGTTAATGCTCGAAGAGCTCGTTCTTGATGGCGTCGACTCACGTGCGGCGCCTTGGAGCCAGCCAGTATCAGATGAGACCAAAGCACGCCACCCGGTACTCGTGATCGGCGCCGGGATGTCCGGTCTGCTGCAGGCGTTTCGGCTGCAGCAGGCGGGCATTCCTTACACGCTAGTTGAAAAACATGGATCTGTCGGCGGCACGTGGTTTACAAACCGATATCCGGGCTGCCGGGTCGACATCGCCAATCACTTCTATTCCTATTCGTTCGAACAGAATCAGCGCTGGCAGGAGTACTTCGCCCAGCGCGACGAGCTGCTGGCGTACTTCCGTGATTTCGCAGATCGCCACGGCATCACGCCGCACATCCGCTTCAATACTGAAATGGTATCGGCGCACTTCGACGAAGAGTCCGGCTATTGGAAGGTAAATTGCAAAACCTCCGGAACTCCTACAGCACCGGAGCGCTTTCACGTCCTCATCAGCGCCGTGGGTCAGCTGAATCGCCCGTTAATTCCGAAGATCGAGGGACGGGAAAGTTTCCACGGCCAACAAATGCACTCCGCGGACTGGGACAGCAGTGTGTCGCTCGCAGGAAAGCGGGTCGCCGTGATTGGATCTGGCGCCAGCGCCTTTCAGCTGGTGCCCGCGATCGCCTCGTCAGTGGACAAGCTATACGTGTTCCAGCGCTCGGCGCCCTGGGCGGTACCGAATCCGAACTATCACCGTCAGGTCAGCGACTCATTCAACTGGCTCGTTCAACACCTGCCGTTCTACGGCCGCTGGTTCCGCTTCCTGATCTTCTGGCCGGGTAGCGACGGCATACTGCCGTCGTTGCGCATCGACCCCTCGTGGCCTCACCCCGAGCGCTCGGTGAACGCCTACAACGATCAGATGCGCGAGTACCTGACGGCGTACCTGAAAAGCCAGGTCGGTGACGACGCGGAGCTATTACGCAAGGTGACGCCTCGCTATCCGGTGATGGGCAAGCGCATGAACCAGGACAACGGCAGCTGGCTCAAGGCATTGCGCCTACCGAACGTGGAGCTACTGAGCGAGGCCGTGAACCAGATCGATGCAACCGGCATTGTGACCCAAGATGGCCACCGCGAAGTGGACGTGATCATCTGGGCCACGGGATTCCACGCGACCGAGTTTCTCGCGCCGATGCGCATCACTGGCCGCGGCGGTGTGGATTTACATGAGGCATGGGGTGACGAGCCGCGCGCGTATCTCGGCATCACGATTCCCCGATTCCCGAATCTCTTCTGCCTGTATGGACCCGCCACCAATTTGGCGCATGCCGGCAGCATCATTTTCCACTCGGAGTGTCAGGTACGCTACGTCACCAGCTGCATCAAAGCGCTGGTCGAGCGCGGCGCGCGCGCGATGGACTGCAAGACCAGCGTCTACAAAGACTATGTCGAGCGCCTCACCAAGGAGCTCGCCGGGCTCGTCTGGTCGCACCCCGACGCCGGCAGCTGGTATCGCAACCGCAAGGGTCAGGTCATCAACACTTCACCGTGGCGACTCGTCGATTACTGGACCTGGACGCAGTGCGTGAATCACGTCGATTACGACTGGCTGGACTAGGCAACGCGGGTACGGCGCCGCGCCTCGATCCTGGTCGGGTCGCAGATCAACGCTTGAGAAGCACCGAGGAGCCGTGCCCGAATAGGCCTTGGTTTGCGGTAATCCCGACCTGGGCATTGGGGACCTGCCGGGCGCCCGCCTGGCCGCGCAACTGCCAAACCAGTTCGCACACTTGCGCCAGTGCCTGCGCCGGCACCGCCTCGCCAAAACTGGCCAGTCCGCCGCTCGGGTTGACCGGGATGCGACCGCCCAGTGCGGTCGCACCGCTGCGTAGCAGCTCCTCGGCCTGGCCAGGCGCACACAACTCCAGGTACTCGTACCAGTCGAGCTCCATCGAGGAGGCCAGATCGTAGACCTCGGCAAGCGAAACCTCGTCCGGTCCGATGCCCGCCTCCTCATACGCCTTCCGCGCCAGCGAGGCACGAAACGAATGCGCCGTGGCTACCGCCGCCGAGTCTGTCGCGATATCTGGCATCTCCAGTTCCCCACTCGCGTAGCGCGGCGTGACGGTGGATATCGCCGCGATATGCACCGGATGCGGTGCACCGATGCGCTTGGCGTAGTCGGCGCTGGCAACGATCACGGCAGCACCCCCGTCGGAGGTTGCGCAGATCTGTAGCAAACGCAGGGGATCGGCGACCATCGCCGACGCGTCGACTTCCTCGGCAGTGAAGGCCTTGCGATAGCGCGCATTGGGATTGTGGACGCCAGCTGCGGCGTTCTTCACCTTGATGGCCGTGAAATCACGCTCAGTCGCCCCATACAGCGCCATGCGGCGCCGGGCATATAGCGCAAAATAAGTTGGGTTAGTAATGCCGATGTGAAAGCGCACCCAATCCGGATCATCGGGCCGATAGCCCTTGGCCGGCGCGAGAAAGCCTTTCGGCGTCGTGTCGGCACCAACTACTAGCGCAACCTCGCAATCACCGGCACGAATCTTGGCGCGCGCTGCCGCAAGCGCCTGCGCCCCCGACGCACATGCAGCGTAGGAGGTGTTCACCTCGGCGCCCTGCCAGCCAAGCGCCTGCGCGAACGTGCCGCCCGCCACATAGCCGGGATAACCACAGCGTACTGTCCCGGCCCCGGACACGAAGCCGACGTCCTGCCAGGACACGCCCGCATCCTTGAGCGCTGCGCGCGCTGCGTGCACGCCATATTCAACGAAATTGCGTCCCCATTTTCCCCACGGATGCATGCCAACGCCCAGAATCACCGCTTCGCGGCTCATACACGTGTCCCGGCATGCAAATCGCTATCGGGCACGAGTGGGCGCCACTTCCAGATCAGCTTGTTGTCGGTGTCGGTCCGATACAGGGTCTGGATGACGAGTTCCATCTCCATGCCGATCGCAAGCGACTCGACGCCTACACCCTCGATGACCTGACCGAGGATCGTCATCTTTTCTCGCTCCAGTTCAACCGCCGCGATCGCATAGGGCACGAATGGCACCGCAGCCACGTATGGTTCCGGCGGCTGATAGCACGAATTCGTAAACGACCAAATTCGACCCGTACGGCTCAGTGGTACCGACTCGAAAGCAACGCTCTCGCAGGCGGGGTTGCGGCAATAGCCGGCGAGCGGCGGAAAGAAATACGTGCCGCAGCCTGTGCAGCGCGAGCCGAGCAGCTGCGGCTGTTCCTGATCAAGGGTATACCAGCCGACGATGGCAGCGCTGCGTTCAGGTTCGGTCATCGGTGCCCTTAATTGTTAGCTTTAAGTATATCACCGCACGATTTATTACCGAGCACGACCGAGCGGCCGGAGCCCACCCGCGCGCAGCACCAGCAAAGCTTTAAAGCTGAGCAATCATTCGATTAATGCTCGCGTTGTCGCAACACGCGGCAGCGCAGACCACCCTCAATGGCGGCGCGGCGCAATCGTCTGTCGTGGCACTGCCTACGGCGGCTTTCTATTGGGCGGCCGGTCCGCCGGCACGCGCAGCGTGCGCGAGAATCGCTATGCGTCCCCAGGAATGAACATACCCGCCGTCAACCCACCATCAACGGTAAAGATGCTGCCCGTAGCGTAGGACGCTTCCTCTGACGCCAGAAACAGCACCATCGCCGCTACCTCGTCCGGTATCGCCATGCGCCGCATCGGCATGGTCGGCATGTCCAGAGCGGCGATGACCTCGAGCGGGGCGTTGAATGACTCGGCGATCAACGGCGTCAGCATGCCTCCAGGACAGACGGCATTGATGCGTACGCGCTTGTTGGCGAACTCCATCGCGGCCACCCGCGTCATGCCGATGACGGCATGCTTACTCGCGCTGTACGCCAACGCGTTCGAAACGCCCTCTAATCCAGCCGTAGACGCAATATTAATGACGGCGCCGCCACCCGCTGCAATCAGCCGCGGCACACCATATCGCAAACCGAGAAAGGTGCCGGTCTGGTTGATACCGATGATGAACTGATAGTCCTCGAGGGAGGTTTCCAGCAACGACTGCGTACGGTAGACGCCGGCATTGTTGACGAGAATGTTCAGCGGGCCGAATGCCGCCTCGGTCGCGTCCAGAGTCCGCGTCCAGTCCGCTTCGCGCGTGACGTCCAGCGGCAGGTAGACGGCTCGGCTGCCGAGCGAGTCGGCCAGCGCTCGGCCTTCTGCTTCCCGCACATCCGCGATGACGACACGCGCACCCTCGCGATGAAACAGCCGCGCAATGCTCGCGCCTAGGCCGCGCGCGCCCCCACTCACTAGAGCCACTTTGTCTTTAAGACGCATCATGAGCAAAACATACAGCCAATGAGCGGCGAGCGCCAGTCACCGCCCACTAGCAGGGGACGGCGCAGATTCTCCCGGTGCTGCTATGCTCGGCTCACACACGCGCCCTATTCCAGCGCATAGCCGGAGAACTAATCATGCCGACTTCGATCGTGATGAAAGGCGCCATGCAAGCCTACATCGATGCATTTAACGCCGGCGACGCTGCGGCGGTCGCTGCGCTATTCGCGGATGAGGCGACGATCGAAGATCCCGTCGGGGGGCAGATCCGGACCGGCAAGGCAGTGATTCTCGAGTTCTATGAGCAGAACGTCGCCCGCGGCTTCAAGCTCGTGCTGGACGCACCAATTAGGGGGTCACACGGCAATGCCGCGGCGATGGCGTTCACGGCCACAGATGGCGCGATTCAGGTGCGGGTCATTGACGTGATGAGCTTCGACGAGGCCGGCAAATTCACCAGCATGCGCGCTTACTTCGGCCCGGAAGACATCCTGACTTGACGCACTAGCCGCTCGTAACGCGGCGCCGCCTGCTGCTATGCCGCGGGCCCGTTGCGCTGATTAAGGTAGAGGAAGACGGGCATTTCGCCGCCGCCATGTACGGCGAGCTGCGCGCCGCTGACATAGGCGGCCAGCGGTGAGGCCAGATATCGACACGCAGCGGCGACATCCTGCGGCGTAGCCATGCGCTTGAGCGGCAGCATGTCGCTAATGCGGGCGATTCCCACGGGACCGCCGTAGTGTTCCTCGGCCATGTCGGTTGCCACCAGACCGACGATCACCGCGTTAACACGCACTTTCGGGCCCCACTCCATCGCAAGGCTGGTGGTCGCGTGCAGCAGCCCTGCCTTGGCCGCACCGTAGACCACCGCGGTGGGCGCAGCACGAACGCCGGCAACGCTCGCGATGTTAATGATGCTGCCACCCCGTGGATTGACCTGCATTGCCTGGTGAGCCGCCTGTGCACACAGCAGCGGTCCCAGCAGGTTCAGGTCCAGGATGCGTTCGATGAGCCGCGCCGGCTCCCCGGCAAAGGCGCCTGGCGGGCTGCCGCCCGCATTGTTGACCAGCACATCCAGGTGGCCATGCTCATGCGCAATGGCCGCGAACATTGCCGCGACCGCGCTAGCATCACGAACGTCGCAAGCCATGAAGTGGGCAACCCGCCCGTCCTGTTCGGGCAGCGCGGCGGGAATGTTGCGACCACACACAATCACGTTGCAGCCCGCGCCCAGGAACGACCGGGCGATCGCCGCACCAATACCGCGGGTGCCACCCGTAACGAGCACGATGTTGCCGGGCATCGGCGGAAACTCGGGCGAAGGCATCATGGTCGCATCGTACCGGAATATTTGCTATTTTCGAAATGCATTTACGCGACGCCTTAGCAAGAGCACACCCTGAGCACCTACTCTCCGTCGACGTATCCGCAACTGGTAACGCGCGCTGCGCAGCAATTTGGCACAGCGCCAGCGATCATTAGTGAGGCCGGCACCTGCTCATTTGAGACCCTAGCGCTGCGGGTACGCGAAGTTGCTCAAGCGCTGATCAGCACCGGGGTGCGACGTGGGGACCGGGTAGGAATCTGGGCTCCGAATTCACCGCAATGGATCTTTACCGCACTGGGCGCCGCCAGTGTCGGCGCCGTCATCGTGCCGATCAATACCCGCCTGAAGGGCGGCGAGGCGGCTTATATCCTGGCCCGCAGCGGCACCACTCAACTGTTTACTGTGGATGACTTCCTCGGTGTCGACTATCCGCAGCTGCTTGCATCGCAGTCGCTGCCGGCACTGCAGCGCATTACGCTGTTCCCGGGCAGCGCTGCTGCAACGGAGTCTTGGCGCAACTTCCTCGAAGGCGGCGAGAGCGCCAGCGCACAGCAGCTGCATGCGGCGATGTCGGCCGTCGCGGCCGACGATATTGCTGACATCATGTTCACATCCGGCACGACCGGGGAGCCGAAGGGCGTGATGAGCTCGCAAGAGCAAAATCTGCGAACGTCCTCGACGTGGAGCGAGTGGGTCGGGCTGCAGACCGGCGATCGCTACCTGATCGCGAACCCCTTTTTCCACTCCTTCGGCTACAAGGCTGGCTGGCTCGCCTGCCTGCTACGTGGTGCGACCATCTACCCGATGCCCGTCTTCAACGCCGCCACGGCCCTCGAACTGATCGCGCGCGAGAAAATTACCGTGCTGCCGGGTCCGCCGACGATCTTTCAGTCGCTGCTCAGCGACGCGCGGCGCGCAAGCACAGATCTGTCGAGTCTGCGGCTTGCGGTTACCGGCGCCGCCTCCGTTGCCCCGGCGCTGATCACGCGCATGCGCACCGAGCTTGGGTTTCGAAGCGTGCTGACCGCCTACGGCCTGACCGAGTCCTGTGGCGTGCTGACGATCTGCCCGGCGGGGACCAGCGATGAGCGCGTGGCACAGACCTGCGGCGTCCCCATCACCGGCGTCGAGCTGCGGTGCGTCAACGAGGAGGGCACGTCAGTCGCGCCGGGCGAATCAGGCGAAGTTATTGCCCGCGGCTACAACGTGATGCGCGGCTATTTTGCGGATCCTGCGGCCACTGCCGCTGCGGTCGATGCGGAGGGCTGGCTACACACCGGCGATATCGGCAGCCTCGATGCAGAAGGCTTCCTACGCATCACTGACCGCAAAAAGGACATGTTCATCGTCGGTGGCTTCAACTGCTACCCCGCCGAAATCGAAAAAATCATGAGCAGTCATCCGGCTATTGCTCAAGTTGCGGTTATCGGCGTGAACGACGAGCGCTTGGGCGAGGTCGGGCACGCGTTCGTCGTGCTGCGCCCCGACGCCAGCGCGGAAGCGACGGCGATCATCGATTGGTGCAGGGCGCAGATGGCGAACTATAAGGCACCGCGCAGCGTTCAAATCGTCGCCAGCCTGCCGACGAATGCGGCCGGCAAGGTGCAGAAATTCACCTTGCGGGATGGCTACACCGGCTGAGCGATGGCCTGAATCCCGGCCCAAAGCCGGCGCCCGGCTACGAAACACAGCCCGCACTGCGCCAGGCAACCCGATCTGCGTAATTTCTATCGTCTTACGCTACGAAATCGTTGCCCGCTGCCCGGCACCGGAGTTACACTCGAACCCGTAGTAAGTACGCCCGAAGAACGCTGGTAAGGCCGTGGAGGTCACTGATGGCTGCCGTGATGAATACCGGACCGGTCCCCAGCCCCGCCGAGCTGGTGCAGCGTGCCCGTGACCTGATCCCAGCCCTGAAAGCACGCTCCAAGGCCGCTAACGACGCCAGAACCCTGCCCGCCGAGACCATCGCCGAGATGCAGGCCGCCGGCCTGTTCCGCGTATTGCAGCCGATCCGCCACGGCGGCTACGAATACGACCCGGGGGTCTTCAGCGACATCCAGATGACGCTTGCGCAGGGCTGTATGTCGACCGCGTGGGTCTACGGTGTCCTTGCGGTGCATCCTTTTCAACTCGCGCTATTCGATAAACGCGCTCAGGACGAAGTCTGGGGCGAAGACGCGGCGACCCTCGTGTCCTCCTCTTACCAGCCGGTAGGCCAGGTTGAGCGCGTCGATGGCGGCTTCACGCTGTCAGGCCGCTGGGGATTCTCCAGTGGCTGTGAACACGGCAGTTGGGTACTACTCGGTTCGATGGTGCATCCCGCCAATCCCGGCGAGCCGCCGGACTGGCGGACGTTTCTGGTGCCGCGCAAGGACTACGAGATCATTCGTGACTGGGACGTGTTTGGCATGCAGGCCACCGGCAGCCACGGCATTATCGTCAAGAAAGCCTTCGTGCCGGAGTACCGCACTCACCGCGTGGCCGACGGCTTCATGGGCACGAGTCCCGGCAGCAGCGTAAACACGGCGCCGTTGTACCGCTTGCCGTGGGCGC
>SESH01069500.1_pt1 | contig 31967 bp, 26 predicted proteins | sample 3171561 | NCBI WGS metagenome assembly SESH01 (sample SAMN10866947, study PRJNA518727) | freshwater metagenome | biome: subpolar coniferous forest; feature: holomictic lake; material: water; isolation source: holomictic Lake 442 2011 16.5 m and 2014 13 m | place: Canada: near Kenora, Ontario
TCGACACGTTGAGCATTTCGGTCGAGTGGCCGGGGGGGGCGTCCGCCGGCACCGTCACGCGCGAAACGGCGTCGCGAGACCTCGCCCATCATGTCAAGTCGTCGGTCGGGATCAGCGTCCGCGTCAAGGTGGTCGACGCCGGCACGCTTGAGCGATCCGTTGGAAAAGCACGACGAGTCATCGACCGGCGCCGGAAATGACGCGGTTCCAAGATGCGGCGCCGCAGCATGGCCCGACTAGTTGCGATGGAGTCCCACTCTGTGCACTCTTGTACACAGGCATTGCGCCGCCGTCCAAGACGGCCAAGCTTGTGGCCAGTACTAATCTGCCCAGTATCCGGCCAGGCGAATGTCGCCGAAGGGGCCACGGCCATGCCCCGCAGCGGCGGGGTAGCCGACGGTTGAGCTCAATGGCGCCTGTCGTTCCAAGGATGCCTACCTCAGGGTGCTAAAGAGAGAAATAACAAGGGCAGACTATATGACCAGCCGGGTGCGCGTGATGATTCTGGCGGGGCTGCTTGGCCCGTCCGTTGTGCTGGCCGACGGGTCCACGGTAGCCCTCGATGAGGTGGTGGTGACTGCGCAGAAGCGCTCCGAAAACCTGCAGTCGGTACCGCTGTCGATCACGACGTTCAGCGCCGCGCAGCTTGAGCAGGCATCCATCGCGTCCTTCACGGACTACGGCACCAAGGTGCCAAACCTCGCGTTCGCACCGACCGGCGACGGAATGGGCACCGCACGATCGATCTCGATCCGTGGCATCTCTGGCAATGACACGACGGGCTTCTACGTCGACGACATTCCGCTTCCCGACTCAATCGATCCCCGGATCCTCGATGTCGATCATATCGAGGTCCTGCGGGGACCGCAGGGCACCCTCTATGGTGCGCGCTCGATGGGCGGCACGGTTCGCATCATTACGAAACAAGCGGACCTGGGGGAGTTCAGTACCACCGTGCATGCGGGCCTTTCGAAGACCGACCGCACGGACCGCCCAAACTGGACCGGGGATGCGATCGTCAACATCCCGCTTATCAAGGACCTGGTGCAGGGTGGCGAACTGGCCCGCATCTTGCGCACCCTGCCGGTACTGCCGGCGCTGTGGATACCGGCCTGAGCCACCGGCACCACGTTTAGCCTAGTCGACTCTGCGGGCTCCGCTGCGCTTAAGACTCTACCGTCCCAGCCACCTTGCGCTTTAACGCCAACAGGGGTGCCGAAGACTGGAGGAAATGAGCGGGAGGGTTTTCGGCGCATAAGGCGCGGTACCAAAGCAAGGAGACCACCTCCACTGCGTGCTCGGCGGAGCCAGCAAGGCGTTCAAGATCCGACTGACGATGCACCGCCTGGGTCGCGTAGAGCAACTGGTCGAGCATATTGCCGACGAGGTAAATAGTCAGACCGATCAGATCATCGCCCACTTTCTTGGTCTGTAACTCATGCTCGATCATCGCACGCACGTGGTTCGCTAGAAACATGGTGTGGCGCTCCCAGATGGCGGCAACCTCTGGGATGGTGTCCGCGAGTTGCGTCAGGCTGCGTTGCAAGCCGATGTTTTCCTGGAATACGGCGGCTACCCACCCAACAAACGTCCGGAGATTTTCGAACAAGTGTTGGTCGCGCTCGATGGCCGGCGCCAGTCGCGCCTGTAATTTCACGAAATCCGCCAAAATCGACAGCGTGATTGCTTGTTTAGAATCGAAGTGCAGGTAGAAGGTGCCCTTCGCCAACTTCGCTTTGGTGCAGATTTCCTCAATCGTCATGGCATGAAAGCCGGGACTCTCGAGTAGCGAGATGGCTGCAATTTCGAGCTTTAGTGCAGAGGCTACCGGTCCCGTTGTGCCACGGGCCGTCATTTTGCCTTGCAGGTACCCAGCGAAATTAATAATCAAGGACATGCTAATCAGACTGATGAGTTCTGATCATCTGCGGTCAAACAGCAGACGATGCTGGGTGTATCGAGAATCCACTCAATCGACTGCTGCATAATACACCGTCTTGCGCTCGAGCATGGGCCCGGTAATCTGGAAGCTGACGGGCTTTTTCGCGGCGCCGAACTTGAAAGTCACCAGAGTGGTTCCCTGAACATTCAGGTTCATGGCTGGCCAGGTGAGTTGGAAACGGTCATGGTCGCGCAGCGTCAGTGGCATGGGCGGTAATGTACCCAACTGACAAGTCAGTGCGCCATCCGCGGTGCTGCGGACTCTGGCGCTGCCCAGTAGCGGATTGGCGTAGGTTCCGGCGTACTGCGAGAGCGTTCTGGAGGTGTCTTGATCGCTCTGCAGGCTCGCTGCGGTGGTCTGCGGCGACGCTGCGGCGTTAGGGTTCGATTCCGTGAGCCACGCCGCATAGCGTTGCCCCCAATCCCGATTCGCACGCGACAACACGCGGTCAAAGATAAAATTTCGAATGGCCATGCGCGCCCTATCCGACTCGACATTCTCGAGGATGGCGATCCCAAATTTCCGATCAGGGATTAAAGCGATGAACGAGGCCATTCCATCAATGCCGCCTGAATGACTGAGGACTTTCTGCCCCTCATAATCACTGATGAACCACCCGAAGCCATAAGCCACGAAATTGGCATTCGGAAACACCAGGTCGTCGACCTGACGTTCGTGCCTGACGAGTGTTTGGGGTCGCATGGCTTCCGCCAGGAAGTCTGCGCTGAGGATTTTTTTGCCATCAATCGCGCCGCCATTCAGCAGAAATCGAATCCACCGTCCCAAGTCCGCTGCGGAGGAATAAATGCCGCCAGAGGGCGCGGTGTTCTGGTACGCATAGTGCGGGACCTCCAGCAGGTCTGCGCCGGCGCGGATATAAGGGGTGGCGATGTTGCGTTGGCGGTGAACGTCGTTCAGGTGCACTGACGTGTCGCTCATGCCGATGGGCGCGAGTAATTCGGAGGACACAAACGCTTCCCAGCTCTTGCCCGTCTTCTCCGGGATGATGGCGCCGGCCACGACGTACATCAGGTTGTTGTAGATGAACTGCTCCCGTAGGGGGGCTTCCTGCGGGAGTGCTGCCATGCTAGCAATGAGCGTTGCAGCGCTCGCTTGGGGGTTCGCATACCACAGCAGGTCCTCGGCAGCGGCGCCGGTTCGGTGGGCGAGTGCATCCCGTACGGTGGCGTGGCTCCCAACATAGGAGTCGGCCAGTTGGAATCCTGGCAAGGCCGTTGCCATTGGCTCATCCAAACGCACGGCGCCGCGATCCACGAGGATTCCAATGGCGGAGGCCGTAAAGGCCTTGGTCATGGAGGCAATGCCGAACAAGGTGTGCGCGTCGACGGGGGAGGGTTCGCCGCGTCGCCGGTTGCCAAAGCCCTTGGCCAGTAAAATCTGATCGTTCTCTACGATCACGATCGCCAGTCCGGGCACGTTCCCGTCCTTCATCACGGACTCAATAAAGGTATCAAGGTCCGCCAATCGTGAGTCTTGAGCTGCAGCCACGGTACTGAGCAGTACGCCGAGCAGTGCCCAGAGGCCAACGGATTTCTTCATGGTGCTGTCTCCTCCACGCGATACGCCTCTAACCGCTGTGCGGTAGATGCAGACCTAGCAAGTTGAAGAACGCGGTCGCGTAGATCAGGCCATAGCTGGCCACCGCCAGGATGGTGAAATGCACCCGTCGCGCGAAGGCCCGCGTACCCGCCCCCCAATAGCCACGGCACCACGCCACGACGCAGAGGATGCTCATCGTGATGCCGAGCGCTGCTGTGCTATTGGCCAGCAGAATCGCCCACTGGAACCGTTCAGGGTTTCCGCTCAGCAGGGCGTAAGCCAGCCCGTCGCCCTCGGCGTAGCCGAAAAACAGGGCCGCGGGGATGCCAAGTGTCGTGCAGACGCTCAGGAGGGGTAAGGCCTTGCCGAGTGTTTCACTACGGCGGGTGGCAGGCCAGAAGAGCGCCAGTAAGCCGCTCAGCTCAATGAGGACGACGAGTGCGGCCAGTTGCGCCACTAGACGCGGATTGGCGTAGCCCTGGGCACGCACGTAGGGGTCAAGGCCCCAAGTGGGTGAGGCGGTTTGCGCTACGCCAGACGCATCCGTGGCGAAAGCCCACAGTCCGCTATTCTCAAAGCTCTCGGATAAGTTCGGTTCTGCTGCCGGATTCCAGAACACGCCGGGCGCGATGGCTGCATAGTGACTAACGCCGTTGATCTTTAAGTGCAGCGGTCCGTCGCGCTCCACCACCAAGAGAGACGCGGGCCCACCGATGAGCTCCAGTAGCTTTTCAGCGGTGGAGTGATTGCGGGCTTCGTGCCAGTACGTCCCTTCGAATTTGCTCAGATCTTCCCCGGCCGGGGCAAGGTGCGGATGGCGAACGCCCCAGAACCGAGTGAGAAATGCCTGCGCGATCCCTACATTCGTGAGCGGCTCCTCTACCCCTTGTCTTGGATCGGCGTGAAATCGGCCCGAACCCGTGAGCTGCTCCAGTAGGCTACCTTGGGGATATTCGCACATGCAGGAAATGAAGAAACCGACCTTCGCTTCCGGCGAGAATAGCAGGATGGAGTGAAAGCCTGGCCAGTCGCCGCCATGACCAATAAAGTGCATCTGGTTCCAATCCAGCGTCAGAAAGCTCATCCCAAAGCCGCTGGTAGCCGGGTGATTGCCGGCGATTCGGTGATGTAACTGCTTGTAGCCGGCGGTGGAGAGGACGTTGGTTTGATTGCGCCCTTCTGCAATATTTGCCAACAGATATTTCGACATGTCCTCTGCTGTCGACTCGATCGCACCGGCGGGCTGGTATAACGGATGCACAGCCAAAAATGGAACCTGCTGGGCGTCTCCGTTCGGGAAGAACGCGTACGGGACCCCCAGGTTTTGGCTTGGCGTCAATCCCTCGTTGAGAACCGTAGATCTCATTTCTAGTGGTAAAAATACATGCTGCTCGAAATAGGCGCTGGCTGACCCCCCCGTAATTTCTCGGACGACTTGTCCTAACAGCCCGATCTCATAGTTGGAATAGACCGACAGCGTTCCCGGCAGCCGCACGAGCGGTCGGGAATAGCGGCTCAGTTCGGCGACGGGCAGGGGACTGGAAAACGCCTGTTTCGTACCGAGCCCGAACGCAGCAGAGTCGAAGCCGCCACGGTGCGTGAGCAAGTCTCGCAACGTAATGGCCGCTTTCGCTCCCGACAGTGGCACGCGGTGCAGATAAAGGATCGCTGGATCATCGAGCGACTTAATTTTGCCCGCCTCGACCAGCTGGGCAATGGCCGTGGCGGTGAACGTCTTTGAAATCGATCCGATACGAAATCGAGTTTTGGCTGGGTCCACCGGCGTCCGCGCCGCGTAATCGGCAAACCCATACCCTTTGGTAAAGAGCACCCGATCGTTCTGTACGACCGAGATCACCAGCCCCGCAAATCGATGGGCGGCAAAGGCACCGTCGAACGTGGCATCTGACCAGGCTTCGACCTCCTGCGTGTCGAGCGGGGCCGCCCTTACCGGCGATGGGGGGCCGGTGAGAGCGCAGGCCAGTAGCAGGGCAATGACCGGTCCGGACACTTTCGACGGGCGATGGCGCATGGAGACGATCCGTCCGAGCAGAGTCTTTAATGGCCTGAGCATAGATCAATATGACCATATAGTCATCCATTAGGGTGGAAAGGTCAGATTAATAGACAAGCGTATTAGCCAAAAAGCTATTTGTAATGTTACCGAAGTAGGAATACCATGACGCTAAATGACCATACAGTCATTTAATAGAACCCGCGCAAAAAAGCGCAAGAAAGTGGCGGCCACCGCCTCGCCGGTTTAGCAACTTGGGGGAGTAGTCTGTGCAATATTCGAATGCGCTGAAACTGCAAGTGTTTACGGTATTAACCGTGGCTTTGGCGTCGGTAGCCAACGCCCAGCGACCTCCAACGGAGCTGGAGGAAATCGTCGTGACGGCGACCAAGCGGTCGGTGTCGCTGGCAGATGTGCCGTTATCGATGCAGGCCATCACTGGCAAGTCTCTGGAGGAGATTGGCGCCAGCCAGATCAATGACTACTACCGTCAGGTGCCAAATTTTGCGGTCGTCGATCGCGGTATCGGCATGCGACAGTATTCCATCCGCGGCATCTCATCAGGTCTGGTGACACAGGGCGCTTCCAGCGTCGGTGTCTATCTCGATGAAATGCCGGTAAGTTTCGGCAACTTCCAGCCGGATCCCCAGCTGTTTGACCTACAACGTGTCGAGGTACTGCGTGGCCCGCAGGGAACCCTGTACGGAGAAGGGTCCATCGGTGGCACGCTCAGGATGATTTCCACCCCACCGGACGTGACGGGCTTCCACGCAAAGGTCGATACGAGTTATTCGGTGACGGAGAATGGTGGCGACGGCCACCAGTTAAATGCGATGCTGAATCTCCCACTGGTCGATAATGTCCTCGCGCTGCGCCTGACGGCGCTGAGTCATTCGAGTGCCGGCTATATTGACCGCATTGCGCGTCCTGATGGCGTCAGCCTGGATCTGAATGCGCTCTTTGAACTGCCGCCGGGCACGGTGCCCATTGTCAATACCGGCCCGTTGGCTGGCCAGAAAGACATTAATGGAGAGGAAGTCACGGCGGGTCGAGCCGCCCTGCGTTGGTTGCCGAACGACCACACGGAGGTCCAACTCAACCTACTAACGCAGCAGGCCAAGGCCAACGACCGCAATACTGAAGTGGCTGGTGTCGGCGATCTGATGACGAACTTGATCATTCCAGAGAAGGTGAATGATAAGTTTGACCTGGCGAACCTGACCGTCAAGTTCACCCTCGAGGGCGCCGAGTTGATGTCCTCGTCGTCCTATTACAAGCGCACCCTGCGCCACGTGTTTGACACCAACGATCTAGGTGAGGGTGTCGTACCGGGGTTGCGGCTGCCGGGCAGTTCGACCGAGGACATCGATCGTCAAAACATCGTCAGCCAAGAAATTCGGCTCACGTCGACGAGCCAAGGCAAGTTGGAGTGGATCCTCGGTGGCTTCTTTGTGCGTAAAAACAACGGCTTTGATCAGATTCTCCAAGACAAGTACTCCGCGTTTCTAGCGGTCGCCAATTTCTTCGGTGTGCCGGCGACTGATCCGCGGCAACTGCTGGATCAAACTGGCCGCAACCAGGAAACTCAGTATGCGGTATTCGGTGAAGTCAATTACGCCCTGACCGAAAAACTCAAAGCTACGGCCGGGCTGCGATACTTCAATATTAAGCAAAAGGATACCTTGGTCAACAACGGCCCGAACTTCCTTGGCCTTGGACTGACCGATGGTGTCCGCGAAGCGAGCGAGTCCAATGTCATCCCGAAGTTCAGCCTCAGTTATGCCCCACGCGATCACCTGCTGTTGTGGGCGACCGCCTCTCAAGGGTTTCGTGCGGGCGGCACCAACACCACACCGGGGATTCTGGACCGCGAGATCGCTTACAAATCCGATACGCTTTGGAACTACGAGTTTGGTACGCGGTTTTCAGCGTTTGAAAACCGATTGAGCGTTACTTCGACGCTGTATTACATCAAATGGTCGGACATCCAGTTGTCTGTACCCTTAGGCACAGCGCGAGCGACCGTCAACGCCGGCCGCGCGCGGATCCTGGGGGGTGAACTCGAGTTACTTGTCCGTCCCGTGCCCGCGCTCGAACTGGGCTTTAATCTGGGCTACAACGACGGCGAATTGACACAAGACACACCGACCGCCTCCGGTGACACCAACCCTGGGTTCAAGGGAGACCGTCTGCCGGGCGTTCCGGACATCAATCTGTCGGCTTTTGCGCAATATACGGTCCCTTTGTCGATCGCGGATCTAAGCGCCTTTGCTCGTGTGGACGTGAGCCATACCGGCGGTAGCACCACGACCTTCAATGCACTGAGCACGGCGAACGGGCTGTCCAGCTACTTCACGCCGCCGGCGTATAGCCTGTTGAACCTGCGGTTTGGTATAGAAAAGGAACAATGGAGCGCGGCCTTGTTCGTGGATAACGTCGCGGACAAGCGCGCGGTCGTGCTGGTCGACAATGCGGCGGTGACCGAGCGCATTACCCGCAACCGTCCGCGCACCATCGGGATTCACGTCAGGGTCAACTTCTAGTGCCGACTGCATCGAGCGCCGATGCGTTTCCAGCCATCCCGTTCACGGCCCTGCCCCGGCTCGTGAGCGCCGATGGGGTCTATTTGGTAACGGCAGGCGGGCAGCGGATTCTTGATGCCGGCGGCCAGGCCTGCGTATCCAATATTGGTTACGGTCGCGCAGAAGTGGCTGACGTGGCGGCTAAGGCGTTGCTGAGCCTCACCCATGCTCTGCCGCCGGTCCAGACGCCGCAACGCATGCGCCTTGTACAGCGGTTAACCGAGGCATGGCTGCCGCCGGAGCTGCACCGTATTCACTTCGTCAATAGCGGGTCAGAGGCAGTGGATGCTGCGATTCGGCTGGCGCGGCAGCATCACTTGGCCTCCGGTCGGCCCGGCAAGTGGAAGGTTATCGGCCGTGAGGCGTCCTATCACGGCGTGACCATCGGCGCCCTCGGTGTGTCCGGGCATACGCAACGGCGGCGTGGGTTGGAGCCGCTGCTTTCCACCGTCCCCCTCGCACCGGCCTGTTACCCGCTGCGGTGTCGTGATTGCGCGTCGAGCAGGCGCTGTTCCTTGCAATGTGCTGAGGGCCTCGAGGCGCTCATCGAACGGGAGGGTGCCGATAGCATTGCGGCATTTATCGCCGAGCCCATTGTGGGGACCAGCGGTGGTGCCTTGGTCCCGCCCGATGATTACTGGCCGCGGGTGCAAGACATCTGTCGTCGGCATCAGGTGTTGCTGATCGTAGACGAGGTGATTACGGGATTTGGCCGAACGGGGCGTAAGTTCGCCTTTCAGCATTGGGACGTCAAGCCCGACATGGTGTTGGTGGCGAAGGGGTTCACTGGCGGCTATGCCGCGCTGGCGGCTCTCATTACGACGCAACAGGTGATTGAGCCGCTGCTCGCCTCCGATCAGTCGATCATGTTCCATACTTTCGGCGGTCACCCGGCGGCCTGTGCCGTGGCGGATAAGGTACTCGAAATTCTGGAACGCGAAGCTTTGGTAGAGCGAGCGGCGCAACTCGGCGTGTACCTCGCTAACAAGCTGAGCCGACTTCAGGCACATCCGCAGGTGGCCGAGGTGCGTGGTCGCGGCCTGCTCTGGGCGGTGGAGATTGTGCGCAACAAAACCACCCTGGAACAGTTCCCAGAGACTGCTGGCGTGACCTTGGACATCATTCGAGCGGGAGTCGAGAGAGGGGTTTTGTTCTACTTTGGTGGTACTGGAGAGCATCGCGATATTATTTGTATCGCGCCGGCGTTCGTCATTACTACCGAAGAAATAGACCGCCTCGTTGAGGTGCTAGAACAATCCATTGATGCGGTCATCGCCATGGCGATGCGGCGACTCTAAGGGAATTAACGTGGCAAAGCGAAAGGTCATTATCACCTGTGCTATCACCGGCGCAGCGCACACACCTTGCATGTCGCCGCATTTGCCGATTACGCCAGAGGACATTGCCGCCCAGGCCATAGAGGCTGCCAATGCAGGGGCGGCGATCATTCATCTGCATGCACGCGATCCGAAAGATGGGTTCCCAACGACCGATCCGGATGTCTATGCGAAGTTTCTGCGCCCAATCAAGGAAGGCTGCGACGCGATTATCAATATCACTACGGGCCAGCCTGACCGCGAGGCGCTGGTGAATCCAGATCCGGTGGCCATGTTTACCCGGCGCTTATCGGCGCCGATGCGGTTCGCCCCTGAACTGTGCTCGTTCAATATGGGGCCATTCAATCCCGGCCTGTGGGCCTATGCTGACCGCTATGAAGGTCAGTACAAATATGACTGGGAACGGCAGTTCATGGTGGCGACCAAGGGGATCACCATGATTAACAATTACCACAATATGGAGTACATCGCCCGGGAGTTAGGCGATCAACGCGGCGTGCGTTTTGAATTCGAATGCTTTGATATCGGCCATTTGTACACGCTAAAATTTATTATGGATCAGGGTTGGATTAAAGGTCCGGTGCTGATCCAGTCCATTTTCGGATTTCCCGGTGGTCTGGGCGCGAATCCGAAGCATGTGCTGCACGCCAAGCAGACGGCGGACGATTTGTTTGGCGATAACTATGAGTGGTCCTGCTTGGCGGCGGGATCGAACCAAATGGCGATTGTGACGATGGCGGCCATACTGGGTGGCCACGTCCGGGTGGGGCTAGAGGACAGTCTTTGGCTCGGTCCGGGCGAACTGGCCCCTTCTAACGCGGCTCAGGTGCGACGCATTCACCGCATTCTGGATGAACTGTCGCTGGAAGTGGCTACGCCTGCGGAGGCACGCGAGATCCTGCGCACCAAGGGAAGCGAGAACACGCTCATATGAGCGCGGCGCGCTGGTCTGTGATCGTCCGCGCGGCATCGGCAGTCGTTCTGAGTATCGCGGTGTTCTCACTAGCGTCCGTGAGCGCAGCCGAGACTTCGGCTCCACGTCCGGGATCGGTCTATATCCCCATGCCGGATGGTACGCGGCTGGCGGCCGATCTTTGGTGGCCACCGGAAAGTGCCCTGCAGACCAAGGTCCCGGCCGTCGTGAGTTTCACGCGGTACTGGCGATCTCGGTCCTTCGACCCTGCGCAGCGCGATGCCGATCCGGTCATCGATGCCATGACTGCCGCCGGTGCTGTGGTGGTGATCATCGACGCGCGGGGTAGCGGCGCCTCTTTCGGTCGTCGCGACACGGAGTTTTCGACCTGTGAGGTGCGCGACTTCAAACCGGTGGTTGATTGGATTGCGGCGCAGGCCTGGTCCAATGGGCGGGTGGCCACGTACGGCGAGTCGTACTCTGGAAATACCGCGGAAGCAGCGGCGATTGCTCCCTCGTCGGCGTTGGTGGCGGCGGTAGCGCTGTTCACCGATTTTGATGCTTACAGCTCGATCCTGTTCCCAGGTGGGTTGCGCAATGCCTTCATCAGTGGTGTCTGGGGCGCGGGAGTTCTGGCGCTGGACCGGAATGAAGTGCCGCAGGGAGAGTGGCGTAGCGGCAAGTCGACCGGGCCGCGTTTGCTCGGCGTGCAACCAGTGCAAGGCGACACCGACGGCCAGCAATTGAAGGCTGCCGTGGCGCAGCACCATTCGAACCTTGATGTCTCGCGTTGGCTTATGAACGCCGAATTCCGCGACGATCTGAAATTTGCGGCGGCTTTGTCTGCTCGTTGCGATCACATGGTCGCGCCCTACCAGTTTCTCCAGCGTCCGACGCGAAGATCACTGCCCATGCTGCACTGGGGCAGCTGGATGGACGCGGGTACGGCAGCAGGGGTGCTGGCGCGCTTCGTGGGCGATCCGGGCGCCGGCGAGTATGTGATTGGCGCGTGGTCGCATGGCGCCGCGTTTGATGCGGACATTTTTGCGCCCGCGGACACGCCAGTAGCCCCGAACGTACCGGCGCAGATTCAGGGCGTGATTGACTACCTCCAGCCTTTCCTCAACGCCAGTGCGGTGGTCCGATCCAGCCTACCGGTGCTCCGCTATTACACGATGGGTGAGAAACGCTGGAAGCAAACCGAGCAGTGGCCGCCCAAGGGCACTGCCGATCAGGTCTGGTACCTCGGGCCCGACCAGCGTCTGCTGGGCGTTGGGCCGACGCGCGCCGGCGGCACGGACGTCTACAAGATCGATTACTCGGCCCGTTCGGGTCGAAACTCGCGATGGGCTACCCAGGTGGGTGGCCCCGACGTCATTTATGCCGACCGGGGTTTGGCGGATCAGAAGTTGTTGACCTACACCAGTGCGCCCTTGGCGGTCGATACAGAGATCACTGGCCACCCCTCGGTCACGCTCCAGGTTTCCTCGACGCATCCCGATGGGGCGATCATCGTGTATCTGGAAGCCGTGTCTCCGCAAGGCGCCGTGCAGATGATCACGGAGGGAGAACTGCGTTTGATCCACCGACGCGTGTCCTCGGCGCCTAGCCCCTATCCGACCTTTGGGGCGTATCACACCTTTAATCGGCAGGATGCAATGCCGCTGCGGCCTGGCGAGATAGCCGAGATCGCTATCACCTTGCTGCCGACGTCGGTAAGGATTCCGCAGGGATTTTCCCTGCGCCTGGCGATTGCCGGACATGACCAGGACGCGTTTCATCGGTATCCGATGCGTGGGTTCCCCACGATCAAGATTCACCGGGAGCAAGCTTTTGTGTCGAGTCTCACGGTGCCGGTGGTTGCGCCGGCAGCGGGCCACGGGGCGATCGAATGAACGTGGCTGCCGCACTGCAAATTGAAAAGCCCTACCTGTTGTACCTCGGGGACGTCGCGAACGACTTGTATGCGAAGACGGCCTTTGGACTGCGCGATTGGCTGCCCGGCACCTGTGTGGGGCAGTTTCGTCGCCCCGGTTGCGTCGTCGACGCCCAATTGCCGGACATGACGCCGGCCGAGGCCGTCCTCGCGGGGGCGAAGACCTTGGTCATTGGCGTGGCGTCGGTCGGCGGCGGCTTACCGGAGGCCTGGATCGACGACTTGGCTGTGGCGATGCGCGCCGGCCTGCATGTGGCGTCGGGCATGCACCAGCGCCTCGTGGATGCTCCTGTCCTGCGCGAACTTTCGAAGGCGCTAGGGTTGCACCTCCACGATGTGCGCCACAACGGGCGAACGTATCCAGTCGCCACTGGGAAAAAGCGCTCCGGTCATCGCTTACTGACGGTTGGAACTGACTGCGCGTTAGGCAAGAAGTACACCGCCTTGGCGTTGGCGCGCGAGATGCAAGCGCAGGGCTTGGACGCGGACTTTCGTGCGACCGGGCAGACGGGGATCTTGATCTCGGGCAGCGGCATACCGCTCGATGCCGTGGTGGTCGACTTTGCTGCTGGGGCCGCGGAGTGCTTGTCGCCGGCCAACGCGCCGCATCACTGGGACGTCATCGAGGGCCAAGGCTCTCTGTTCCATCCTGGATATGCGGGGGTGACGCTGGCTCTGGTGCATGGATCCCAGCCCGACGCATTAGTGCTCTGTCATGACCCCACGAGGCACGAGATTGGCGGCTATCCGGGCTTTCGCATTCCCTCGCTGGAGGCTGCGATGGCTAGCTATCTAGCGGCCGCGCAGCTCACGAATCCTCAGGCCAGCTTCCTTGGCGTGGCGTTAAACACCTCGAAGCTCAGTGCGGCGGCATCCCTCGAGGTGTTGGCGCAAACCGAGCAGCAACTCGGATTGCCGTGCGTGGACCCCATCAGAACCGGTGTAGCGCGCTTAGTAACGGCGCTGAAGGTGGCTTATGGACATTGAGGTGCGCATGGCCGGTTGGGATCTCGCGACGCCGTTGCGGATTTCAAACGCCGTATTTCCCTGTGCGCAAACCATGGTCGTTGAAGTGCGTGACGGTAACCTCCGCGGTCGTGGTGAGAGCAACGGGATCTTCTATCGCGGGGAAACCGTCGACATGATGGTGAGTGCTATCGAAGCGGTGCGTCCTGCCCTCGAGCGGGGCATCAGTCGCGAAGCCCTCTGCGCATTGCTGCCGGCCGGGGGCGCGCGCAATGCGCTGGATTGCGCGCTGTGGGATCTGGAGTCAAAGCGTACGGGCACGCGAGCCTGGGGGTTGGCAGGTCTGCCGACCGTCCGTCCGTTGACGACCGCGTACACGATCGGCGTTGGAACACCCGAGGCCATGGCCGCTAGCGCCGGGGCGGCGGCGGTACGCGGGCTCGATTTGCTCAAGCTAAAGTTGGCCGGGGCCGGCGATCTGGAGCGTGTCAGTGCGGTTCGGGCGGCGCATCCTCTGGCACGGATTATTGTGGATGCGAATCAGGGGTGGTCAGAGCGTCAGGTGCAGGACTATCCCAAGGAGATGGCACGCCTCGGAGTGTCCTTGATCGAGCAGCCCTTGCCAGTCGGACAAGATGCTGTGCTGCGTGACATCGACAGCCCGATCGCTTTCTGCGCTGATGAGTCCTGTCAGGCCTCCGACTCCCTCGCCGGGCTGTCGGGGAAATATCAGTGGGTCAATCTCAAGCTCGATAAGACCGGTGGCCTGACAGAAGCGCTGCGTATGGTGTCTATCGCCAGGAGCATGAAGATGGGCGTTATGGTCGGGTGCATGCTGGGCACCTCCTTGGCGATAGCCCCAGCGTTTGTTCTCGGCCAGCTTTGTGACCTCGCAGATCTCGATGCGCCGCTGTTATTGGCGAATGATATTGCAGAGGGCCTTCGCTATGACGGGAATCAGGTTCACAGTCCGCGACCATCACTGTGGGGATAGGCACATGAACACGGGTTGCCTCACGGTCGTCTTGCCGCGCCGCGGAGCGGGCCCGACGTGCTGAAGCTGTGCGCTAACATCAGTTGGCTCTTCACTGATCTCCCGTTTTTAGACCGACCACTGGCTGCTCGTCTGGCTGGGTTCGGGGCCATTGAGTTTCATTCAGCGCAGGGGCATTCGCCCACCGTGATCGCGGCGGTGGCACGGGACGCCGGTGTGGCGGTGGCGCTGTTCAATGCCTGGCCGGGCGACTTGCTCACGGGTGGAGTGGGCCTGATTGGGGTACCCGGACGGGAGAGCGAGTTCGCCGTTGCACTAGACCAGGCTTGCCAACTGGGCGAGGCCTTGCCTGGCGCCTGCGTACAGATTGGCCAGAGCCGTGTGCCGGATGGAACCGAGCGTGAGCAGTGTCTGGAGGTGTTTTACGCCAATCTACGCTTGGCCACACACCGCCTGCGCGACGCGGGATGCCGCCCGCTGGTCGAAGCCGTGAACCGACACGATGCGCCCGGCATGTTGATCGGTAACGTTGCCGAGGCCGTCGACGCCATCGACCATGCAGACGCTCCGGGCCTTGGCCTGCAGTTCGACTGCTATCACGAAGCGATGGCAGGCGGCGACGTAGGTGGCGAGATTGCCCGCTGGGCTGGACGTATCGACCATCTACAGTTTTCCGACGCCCCAGGGCGTGGCGAACCAGGCAGTGGAGTTATCGACTTCACTGCTATTTGGAGCGAATTGGTACGGGTCGAGTACCGGCATTGGATAGCGGCTGAATATAGGCCGAGCACCGACACACACCATTCACTACGTTGGCTCTCAGAGCTGCCAACCCACCAGTAGTACGGCCAATGAGCAACGTACCGTCCGGAAATCTGCAAGGCGATGGGATCGGCGCGCGCCTACTCGGCGCATGGGAGCTCTATGCGTTTGCCTTCGGTGCGACGATCGGTGGGAGCTGGATCGTTCTGGTGGGAACTTGGCTATTACTGGCAGGTCCGGCCGGTGCTGCGGTCGCTTTTGCTATCGGCGCCATTGAGGCGCTGGTGGTGGGCTTCTCCTACGCCGAACTGGCCAGTCTTTATCCAGTGATTGGTGGCGAATTGGTGTTTGCGAAACGCATTTTCGGCGCCTCCACTGCGCACGCGGTTGGCTGGGGATTGGTCCTGTTGTATCTGGCGCTCGTTGGTTTCGAAGCCGTCTCTGTGTCCTGGATTATTGGTGCCATGTTTTCTGGGCTGTTGGGTCCTACCTTGTACTCGGTGGGGGGCGCCGACATTCATCTTGGGGCGGTATTGCTGGGGTTGGGATTCAGCATTGTCATTGCGCTGACCAATTATCGGGGGGCGCAATCCGCAGGCCGACTGCAGGATTTTCTGACCATCGGTAAAATTGTCATTGCGGCCGTGTTTATTGGGTTTGGATTAAAGGCGTCGCATCTCGCAAATTTCGCGCCTCTATTCGGAGCAAAAGAAGGAGCGCAATCCCTTGCGGCTTTTTTTGTGTTGCTCGGCTCCACGCCGCTGTACTTTGCAGGCTTCAGCATGATCACCCAGGCAATGGGGGAGGCGAAGCCGCAGGAATATGCTCGTCTAGGACGCATCCTCATCGCCGTCATTCTCTCGGCCATGTTGTTTTATCTCTTGATCATTGTCGTGGTCGCCGGCTTGGTGCCATCAGCGCGTTTAGCCAGCTATGAACTGCCCGCGGTGCAGGCGTTTGACGCGGCGTTCGGGATGCGTGCCATCACCAATGTGGTGCTGATCATGGCGCTCCTCGGTCTGATGACGGTCTGGAATGCGACATTTTTTGCAGGCATTCGCGTTCTCGAGGGAATGGCAAGTGAAGGTCTGATTGATGGGAAATGGATCCTGCGTCGTGACCCTCAACAGAGTCGGGTGGCGCCGGTGCTGTTGATGTTCGTGGCCTGTATTGTCGGAGCCTTGATCGGGCGTCCCCTCCTACTGCCCATCGTATCGGTGGCAGGTCTGGTGATAACGCTGCTATTTCTCTTCGTTTGCATCGCCTGCCTCGTACGCCGCCGGCGTCAGGATCTTGCACGGGCGCCCTACGAGGTGCCAGGCGGTGCCGCGACAATGATTGGCGGCATCGTGCTCTCGTTGCTCTTGGTGTGCACCTCGCTGTTTGGAATGTTTTCGAATACTGGCAAGTCATTCCCACCGGAGCTTTACGTCATCCTGTGGTGGAGTGCCCTCGGGTACATAGTGTGGCGTCGGGGCACTGGTCGACGAGCCCGTGGTGTGGCGGGTTGACAGTTGGTTTTCCGGGGCTAGGGAGGGGTTATGCGGACGGTTGCGGTGTTGGGCACTGGGATCATGGGTGGACCGATAGCGAGAAATCTCGCATTCGCCGGGCTAAACGTCAACGCGTGGAATCGCAGTGCTGAGAAGTCCGCGGCCCTGGTCAGTAGTGGCGTCCATTCGTTCTCTGATCCACGAGAGGCGGTCAGTGACGCTGATTTGCTGATTGTGATGTTGAGTACCGGTGTGGTGATCGAAGAGGTGCTCTTCGGTGCGTCTGCATCCAGTGCCACGGTCGCCTCAAGACTGCCGGCAGGCATTCCGGTCGTGGTGATGAGCTCAATTCCAGTCTCAGTCGCTCGAGACCACGCCCGACGGCTACACGCGCTGGGGCATGCGTATGTGGATGCCCCGGTGTCCGGCGGAGAGCGGGGCGCAATCGCTGGAACGCTGACGATTATGGCCGGAGGGGAGGTGGAGACGATAGCGCGTGTACAGGACTACTTGCGTCCGCTCGGACGATTGACTCACGTCGGTCCGTGTGGATCCGGGCAGTTGGCCAAGTTAGCCAACCAACTCATTGTTGGAATCACCATTGCAGCCGTGGCGGAAGCCCTGTTGCTGGTGGAGGCGGGCGGTGCTGACCCACAAAGCGTGCGCGAGGCCCTGATCGGTGGATTCGCTGATTCCACGATACTCAAGCAGCACGGAGAACGGATGGTGAACGGAAATTTCGTGCCTGGTGCTCATGCCCATGTGCAACTGAAGGATATGCGTACCGCATTGGACCTCGCGACGGACCTTGGGATTGGACTTCCCACCTCGGCACTGGTGGGAAAACTCTACGCGGACATGTGCGGAAACGGACTTGAAGGTCTGGATCACAGTGGCCTGTTTGTCGAGTTGAAACGACGCTCCCGCATCGTAAACGGCGGATGACTTAACGCCATCCACCGGGTTGTTCCCGACGCCGGCAGCGGACTTCATGCTGGCCGCGCGACATTTTCAAAGCAAACTTCCGGACGCTAGGATATTTACCCTCTATGGTTCTTTCCGACACACAAGTGGCGATCAGGGAGGCGGTTCGCGCATTTTCGCAACACGAAATTCGTCCTCGAGCGGCGGAGTTCGAGGGAGCCGGAGCGTATCCCCGCCGCCTGTTCCGAGAGCTCGCCGGCCTCGGTTTGATGGGAATGACGGCGCCGGAGAAGTGGGCCGGCGCTGGCGCGGACTATGTGTCGTACGCGCTGGCATTGATGGACGTGGCGGCCGCCGATGGAGCGCTGTCTACCATTTTGTCGATCCAGAACCGATCAGGATCAGTTATCGTGCACGAGTTCTGGCTCCCGCACATTGCCGGTTACTTCCAGGCGCGACTCAACAGTTCGTCGAGAGCGGCGATGATTTGTTGGCCCTCGGTGCTAAGAGATCCGACAACGGGACCAAGTTGCTCCAGTGCCACCGAGACGATCTCGAGCGGGTGAAGGACGACCGACGTGCCGCAGACCTTGAACGCGGGATTGAAATGCCGGAGCTCGGTCTTGCCGACGGTACTTGCTCGCACGAGCGGCACGACAACCCTGCGTCGGTAGCCATCGAACTGGGACGACTGCACGATTACAACGAACGGTATTGCTTCTTTATGTCGCCCTAGGTTCCGGTGGACGTCAAACTGTGCCATCAGAGTGTTGAGTGCTCGTCAGAGAACGAACCGTGCTCAGCGGCGAATTCGTTCCATTTCGCAACGGTAGATTGAACAGCCTGTGATCTCTCGTTCCGCGCGCGATCCTCGCGCGCGACATAATCGGCAAGCAGCGATTCGACTACACCAGAGAGGTTGTCGGCGATTCCCTTGGCGCGAGTCACGAGATCTTCGTTCAGGGTTAGATTTACTGGGCGTTTACGAGCTGCCGGATTATAGAGAGCTGTCATGGCGTTCTCCTTTATGCGCACGATATGCGCATAACCGTGTCCTCGCAAGTCTCGCACCAGGTCATGTACAGATCTCAATGGTTACAGGGGCTTACAGCCGGTCCAGATCGCGCATGGCAAACGTCACTCTGGCTTGCAGCCTCATTGGCGGCCTCCAGACCCCCCAAAAGGGGTGGAAAACCGCCAGTTAGCGCTCCAGAACCGGACATTTGAACTTAGCTAGATCCGGACATTTGTACTTAGCCAGTACAACTTTTTGCTTCGCATAATCAATATTATGACAAATCCTGACAAGTGATACGTCACGACCGTGCACGCAGCGTCTCGCTGGATACGGCCAGATACGCGCCGCTCTTAGGGTCAGCTACCGGCGCTTTGGTACGTCATTCACTCGGTTTACTGGCTATCCGTCACTCCTCCCGCTGCGTAGCGTCCAGTGCGTCGGGTGTGCTGCTCTGCGATGGGGGCATGGGGGCGTCCGCTGGCCAAATCCCCGGATCTGTCGATTCTGCGGCAAGGTTGGCTCGGGCGCGGTCGTAGGAATTCAAACGGAGCGTGCAGATGTGGTGCACGAGACCTCCTGCGGCGTTGCAATGACGCAAAAAGTCATCAAGGAACATGGATGCTCGCGCCTGTTACTGGCCAGACAATCGCCCGTCTCGACGATCCGCCGCGGCAGAGCCGTCTGGAGGTCCTCGAAGCGCTGCAGGATGCTGTGATGATCGTGGGCTGCGCTGCGGTGAACGGCGAGGTTCTGTACGCAAATGGCGGCGCTGCCGCGCTTTTCGGTTATGCGCAGGGAGCGCTCACCGGACAAAAAATCCAAAATCTGGTGCCCCACTGGTGGCATGAGCTGGACGCGGCTGGCGATGGCGAGGCGCAATCGGCATCAGTGGGCGCCGCTCGGATGCAAGTCGGCTGCCGCTGCGATCATTCCGTTTTTCCCGTCAAGATCCAGCTGGCGGCGTATCCGGGCGGTGCGATGCCCTTTTTGGCGGCCGTTGCCTGGGATATCTCTCAGCGCAGTCCGTTTGCTCAAATCCGTACCGGCGTGGACAGCGCCGCGACGCTGGTTTCCCAGGTGCAGTCCCAGCTTCTGGAGTCGGTCGGCAACGGCGCTGCGGCCGGCGCTGTAGCGCCCGACACTCTCCAATCACTGCTCGGGCAGGCGCTGCGCGGGGTCTTCTAGACGCCTGCTCGCGACCCGCTCAAGCAGCCGACAGGGCTCCTCGAGCACATCCGCGGCAGCGTGGCCGATGTCGCTCAACCGCCCGACGGCGTTAGCCGCTCCGCGACTTGGGATTTTGCGTTGCGCCCTTTGCTGGCGGGCGAGCGGGGAAAGTTCGCGCCGCTCGCTGCGGGCTAGTCGATTTCCCTCAAGATCGCCGACTCGGATGAGGTCGTGCACAGTGCTCCTGTGCTGCTGGCCGGCACGTTGTCTGGAGTGCTGGGCCGAGCGCTGAGCGGAACACAGCAGGGAGCCGTCCGGTTTGGCGGTGCGCACGGACTGCCCTGCGTTTAGCGTTGAGGCGTCCGACTGCGGCCCTAGTCTCGACCGGGCCCCGCCAGCCTGCGCTGGCGTCGTACTCGCCTAGTCGCGCCGACGGGTTGGCGCGGAGTCGCGCTAAACGGCGTCAGCCTGTCTGTTCAGCCCTGGCTTCGATGGCCGTACGGGCGCTTCTTGGACTCATTCGCCCAACTGTGCGACGGGCAGGATGTCCCATAGTCGCTCGGGCGGGCGGCAAAGCCGAACGCCCCGGGGCGTCACGACGATCGGGCGATTGATGAGACTGGGATGCGCGAGCATGTGGTCGACCAGCTGTGCGTCGCTCCAATGGTGTGCGGCCAGGCCCAGCTCCGAATATATCGGTCCCTTGTCGCGCAGCAATGCACGTGGCGCGATGCCCATCCGGGTGAGCAGAGATTCCAGCAGCGCCTTATCCGGCGGCGTCTGCAGATACTCGACGATGATTGGCTCGATGCCGACATGGCGAATCATCGCGAGCGTATTGCGCGATGCGCTGCACCCCGAGTTATGAAAATCGTCACGTCGTGCGACTTGCTCATCGGTCTGGCTCCTGCCGAAGCTGGCTGGCGTTAAAATCAGCGCACCGCCGCGGCCGGCATGCCGACGGGATCGGGTTGGGCGTCCCTCGCTGTGGCAATCGTCCGCAACTGAGATTGCCGAGCAGGACTAGTCGTTACGCCCATCGCGGTCCTCTCGGTGGCGATCCTCGCCATGGCCATGGCCGTGGCCGTCGCGCCGCTCCCCATGGCGCTCTTCACGCGGCGGCTGACCGTGCCCTGCATGGCGGGCGTACTCGCCCCGATACCACTGATCCTGGACGAAATAGACGCGCCGGCCACAGGCGTGGTACTCCGCGCAGTGTTTGTTCCAGTGCTTCTCATGGCCCGGTGGTACGTGCAGATAGATCGGCGTTCCTTCAAGGTATGCAGGTCCGCGCTCGATGACGATCGGCTGCGCGTAAATCACCGCAGGTCGCGGGTAGTCGCCGATATTGATCTGGCCGTAGAAGCCGGGTTGGTCGATGCCGATCGCGATCGATAGATCGCCGGCAGAGGCCGCGGCACTTACGCTGAGCAAGGAGGCTGCGATCAATGCAATCTTCACGTGGGGATGCTCCTTAAGGAGGGTCGATCCGCCCACCCGCGCGGTCGCCGGTGGCAGGCCATGCAACGCAGTCTTCTGCGTTTCCCGCCTAGTGTAGTCGTCCGCGAGCACTGTGAACGTTAACTCGTCGTTATAGACGCGCCTGCGCGCTGTCGCGGATGGGAGACGGCTGCTAGCTCTGCCGGGTCGCTACAGCGCCGCGCAGCAGTTGCCGGGCGCGCTCGAAGTCAAAGTGTTCGACGGCCAGCTGCATTTCGGTAAAACGCGTTCCGCTGACTGCCATTAAGGCGTCGCGGTTGTCCTGAAGGAACCGTCCGGCGGTGAAGTCGCCGCCACTGAGCAGTGCCTCGAATTGCGTCCGTGCACTGTGCTGCATGGCCTCATTGACGGCGATCGCCGGGGCCACCGTGGGCGTTACATCCTGCCAGCGGTCGAGCGCGGCGATGATGCTGGCAAGGCTTTCAGCCAGCTGCCCGGCGGCCTCGCGTGCAGCGCCGCTGTCGGTGCCGCCAGCCAGCGCAACTTCCACGCGCGCGGCCGCGTCCCGTACGGACTCGGCGCCGACCATTGCGGCGACCCCTTTGAGCGCGTGCGCCACCTGCAGTGCTTCCATAGGCTGCCCGGCCTCGACATGTTCGATCAGGCGCGTGGCGTCGTCGCGATGATCTGCACGGAACTTCCGCAGCAGCGACTGGTAAAGCTCCAGCCTGCCGAGCACGCGTTGCAGTGCCTGCGCGGTGTTGAGACCGGCATGCTGGGGTAACGCCGCACCCGGCTCGACCATTGGCCGTGTCCTGGCCGGTAATACGCCTGCGCCGCTCCCGCTCCCCCGCTTGCCCCAGCGAAGAACTTGTGACCAGAGCAGTGTGGGATCGATTGGCTTGGGGATGTGGTCATCCATGCCCGCCTCGAGGCATTCGGTACGGTCGGACGCCATTGCGCTTGCAGTCATCGCGAGAATGGGAATTCGTGAGCCCTGCTCGAGCGCGCGTATGCGGCGCGTCGCGGTGATGCCGTCCATGACGGGCATGTGCACGTCCATCAGCACGACATCGAAGGTGCGCTCCTGCACCAGACGCACCGCCTCTGCGCCGTTGTTGGCGATCATCGGCTCGCAGCCGGCTTCCCGCAGCAGTTCCACCGCAACCTGCTGGTTGACCTCCTTGTCCTCGGCGAGCAGCACGCGCACCCCACGCAGATCGGGCGCCACGGCGGCAGCGGCCCTTTCGTGGGCACGCAGCGCGGTCCCCGGCAGGGTTCCGCCTACGATCTGGTTTATCGCGTCGAACAGCGTCGAACCGTTCAACGGTTTTGACAGGATACCGTCGATCGCGGCGGCGTTTTCGCGTGACGCCAGTACGTCGCGCTCGTAGGCGGTGACAATCACGATCCGCGGCGACGGGTCTAGCGGTAGCGCGCGGATGCGCGCTGCCGTTTGCAGTCCATCCATACCCGGCATGCGCCAGTCCAGGAGCACGACGTCGTAGGGCTGCGCGTGGGCGGCCGCTTTTTCGATCTCGGTAAGCGCGCCTTCGCCCGAGTCAGCGCTGCCCGCATCGACCTGCATTGCCCTCAGCATGGCGGTGATGACCTCGCGGGCATGGCGGTTGTCGTCGACGACGAGCACCCGGGTGCCGACAAGCGCAGGTGCTGCGGCGAGACGCTGCCGATTGTCGGCGACGCGGCCGACGCGCGCCGTGAACCAGAACGTCGACCCGACTCCCTGTGTGCTCTCCACCCCCACTGAGCCGGACATCATTTCGGCCAGATGTTTGGAGATGGACAGTCCCAGCCCGGTACCGCCGTACCTCCGTGTCGTGCTTGAATCGGCCTGCTGGAAACTCTGGAACAGCAGCGCTCGTTGCGCCTCGCTGAGCCCAATGCCCGTGTCGCGCACGTCAAACCGCAGCAGCGAGCGTTCCTGGTCCTGCTCGACTAGGCTCACCGTCAGTGATATTTCGCCGTACTCGGTGAACTTGACGGCGTTGTTGAGGTAGTTGATCAGTACCTGCCCGAGGCGGATCGGATCGCCTACCGCCGTACGAGGGACGGTCGGGTCAACGTGCAGGACCAACTCCAGGTTTTTCGCGAAGGCGGATTCCGCCACCACGGAGATGGCCTGGTCGATCACCCGATCGATTTCGAACTCGACGTGCTCGAGCGGCAATTTGCCGGCCTCTATCTTCGACAGGTCGAGAATGTCGTTGATCAGACCCAGCAGATGGCCGGCGGCGAGCTGCACCCGGCTTACAAACTCGCCCTGTCGTTCACTCAGTTCTGTCTTTGAGAGCAGGTGCGACATGCCGATGATGGCGTTCATCGGAGTGCGGATTTCGTGGCTCATGTTAGCGAGAAACTGCGATTTGATGTTGACCGCCTCCTCCGCTTCGTCTTTTGCCTTCTGCAGATCCGCCGTGGCTTGATGTTCGCTGGTGATGTCCTCGATTACCTTTACGATGCCAAGTTCCGGTTCGTCTTTTGCGATTGCCTTGATGCGGATGCGGGCACGAAACTGGCTGCCATCGTCGCGCACGAGATCGGTTTCGTGCTTAAGCGACTCGCCGCGTGCGAGTGCCGCAGAGATCAGCAGCTGCGCTTCCAGATGCGCCTTGTCGGTCGGGTACCAGGAGCGCACGGGTCGCCCGAGCATGGCGCGCGGCAGGACGCGGAAGTCGCTTTCCAGTCTGGCGTTGCAGCGCACGATAGCGCCGCCGCGAATAAGCGCAATACCCAACCACGCTGAGTCTAAGATCGCGCGTTGCTCGTCGATCAGTACCCGCAGCGTTTCCTGTCCCTGCTTCTGCAGACGAAGCTGCGTTTCCAGCTCGCGGGCGGCGCCTAGTCGATCAGTGATGTCGCGCAGCGTGCAGACGATGGCAACGCCCGACTCGGTATCGATCGGCGCGAAGCTCGCTTCGACCGGTATACGCCTGCCAACGGCTGTCACCGCTTCGAGAAGCCGCGGGGGACGCAGCATCGCCACGGTGGCATCCGTCATCGGGTCCGCGGCATAAATGGATTTCGACGGCTGCACACCCGCTGGCAGCCAGCGGGTGACCGGCGTCTTCAGCATTACTTTGCGATGGCTGCCGAAGAAGTGTTCCGCCTGCCGGTTGACCATCGAGATCAGGCCGTCGTTGGCAATGATGAGCATCGGATCCGGGGTCGAATCCAGTAGCGCCCGGAACTGGCGGCGGCTGACCCGGAGGCCGTCTTCGACAGCCAGGCGCGTGCTGATGTCGGAGTACAGGCCGAATACGTAGCGTTCGCCGTTGATAGGGTCCAGTACCGTATCGCCGTGCACGAGGCATGGCACGGAGGATCCATCCGGCCGATCCAGGTGGACCTCGACCCCTAACGGTGCGCCGAACGTCGCCGACAGGTCGCCGACCAGTGTGGTCGCGATGGTCCCCTGCAGGCTGGCCTGCTCGACGCCTAGCAGGCGCGCCATCGCTCTATTGTGTTCAACGACGATGCCCTTGGCATCGACCAGCAGGTAGCCCTGATGGGTGGTTGCAAGGATGCCATCGATGCGACCCTGAACGGCGCTCATCCGAGCCCCGAATCGCATCAGCACCATGCCGATCCCGACCAGCGCCAGAATCGCCGCAGCGACTGCCGCCGCCACGAGATCTGCCGTTGCCGCCGGTTGCGGGTCGGCGCCGCCGAGATGGATGACATAGGTCGCCGACATGGCGACGTAGTGCAGCGCGGTGGCAGCTGCCGCCACCAGCAGCGCCACGGCCAGTGAGCGACGGGATGCGCCGCGCTGTGCCCCCGGACTGCTGAACTTCTGCCGCAACGCCAGCGCCGCCACCAGCAGGACCGCGGCGATAGCGGTGGCCAGTGGCGGCCCATACGCGTCGAACCGCAGAACGCCATCCAGGCGCACCGCGGCCCATTGCATGTAATTTGTGATCGCCAAGGCAATGCTGCCGGCGAGCATCAGGCCCACCCGGATGCGCAGTGCGTGGACCCAGAGCGACAAGGCGCGCAGCACGAGCGCTGCCATGCCCGTGGCGGTGAGCAGCGCGATCACCTGCAGTCCGAGGTCGTACGTGACCAGCGTGTCGATGCGTACCGCGAGCAGCCCGATTAGGTTGCCGGCCCACACGCCAGCACCGAGCACCAGCGCGGCAAAGGCCCGTCTGGAGCGCTGTCCACGCCCGGCGACGACTCCGCGCAGGGTCTCAATGCCAGTGAACGCGGCCAGTGTCGGTAGCATGAAGGACAGCGCGACCAGCGTCGGATTGAGGGTGACGCCGTAGCGATTGGCGAGAACGTCCGCGCTACTGAGTAGACCGATGTTTATCACTGCGGCGGCAGCCGGTGGCCGCGGGCGAGCGGCTCGTCTGCGACAGTGCCGGCGCGCTGTGCCGCGATGTCACGGAACTGCGGCAGCTGCGCCTCGAATGCGTCGACGACAGCGGGATCAAAATGCACGCCGCGGCCTTCGCGGATGATCGCTATGGTCTGTTCGAAGTCGTAGCCGCCCTTGTAGACGCGCGATGTGATCAGTGCGTCAAAGACATCGGCCAGCGCCATCAGTCGCGCCGGCAGCGGAATCGCCTCGCCGAGCAGGCCCATCGGGTAGCCCGAGCCGTCCCATTTCTCGTGGTGGTAATGGGCGATCTCGATGGCGACGTAGAGAAAGTCGAGACCAGTGTGATCGTTCTCGAGTCGGATGCCACGCTGTAGTGCGTCAGCTCCAAGTCGGCAGTGCGTCTGCATCACTTCCCATTCTGCGGCGTCGAGTCGGCCGGGCTTGTGCAGGATGTCGTCGGGAATGCCGATCTTGCCGATGTCGTGTAGCGGCGCTGCGTTGCTAATGGTGTCCACGCGATCGGCGCTCAGTACGTCCCTATACAGCGGGCTGCGCGCCATCTCCTCGGCGAGCAACCGCACGTAGGCCTGCGTGCGCACGATGTGCTGGCCGGTCTCCTGGTCACGCGCCTCCGCCATGCTGGCCAAAATTCGTATGCTGACGTCGCGGATACGTCGGATCTGCTCGGTGCGGCGACTGACCTCGGCTTCTAGCCAGGCGTTCTCGCGCACGATGCGCTGTTGCGCGGCGCGCCTGTCGAGGTGCCCGCGGACGCGCGCCAGCGTGAGGCCAGCATGCAGCGGTTTGGTGAGGTAATCGATCGCGCCCAGTTCAAGGCCCCGAGTCTCGTCCTCGGTGTGGTCGCGGGCGGTGACGAAGATGACCGGCAGATCCGCAGTGTCGGCGTGCGCGCGTAGTCGCGCGAGAACTTCATAGCCATCCATGAGCGGCATCATCACATCTAGCAGGATGAGCGCCGGTTGCGGTGTCTGGTGGGCGGCGATCAAGGCGGCGGCGCCGGAGTTCGCAACGCGGACCTTGTAGTGCGGCAGCAGTATCTCGCCCAGCACGGCGAGGTTTTGCGCAAAGTCGTCGACGATAAGGACAACGGTGCGGCCGTCTGCCTCAAAGCCGTCTGCCAGCGGCAGATGCTCAGAGCGCGTTAACTGGTCCATCGGGCCGCGATGCGAGGGAGCCCTAGGCAGGCAGTGGGCCTGCTGGGGATTCTCGCGGGGGAGCCCGCAGCGGGAAAGGTGATGCTCAACATTAGCGCGAGGCTAAAGTGCCAAAAACAAACAATCAAGAGCAAAAAATGATATTTCAGTTGGCGTTCTGACGGCGTTAGTAACTGAAATTGCGAGCTTTAATCACGTACCTGTACAAAATCAACTAATCTCTGTCTTTTATACTGGACGAATGCCGGCGATGCGTCGCTGATGCGACGGAACTACCGGCCGGCGGCAGGCTCAGGGCCGGTGTCGACGCAGGTCGTCACCGGCCCTGAGCCCCGTTCAGGTGTAGCGCTTCGCCATCGCCTCCAGCGGCAGCGGCTTGATCCGGTCGGCCTGGCCGGCCGTGCCAAAGGCCTCGAAGCGATCCTTGCAGATGCCGGCGGCGGCCTTGATCGCCGGACCGAGCAGCTTGCGCGGGTCGAATTCGCTCGGGTCGGTGAACAGCACTTTGCGGATAGCGCCGGTCATGGCCAGACGGATGTCGGTGTCAATGTTGATCTTGCGCACGCCATGCTTGATGCCGCGCTGGATCTCCTCGACCGGAACGCCGTAGGTCTCCTTCATCTTGCCGCCGTACTCACGAATCACCGCCAGCCATTCCTGCGGCACGCTGGAGGAGCCGTGCATGACCAGATGGGTATTGGGGATCGCTTCGTGGATCTGGCGGATGCGGTCAATGGCCAGAATGTCGCCCGTCGGCTTGCGTGTGAACTTGTAGGCGCCGTGGCTGGTGCCGATCGCGATGGCAAGCGCGTCGACGCCGGTCTTGGCGACAAAGTCCTTGGCCTGGATGGGATCGGTGAGCAGCATGTCGTGGGTCAGCACGCCGACCGCGCCGACGCCGTCTTCCTCGCCGGCTTCGCCGGTCTCAAGCGAGCCCAGGCAGCCCAGTTCGCCCTCGACCGACACGCCGATGCAGTGGGCCATCTGCACCACCAGCTGGGTCGTGCTGACGTTGTAGTCGTAGTCGGCCGGGGTCTTGCCGTCGCTCATCAGCGAGCCGTCCATCATCACGCTCGTGAAGCCCGAGCGGATGGACTGCTGGCATACCGCCGGTGAGGTGCCGTGGTCCTGGTGCAGCACGATCGGGATGTCCGGATGGGCCTCGACCGCCGCCAGGATGATGTGCCGCAGGTAGGTCTCGCCTGCGTACTTGCGAGCACCGGCAGAGGCCTGCAGGATGACCGGACTGCGGGTCAGCTCGGCGGCATCCATGATCGCCCGGACCTGCTCGACATTGTTGACATTGAACGCGGGCACGCCGTAGTCGTGTTCCGCAGCGTGATCGAGCAGTTGGCGAAGCGAAATAAGCGCCATGGATGGGTCCTCGGTGGGCAATAAATAAAGCGTCGTTCAGCTCGCCGGCCCACACGCCGCAGGTAGCGGCAGGTCCAGCGATAGCCGGCTAACTATACCGGGAATCCGGTCGCTCCCGGAATCCGGGGCTGCCCCATTGCGGGGCTCAGTCCGAGCAACGCGGGCAGCTCGTCCAACCGCTCGACGCGTCCGTCACAGGCCAGAGCCCGCGGGTCATTGCCTTCGTTGTAGCCGTAAGGCACGCAGACGATGGGCATCGGCGCCGCTTGTGCGGCCAGCACGTCGTTGAGGGAGTCGCCGACCATCAGCGTGGCCTCAAGCCCGACCCCGAGCGTGCGGCAGGCATGCAGCAGCGGATCCGGCGCCGGCTTGCGGCGCGAGCAGGTATCGCCGCCGACCACCAGATCCAGATAGTCGGACAGTCCCGCGTGCTCGAGGCAGTGTACGGCGAGCGAGTATTGCTTGTTGGTGACGCAGGCGAGCCGCAACCCTTCGGCTTGCAGCCGCTGCAGCGCCGCGGCGGCCCCCGCATAGGCCACGGCGGTAGACTCGCCGCCCGCCTGCAGGGACTGGTAGTGCAGGACAAAGCGCTTGAACAGTTCCTGCTGCGTGGCTGGGTCGGCACTGACGTCGTTGCTCGCCAGCGCCCGGGAGATCAGGATCGGTGAGCCTCGTCCGATCAATGTGCGGACCGTTGCGGGTGGCACGGCGGGCAGGCGGTGATCGCGCAGCGCGCGATTGAGGGCAAGCGCGATGTCATCGGCAGTGTCGATCAGCGTCCCGTCGAGGTCCCACAGAATCGCCTGTAGCGGACGACCCCGCCAGTTGGCCGTCATGGCCGAGCCTTCGCGCGGCGCGCAATCGATCGCAGAGTCTTTGGCATGCACGTCACGCTCATTGCAGGGGCGGCCCGTCCGGCCGGGACAACGCCGTCGTTCGGTCGGCTCGTCCTTGAATCATCCGGCATTGGCGCCTGCGAGGCTAAGGAAAATTCCCCGCAAGCGCTGTGTTGGCACGCGCAGCAGGCCGGTGCGGCGGCAGTACGCGCCGATCAGGGGGTAATCAGCAGCAGGCATTGGCAGCGCATAAGAACCTGCCGGCAATCACATCCACACCTCGGACCGTGCGGACCCGCGCAGACTCAGTTGGGGGCCTGTTACGGCTTAATCACCGGGCGTGAGATCGGCAGGTCCTGCAGCTCATCCGCCAAATCGGCGAGGCCGTAGACCTGCCGCAGCGCGGTCGTGATCGCGACGCTTGCAACGGCAATACCGCGGTTGCTGCGACCGTCGTAGCCGTAGTCCCCGCCGAGCGAGTGCAGGTTGCCGTCGAAGGCCACGCCGAGCAGCCGCCCCTGCGCATCCACGACCGGCGCGCCTGAGTTGCCGTTGACGGTGTCGAAGGTGGCCACGAAGTTGAGCGGCGTCGCCGGATCGATGCGGGCAGCGGCGGCACGCCAGCGCGCCGGCAGCGTCAAGGCGCCAGCACCGCTCGCGCGCCCATACAGGCCCGCAAAGCTCGTCAGCGGCGCAATCTCCCGCCCCTGTTCGCGCCAGCCGGCAACTTGGCCGAAGGTCAGGCGCAGCGAGAACGTCGCATCCGGATAGACGGATTGCCCATAGATGGCGTAACGCGCCCGCGCGATGCGTTGCGCGGCGAGTGCGATGGGACCTTCCACGCCCGTCTCGTACTCGCGACGGACGGCGCGCGCGGCCGCGTCCGTGGCGCGGACGAGGCGGATCAGCGGATCTTCCGAGGCCTCGACGGCAGCGCGGCCACCACGCCAGAGTGCGGCGCGAACGGCAGGGTCCGCCAGGCGGGTATGCGCGACGAGCTCCGCCGCGAGCTGCGGCGGCGCCTTGCCGCCCAGCAATGCGCGGACCTCCGGGCTGTCGGCCGACAGGTACTCGCTGGCTTTCATCAGCCACAGCTCAAGTCCGATCTGCTCGACCTGCGGATAGAACTCGCGATCGTCCAGCAGCTGCTTTTCGAGCAACGGCAGGCGGCTGTCGGCGTACTCGGCGAGTCGCTCGCCGCTGGGTCGCTCGCGCTCGCTGGCGGCACGCACGAGAAATACCGCGTCGTGGTACAGGTCCGACACGGCGCCGGCACGGGCTTCGAGGAACTCGTGTCGCAGGAAGATCTCGCGATAGCGTTCGACCGCGCGGGCGACCTCCCCCCAGGCGTCGCCCGTGGTGGTCGCAAGCGCAGGATCTGCCGCCACGGCGGCTCGCAGTGCGGCCTCCTCGTGCTGCTTGGTGGCATAGAACGCGTTGTCGGCCAGCGCACGACCACGGCCGTAGAACCACTTGAACTTGTTTTCCACGTCGAACAGCGTGTCGGTCACCACGCGCGCCTGCTCCGCGCCGCCGGCCGCGAACTGCAGCAACCGACCGCGCAGTTCAGCTCGCACCAGCTGGCGAGTCGGAATGAACAGGTCGCGCTGCATCTCCAGCTCGGCGTTGGTGAGCAGTCGGCTGGTGGCTCCCGGGTGTCCGGAGACGAACACCGCTTCACCGGGAAGCGGTGCCGTGCTGCGCCACTGCAGATGCTCGGGTGTGGCCACCGGGCGGCCGTCGTTGTAAAGGCGCAGGAACGCGCTGTCGAGGCAATAGCGGGGAAAGTTGTAGTTGTCCAGGTCACCGCCGAAGAACGACACCCCAAACTCCGGCGAGAACACCAGCCGCACGTCGCTGTAGACGCGATATCGATACAGCTTGAACTGGCTACCGCCGTAGAGGCTGACGACCTCGCACAGCGCCTGGTTGTGCTTCGCGCAGGCGCTTGTCTCCAGCCGCGCCACCGCCACGCGACGGGCATGTGGCAGATCGGCGCCATCGGACTGCTGCGTACTGCGATCGACGGACGTCGTCACGTCGGTAATCGATTCCAGGATCTGCACTTGCAGGCCCGGACACGGCCGCTCCTCTTCGCGCCGGCGCGACAGATAGCCCTCGGCGACGTAGTCATGGCCAGCGCCCGAGGCGCCCTGCACGCAGGCAATCACGCAGTGTTGGTTGGTGACGACGAGCCCGGCCGCCGAGACCAGCGCGCCGGAGCAGCCGCTGCTGAGACGGACCGAGCTGTTGCGCAGCCGGTCCAGCCAGCGGGCGTCGATCGACACCCCGTAACGCTCGCGGACAGTGGTTGCCGGGAAGTGGTCGTAGGTCCACATGCCTTCATCGGCACGCGGCTGTGCTCCGGGCAGCAGCCCTAGCAGCATCACGGCGATGAACACCCAACAGCGCATCCGGCTCTCCCACGCGGCCTGTGACAGCGACCTGCCCAGACGGCAGACTAATGCCGCATGTTGCGCTGCTCGCGGCTGCGAAATCTGTGGAATTTGTCGCAGTAACCAGCTGTTTATACGAAATAAATGCAGCCTGCCGGCCTGTCAACGCTCGTCAGTGGCCGCCGCGTTGCCGATAGCCGCTGCCGACCCGCCAGGCGATCCCGAGCAGCAGCAGCGCGAGGCCGCTGGCGGCTGCGGCAATGCCGGCCAGCGACAGCCCGAGCAGGCTGAGGCCCGCGTGCAGCCAGCCGGCGGCGGCGTCCATCGCCCGGTAGATGACCGTGTCGATCAGGTTCTTGCTCTTGTACTTCGCTTCGGTGCTGACCACGGTGTAGAGCATGTCGCGGGCCGGTTTGCCCAGGCCAAACTCGGTCGCTCGCAGCAGCACGTTGACCGCGATCAGGCTGCCCGCCAGCGGCACCAGCGTCAGGCCCGCGAAGGCGAAGGCGGCGAGTGTCGCGCTGCCGGTCAGCACCGCGCGCACGCCGAGGCGCCGCGCGAGCGGTCCGACGGCGGCCAGCTGTAGCACGAAGGCGCCGCCGTTCACCCACAGGTCGCGCTGCGCATAGAACGCGGTGCGCGCCTCGCCGCTCGCGAACCCCGCCGCCGCGGCGCGGGCGAGTTCGATGTAGACGAACATGCCGAGTACTGAGCCCAGCGCGACCAACGCCGCGATGCCCAGCAGGTACGGTGAGCGCCACAGTCCGGTCAGGCCGGCGAGGATCTCGCCGCC
>SESH01010323.1_pt1 | contig 31553 bp, 25 predicted proteins | sample 3171561 | NCBI WGS metagenome assembly SESH01 (sample SAMN10866947, study PRJNA518727) | freshwater metagenome | biome: subpolar coniferous forest; feature: holomictic lake; material: water; isolation source: holomictic Lake 442 2011 16.5 m and 2014 13 m | place: Canada: near Kenora, Ontario
GCTCGCCAGCTATCCGCCGGAGCTCACCAGCAAGGCCGGGCTCGAGGTCCTGCTCTTCAGCGCGGCCCTGGCCGCCGCCTGGCGGTTCGGCATGGGGATCTTCCATCCGGCCACCCCCGCCTCGTACTCCCTCCAGGCCTTCCAGCAGGACGGCGCCGAGCGGCTCCGGCGCCTCGGCTTCAGCCTGATCGTGGGCTCCACCTCCTACCTGCTGCTCCAGAGTGTCGGCCTGCTCGACTCGCTCTACGCGCTGCTGCCCGACGGCAGCAGTTCCGTGCTGCAGGCGCTGGTGTCGGCCACCAGCTTCTGCGGCTTCTTTCTCATCTCCATGTTCGTGGGGACGCGGGCCCTGTCCACCCTCAGCCGCGTGGTCTTTTGGGTCCTGCTCGCGGCCAATGGCTTCATCACGGCCTCCGGTTTTCTCATTTCCGCCACCAGTGCCCTGCTCGCCTCGGTCCTGATCGGTTTGTTTTGGAGTACGGGCCGGATGCCGTGGCGGTATTTGGCCGTGGTGGTCCTCCTGCTTTCGTTTTTCAACCTCGGGAAATTCACCATGCGGGAGCGCTACTGGGGGGCGGACGGGGAAACGGCCGTTCAGTTCACCCTCGGCCAAATGCCCCAGCATTATGCGGAATGGGCCCAGGCCAGTTACGACGCCCTCACGACGAGCGGACCGGCGACTTCCGTCATGGACAGCCGCGCCGGCTCGCCCAAGGGGCAGAGTCTGCTCGAGCGCATCAACAATCTCCAGAACCTGCTCTTCGTGTTTGACGCGATGGAAAACGCCCATGTCGCGCCGCTCGGCGGCGAAACCTACACCCTGATTCCGCCGCTCCTCGTCCCTCGGATTTTTTGGCCGGAAAAGCCCCGGACACACGAGGGACAAATCCTGCTGAACGTGCATTTTGGACGCCAGGACCTGGGCTCGACCTTCAACACCTATGTGGCGTGGGGCCTGCTGCCCGAGGCCTGCGGGAATTTCGGCGAAAGATTCGGCGGCCTGATTCTCGGCGTGTGGCTGGGCCTGTTTTTCGCCTGGATCGAGAATTTGACCGCCCGGAAACTGCTGCTCTCGCTCGAGGGCTTCATTGCCTTCACCTTCCTCCTCGGCATGGCCAATTCCTTTGAGATGGTCGCGAGCGTCCTCGTCACCTCCATCTTCCAATCCGTCATTCTGATCGTCGTGGCCAGCGCCCCCTTCGTCGAGCGGACCGTGCTCAAGCGTCCGGAGGGACCCGCCCCATGAACCCCGCCGGTCCGAGGCGTTTGGCGGTGGTGCTCTCGCACCCCACCCAGTATTACAGCCCCTGGTTTCGCTGGCTGCAGGCTCATAACGGGCTGCAACTGCGCGTGTTTTATCTCTGGGAGTTCGGCGTCACGGTGCAGCGCGACCCGAAGTTCCAGACCGAATTCAAGTGGGACGTCGACCTGCTGTCCGGCTATGAGTCCGAGTTCGTGCCCAACCAGTCGCGCCGGCCGGGGACCGAGCATTTCGGCGGACTGCGCAACCCGGCGCTGACGGCACGCCTGGGCGCCTGGCGGCCGGAGGCCGTGCTGCTCTTCGGCTACGCCTATGCCAGCCACCTCCAGGTGATCGGGTGGGCCCGGCGCCACGGGGTCCCGTTGATCTTCCGCGGCGACTCGCATTTTATCGGACGCCCGGCGCCCGCATGGTGGCGCGCGCTGCCCCTGCGTTTCCTCTACCGCCAGTTCGCCGCCGTGACCTACGTCGGGCAGGCCAATCGCGACTACTTCACCACGCTCGGCGTTCCGTCCGCCCGGCTGTTCTTCGCACCCCATGCCGTGGACCAGGCCCTCTTCGACCCGGCCCCGGCCGCCCCGCGCGCGGCTGCCGCGGCCCTGCGCCGCGAGTTGGGGATCTCCCCCGCCACCCGGGTCGTGCTGTTCGCCGGAAAATTCATCGCCGCCAAGCAGCCGCAGGAATTGCTCGCGGCTTTTCTAGCGCTGAACCGGCCCGGCACCGCCCTCGTGTTGGCCGGCGACGGTCCGGAGAGCGGCCGACTGCGCGAGACCGCCCGCCAGGCTCCCGCCGGCCGGATTCACTTTCTGCCCTTCGCCAACCAGTCGGAGATGCCCGCCCGCTACCACCTGGCTGACATTTTTGCCCTGCCCTCTCGCGGGCAGTACGAGACCTGGGGCCTGGCGGTCAACGAGGCCATGCACCTCGGGGTGCCGTGCCTGGTCAGCGACCGGGTCGGCTGCCAGCCGGACCTCGTCACCGACGGCGAGACCGGCTGGGTGTTTCGTGCCGACGATCCCGCCGACCTGCGCGCCAAGCTGGACCAGGCGCTGGGGGCCGACCTGACCGCATTTCAGCCGCGCCTCGCCGGCCGCATGGCCGGCTACACCTATGCCGCCGCCACGCGCGGCCTGGAACAGGCCCTCGCAAGCCTCGGTCGAACGAACCCATGAAGATCAACGTGGTCATGGGGTTTTTCCTGCCCATGCCGCCCGCCGCCGGCGGCGCGACGGAGAAGTCCTGGCATCAACTCGCGCAGGAATTCGCCCGGCGCGGCCACGAGGTGACAATCGTCTCGCGCACCTGGGCCGCCTGGCCTCAGCGCGAGTCCTGCGACGGCGTGCAGTACCTCCGCCTCCCCGGCTTCGGCCATACCCGCCGGCTGGCGCACAACCTCTGGCTCGACTTCCGCTGGAGCCTGCGCGTCTGGCGCGCCTTGCCCGCGGCGGATGTCACCGTGGTCAACTGCGTGGCCCTGCCCCTCTGGCTCGGCTGGTGCCGCCGCCAGGCCGGCCGAATTGTGGTGATGACGGGACGCATGCCCAAGGGACAGTACCGCCTTTACCGTCGGCTCGACCGGGTGTTGGCGGTGAGTTCAGCAGTGCGCTCCGCCGTCCTGTCCGAGAACCCGCGGCTGGACGCGATCATCCGGATCAGCGGCTACCCGATTGACTGGACCCAGTTGGCGGCACCGCGGATGGTCCCGGCGCCAAACGCGCCGGTGACCATCGGGTATGTCGGGCGGCTCCATCAGGAGAAAGGCCTGAGCCTGCTCGTGGCTGCGCTCCGACTGCTCGCCCAGCAACCGGGCCTCCCGCCCTGGCGCGTGATCCTGTGCGGTCCGAGCGACATCGCCCACGGTGGCTCGGGTGAGGCCTACGCCCACCACTTGGACCAAGCCTTGACCGAGGCCTTGCCGCCCGGGACGGCGGAGGTGCGGGCGCCCGAGTTTGCCGCGGCGCAGTTGGGGGAGGTTTATCGCAGCCTCGACGTGTTCTGCTATCCTAGCCTGGCCGCGCAGGGGGAGACCTTCGGGGTGGCGGTCGCGGAGGCGATGGCCGCGGGAGCCGTGCCCGTCGTGTCCGACCTTCCCTGCTTCCGGGATTTTATCCGGCCGGGTGAGAACGGCGAAGTCTTCGACCACGCCGCCGCTGATGCCGCCGTCCGACTGGCCGGAACGCTGGCGCGGCTGCTGGCCGATCCCGCCCGGCGGACCCGCCTCGCCACCGCCGCCCGCGAGACTGCCCGGGCCTATGACTTCGCGACCTGCGCCGAGCGTCTGCTGGCAGACTTTTCGCAGTTGAAGTGACCGCCGTCCGCGCCTCTAACTGCGACTGACCGCATGCACGAAGAACCCCCTTACCTCGGTCAAGCCTGCGTGACCCCGCTCCCCCGCCAGGAGGTTTTTCTCCGCTGGTGCTGGGGGTTCGTACAAGCGACGCTCTTCCGGTGGAGCCCTCGACCGCTGCACGGCTTCCGGGCGCGGCTGCTCCGGCTGTTCGGGGCGGATATATCCGCCCCCTCCCAGGTCGTCATTTTTCCCACCGCGCGGATCACCTATCCCTGGAAGCTCGCGCTCGCGCCCCGCAGCATGGTCGGCCCCGGGGTCACACTCTACAACCTGGCCCCGATCACCCTGCAGCGCGGCGCCAACCTCAGCCAGCACTGCCATCTGTGCGCCGGCACGCATGACTTCAACCGGTGGGACATGCCGCTGGTCGCCCGGCCCATCGTCATCGGGGAGAATGCCTGGCTGGGCGCCGACGTGTTTGTCGGACCCGGGGTCACCATCGGCGAACTGTGCGTGGTGGGCGCCCGCTCCGTCGTGGTGCGGGACTTGCCGCCGCGCACGATCGGCGTGGGCCACCCGTGCCGGCCGATCAAGCCCCGCAGCCTGCCCACATGACCGAGGCGTCCCCCGCCACGGCCACCCCCGGCGCGGGCCCGGTCCCGGTCACGGCGCGGAACTTCAATCTGGATGTCGTTCGCGCCGCAGCCATCAGCATGGTGGTGCTCGCCCACCTCGTCGTGATGAGTCCGGTGCGCCGACCACTCGCCCTCACGCTCTCCTGGATCGGGCAATTCGGCGTGGACCTGTTTTTTGTCCTTAGCGGCTGGCTGATCGGCGGGTTGTTTTGGAAGGAGTGGCGGCGCCGGGGGACCGTCCACTGGCCGCGCTTCTTCCTGCGCCGCGCTTTGCGTACCGTCCCCCCCTACCTGGTGGCGCTGCCCCTCGCTTGGCTGGGGGTTCGACTGTTCGCGCCGGAGCGGGCGCTCTTTGACTGGGGCTACCTCGTGTTTCTGCAGAATTACTACCACAAGATTCCCTTCTTTTCCGTCAGCTGGTCCTTGTGCGTCGAGGAACATTTCTACCTGTTGTTGCCGGCCTTGGTGTTGCTGACGCCGCGCGGGCGTTATTTTCCCCATCTGCTGTTTGGCAGCCTCGTGCTGGTGTCTCCCCTGTGCCGGACCTGGCTCGAAACCACTCAGACCATCGGTGACTTCAACCAAAGCGTGCTCGCGACGCATCTTCGACTCGAGGGCTTGGTGCTCGGATTCTGGGCAGCGTATTGCCAAGCCTGTCGGCCGGAAATCTGGGCCCGGTTGGCCCGCAGCTTCCCCTTGCTCATCGGACCGGCCCTGGCCTATGTGCTGCTCACGCCGCTCGTGCCGAGCCGGCCGTTTTACGAGTGGGGACTCACCGGGCTGGCCGCCGCGTTTTTGATCCTGGTCGGCCTGGCGGCGGAGTCACCGGCGTGGCGTGTGCCGGCGGCGGCCGGCGTCCGCCGCTTGGCCGCCATGTCGTACAGCATCTACCTGACGCACAGCCTGATGATTCATGCCGCGCGAGCCCTCGCCCTGCGCATCGCCGGATGGGCGGAGTACGTCTACTGGCCGCTCGCCCTCACCGCCATTCTCGTCGCCGGATATGTCTTTTCCCGGCTCGTGGAAACGACCAGCCTGCAACTGCGCGAACGCCTCCTGCCCGCCACGGCCTGAGCGGCGCCGCCACCCGCGATGCGTCTTGTCCATATCGTTCCCAGCCTGGAGGCCCGACATGGCGGCCCGAGCAACTCCGTGCCGTCCTTGGCGGCGGCCAGCGCCGAACTCGGTCATGAGGTCGAACTGCTGACCACCGCGCCCTCGGCCGGCTCCACGCACACCACCGGCCACCTGACCGTCTCCACCTACCCCCGCGGACGTCCCGAGCGGTTCTGCCCCTCCGCCGGACTACACGCGGCCCTGGCGCAGGTCAGCGCGGACGTCCTGCATCACCACTCGCTCTGGCTCCGGCCGCTGCATTATGCCCACCAGGCGTCCCGGCGGCTGCACGCGAAACTGGTGATCTCGCCGCGCGGGATGATGAGCCCCTGGGCCTGGGATCACCACCGGCGGCGCAAGCAGTTCGCCAGCACCTTTCTCCACCCCGGTGCGCTGGCCGCCGCCCACGGCTGGCACGCCACCAGTGCGGAGGAGGCGGACGACATCCGCCGGCTGGGTTTCCACCAGCCGGTGTGCGTCGCGCCCAACGGCGTCCGCCAGCCGTCGGCCGATCAGCTTCTGGCCGCCCGCGCCGCCTGGCTGGAACAGTGTCCCGCGTTGCGCAGCCGGCCAGTCGCGCTTTTTTACTCGCGCCTGCACCGCAAGAAACGCCTGCGGGAACTGCTGCAGGTCTGGCTCGCGGCTCCCCGGGGGGACTGGTTTCTCCTGCTCGTCGGTCTGCCCGAGGAATACACCGTGGCCGAGGTCCAGGGCTGGATCGCCGCCGCCGGCGCGTCGGACCGGGTGGCCGTCTTTGACGGCACGGACCAGCCCGCCCCCTATGCGGCGGCCTCCCTTTTCCTGCTGCCGTCCCACTCGGAAAACTTCGGCCTCGTCATCGCCGAGGCGATGGCCGCCGGCGTGCCGGCGCTGGTCACCGACACCACCCCGTGGACCGCGCTCAATGCCGAGCGCCGCGGCTGGTGTGTGCCGTGGGCCCAGTTCAACCGCGCCCTGCAGACCGCGCTCGCCGAACCAGCCACCGGGCTGACCGAGCGCGGCCGCCGGGCCCGGGCCTGGGTGTTGCAGGAGTTTTCCTGGGAAAAATCCGCCCGCGACCTCCTCGATTTCTATCAGCAGCTGCCCGGGTCACCTTCATGAGCCCCCTCGCCCACCACCGTTCACCCGCGGCCCGCGCTCCGCACCCCGGCGGCCCGCTTCGGCCGCTGGAGATCGCGACCCTGGCCCATGTGGGCATCCTGCTGCTCTTCGCCTCGTGGGCCTTTGGCGGCGGGGCCGCCTGGGCGCGGCAGGGGATCGTGGCCTGGGGCAGTCTCAGCGTGATCATCCTGTTTCTGGCCCTCCGGCGGCGGGTGCGGCACGGGGAGGGGCTGAGGCAGCCGCTGCTCGGGCTCTGGCCCTTCGCGGCATTCAACGCCCTGGTCCTGCTCAGCTGCCTCAACCCCAGTTTTGCGCCCAAGGCCTATGCGGGCCAAGTGCTGCTGGCGTTCACCGGCGCCGCCCATCCCCACCTGCCCAGCACCGCCCACGTGGCCACCACGCAGGAGCATCTCAGGCTGTTTGATGCGATTTACCTGACCTGCTTCAACCTCACGCTGGCCATCCGCCGCCGCCAGGCGCTCCGCGCGCTGCTCATCGTGGCATGTGGCAACGCCGTACTGCTCTCGGTGTTCGGCACGTTCCAGAAACTCACCGCCACCGGCTTGTACTTCGGTCTGGTGCCCGCGCCCAACGCCCGGTTCTTCGCGACCTTCGTCTACGGCAACCACTGGACGGCCTACCTCGTCCTTCTCCTCGCCGCCGGCACCGGGCTGGTGTTTTACGCCGCCCGGCGGCAGAGCGAGGGACAGTTTTCCGCGTCCCCCGTCGCCCTGGGGATCGTGGGCCTGCTCCTGATGGCGGTGACGCCCACTCTGGCCGGTTCCCGCGCGGGGACCGTGCTGGTGCTCGTGGTGCTGGGCGCCGGCGTCGGCCATGCCCTGCTGCGGCTCCGGCACCGGCGGCAGGCGCACGGGGAGTCCGCCACCCTGCCCCTCGCGGGCCTGGCGGCGTGCCTGCTCCTCACGGTCGGCGGCGCCGCCTACCTCGGGCAGGAGTCGCTGCAGGAACGCTGGCGCGACACGCAGGGCCAATGGCGGGCCGGCCTGCTCGGCGAACGTTGGAAACTCTATGCCGACACCTGCCGGCTCGCGGCCGAGCAACCGGCCTTTGGCTGGGGACTGGGCAGCTACGACAAGACGCTGCAACTGATCCGCCCCCGGCCGCTCGAGGCCAACCGTCAATACGAGCACAGCTATGTCGATGCCCACTCCGACTGGCTGCAGTCCCTGGCCGAGGTGGGCTGGACCGGGACGCTGCTGCTGGTGCTGTGCGGGCTGTGGCCCCTGCTTCGCTCGCGGGCGCTGCAGTTTGCCGGTCCGCTGCCGGGCTACCTGCTCGCCGGCTGCGGGCTGATCCTGCTGTATGCCGCCGTCGAGTTTCCCTTCGGCAACCCGGCCGTGACGATCGCCTTCTGGCTCACATTTTTCAGCGCGCTCCAGTATGTCCGGCTGAGTTCCCGCGCCCGGTCGGAGAAGTAGCCCATGTATTCCGTCCTCATCCTGACCCTCAACGAGGAGCGCTCCCTGCCCGGCTGCCTGGCCTCGGTGCGCGACTGCGATGACGTCGTCGTGCTGGACTCGGGCTCGACCGACCGGACGGTCGAAATCGCGCGCACCGCGGGCGCCCGGGTGCTGACCCGGCCCTTCGACAACTTTGCCAGCCAGCGCAACCACGCCCAGCGGGAGATCCCGTTTCGCCACCCGTGGGTCTTCCACCTGGATGCCGATGAGCACATGACCCCGGAGCTCGGCGCGGAATGCCGCCGGCAGGCGACCTCCCCACTCGACGGCTTCATGGTGGCGCCCAAGATGCTGTTCCGCGGGCGCTGGATTCCACACTGCACCGACTTTCCCGCGTATCAGGCCCGCTTTGTCCGGGCACCCCAATTCGAGTTCATCCAGGTGGGACACGGCCAGCGGGAGTCGCCGCGGATGCAGCTGGGGCACCTGCGCGCGAGCTACCTGCACGACCTCTCCGCCGGCGGAGAAGACGCCTGGCTCGCCAAGCACCGCGCCTACGCCCGCGCCGAGGCGGCCGAGCACGCGCGCCAACGCCCGGACGTTCCCTGGGCTCGACTGTTCGCGGCGGACCGCCTGCAGCGCCGCCGCGCGCTGAAGCAGCTGAGCTATGCGCTCCCCTTTCGCCCCGCGCTGCGCTTCCTCTACCAATATGGACTGCGCGGCGGTTTCCTCGATGGGGCGCCCGGGCTGCACTACTGCCGGCTGCTCGCCCGCTACGAGTCCTTCGCCGTCGCCGAACTTCGTCGGCTCCGGCGCGGAACCCCGTGATTCCCGGATGCACATTGTAGCCGTCAACCGCTTTTACTGGCCCGAAGAGCCCGCCACCGCCCAGCTCCTCACCGACTGGGCCGAGGAACTGGTCCGGCTCGGCCACGAGGTGACCGTCATCACCAGCCATTCGGGCGACCCGGCCCTGCCGCCGGTCGAAACCCGCCACGGCGTGACGATCCGGCGGGTGTCGAGCACCCGCTGGGGCGGAGCAGGCAAGATCATCGATTTCGCCACTTTCCAGGTCGCGGCCCTGCTCCGGTTGCTGCGCACGGCAAAACCCGGAGATCGGGTCGTGGCCCTGACCGATCCGCCGCTCCTGGGCATCGGCGCCTGGCTGGTGGCGCGGTGCCGCGGTGCCTGCATTTATCACTGGGTGCAGGACATCTATCCGGAAATCGCCGAGGCGCTGAGCGGACACCGGTGGCTGCGGATCAGCCGACCGCTCCGCAACCTGGCCTGGCGGCGGGCCGATGGCTGCGTCACCCTCGGCACCGACTTGGTGGACACGCTCACCGCGGAGGGCGTTCCCGCGGCGCAGGTGACGGTGGTGCCCAACTGGGCCCCCGCGGGCCTGGTCGAGGCCGCGCCGACCGTCACGGCCGCCCGGCGGCTCGCCTGGCAGCTCGAGGGGAAGTTTGTCGTCGCCTATTCCGGCAACCTCGGCCGGGTGCACGACCTCCAGCCGCTGCTCGCGGTCGCCGAGGAGGTGCGCGCGGAGCCCCGGATCCTCTTCGCTTTGATTGGTTCCGGTCCGCAGCGGGCGTTGCTCGAGGCCGAGGTCGTCCGCCGCGGACTCGCCAACGTCCGCTTTTTCCCGGCCCAGCCGCGGTGCGACCTTGCCGCCACGCTGTCGGCCGGGGACGTGCACCTGGTCACCCTGCACGCCGGCTGTGCGGGCCTGGTCTTCCCCAGCAAGCTCTACGGCATCGCCGCGGTGGGCCGTCCCGTGATTTTCATCGGCCCGCCCGGCTGCGAACTGGCGCGGCTTCTCACCCAGCACGACTTCGGCCACGCTTTTGCCCGCAACGAGATCGCGCCCATCGCCGCCGCGATCCGGCACCTGAGCACCGATGCGACCGACCGGGCGCGCCTGGCCGCGGCCGCCGAAACCTACAGCCGGCCGCACCGGGGGCCCGCGGCTGCAGCCGCCACGTGGCAGCGACTGCTGTCGGCCGGCCCGAAAACGCGGTCCTGACGCTTGCGACGCCGCTCGAGCCCCCTACGCTCTGCCACTCCATGACCCCGGCACGAAGAACCCTCCTCGCCCTGCTCGGCCTGGATTGCCTGACGCTCGTCGTCGTCTTCAACCTGGTCACCTACCTGCGCGGGCTCGGTGGCGAGGCGCACCTCATTCTCACCCCGTTGACCGCGCCCTTTGCCGTCCTCGTGTTCGCTCTCTACCTGATCGACGGCTACCGCGCGCGCACCGACATGATGAGCCTCGACTACACGAGCCTGCACGTCATCGCGCTGATCTGCGCCCTGCTCGCCACAATGCTCATGACCTACGTCGTCATCCCGGCGGGCTACGAGCTGCAATCCAGCCGGGTGGTCGTCGCGTTCAGTTTTTTCCTGCTGACGCCCCTCACCCTGAGCTACCGGCGCCTGCTCTATCGCCGGGCGACCAACGCCCGCGGCGAACTGAGCCTGGTCTTTCTGGGCGACCGGGAATCCTGCGAGGCCTTCCGGCAGGAATGCGCGCAGGTGGGCGCGCCCCAGCAGATCGTTTTCTGCGTCGTCAGCGAGTCCTCCGCCGCCCCGTTTGCGACCAGTCCGAGCACCCCGTTGCGCGCCTTCTCCACGGTCCTCGAAGACATCCAGCAGGGGCGACTGGAGGTGGAGGCGCTGATCCTGCGCGAGTCGAGCCGCGATCTGGACACCGACCTCGCGCAGCAACTGGTGCAGTTGTATTTTCAGGGGCTGCCCACCTACACCCTCGAGTTGTTCCAACAGGTCTACTGGCGCAAGATTCCACTCTACCGGCTGAACCAGACCTGGCTTTTTCAGGAGGGTTTCCAGATCGCCCGGGAGCCGGTCTTCGAGCGCCTGAAACGCGTGAGCGACCTCGTCCTCGCCTCCGTGGCCCTGGTCATCGCCGCGCCCCTGATCGCAATCGGGGCTCTGGCCGTCTGGCTGGAGGACCGGGGGCCGTGCTTCTTCGTTCAGACCCGGATCGGCAAGAACCGGGTGCCGTTCCGGCTCTACAAGCTGCGCACCATGCGGGCGGACGCCGCCAGCGGCGACCGGTACACCCAGCCCGGTGACGCCCGCATCACGCGGGTGGGCCGGGTGCTCCGGGCGAGCCGGCTGGATGAGCTGCCACAGATTTGGAACGTTCTGTACGGCGACATGAGCCTCATCGGCCCGCGGGCGGAATGGGATCAACTGGTGGCGGACTATGAGCGGCAGATTCCCTGCTACTATTTTCGCCACCTGGTGAAGCCCGGGATCACCGGCTGGGCGCAGGTGAACTATCCCTACGGGGGCAATCTGGAGGACACAGTGCGGAAGCTCGAATTCGACCTCTACTACATCCGCCACTTCTCCTTCACGCTGGACGCCTCCATCGTCCTGAAGACGATCCACATCATGCTGTTTGGCAAGGGGCGGTAGCATACGTCATGAGCCGCCCAGCCCATGAGCGCTACCTCCTCCTTGATCACGGCCGCGGTCTCGCCGCACTGGCGGTTGTCTCTTTTCATGCAGCGCACCCGTGGATCGTGGGGCCCGCCCCGGCGGGCCTAACCTGGTTAGCAGCCATCGCGCGGGAGGGATGGCGGGGGGTGCATGTTTTCTTTGTCATCAGCGGCTACTGCATCGCGCAGCTGGCTTGGCGCGAGATTCGCGGACGCCGCTCGCCTCTTCGTTTTCTTCGCGATCGTTTTCTCCGCATCTTCCCGGCCTATTGGGCGGCGTGCCTGCTGGCCGCCGCTCTCGCGCTGATGGCGCTCCCTTTCAATGAGCTGCCTCTCCTCTCTACGGCCACCGCTCCAGGTGCGCTGCCCAGTTCCGTCAGGGAATGGCTGGGTCACAGCCTGCTCATCGAACCGCTGCTTGGCCAGCAGAGCTATCTGCTGGTCGCGTGGACGCTGAGCTGGGAACTGGCGTATTATGTCATGATGGCGATCTTGGTGGTGGTCGGCGTGCAGCTGGGCGTCATCCCGGCCCTGCTGCTAGCCCTCTTAGCTGCGCTTGCCGGGGCCTGCTCCCCCTGCCTAGCCCAACTTCCTGCGCTCGGTGGCTGGACCGAATTCACCTGCGGCGCCATGGTTTTCGGTGCTGCGACCGCGCGGCGGGAGGGGCGACCGAGTTGGCCTTGGTTAACCGCCATGGCACTGCTGGGAGGACTGGGGCTGCTCGTGCCGGCGGCGTCGATCATGTTGAGCTTCTCAGCGGCATTTGCCTTCCTGCTCCACTGGTTACGTCCATATGACCACATTCTCGCCCATCGGCCCGGCGTCATTTGGCTCGGGGCTTTGGGCGCGATGTCCTATTCAATTTACCTGGTTCACGCGCCGGTCATCTCCCCCGTGATCAATCTCCTGCGCCGCCAAATTCCAGCTTCAAGTCCCTATTTTCTGGTTCCCATCTTCGTGGCCGGCGCAGCCGGTTTGGCCACCGCCGGCTTTTTCTATCGTTTCGTCGAGTGCCGGGTCGAACAGTGGCGCAAGGCTCGCTGCCCTGCACTCCCCCCCTCACCGCTCTCAAATTCATGAAGACCTACGATTTTCTTGTGCTGGGCGGCGGCAGCGCCGGGTTTAACGCCGCCCGCGTCGCCGCCGGGCTCGGCCTGAAGACCGCCGTAGTCGACGGCGCCCGCGACCTCGGCGGCCTGTGCATCCTGCGGGGTTGCATGCCGTCCAAGACGCTCCTCTACACCGCCGAGGTGCTCCATCGGGCCCAACAGGGGGGAAAATTCGGCCTGAAGATTCCCTCCGCCCGGCCCAACATGCGCGCGATCCACGCCCGCAAGGTCAAGCTGATCGGCGAGTTTGCCGCCTACCGGAAGCAGGCGCTCGCCAACGCCAAATTCGATCTGATCCGGGCTTATGCCCGCTTTCGGGACGCCCACACGCTCGAGCTCACCAACGGCCAGGTCCTGCGCGCCCGACATGTGCTGATCAGCACCGGCTCCAAGGTCAGCGTGCCCCCGGTGCCCGGGCTCGCCGACGCCACCGCCTGGACCAGCGACGAGGTCCTCGACCTCGATTTCGTGCCCCCGAGCGTCCTCGTGCTCGGCGGCGGGATTGTCGCCTGCGAACTCGCCCAGTTTCTCCGGCGCATCGGCACGCAGGTGACGCTCATCCAGCGCAGTCCCCACCTCCTGCGCGATCACTCCCCGGAGGCTTCCGCCGTGGTCCGGCAGGCTTTCGAGGACGAGGGCATCGAGTGCTTCACAGGCACCCAGATTGAGCGCATCACCCAGACGCAGCAGGGCACCGCGGTCACTTTTCTCCAGGGAGGCAAGCGTCGCACCCGCCGCGCCGCGCACCTCTTCAATGCGCTGGGGCGCGAGCCCAACACGGCCGGGCTCAATCTTGGCGCCGCCGGGGTCCGCACCCGGCCCGACGGCCAGATCATCATCAACCGCTGGCAGCAGACCAGCGTGCCCCACATCTATGCCGGCGGCGACTGCTCCGGCCCCCACGAGATCGTCCATCTGGCCATCCAGCAGGGCGAACTTGCCGCGCGCCATGCCGCCGGGCTCAAGTCGCTCAAGCCGCTCGACGGCTCCCTGCTCCTCAGCGTCGTTTTTACGGACCCGCAGCTTGCGACGATTGGCCGGCTGGAACGCGAGCTCGACGCCGCCGGCCAGCCCTATCGGAGCGCCAGCTATCCGTTCAACGACCACGGCAAGTCGATTCTCATGGAGGCCAACTATGGCTACGTGAAGGTTCTCGCGGAGCCCAAACGCGGGCGCATCCTCGGCGCCGAGATCGTCGGCCGGGACGCCGGCGAACTCATCCACGCCTTCAGCGGGCCGCTCGCCATGCGCGCCACCGTCTTCGACCTGCTCCGGGCCCCGTGGTACCATCCGACCCTGGCCGAGATCATCACCTACCCGCTGGAGGAGCTCGCCGACCAGATCCGGCCGCCCACCAAGCCGGCCTGACCGGCCCTAGGGTAGCGCCGGTCAGCTTTTGTTAGCCGTCCGCGCGATCGTCAGGAGGTCGCGGAGCTCGACCCGCTCCTCGTACAGCGCCTTGCCCACGATCACCCCGTCGAGCCGGGGGTGACGCTGCGCCAGCTGGGTTAGTTCGAGCACATCCTCGCGACGGCTCACCCCGCCGCTGGCGATCACGCGGTAGTGCCCAGCATTCAGCATCGCCTCCTGCGCCGTAAAATTCGGCCCGGTCAGCATGCCGTCCGTGCCGATGTCCGTGTAAATCAGCGTGCGCACACCCACCGCATCCATCCGCCGGGCTAGGTCCAGGGCGGTCGTGCCCGTGGTGTCCACCCAGCCCTTCACCGCGACCCGGCCATCCTTCGCATCGATGCCCACCGCGATTTTTTCCCCGAAGGCCTGGACGAGGTCAGCCACGAAGGCCTCGCTTTCCGCCGCCCGGGTGCCGATCACCACGCGGCGCACGCCCAGCGCCAGCGCCCGCTCCACCGCGGCGCGCGTGCGCAGGCCCCCGCCGAGCTGCACCTGCAGGCCCAGCGCCGCGATCACCCCCACCACGGCGTGATTCTGCGGCTCGCCGGCAAAGGCGCCGTCGAGGTCCACCACATGCACCCAGTCCGCCCCGGCGGCCCGGAACTGCGCGGCAACCTCGGCCGGATTCTCGGCGTAGCGAGTCTCCTGATCGGCGCGGCCCTGCGTCAGCCGCACGCAGCGGCCGCCCTTGATGTCGATGGCGGGATAGATGGTCATCAATCCCCAAGGACTCACGCAAAGCGGCCCGGAGGCAAAGAAGAAATTTCCTTTGCGCCGCGCCCGAGTTGCGCGAGCGTTCCGGCATGCCCGACTATCAAGCCCCCCGCTTCCTCACGGAGCTGCTCCACGCCCGCTCCCCCTCCGGCTACGAATCCGAGGCCCAGGCCGTCTTTGACCACCATGTGCAGCCGGCCGCCGACACCTACGTCAAGGATGCGCTGGGCAACCGCCTCGCCACCCTCAACCCCGCAGGCGATCCCGTGCTGATGCTGGCCGGCCACCTCGACGAGCTCGGGCTGATCATCACCTACGTCAACAAGGACGGCTTCATCTATTTCGACACGATCGGCGGCCATGACCGCAGTGTCATCTCGGGCCGCCGGGTCCTCATCCAGACCGCCGCCGGGCTGGTCAAGGGCGTGACCGGCAAGCGGGCGATCCACCTGATGGATGACGCGGACCGCAAGAAGGTGCCGGAGATTCACGAGATTTGGATCGATATCGGCGCCCGCACCAAGGCGGAGGCGCTCGCCCGCATCGCCATCGGCGACGTCGCGACCTACGACCACGAATTCGAGCTCTTTCACGGCAGCATCGGCGCCGCGCGCGCCTTCGACAACAAGGTGGGCGCCTACATCGTCGGCGAGACCCTGATCCGCCTCGCGCGGGACAAGAAGAAGCTCGCGGCCAAGATCGTGAGCGTCGGCACCTCCCAGGAGGAGATCGGCGTCCGCGGCGCCACCACGGCGGCCTACGCGGTCAACCCGCACATCGCCGTGGCCGTCGATGTCGGCCACGCCACGGATCATCCGGACTGCGACAACCGCAAGTACGGCGAGACGAAGCTCGGGGGCGGCCCGATCATCTGCCGCGGCGCGAACATCAACCCCAAGATTTACCAGCGCCTCCTCGCCGCGGCCAAGAAAGCGAAGGTCCCCTTCCAGCTGGAGGCGGATCCGCGGCCGACGGGCACGGACGCCCGCGCCATCCAGATGGGCCGGGGCGGTGTCGCGACCGGCCTGGTCTCGATTCCCCTGCGCTACATGCACACGCCCAGCGAGGTCGTCGACCTGGAGGACGTGGAGCGCTGCGTCCGCCTGCTGGTGGAGTTCGCCAAGGGACTCGAAAAGGGCGACTACGCCCACTGGTGAACCGGGCCGGGCCCGGTCAGGCCGGCCGGGCGATGACCGGCTCCGCCGCGGGCTTACGCCGCGTCTTGCGTCGACTCGGGCTTGCCGGCCCGGCGCAGCGTCGGGCGGCGGCGCCCGGCGACCACCGCGGCGTCGATCACGACTTCCGTGACGTCATCGCGCTGGGGCAGCTCGTACATGACCTCGAGCATGAGGTTCTCCATGATCGAGCGGAGCGCCCGGGCGCCGGTCTTGAGCTCGATCGCCTTCGCGGCGATCGCGCGGACCGCGTCGGCGGTGAACTTCAGCCGCACGCCGTCCATCGCGAAGAGCTTGGAATATTGCTTCACCGTCGCGTTCTTGGTCTGGAGGAGAATCTTTTCCAGGTCGGCGATCTTCAGCTGGTCCAGCACGGACACCACCGGGAGGCGGCCGATGAACTCGGGGATCATGCCGAAGCGGATCAGGTCCTCCGGCGCCAGCGACTTCATCATCTCGTCCGGCGCCAACGCGTCCTCCTGCTGGGCCTTGATGGCGGAGAAGCCGAGGTTGCGCGTGCCCTGCCGGCGCTGGACGATGGCGTCGAGCCCGACAAACGCGCCGCCGCAGATGAAGAGGATGTTCGACGTGTTGATCTGCACGTACTCCTGGTTCGGGTGCTTGCGGCCGCCCTGCGGGGGGACATTGCAGGTCGTGCCCTCGAGGATCTTGAGCAGGGCCTGCTGCACGCCCTCGCCCGACACATCCCGGGTGATGGACACGTTCTCGGTCTTGCGGCCGATCTTGTCGATCTCGTCGATGTAGATGATGCCGCACTCGGCGCGCTTCACGTCGTAGTTCGCGTTCTGCAGCAGCCGGAGCACGACGTTCTCCACGTCCTCGCCCACGTAGCCCGCCTCGGTCAGCGTGGTGGCGTCGGAAATCGCGAACGGCACGTCGAGGACCTTCGCCAGCGTGCGCGCCAGCAGCGTCTTGCCGGAACCGGTCGGGCCCACGAGGAGGATGTTGCTTTTCTCGACGTCGACGCCCTCGAACTCGGGCGAGAGCGCCACCGGGTCCTTGGCCGAGTCGCCGGCGTTGAAGTTGAGCCGCTTGAAATGGTTGTAGACGGCCACCGACAAGACCTTCTTGGCGTGGTCCTGGCCGATGACAAAGTCGTCCAGCGTGCGCTTGATCTCGGCGGGCTTGACCAGGCGGAACGCCGGCTTGGCCTCGGTGGCCGGGGCCTTGACCTCCCGGTCGATGATCGTCTTGCAGACGTTGACGCAGGAATCGCAGATGTACACGCCCGGTCCGGCGATGATTTTCTTCACCTCTGACTGCGACTTGCCGCAGAAGGAGCAGAGGGTCATGCGGGAGGACTTGGCCATGGCGAAAGGTGGCGCGCGCGGGGCTCGCGTGTCGAGGGTGCAGTTTGTCCTAACGCGCCGGTCAGGCCGCGCTGGGCACGGCGAGGGTCTGGACCTCGCGGGTGGACTGGACGACGTGGTCGACCAGGCCGTAGGCCTTAGCCTCCTCGGCGCTGAGGTAATAGTCGCGGTCCGAGTCCTTCTCGATCTGCGCGGCGGTCTTGCCGGTGTGCTTCGCGATGGTGTCGTTGAGCGTCTTGCGCCAGCGGAGGATCTCCTTCGCCGCAATCGCGATGTCCGCGGTCTGGCCGCCGGCGCCGCCGCTGGGCTGGTGGATCATCACGCGGCTGTTCGGCAGGGCGAAGCGCTTCCCCTTGGTCCCGGCGGCCAGCAGCACCGTGCTCATGCTCGCCGCCATGCCCACGCAGTAGGTGACAATGTCGCACTGCAGGAAATTCATCGTGTCATAGATGGCCATGCCACCGGTCACGACGCCGCCGGGCGAGTTGATGTAGAAGTGGATGTCCTTCTTCGCGTCCTCCATCTGGAGGTAGAGCATCTGCGCAATGACCAGGTTGGCCACCATGTCGTCGATCGGGGTGCCGATGAAGATGATGCGGTCCTTCAGCAGGCGCGAATAGATGTCCATCGACCGCTCGCCGCGGCCGGTGTTTTCCAGGACGATGGGAACGTAATAGCTCACGGTGGGTGGTGGTTTGCTCGTTTAGGAGGCCTGCGGTGCGATAATCGACACCGTAGCCTTGGACACGAGGAAATCAACCGCCTTGTCGAAGAGGATGGACTGCTGCACCGCGCGGAGCTGCTCGCGGTCGGTGGTCAGGGCCTTCACCAGCTTTTCCGGCTTCTGCTGGGTGCGCATCGCCTCGCGATAGATGAAGGCGTCGATGTCCTTCTCGATGACCTGGAGCTTTTCCGCCTCGGCGATCTTGGCGAGGATGAGCTGGACCTTCACGCGCCGGGCCGCGGCCTTGCGGGCGTTTTCGAACAGCTCCTTCTTGTCCTTCTCAAACTGCTCCTGCGGGATGCCGCGGCGCATGTTTTCCTCGATGAACTGGCGGAGCACCCCCTGGGTCTCCTGCTCGACGAGCGAGTCCGGAACGGCAAATTCAACCTTGGACGCGAGCGCATCCGTCACCTGGCGGCGCTGTTCCGATCGGTTCTGGTACTCCTTCTGGAGCTTGAGGTTGTGGCGCACGCTGGTCTGCAGGGCCTCGAGGCTGTCCGCCTGGTTGGCCTTGAAGAAGGCCTCGTCCAGCGCCGGCAGCGCGCGCTCGCGGATCTCGAGCACCTCGACGGCGTACGCCGCCGTCTTGCCCGCGAGGGCGGGCACCGGGGCAAACTCGGCCGGGAAGGTGATGGCCACGGACTGCTTGTCGCCGGCCTTGAGGCCCGCGAGCTGCTTGCCGAGGCCCGGGATGACGCCCTCGTTGGCGCCCTCGACCTCCTCCCACGTCTGCGGCACCTTGCCGTAAATCTGCTTGTCCGGCGCGAGGTCCGCGATCGGCTGGCCGTCGACGCTGCCCTCGTAGGAGAGCTTGACGTAGTCGCCCTTGGCGGCGGGGCGCTCGGCGACCTTGAACTCGGCGCGTTCCCCGCGCAGGCCCTCGATCACGGTGTCCACCTCGGCCGCGGTCGAATCCGTGGAGGCGACCTCCGTCGTCAGTCCGGTGTAGTCCGGCAGCGTGAACTCGGGGCGCACATCGAGGGTGATGGTAACGGCGGCCGACAGGCCGGGCTCGACCTGGCCGGGCTCGACGTTGACGACGTTGAGCACATCGAGCTTCTGCTGCTCCAAGGCGCCGCGGTAGGCCTTGGCGACGACCTTCTGCTTGAACTCCTCCGCGATCTCCTTGCCGAAGCGCTTGGCGACCATGGCCGCGGGGGCCTTGCCGGGGCGGAAGCCGGGGATCCGCACCTGCTGCGAGATCTCGGCGACCACCGTCTGGTGCTCGGCGTCGACTTCGCTCTTATCAAGCGTGACGACGAGGGTTTTGCGGGTGTCGGAAACGGAGTTGAGTTGGATGTTCACGGGAAAAATGCCGAGGCGGTTTCGGGAGGGAGAATCGGTCACGCTAGGAGGGCGAACAGCGTGGTCAATGCCTGATTCTGCGCGCTTGCGCACCACCCTCCGCCGCCGTTTCGTCACGACAGGACCATGCCCAATCTCCGCCAGCTCCTCGCCGCGCATGCCCCGGTGCTGCTCCTCGACGCCGCCTCGGCCCGGCTGCAGGTCGGGTGGCTCGCCACGGACGGGACCGGGGACTGGGCCACCTCCGACGAGGAGGCCGGCAGCGGGATCTTCCGCTGTCTCGAGCGGCTCGGCCGGCCGCCGGGCGAGGCCGGGGCGCTGGTCTACTGCGACGGTCCGGGCTCGATCCTCGGCATCCGCACGACCGCCATGGCGCTGCGCACCTGGACGGTGCTCCAGCCCCGGCCGATGTTCGCCTATCACAGCCTGGCGGTCGTCGCCCAGGCCCTGCACCGGCCCGGCGCCCGGATCATCGCCGACGCCCGGCGGGACGCGTGGCACTGCCGCGCCTGCGACGGCCCCCTGCAGCGGGTGCCGGCCGCCGAACTCGGCGGCGAACTCCTGATGCCGGAGGGGTTCCGGCACTGGTCCCCCCTGCCCGCGGGCGTGACCCGCGTCCCCTACAGGCTCGCCGACCTGCTGCCGGTGGTCGCGGACGAGGACCTGTTTCGCGCCACCACCGCCCCGGAGGCGTTCCTGCACGAGGAGCCCAGCTACGCCACCTGGACCCCCCAGATTCATCGCGCCCCGTGAACCCCACCCCCCATTCCCGCCTGCCTCTCCGCTGCTGGGCCGAGATCGACCTGGCCGCCCTCGAGCGCAACCTCCGGCTCATCCGCGCGTCGCTGCCCGCGCACATCCGCTACGTCGCCGTGATCAAGGCCGATGCCTACGGCCACGGCCTGCCCGAGACGGCCGCCCGGCTCATGCACGCGGGGGCCGACCTGTTTGCCGTCGCCACGCTGGCCGAGGCCGCCACCGTCCGCGAGCTCGGCCCCGGCTGGCCCATCCTCCTGCTCAGCCCGTTGCTGCCCGAGGAGGACCGCTACCTCGCCGAATACGACCTCGCCGCCACCGTCTCCACGGCGGAGGAAGTGACCCGCTTCGAGGCCGTGGGCCGCGCCGCCGGGCGGCCGGTCGCCGTCCACCTGAAGATCGACACCGGCATGGGCCGCCTGGGCGTCTGGCACGAGCAGGCCCCCGCGCTGTACCAGCGGCTGGTCGCGTCCCCCCACCTCCGGCTGGCCGGGGTCTTCACGCACTTCGCGAGTCCGGATGACGACGTCGCCTTCACCGCGGAGCAGCGCCGCCGCTTTCTGGCCGCGCTCGACCGCTGCACCGGGCTCAAGCTCGGCGAACTGTTCGTCCATGCCGACAACAGCTCGGGCCTCGAGAGCATGCCCGGCGCCAGCCCGTTCAACGCGGTGCGGGTGGGCCTGCTGCAATTCGGCATCCTGCCCCATCCCCACTCGCTGCTCGCCCAGGTCCGCACGGAGCCCGTCTTCAGCTTCCGCACCCGCGTCGGCCTGGTGAAGACGCTGCCGCAGGGCACGACCATCAGCTATGGCCGCACCCACACCCTGGCGCGGGACACCACCGTGGCCGTGCTGTGCGCGGGCTATGGCGACGGCATCCCCCGCGCGGCCAGCAACCGCGCCCAGGTCCTCGTCGGCGGCCGGCGCTGTCGCGTCCTCGGCCGGGTGACGATGGATCAGACCATGGTCGACGTCACCGACGTGCCCGACGTCCAGTGTGGCACGGAGGCCGTGCTGGTCGGCCAGCAGGGGGGCACGGACATTTCCATCACCGAATTCAGCCGCTGGGCCGACACCATTCCATGGGAAACCCTCTGTTCCGTGACCAAGCGCGTGCCCCGGATCTACCGGACCACCCTCGGAGTCTAGGCTCGAGCGGCGGCAGCGTCCGGCCGGTTGTTTCGGCGGCCACGGAGACCGGGCGCGCCATTTTTCTCGCGCTTCCGGGGTCGGCGCCGTTTCGTCACCCCGTGCGACCGTTCCTCGCCCACGCCCCCCGCCGACCCGCCCGCCCCCGGGCGCCCCGCCGCGCTCAGGCCGGCCAGGCCCGGGCGGTTCCATCCTTTTGAGTCCCCGGCCATGCCCGCTCCCCTCTCGGACCCGATTTTTCCCAGCACCCGACGCGAATTCATCGCGCGGTCGGGACGCGGGCTCGGCCTGCTGGCACTGAGCGGGCTGGCTCCGGCGCTGCTGGCCAGAACCACCGTCGACGGCGGCACCGGCGGGCGCATCCTGGTGCTGGTGCAGCTGACCGGGGGCAACGACGGGCTCAACACGATCGTGCCCTACGAGGACGCCGACTACTACCGCCTGCGTCCGACCCTCGCCCTGGCGAAGGGCCAGGTGCTGCGGCTCAGCGACACCCTGGGGCTGCACCCCTCCTGCGCCGCGTTGCACGCCCTCTTCGGCGAGGGCAAACTCGCCGTGGTCCAGAACGTCGGCTATCCGCAGCCCAACCGCAGCCACTTTCGCTCCACCGAAATCTGGGAAACGGCCAGCGCCAGCGACGAGTTCCGGCCCGACAGCTGGATTGGCCGCTATCTGGACCACGCCGGTGCCGGCCTGCCCGTCGCGTCCCGCGATGCGCTGGGCCTCTGCCTCAGATCAGGCCTCCCGCGGTTCTGCCGGTCGCATCCCCACGGCGAAGCCTCCGGGCCGATCCCTGCGCTCGAGCCGGTGATTGACGCCTACCGGCCGGCGGTGCCGTACCCCGCCAACAGTTTTGCCGGCGCGCTGCGGCAGGTCGCGGCGCTCATGGCCGCCGACCGGCCGACCCGGATCTACCGCGTCGCGCTCAGCGGCTTCGACACGCACAGCAACCAGGCCCACCAGCACGCCAACCTCTTGGCCACGCTGTCGACCGGCCTCGCCGCCTTTCAGCGCGACCTCGAGCGCCAGGGCCTCGCCGACCAGGTCTGCACGCTGACCTGGTCCGAATTTGGGCGCCGGCCGGGTGAGAACGAGAGCCGCGGGACCGACCATGGCACCGCCGCCCCGCTGTTCCTGCTGGGCACCCGCCTCCGGGGCGGCCTGCACGGCACCGCGCCGTCGCTCCAGCTCGACCCCGAGCAGGACCTCGCCCACCGCACCGATTTCCGCCGCGTCTACGCGACGCTGCTGGAGCGCTGGCTGGGCTGCCCCGCGGCCGCCGTGCTCGGCGGCGAATTCCGCCCGCTTCCCCTCGTCTGAGCCGGAGGGGGGCTTACTTGCCGATGCCGTAGGTGCGGAACCCCAGCGCCGCCAGCTTGGGCAGATCGAGGATGTTGCGCCCGTCGAAGATGAAGGCCGGCTTGTGCATCGCGGCCAGGATCCGGCCGTAGTCGAGCTGCTTGAACTCGTCCCACTCCGTCACCACGGCGATCGCATGCGCCCCGGCGGCGGCCTCGTACGCCGTCGACGCCACCGTCAGCCGGGGGTCGGACTTGCCCGCGCCCAGCACGTCGGCGCGGATCTCGTCGGCCGGCACCTGGGGATCGTAGATTACAACCTTCGCCTGCTCCGCCAGCAGGTCCCGGCAGACCGCAATGGCGGCCGACTCGCGCGTGTCGTTGGTGTCCTTCTTGAAGGCAAAACCCAGGATCGCGATTTTCTTTTCCGCCACGGTATTGAACAGCGCCCGCACGATCTTCGTCGCGAACCGGCGCTTCTGCCAGTCGTTCATGCGCACCACGCCGTCCCAGTAGGCCGCCACCTCCGGCAGGCCGAAATGCTCGCAGAGATAGACGAGATTGAGGATGTCCTTCTGGAAGCAGGACCCGCCGAAGCCGACCGAGGCCTTCAGGAACTTCGGTCCGATCCGCGAATCCTTGCCGATCGCGTTGGCCACCTCATCCACATCCGCCCCCGTGGCTTCGCACAGCGCCGAGATGGAGTTGATCGATGAGATGCGCTGGGCAAGAAACGCGTTCGCCACCAGCTTGGAGAGCTCGGACGACCAGAGATTCGTCGTGAGGATGCGCTCCCGCGGCACCCACCGGGCATACACGTCGACGAGGGTTCGCATCGCCTGCTCGCCGCCCGGGGTACGCTCCCCGCCGATCAGCACCCGGTCCGGGAGTTGCAGGTCCGCCACCGCGGTCCCCTCCGCGAGAAACTCCGGGTTGGACAGCACCTCGAACGCGATGCCGCGGGTGTTCGCCGCCAGGATGTCCTTGATCGTCTCCGCCGTCTTCACCGGGATGGTGGACTTCTCGACGATGATCTTGGGGCTGGTCGCCACCTCCGCGATCGTGCGCGCCACCGACTCGATGAACCGCAGGTCCGCCGCCCGGCCGGCCCCGACCCCGTAGGTCTTCGTCGGGGTGTTCACCGCGACGAAAATGATGTCGGCCGCCTTGATCGCGCCGGTCACATCCGTGGAAAAATGCAGGTTCCGGCCGCGGGTCTGACGGACGACCGCGTCGAGCCCGGGCTCATAGATGGGCAGCGTGTCCGAATTCCATGCGGCGATGCGGGCCGCGTTCATGTCGACGACCTGCACCTCGATGTCCGGGGCCTTCAGGGCGATCATCGCCATGGTGGGACCGCCGACGTAACCCGCTCCAATGCAGCAAATTTTCATGCGAAACGCTACTTTGCCGGCCGCAGGCCCAAATCCAAGGATGAAGTAAGCAGGCGCGCCGCGGGCCGCCCCTCGCCGGCACGCCGGCGGTCGGACTGCTCCGGCGACGGCGGCGGCGGCGGGGAAAGACTCAGGCCGGCGTGGGCGTCGGGGTCGGCACGCCAGCGAGCGCCCCAGGGGCCGCGGCCTTATCCGCGGCCCGCTTCTCCATGGCCTTGGCGTCGCTCTTGCCCATCGCCTCGCGCAGCACCGGCGACTGGATCTCGCCGTGCTTGAGGATTTCCAGGACGTGTTTGCCCTCGATGGTCTCGTGCTCGATCAGCGCCATGGCGACCTTGTCCAAGGCGGCGCGATGCTCGGAAATGATCAGCTGGGCCCGCTGGTACTGGCCGCTGATGATTTCGCGCACCGCGAGGTCGATCCGCCGGGCGGTGTCCTCGCTGATGTGGCTGGAACGCGTGATGTCGCGACCGAGGAAAACGGTGTCCTGGTTCTCGCCCAGCGCGATCGGGCCGAGCTCGCTCATCCCGTAGTCGCAGACCATGGAGCGGGCCACCCGGGTGGCATGCTTGATGTCGCCGTAGGCCCCGTTGCTGATGTCGCCGGTGACCAGCTCCTCGGCGATGCGGCCGCCCATCGACATCGCGATCTCGTCGAGCAGCTTCTTCTTCGGGCGGGTGAGGATGTCCTTGGTGGGAAAGTACGTGGTGCTGCCCAGGCTCTGGCCGCGCGGGATGATCGTGACCTTGTGGACCGGAACGGTGCCGTCATCGAGGACCGCCTGGACCACGGCGTGGCCCGCCTCGTGCCAGGCGATCAGGCGCTTCTCGCTGTCGTCCATGACCCGGCGGCGCTCCCGGCCCCAGAGGACCTTGTCGCGGGCGTCGCCGATATCGACCATCTCCACCTTCTTCTTGTCGCGGCGGGCGGCGAGCAGGGCGGATTCGTTGAGCAGGTTGGCGAGTTCCGCGCCGGACAGGCCGGGGGTGCCGCGGGCGATGGAGGCCAGGTCGACGTTCTCGGCGAGGCTGATCTTGCGGGCATGGACCCGGAGAATCTGCTCGCGGCCGACCAAATCGGGCAGGTCGACGTAGATCTGGCGGTCAAAGCGGCCCGGGCGCAGCAGCGCGCTGTCCAGCACGTCGGGACGGTTGGTCGCGGCGATGATGATGACGCCCTCGGTCGTGTCGAAGCCGTCCATCTCCACGAGCAGGGAGTTGAGCGTCTGTTCGCGCTCGTCGTTGCCGCCGCCGAGGCCGGCGCCGCGCTGGCGGCCGACCGCGTCGATTTCATCGATGAAAATGATGCACGGCGCGCTCTTGCGGCCCTGCTCGAACATGTCGCGCACCCGGCTGGCGCCCACGCCGACGAACATCTCGACGAAGTCGGAGCCCGAGATGCTGAAGAACGGGACGTCCGCCTCGCCGGCGACGGCCTTGGCCAGCAGGGTCTTGCCCGTGCCCGGGGGCCCGACCATCAGGATGCCCTTCGGGATCTTGCCGCCCATCTTGGTGAACTTCTTCGGGTCCTTGAGGAAATCGACGACCTCGCTGACCTCCTCCTTGGCCTCGTCGCAGCCCGCGACGTCCGCGAACGTCAGCTTGTCCCGGTCGCGGGTCAGGAGCTTGGCCCGGCTCTTGCCGAAGCTCAGCGCGCCCTTGCCCGCCTGCCGCAGCTGGCGGATGAAGAGGAAATACAGCAGGCCGATGATCAGGAGGAACGGGATCACGTTGACCGCGATCTGGGAAAGCAGCGTGGTGGCGGGCTGCTCGGCGAAGGCCTGGGACTTCTGCAGACGCTCCATGTTGGCGTCGGTCAGACGGCCGGCGGCGCGAAACTGCGTCGTGGGGCCGCGCTCGCCCTCCAGCCCGGACTCCTTCGCCGTCTCACCCGTGATCACCACCCAGTCGCGGCCACCGGAGGCGTCCGGGCGGATCACGCCCTCCTTCACCTTGCCCTGCTCGGCCAACTCGACCACCTTCTGGATCTTGACCGACGCGGGCGTCGTCAGGCGGCCGGGGGCAAAAAACAGCAGCGCCATCGCCGCGAGCACAATCACCAGCCAGATCACCAGCATCTTGGGCTGGAAACGGTCGGGGGGCAGGTTCTTGAGCGAGCGGCGCTTCTTGGGGTTGTCGGAATCGGGCATGGAAAATGGGACTGAGGGCCCACGGTGGATGTTCCCGCCTATAAGTCAATTGGCCCCGAGGTGGAATTGGCGCGTTTTTCCGTAATTCGGCAGCGCAGCCGCCCCTGCCCGATCACCGCGAAGGCGTCCGCCCCGAGGCTTTGGCGCGTGGTCCGCGCGGCCATCACGTCGGCCAGCAGGGTGTCGAAGGCCTGGCGGGAGAGGTGCATCGTCCGCGGCTGGGCCAGCAGCCAGTGGTGCAAGGCGCGGCGCACCAGCGCGCGGGGCTTGCCCGCCAACCGGCGCAGGAGGAGCGAGCCGTCCGCCGCCACCGGCCGGACGGCGTCCAGCCAGGCCTCCAGCGCCGTGTCGTCCTCCTCCAGCAGTTCGCGGGCGCGCGCCGCGCCGGCCAGCGCATCCCGCTCCGCCGCCCGCTGCCACGCCGGCAGGACGTCGCGGCGGATCCGGTTCCGCAGGAAATACCGGCCCGCGTTGGTGGGGTCCTCCCGCCAGGTCGCCCCGGCCTGGCGCAGGGCCGCCCGCAGTTCGCGCTTCTTGAGGGTCAGCAGCGGCCGCAGGTGCACCCGGCCGCGGGGCATCCGGTGGACCGGCCGGGGCGCAGCCAAGCCACCCGTGCCGCTGCCCCGCGCCAGGCGCATGAAAAACGTCTCCGCAATGTCGTCCTGCTGGTGCCCGCACCACCGCGCCTTGGCGTGGCGGTCAAAAAAGGCATGGCGCGCCGTGCGCGCCTCGGCCTCGCTCGCGCCGCGGTGGGCCTCCCGCCACTCGCCGACGACCAGCGGGACGCCCAGCGCCCGGCACACCCGGCCGCAAAACTCCGCGTCGCGGCGCGAGCCGGCCCCCCGCAGTCGGTGGTTGAAGTGGAGCGCCCGCAGGCGGGACCGGCGCTCCGGCCAGTGTGCCCAGAGCAGCAGCAGGAGGCAGAGCGAATCGGCCCCGCCCGAGAACGCGACCGACCAGGTCTGCCGCGGCGAGGCGTCCTCGGCCCAGGCCCGCACGGCGGGATGCAGCCGCGCCCGCGGCAGCGCCGCGGCCAGCCGGGTAGCGCAGTGCGCCCAGTGGGAGGCCGCCCGGGCGCCTGGGCGTTTCCCGCTCACTGGAAGCTGAGATACTCCTGACCGAAGTGCGGGACCAGCGCCGCCGGGATTTTCACCCGGCCATCCGCCTGCAGGTTGTTCTCCAGGATCGCCGCGAGCACCCGCGGCACCGCCAGGCCCGAGCCGTTGATGGTGTGGACCAGCTCGGGCTTGCCGCTTTCCTTCGCGCGGAAGCGGATCTGGGCGCGGCGCGCCTGGAAAGCCTCGAAATTCGAGCAGCTCGAGACCTCGAGCCACCGCCGCTGGCCCGCGCCCCACACCTCGAGGTCGTATTTTTTCGACTGCGCAAAGCCCAGGTCGCCGCCGCACATCAGCAGCACGCGGTAGGGCAGCTCGAGCTTCTGCAGCAGGCGCTCCGCGTCGGCGCGCAGCTTGTCCAGCTCGTCGTAGCTCGTCGCCGGGTGCACCCATTTCAGCAGCTCCACCTTGTCGAACTGGTGCACGCGGTTGAGCCCGCGCACGTCCTTGCCGTAGCTGCCGGCCTCCCGGCGGAAGCAGGGCGTGTAGGCGCAGCGGTAGACGGGCAGGGCCGACTCCTCGAGGATCTCGTCGCGGTAGAAGTTCGTCAGCGGCACCTCCGCGGTGGGCACGGCATACAGCCGGTCCGGGGTGGTCTCGTACATCTGGCCCTCCTTGTCCGGCAGCTGGCCGGTGGCAGTGGCGCTGGCGGCATTGACGAAGATCGGCGGGCTGACCTCGACGTAGCCGGCCCGGCCGTTCTCCGTCAGGAAGAACTGCAGCAGCGCCCGCGCGAGCCGCGCGCCGTCGCCGATGAAGAACGGGAAGCCCGCCCCCGTCACCTTCGCGCCGCGGGCAAAGTCAAAGAGCCGCTCAAACCCGGGGATCTCCCAGTGCGGCAGGGCGTGCGGCCGCGGCGCCTCAGCGTCGCCGTGCCGCGCGCAGACCACGTTCTCCTCGGGCGTGCGCCCCTCCGGCACGCTGGCGTGCGGCAGGTTCGGGACGGACAGCATCGCGAGGCGGAACTTCTCCTCCGTCTCCTTCAGCCGCGCGTCGCGCTCCTTCGTCTGGGCGGACACGGCCTTGAGCTCGGCGACCTTCGCGACGAATTCCGGCGACCCCTTGGGCAGGGCGGCCATCGCGGCATTGGCGGCCTTCTGCGTGGCGCGGAGGGCCTCGACCTCCTGGAGCTGGGCCCGCCAGGCGGTGTCGAGCGCGAGCACCGCGTCGAGGTCGACCTCGAGATGTTTCTTGGCGATCGCCGCGCGGACCAGGCCGGGCGATTCACGGAGCAGTTTGGGGTCGAGCATGGCGGGTAGGATTAGCGGGTTTTCTCGAAGCGGGCGCGGGCGCGCTGGAAGCGGGCGTAGACGTCCTTGGCCGGCAGGAGCCGGAGGTCGCCCCCGGGGGCCTGCACCACGACGTGGCTCGGGGCGGACAGCGGATACGGGCCGAACAGCCGCGGGTCGGTGGGGCCGAACACGCCGAGCGTCTTGACCCCCAGGGCGGCCGCCAGGTGCATCGGGCCGCTGTCGTTGGTGAGGACCCACTCCGCGCGCTGGATGAGCGCCGGGAGGGAGACGAGGCTAGTGTTGGCCGTGAGGTTGAGGAACTGCGCGGAGGGGAACGCGTGGCGGTCCGGCACGCGGTTGTTGCCGGCCCAGATCACCTTCCGGGTGGGATGCTCGCGGAGGATCATTTCAGTCAGCTGCTTGAATCCGCCCCAGCATTTCTCCGCCCGGCGGCTGTCGGGGAACATCAGGAACGGCTTGGACCCGCCGCGGCCCTCGGCAAAACTGAGGTGGAACGCGCCGGACTCCCGGAACCGCAGGCGGCCGCGCAGCTCGGGCTGGGCCCCGAGGACCGGGCAGAACTGCAGCAGGATGTCGACCGCATGGCTGCGCCGGCCGTCCGGCGGCAGCGGCACCTTGAGATCGTAGAACATGCCGGCCCACTCGCGGGCGTCGGTGCGGCCGACCTTTTTCTTGCCCAGGCTCCGCGAGGTCATCAGGCCCGTGCGCAGCAGGCCCTGGAAATCAAACACGTAGTCAAACTTGGTCCGGCGCACCTCGCGCATCAGCGCCAGGAAACCGGCCGCGCCGGCGGCGCGCTCGAAGACATAAACCTGGTCCACCGCCTCGCACGCCCGGACGATGGGGGCGAAGATTTCCCGCACAATCCACGAAATCCGCAGCCCCTCGCACTGGGCCTTGAGCGAGGTCGCGACCTGCAGCCCGTGGACAATGTCCCCGAGCGAGGAGGGTTTGATGATGAGAAGTTCGGTCATGATCAGCTGCGGCCTAGTCAGAATCTGCTTTTAACCGCCGGGCCGCATCGTTTGATGCAGTATGACGTTCAGAGCAAACGCTAATCCGTCAACCTCTTGCTGAAACTTCTGCTCCAGACCATCGGCTGGGCCCTGGCCCACACCCCGGAACGGCTCCTGCACGGACTCGCCGCCGGGCTGGGCGAAGCCGTGTTCTGGCTCATCCCCCGGCGCCGGCGGGTGGCCCTGTCCAACCTCGACCACGCCTTTCCCGAACGCCCGGCGGCCTGGCGGCGCCGGACCGCCCGCGCCAGCTCGCGCCGGCTGGTTGAAACCGTCCTGCTGTCCCTCGCGACCCCCTATCTGAGCGAGCCCCGCCTGCGCCGCATCCTCCGGGTGGCCCCGGCGCTGGTCGACCTCGTCACCCGCGGCCACCGGGAGCCCCGCCCCACCGTGCTGGTCACGCCGCACATGGCCTACTGGGAGGTGCAGACCTGCATGCCGCTCGTCCTGCCCGCGCCCTTTCCGGAGATGGGGGTGATCTACCGGCCGCTCGACCACGCCGCCGCCGACGACTGGGTCAAGCGCGCGCGCGAGCGCTTTGGCATGCGCCTGCTGTCCCGCCGGGAGGGCTTCGCGGCCGCGCTGAAGATCCTGCGGAACCGCGGCATCGTCGGCGTGCTGTTCGACCAGAACGCGGGGCTGCACGGGGCGCTCACCACGCTGTTCGGCCGCGTCTGCTCGACCTCCGAGCTGCCCGGCCTGATGGTCGAGAAATTCTCCGCCGACCTCGTCGTGCTCTACCCGCGTCGGCTCGGGTTCTGGCGGGTCGAGCTGGGGCTCGAGCCCATTGCCCAGGACCAGACCACGGCCGGCGCGACCATCGCCTGCAACCGCTGGCTCGAGGCCAAACTGGCCGGCGACGACGGCCTGTGCGCCTCCTGGCTCTGGGCCCACGACCGCTGGCGCAACCAGGACATCCCCGCGCAGCGGCTGCGGCTGGAGGCCAAGCGGAACTTCCTCGCGGCGGAGCTCCCGGCCCGCGGCCTGGACGCCCTGCCCCGCCGCACGCGCATCTTTGTCCGGCTCCCGAATTGGCTCGGCGACGTGGTCATGGCCCTGCCGCTCCTGCGCGCGCTGCGCGTCTCGCGCCCGGATGCCGAAATCACGCTGCTCGCCAAGCCGCAGTTTCTCCCGCTGCTCCAGGGCTGGAACCTGGCCGACCGCCTCCGGCCCCTGCCGCCGCGCGGGCTCGGCTACTTCCCGCACTTCTGGCGGCTGCGCCGCGCCTATCCGGACGTCTGGCTGCTCTTCACCAACTCCCTGCGCGGCGACGCCGAGGCCTGGCTCAGCGGTTGCCGGCAGCGCTTCGGCCTGGTGCGGCCCGGGAAATACCGCCCGCTGCTCACCCACGCCTACCGGGTGCCGGCCGGGTGGGACGAGCGCACGCACCACCAGCTGGAGCTGTGGACCGGCTTCCTGCGTCATTTCGGACTCAGCGCCGAGCCCGACCGCGGCCCGCTGGCGACGGCCGGCGGCGCCGGCGCCGGCATCGGGCTGATCGCCGGCTCGGAAAACTTCCCGGCCAAGCGCTGGCCCATCGAGCACTGGCGGGCGCTGATCGCCGCCCGGCCCGCCGACCGGTTCGTGCTCTTCGGCACCGCCCAGGACCGGCCCATCGCCACGGCCATCGCCGCCGGCTTCGGCCCGCGCGTGGAAAATCTCGCGGGCCGCACCTCCCTCCCCGACTTCGGCGCGCAGCTCCGCGGCTGCCGGCTGCTGGTCACCAACGACACCGGCGGCATGCATCTCGCCAACGCCCTCGGCGTGCCCCTGCTCGCCCTCTTCGGGCCCACCAACCCGCTCCGCACCGGTCCCGTGTTTTCCGCCCCCGTGACGATCCTCCAGCCGCCCGGCTGCGCCCCGACCGGGGGCGCGTCGCTGGCGGACCTGGACCCGTCGCTGGTGCTCGCCGCGCTGGCCCGCCTGGACCCGCTGCCCCCGCCGGCCACTTAAGCGTTGCCCGCGCCCTCCCCGACCCCACCACTGCTCCCGCGATGCCCCTGCTGCAAGTCACCGACCTCCGCACCTGGTTTCACACCCGCAACGGAGTCTGCCGCGCCGTCGACGGCGTCAGCTTTCAGGTCGAGCGCGGCGAGACGCTGGGGCTGGTCGGCGAGTCGGGCTCGGGCAAGTCGGTGACCGGCTATTCGCTCATGGGCCTGGTGCCCCAGCCGCCGGGAAAAATCGAGGGCGGGACCGCGTGCTTCGACGGCGTGGACCTGCTCCACGCCCCGCCCGCCCAGCAGCGGGCCCTGCGCGGCAAGCGCATCGCGATGATTTTCCAGGATCCGATGACCTCGCTCAATCCGTACCTGCGGATTTCCGACCAGCTGGTCGAGCCCCTCCTCATCCACGAGGCGGT
>SESH01030147.1_pt1 | contig 31531 bp, 30 predicted proteins | sample 3171561 | NCBI WGS metagenome assembly SESH01 (sample SAMN10866947, study PRJNA518727) | freshwater metagenome | biome: subpolar coniferous forest; feature: holomictic lake; material: water; isolation source: holomictic Lake 442 2011 16.5 m and 2014 13 m | place: Canada: near Kenora, Ontario
CCGGAACTGGGAAGTGCAAGGAATCCTTGATATCCTGCGTCGCTCGATGGCCTCGGCCGAAACGAAGCCGGCCTGAGGTAAGCTCCCTAGGCCTGACTGAGGAACACGGATTGACCATGCCGAAGGCCAGTCGTATATTATTCCTATGAACCCCAAGCTCACTCTGGCTCTCCTCGCCATCGGTCTCTCCGTCCCCGCCTTCGCGGCCTCCGCCAGCGACCCCACCGCCCACATCCTCGGCGGCGGCGGCTCCGGGCCCGGCCCCTCCAGGCCCGGTCCTTCCGGACCCGGCGGCGACTTCGGCGTCGTCGATGAGTGGGACGAACAGGAAGACACCCTCCTCGATCAGGCCATCAAGCTCCTCGAAGTAGCCGAGACCGCTCCGACCGTCGCCGACCTCAAGGAGGCCATCAAGGACCTCTCCGTCGCCGAAGACATGGAAGAACAGGAAATCCACCCGCGCGAATCCAAGGCCCCCCGCGGAAGCGCCGGCCCCCGCAAGCCGACCTCCTCCCGCCCCCGTCACGTGAAGGAAGACCACGACGAGATCATCAAGCAGGAGAAGAACGCCATCCAGCTCGTGCAGGAAGCCGTCAACGCCCTGAAGTCCAACGATCGTCGTAAGACCACCGAGAACGTCTCCGCCGCCCTCGTCGCCATCAAGCGCGCCGACGTCCTCAACGAAGACGAAGATCCGAACGAAGGCACCGAGTCCGTCAAGGCCGCCCGCGCTGCTGCCACCGCCTCCGGCGCCACGGCTCCGGCCAAGCCTCGCAAGAAGTAAGCTGTCTGGCTTGTTCAATGAAAAGGCCCCTTCCGGGGCCTTTTTCTTTGGTCGAGACTACCGGCCTTAGGCCATCATCTTCCGCGCCTTCTCGAGCGAGACGGCCAGGCGGTCGACTTCCTCGAGGGTGTTGTAAAACGCGAACGAGGCACGGGCGGTACCGCTGAGACCATAATGCTTCATGAGCGGCATGCAGCAATGGTGGCCCGTGCGGATGGCGATGCCGTCCGCGTCGAGCAACGTGCCGATGTCATGCGGATGACCGCCCTCGATGTTGAAAGAGATCACGGCGACCTTCTCGGGCGCTTCACCGACGATGGTCAGACCCTTGATGGCATTTAGGCGCTCGGTCGCGGCGGCGAGCAGGGTCTGCTCATGCGCATGCGCGGCGTCCTGGATGGGCATGAAGTATTCCAAGGCGACACCGAGGGCGATGGCGCCGGAGATATCCGGCGTACCCGCCTCGAAACGCTCGGGGGCTTCGCGGAAGGTGGTGCCGGCAAAGTCGACCTTGCGGATCATGTCGCCGCCGAACTGATAAGGCGGCATGGCGTCGAGCAGCTCAGGGCGACCCCAGAGCACGCCGATGCCGGTCGGGCCGAAGGTCTTGTGGCCAGAGAAGGCGTAGAAGTCGCACCCGAGCGCAAGGACATCTACCTTGAAGTGCGCGGCGGACTGGCAGCCGTCGATGAGCACGACCGCACCCACGGCCTTGGCGAGGCGCGTCATCTCGGCGGCGGGGTTAACAGTACCAAGGGCGTTGGAAACGTGGGCAAAGGCGACGACCTTGGTGCGGGCGGAAAGCAGGCCCTTGAAAGCGACGAGGTCGACTTCTCCGCGCGGCGTGACGGGCGTGACCACGACCTTGGCCCCGGTGCGCTCGGCGATCACCTGCCACGGCACGATGTTCGCATGGTGCTCGAGATGCGTGAGCAGGATTTCGTCACCGGCCTTGAGGTTAGTCCGCCCCCAGCATTCGGCGACGAGGTTGATCCCCTCGGTCGCTCCACGGACGAAGACGCAGCCCCGGGTGTCTTTCAGGCCGAGGAACTTCGCGACCGAGGCACGGGCGGCTTCGTAGGCGGTGGTGGCTTCCTCGCTCAGCAGGTGGACGCCACGATGGACGTTGGCGTTCTGCTCGGAGTAATAGCGTTCCAGCGACCTGATGACCGCCAGAGGCTTCTGGGAAGTCGCGGCGTTGTCGAGGTAGGTCAGCGGACGACCGCGCACCAAACGTCCCAGGATAGGGAAGTCCTTGCGGAGGGCGACGACGTCGAACGCGGGCATAAGCCGAACGTAGGAGGACCCGGGCGGGGCGCAACCGGGAAGCGAAATCAGGGCGCCGGCGGCAGGCGTACGGCCTTACGGATATAGGCCGGCACGTCGACGTCCTGTCCGTCGATGAAGGTCATCGGCGTGCCTCCGAAGAGACCGCGTCGCATCGATTCTTCCGTCGCGAACTCGAAGATCGGCTGAGCAGGGTCCTCCGACTTGGCGCCCTTCTTGGGCTTCGTGGGCGCCTTCGGCGCGGGCAGCGAAGCGCCGAGCACCGATACTTCGATACGGTCGCCGAGCGAAGGCTCGATACGCGCGCAGAGCACCGTGGAGGTCTCGCCGCCGAAACGCGTCCGGACCGCGGCGACAGCCTCGAAGGCTTCGGTCGAGGTCATGGCGGACCCGCCGGCGACGGTGACGAAGAGCGAGGCGACCTTGGCGACCGCGCCGGGCGCGTGCGCGAGCGGGCAATCGCAGGCCGCGCGGGCGGCCTTCATCGCGGCGCCTTCGCCCACCCCGACGCCGAAGGCGAAGAGCGTGGGAGAGCCAGGTGTGGAGAGGAGCGAACGGAGTGCGGCCGGGTCGACCGCGATGAGCGCGCCAGGCGCGAAAGCCGAAGCGAGGCCGCGGAGCGCGCCGCCGACCCAGTTGTCCGCCGCGGCGAACGATTCGGAAAGAGGGGCGTCGGGCGAGACCTGCTGGAGCAGGAGATCGTTGTGCACCACGACGAGCCCGTGGCACTTCTGGCCGAGCTTGACCGTGGCGTCATTCGCCTGACGCATGCGACGTTCGCCTTCGTGCGAGAACGGCATCGTCGCGAAGGAGAGCACCGTCGCGCCGCACTCAGCCGCAAAGCTGGCGACTACGGACGCAGCCCCGCTACCCGTGCCGCCACCGAGACCGGTGACGAGCACCACGACGGGGACGCCGGTGAACAAACGGCGGAGCGCGGCTTCTTCGGTTTCGGCGGAAGCGAGGCCGAGCGCGGCTTCACCGCCGGTGCCCATGCCGCGCGTCTGCGCGCGGCCGAGCTGCAACGTGGCGGCCGTACCGGCAGGCAAGGAGCGCGCATCGGTATCGAGTAACGCGACGGCGATCTCGGCCGGCAGCTGCGCCGAAAGGCGTGTGACCATCGAGCACCCTGCCCCACCGAGGCCGACCAGGAGGATGGAAGCGGGCGTGGACATCTTAGAGGCGGAAGAGTTCCTTGAGCTGAGCGAGGAAACCGCTCGGGCGGCGCACCAGCGGCGGGGCGTCGGCGATCGCCGCGGTCATCAGGCCCACCACTCCGGCATACTCGGGCTTACGGAGGGATTCGTTCTCGAAGTTCGGGACGCCGACGCGGGCGGAAAGGCCCGTGACCTGCTGGACCGCCTCGGCCGCATCGGCCAGGCTGGCGGAACCACCGGTCAGGATGACGCCGGAAGGAATCATGTTCTGGTCCAGCTTCACGGCGTGGCCGGGGAAGATCGCCTCGAGGCGGCGGAGCACGTCCTTGCGCACGAATTCGATCGTCTCCTGGTAGCGGAGCGAGAGCACCTGCGTGATCGTGCCGCGGTTGAACTGCTGGTCGCCCACGCCCTTGTCGCCGTCCTTCCAGATGGTCTGGTTGACGTCGTTCTCGCGATGCATCGCGGAACCGAAGCGGAGCTTCAGGTCCTCGGCCGTCTCGCGGCTGATGCGGAGCGCCACGCTGAGGTCGTTGGTCAGGTGCTCGCCGCCCACGGGAATCGAGCCGGCGCAGAGGATGTGCTCCTTGTAGTAAAGGATCCAGTCGGTCGTGCCCGCGCCCATGTCGATGACCAGCACGCCCTGCTTGTCGGCGTCGCTCGCGGTCGCGCAGGCCGCGGCGTGCGAGGCCAGGATGAAATCGCGGACCTTGATGCTCATGCCGTTCACCATGCCCACGCGCATGCGCATGTTGCCCTCCTCCATCGTCACGCGCCAGAAATTCACCTCAAGGCGCTTGCCCGCCATGCCGACCGGATTGCTGACCGGGCGGTTATCCAGCATCGTCGGCTGGCGCATGTAGAGGATGGTCGCCCGGCCCGCCGGCGGCTCGAGACGCTTGGCAGATTGGATCGCGTCGCTGACGTCCTTGGCGGTGATCTTACCATCGTGCGCGGGCACGGCGACGAAACCCTTCACGCGCTCGCCCTCGGCGGCGGGACCAGACAGCGAAAGATAGATCTGCTCGACGGCGCGGCCGGAACCGCGCTCGATATCGTTGACGACCTCATGGACGCACTGCGTGAGCTTCTCGAGGTCGGTGACCGTGCCCTTCACCACACCGTCAGTGCGGCGCTCGCTGAAGCTGAGCATGCGGGCCTTGCCGTCGATGATCTGGCCGAGGAGGCTCGCGGTCTTGTGCGTGCCGATATCGATGACGGCGATGAGGGAAGGAAGAGGCTTGGGGGTCATCGGAGAGGGGGATTGGCGACGGGAACGAGGCGAGGTTCGGGAACGGGGGAAGAGGCGTTGGTGCGGTTCTGGATCGACATCTTCAGCACGTAGGCCTGCGAAGTCGTGCCGGGGCGACGGAGCATCTCGTCGACATTGATGCGTCCGAGCAACGCCAGCTCGTTGCGCCAGTTGGCGGTGGAGAAGACGATCTCGACCAAGGCGGGGCGATCCATCGGCTGCGTGCCAGGGCGGACGGCCACGCGCAAGTTCGAGCCAGGCGAATCCTCCTGGGCACCGAAGCAGTCGCGTAGCGAGACGGCGGACCACTGCTTGTAGAGGTTCGGGTAGGTCGTGCGAACGGTGAGCAGGAACGGGGCGGCGATCTCAATGCCTTCGATCAGCATCTTATCGTCGCTGCCGGTGGCGCGGTAGTCCTGGATTTCCGGGAGATTGCGGACAGCCTGCTCAGGGTAGCCAGAGCCGGCGAAGGTCTGGCCATCGGAAGCCACGAGGCGCACCTGCATCGGCGTACTCTTGCCGGGCAGCGAGGCGATCTTGGCGACCGCGAGGCGCTCGCGCAGGGTGATATCGAGCGCGCCGTCAGAACGGCGGCGGACGTCAGCGGCGACGACCTGATTATCGGCCTCGAGGTCGGCCTTGATGGAACGAACGTCGCGCCCGAAGCCTTCGGGCCCGTTGGCGACGACCTTCTTCACGAAGTCGGCAGAAAGGAAACCGTCGGTCTTATAACGCAGCGCGCCGGCAGAGGGCGCGCCGGTAACCGATTCGTCGACGGCCCACCAGAGCACGCCGACGAGGACGACAAAGAAGCCCACCGCAAGGATCGTGGGCAGCTTGGAGCGCACGGCGCGCTTGCGACCAATCTCGCCTTCGGGGACGCGGTTGACGTCCTGTGGCACGAGCGCGCGCCAGTCGCGATCCGCGGGACCCATGAAGGCGTCGCGACGTTTACGGAAGAGATTGTCGAAGAGGCCCATGTTCAGCGGCGGACGGGTTGGGCGGCGCGCGCGAGGGCCGGAGCGGCCATGCGGCGGACGAGGGCGGGGAAGTCGAGGCCGACGCAGGAAGCGCTCTTGGGCATCAGGCTGGTTTCGGTCATGCCGGGCATCGTGTTGATCTCGAGGAAATAGAAGCGGCCATCAGGCTCAAGGAAGACATCGGCGCGGGCGAAGTCCCGGCAGCCGCCGGCGGCGAAGAGCCGCGCGGCGGCCAAGCCGATGGCGGCGGTCAGTTCCGGGCCGACGGGCGCGGGGAAGCGATACTCCGAGGCACCCTTGGTGTATTTGGTCTTATAATCGTAGACCCCGGTTAGGGCGACGATCTCGACGAGCCCCATGGGCTGGCCGTCCAGCAGGCCGATGGACATCTCCCGGCCGCGAAGGCGGCGTTCGGCCATCCACTGGCCCGAAGCAGGAATCTCGGCTAGGGCCTTGGCCACGGCAGCCTCCCCTTCCAGCATGTAGAGCCCCACACTGCTGCCTTGGTCGGAGGGTTTGATAACGATGTGCTCGCCCAAGGCGGCCACCAGCGCGGCGGCCGGGGGCTTGGCGGATCCGGCGAAGGCGACCTCCGGAATGGCCGGCACGCCCGCCGTACGCATGGCGGCTTTGGTCGCGACCTTATCCATACAAAGTCGATTGGCGATGGACGAGCAGCCAGCGAAGGCGATACCGCGGGCTTCCATCTCGGCCTGGGCGCGACCGTCCTCGCCCCAGCCACCATGAAGGATGGGCAGGACGACATGCTTGGCGCCGTCGAGCCAGTCGGGCAAGACGTCGTCCTCAAGCTCGACGAGACGCGAACCCGGGAGCACCGCCGACACGGCTTGTCCGGAACGCAGCGAGACCTCGCGTTCGGAGGAGCGGCCGCCGCAGAGGACGACGATTTCAGGGGCGAAGATCATAGGAGTTCCTTCCATTCGCGACCCAGCGCGACGATCTCCGGCTGGAGTTCGACGCCCTGGCGGGATTTCACCTCCGCGCGGACGGTACGCATGAGTTCGATGAAGTCCGCGGCCTTGGCGTCGCCGGCGTTGACGAGGAAGTTGGCGTGGGTGGGCGAGACCGAGACCGGCCCGACGGTGCGTCCCTTGAGCCCGCTGAGGTCGATGAGGCGGCCGGCCTTATCACCCTCAGGGTTCTTGAACACGCAACCCGCGCTGGCTTCGCGCGGCTGGGAGGCGCGGCGCTGCGCGGCTAGGTCGTCCATGCGCGCACGGATCGCGGCGGGTTCGTCGCGGCCGGCGGAACGGAGCACGGCGGAGAGCACCACCGAGCCGTGGAGCTGCGGGCAGTCGCGGTAAAGAGCGTCGAAACTGTCGCGACGCGCGGCGCGCACGCTGCCCTGCGGCGAAAGCCATTCGATGGATTCCACGATATCGAAGATCCAGCCGCCCATCGCACCGGCGTTCATACGCAGCGAACCGCCGATGGTACCAGGGATGCCTTCCAGGAATTCGAAGCCCTTCCAGCCCTCGCGCGCGGCGAAGCCGCAAAGTTCCTTGAGGCGGGTGCCGCCGCCCACGCGGAAGCGGCCTTCGCCGAGGTCGGTGACCGCGCCCCAATGAGCGGTATCAAGGTGCAGAATCAGGCCGTCGTAGCCTTCGTCGGGCACGAGGAGATTGGAACCACGACCCAGCGCGAACCAGCGGAGATCGAGTTCCGCAGCGGCACGTAGCAGCGTCACGATATCATCCACGTTCGCCGGTTCGGCGTACCAGCGGGCGGCGCCACCGAGACCAAGCGTCGTGTGGCGGGCGAGCGGTTCGTTGGCCCGCAGGGCGCATTCAACCGAAAGACGGCCGGAGACGAGGTCGGGCAGGTCGAGCGAAAGGATATCGGCGCCGCGACGTCGTAGCACCTTCGCGTAAGCTTCGGCGTCGCGCTCGATGTCACCCGCACCGACGAAAGCGACGATGGTATCGGCACCGGCGGAAAGTTCGTCCAGCACGCGGGGCAAGGTCCGGCGATCTTCGACGAGGCGATGCGCCGAGCCGTTGACGACGGCATCGGAACCGCCGCCTTCGACGGCGGCCTCGCCCGCGGAGTAAACCGGCAGGACGAGAGCATGATCAGCGACGGCGAGCGCATCACGGAATTCACGGGCATACTGGCGCGTACGCGTGTGGCGGTGCGGCTGGAAGACGACGACCAGGCGACCCGTGTGCGTCTCACGTACCCACTTAAGCAGCGCGGCGATCTCCGTGGGGTGGTGCGCGTAGTCGGCAAGCACGCGCAGGCCCGTCCGCTCAAAGAGCACGTCCTGGCGACGGCGGATGCCGCGCCAGCGGGCGAGCGGCTCGGCGACGAGGCCGCCGGTGATGAAATGTGTGACCGCGAGCGCCAGCGAGGCGTTGGAACGATTGAACGTACCGGCGACCGGCAGGTTGAATTGGCCGACCGGGAAACGGCCTTCGAGCGAGACGACCGAAGACGAGTGACCGCCCTGCACGAGACGGAAGGAATAATCACCACCCTCGCCGACGCGGATCACGGGGACCTTTAGACCAGCCACCAGGCGTTCAAGACGCTCGTTGCCCACCGGGATCACCACCGCGGTGCGCGTACGTTCGAAGAGCGCCCGGAAGACGCCTTCCAGCGCGGCTTCGTCGCGATAATAGTCGGGATGGTCCCAATCGAGGTTCACCGCCACGGTGACGTCAGGCGAGAACGCGCCGATCGTCCCGTCGCTCTCATCGACTTCGGCGACGACCCAGGGAGACGAAGCGGAAGAGCGGGCCGGCGGGAAGGTCGGATCACGGAAGAGCCCGCCGAGCACGTAGCCGAAATCCGCTTCGGCGCTGGCGAGGGCGGCGACGAGCAAGCCGCACGTGGTCGTCTTGCCATGGCTGCCGCAGATGGCGACGAAGCGACGGGCGGCGACGGCTTCGGCGAGGAGTTCGCCGCGGCGCAGGGTGCGGACCTCATGACGTTCGGCGAGCGCGAGGCCGGCGTGGCCGGGCTTGACCGCGCTGGAGCGGCCGACGACGGAAGGCTGGCGGCCAGCGGCCCAAGGATCGCGCAGGAGCGGGATGTCGGCATTCGCCAACTGGAGCTCCATCGGACTGCCGGTCGAATCATCCCAGCCGGAAACGTCCCAGCCCTCCCCTTTCAGGTAGATGGCGAGCGGACCAACGCCCATCCCGCAGGCACCGAGCATCCAGGCGGAAGCGCTCATGCGGCGGCGAGCTGGCGGCGGCCGGCGAGCGCAATGGTTTCGTGGGCGAGTTCTTCCCAGCGGTTAGAAGCGTCGGCCAGGGCGAGCGCGTCGCGCATCACCGCCAGCGCCGTGGTATCAGCCAGGCGATCGAAGACGACGCGCAGCAGCCGCGGAAGTTCCGTCTCCGGCAGCAGAATCGCCGCGCCGGTCTGTTCACTCTGGCGGGCGTTGGCTGTCTGATGGTCGTCCGCTGAACGCGGATAAGGGACGAGCACCGCGGGCGTGCGGCAGGTGGCCAGTTCGGCGAGCGTGCCCGCGCCGGCGCGCGTGACCGCAAGGTCGGCCGCAGAATAGGCCATCGCCATCTGGTGGCAGAACGGCACGAACTTGACCAGCGAATCGGGCGTGCGGACCTCGTCGTCGCGGCCGCCCGGGCCGGTCAGGCAGAGCACGTGCACGCCGCGGATGGCGAACTCCTCAAGGTTGTCTTCCACCCAGCGATTGAGCGAGTGGGCGCCTTGGCTCCCGCCGGTGACGAGTACCAGGCGGCCCGTCGGCGGCAGACCGAGCGCGCGGCGGGCGGCGTCGCGCGCCTGCGGACGGATCTCGGCGCGCACGGGATAGCCCGAATCATGCTGGCGCTCCGCGGCGAGGCCGGGGATGCGCACGCCGGCGGGAAGATGGACCGCATCGGCGAAGCGCGCAATGAGACGCACGGCCTTGCCAGGCTTGCGGTTAGCTTCGTGGACAAGCACCGGGATACCGCAGAGGCGACAGGCCAGCGAAGGGCCGAGACTCATGAAGCCGCCAAAGCACACGAGCGCATCGGGGCGGAAACGGCGGAGCAAGCGCCACGCGGACCAGACCGCGCCGAGCAAGGCCGGAAAGAAGAGGAGCTTCGCGACGAGGCCCGGACCGAAGCCGCGGCCCTTGCCCGGCACGAAGTTCAGGCGCGGATAGTTCGAGGTCATGCGCGCGTCGACAACCTTGCTGCTGACGACCAGCAGGCACTCGTGTCCTTCGTCCGTGAGCCGCTGGGCGAGGGCGATGCCCGGGGCGAGATGGCCACCGGTTCCGCCGCACGCGAGCAGCACGCGGCTCATGCGCGCGCCTCCTTGGCCACGAAGGCCGGTTGGGCCGATTCGCGGATACAGTTAAGGACGAGGCCGACCATACAGCCCATGATGACCAGATTGGTTCCGCCGTAGCTGATGAACGGCAGTGAGATACCCTTGGTCGGGAGTAGGCCCGTGACGACGCCCATGTTGATGAGCGCCTGCAGCACGAGGAAGAGCATGGCGCCGAGGCAGACATTGAAACGATAGAGGTCCGCCGAATACCGCATCGCGCGGTAGGCGCACCAGAAGATGCCGAGATAGACCAGCGCCACGACCGAGGTCGCGACGAGCCCGTATTCCTCGCCGATGACCGAGAATACGAAGTCGGTGTGGGCTTCGGGTAAATAAGCGCGGCCCTGGATACCGTTGGCGGCGCCCTTGCCCGTCAGGCCGCCGACGCCGAAGGCGACCATGCCTTCGAAGAGCTGGTAGGCCTCGTCGCCGCGTTTTTCCCACGGCTCGAGGAACGAGGTGAAACGGCGCAGTCGGTTCGGCCAATTAAGGATCAGGACGGTGAAGCCGCTGAGTCCGATCAGGAACGTCGGAATCACGTAGGCCCAGCGGACGCCCGAGACGAGCATCATCGTGCCGCCTACCGCGCAGCACAGGAGGATCGTGCCGAGATCAGGACCGAGCCCGATGAAACCCGCGATCAGCAGCAGGATACCCACGGGCTTCACGAAGCCTTCGCGGAAATCGATCCATCCGCGGCGCGTGAAGACATAGGGTTCGCGCATGCTTAGCTGGTAGATCGCGAACTTGTTCGGCAAGGTGTGCCGCTGCATGCGCGCGAGGAAATCGGAAAGCACGACCACCAGGGCGAGCTTACCGAGATCCGACGCCTGCAGGCGGAAGAAGCCGAAATCAATCCAGCGCCAGGAACCGTTGACCGAGACGCCGATGTGCGGGATGCGCGCGAGGAACATCGCCGCGCAGGCGCCGCCGAGGATCCACCAACGCCACTCGCGGGCCTTGTCGAGATTGACGCGGAAGAACGCGAAGCCGGCGACGAAGGCGATCGGCACGTAGGCCAGCTGGCGGTAGAAGGCGCCGGTGCGGTTGCTCGAAGAAAGCGAGATGCCGGCGCTGTACTGCACCACTAGGCCGAACACCGCGAGGGACATCGCGAGCACCAAGATGGTCACGGAGTACCCACCCAGGGCTCCCGGACCTTCCTGCTTCTGCTTGATGACCATGACGCGGTGTGTTCGTCAGCTTACTTCTTGTCCGCAGGAGCCGGAGCGGCTTCGGCGGCCTTGCCGACGGGGACGAGCTTGAACGGGGCGAAGGCCGGGGCGGGAGCGACCGGAGTGGCGGTCGTGGTCTTCGCGGCGGTCGGGGCGGCCTTGGTTCCGGCCTTAGGGGCAGCCTTCACGGGTGCCTTAGAGGCGGCCGGGATGGTCAGCACCTGACCGGCCTTGAGGTCGGCGTTGAGGGCTAGGCCGTTGGCCTTCGCGAGATCCGCGCGCGTGACCTTCTCGCTCGCGGCGATGCTCATGAGATTCTCGCCTTTGACAACGGTGCGCTTACCGCCGTGGCCGACCGCGCCCACAGGCGTGAGCTTCGTCGGGACGGGGGTCGGAAGCGCAGTGGCGACCGGAAGGCCGCCAGCCACCGGGGCAGCCGCGACGGTGCCGACGGGACGAGCGCCACCGGAGTAGGCGGCGAGGTCGCCAGACTGTTCGAAGCCGCTGGTGCTTCGGCAGCCGTTGACCCCGACGAGGACGGCGATGACGCAGAGGTGCAGGAGCACGACGACAGTGACGGTGATGATAGGACGCATGGTGGTGGGACTGGGTTGGGTGGGTGGGTGGGTTGGAAAAAATCAGACGCGGTTGGCGAGGGCGCTCGCGGCACGTTCGAACACGAGGCCGCGCTCGGCGTAGCCACGGAACTGGTCGAAACTGGAGAAGCCGGGACTCAGCAAGATGGCCGAGGGAGCGGGCGCATCCTTGGCCGCCGCGACGACGGCGTCCTGCAGGGACGGATAGCAACGGGCCGACTTGCCCAATTCGTCGAAGTGGCGCTTCAACTCATCGGCCGTCTCACCGATAAGGTAGGCGGAGTCTACGAGCGGGGCAATATTGCGGACGAAGCGGGCAAGATCGCCGCCCTTCCACTTCCCTCCCCCGATCCAGCGGACCGGGATGCTGAACTCCGAGAGAGCGGCCTGGACCGCATGGAAATTAGTGCCCTTCGAATCGTTCCAGAATTCGACGCCTTTGTTCTCGGCGACCTTGCGGAGACGATGGGGCGGGACGCGGAAGAGGCGGGCGGCCTCCTCGAGATGGCGCATCGGGATACCGCGCGCCTGCCAATACTTGCAAAGGATGGCCCAGTTCTCGCGTTGCGGCCAGGAATCGAACACCGAGCCGGCGGGCACCGTATCGGCGACTTCAGCGCGGGTGGCGACGATGGCCTCCGCGGGCAGCTCGATGCCGAACGTACGGGCGGACGAAACGACGGACTCGCCGACGACGAGAATGCCACCGGGCATCATGCGTTCAATGAGGCGGAACTTGGCGCGGAAATAACTCTCCAAGTCACCATGACGATCGAGATGATCCTCGTCGAAGTTCGTCCAGAGCACCGCCTCGGGCGTGAAGTGGCGGAGGTCTTCCGCTTGGAAAGAACTGACTTCCACGATAGCGACGAACGAACCATTGGAGACCGTGCGATGGAGTGAGGTCAGCGGCAGGCCGACGTTACCGCAGGCGATGGCGTCGAGCCCGGAGCGCTTGAAGGCGAAAGAGAGGAACTCGGTGATGGTCGTCTTGCCGTTGGTACCAGTGATGGCGATGGCCGGGCCAGTCCAGAGCAGCGCACCGAAATCGAGCTCGGTCAGGCAATGGAGGCCGGCGCGGCGCGCGGCGAGGATCCAAGGGTGCGACTGCGCGAAGCCGGGGCTATAGACCAGGAGATCGTGACGGGCGGCCTCCTCGGGACCGAACTGCCGATTCTCCCCACGTTCGTCATAGATGACCGAGGCAAAGCCGGCCGAGGCCAGGGATTCCGCGACCGAACGCCCGCTCACGCCCTCGCCAAAGATAGCGGCGGGCCGGGTGAGCCGGCGTCGGAGGGATTCGGGGAACTCGCTCATCGGAGCTTCAGGGAAAGCAGGCCGAGGAGGCCGCAAAGAAGGGAGAGGATCCAGAAGCGCGCCACGACCTTGGTCGCGGGCCAGCCCTTCTTCTGGAAGTGGTGATGGATGGGCGTCATCAGGAACAGGCGCTGCCCGCCGGTCCGCTTGAAGTAGGCCACCTGCAAGATGACGGAGATCGCTTCGACGACGAACACGCCGCCGACGATCGCGAGGAGAAAGGGCTGGTGCATCAGGCAGGCCACCGCGCCGATGCCGCCGCCGAGCCCGAGCGCGCCGACGTCGCCCATGTAGATCTCGGCCGGAGCCGCGTTATGCCAGAGGAACACGAGGCTGCCGCCGACGAGCGCCGAGCAGAAGACCGCGAGCTCGCCCGCGCCCGGCACGTAGCTGATGCGCAGGTAGGTCGCGAACTCATGGTGACCGACGAGGTAGGCGACCGCGCCGAGGATCATCGTGGTGATGAGCACGCAGCCGATGGCCAGGCCGTCGAGGCCGTCGGTGAGATTGACCGCGTTGGAACAGCCCACGCAGACCAGCACGAAGAACACGCCGGCGACGCCGAGGCAGGCGAGGAAGGGCCAGCCGAGGGACTTCGCGGACCAGAGCGGACCGTTGAGGACCGGGAGCCAGATCTCGCAGAGGCTATCGCGATAGGCCGGATCAAGGAACACGATGCCCAAGGCGATCAGCGCGACGAGCCCCTGCCCTGCCAGCTTCATGCGCGCGGAGATACCATCGGAGCTCCCGTGACGGACTTTCAGCCAGTCGTCGTAAAGGCCGACGAGTCCCATCCCGATCAGGCACCAGAGGGCCGCGAGCACGAGGACGTTCAGCCGGGCCCAGAGGAGCACCGAGGGGATCATCGCGACGGCGATGATGAGGCCGCCCATGGTCGGGACCTTGCCCCCTTCTTTGGCAAGCTCGCCCATCAGCTTGGCCGAACGCTCCGGCTGGCGCAGGCGCGCGAGCACGGCGATGAGACGACCGGAGAAGAACATGCCCAGCAGCAACGCCGTCACGCCGGCCATGATGGCGCGGACGGAGATATACTCGAAGAGACGGAAAGGCCCCCAAGTGTGGACGAGTTCGCTGAGACGGTAAAGCATCCTAGTGGAAAGAGAGCGCGGAGCGCAGGGGTTCGGGCAGGCAGCGTTCAAGCGCGAAGGAACGGCTGCCCTTCAGGAAGACGAAGCCGCGGTGCGCGGCGACGCGGGCGGCGGCATCCTCGACGGAAGCCGCGAAGGAAAGCTCCACCCCGGGGAGCGCAACTCCCTGCAGCAACGCAGCCGACTCTCCGCCCAAGGCGACGACATGGTCGCCCGAGCGGAGAGGCAGCTGCGCGCCGCAGCCGCGGTGGAGTTGCGCGGAGGTGGGACCGAGCTCGGCCATGCCGCCGAGCAGGAAAAGACGAGGCGCGGCGGAAGCGCGGCTGAGACGATCGAAGGCGCGGGCGGAATCCAGGAGCGAAGCCGGGCTGGAATTATAACAGTCGACGTAGAAGGTGCGGTCGCCTTCGACATGCACGCTGCCGCGACCGGCGGGTGGCATCCATGTCGCCGTCACAGCGGCGAGCGCTTCCGCAGGTCGGCCGACCGCGCGGGCGGCGACGAGCGCGAGCGCGGCGTTGCGGGCGAGGCCGTCGGAGATAGCGGCGAGCGGGAAGACCTCGCCATCAAGCACGAGCGAACGCTGGCCGCGGGCGTCGACGAGGAAAGCAGCGCGGACGAGACGGGCCGGCGCGACGGCCGGGGCGGCTTCACCTTCGAACTGCACGGCAACGCAACGACCCGCGTGAACCGCGAAATCGGGCCACTCCAGCAACGTGGCTGGGATGATCGCGCGGCCTCCGGGAGCGAGCGCGGCGACGAGCGTGGACTTCTCTCGGGCGACGCCGGCCAGCGAACCAACGCCTTCGAGGTGGACCGAGGCAACATTCGTGACAATCGCGAGGTCGGGACGAATGACGGCGGCGGAGATACCCAGTTCGCCCGGGACACTCATACCCGCCTCGATGACGGCGAAGCGATGAAGCGAGGGCTCGACGCGGAGCAGCATCAGCGGCACGCCGATGAGGTTGTTGAGGTTGGCTTCGGTGACAAAAGCCTCAGCCCCGAGGAGCGCGGCGAGCAACTCCTTCGTGGAGGTCTTGCCGACGCTGCCGGTCACGCCGATGACTCGGCCTGGGAACTCCGCGCGCCAGCGGGCGGCGACGCGGCGGAGCGCGGCGAGCGGGTCGTCGACGACGAGCTGCGGAAGGTCGTCGGCGACGGCGCGTCCGACCAAGGCACAGGCGGCGCCTTGCGAACGGGCGGCGCTGAGGAAGTCATGGCCGTCGCGACGTTCGGTGCGCACGGCCACGAAGACGTCGCCGGGGCAGAGCGCGCGAGTATCCGTGCCGAAGCCCGTAAGCGCGGAACGCGGGGCGACGGTCCAGCGGCCTTCGGCCCAAGTGGCCAGGTCGGCTGAGGAGAAAGTCGGCATCACGACTGCGCACCCCTCCGGAGCTCAAGGATTTCACGGACGACCTGGCGGTCGTCAAAAGGCACCACCGTGTCAGCGAATTCCTGGGTCGTCTCATGCCCCTTGCCGGCGATGACGACGCAGTCGCCGGACTTCGCGGCGGCGAGGGCACGGCCGATGGCGTCGCGACGATCGGCGACGAACTCCACGTTCGGCAAAGCGCCGAGGCCTTCACGCATGTCGGCGAAGATCCGCTCCAGGCTTTCCTTGCGGGGATTATCGGCGGTGGCCCAGGCGAGGTGGGCGAGGTCGGCGACGGCCTTGGTCATCGCAGGCCGCTTGCCGCGATCACGATCGCCGCCGCAGCCGTAGACGCAGAGGACGCGGCCGGGCGTGATGTCGCGGAGCATGCGCAGCGCGTTGCGGAGCGCGTCGTCAGTATGCGCGTAATCGACGAAGATCGGGAAGGCTTGGCCGGTTTCGACGCGTTCCATGCGGCCGGGGACGCCCGGGAACGAGGCCAGCGCAGACGCGAGGGCGAGCGGATCGCGGCCGAGGGCGGCGGCCATCGCGAGGGCGCAGAGGACGTTCGAGACGTTGTAGTCGCCCGGCAGCGTGGACTTGAAGACGGCGGAACGACCATCATGGCGGACCGTGAAGACCGCGCCTCCGGTATCGAGGGCGAGGTCGGTCGCACGGACGTCGGCATCGGCGGCGACGCCGAAGGTGATGACCACGCCGCGGCGGCGGCAGGCCTCGGCGAGCACGCGGCCGGCCGGGTCGTCGATGTTGATGACGCAGACGTCCGGTACGGAGCCGTTACGGCCGTCAAAGAGTGCCGTCTTGGCGTCAAGGTACGAGGCGAGGTCGCCGTGGTAGTCGATGTGATCGCGCGTCAGGTTGGTGAACGCCGCGACGCGGAAATGGAAGCCGTGGACGCGATCCTGATGGAGGGCGTGGGAACTGACCTCGAGGCAGGCGCCGGCGCAACCCGCGTCGGCCATCTGACGGAAGAAGGCGGAAAGGTCGGCGGATTCCGGCGTGGTCTTATAAGAAGGGATCGAGCGACGTCCCAGGTGATAGCGGACCGTGCCCACCAGACCCCATTGCGAACCGTCGGCCTGCAGCAGATGGCGCAGGAGCATGGAGATCGTCGTCTTGCCGTTGGTCCCCGTCACGCCGACCAGCTGGAGGGCCGCTTCCGGGTGACCGAAGAAACGGCGAGCGACCTCAGCGAGGGCTCGACGCGGATCGGCGACCTGGGCGGCGGCGACCGCAGGGAGGCCAGTGACCGGCTCGCCTGAGAGGATGGCGGCGGCGCCGCGGGCGATGGCGTCGTCGAGGAAGGCATGGCCGTTGGCGCGGAGGCCGGGTAGCGCGAAGAAGAGCGAACCCGGGATGATGCGCCGACTATCCGTGACGATCGACGAGATGCGCACGGAGCCATCGCCCGCCCGCCCGAGGACCGGGAGGCCTTGCAGGAGCGAGTTGAAGGTCGGGCGCTCCATGGCGGCGGGCATCATCACGGGGTGAGGCGTCATCGGCCGAGGTCGGCGACGTGGCCGCGCGGCACGGTGGAGACCGGAGGGATGTCGAGCCAGCGGATGCACTTCTCCGCGACGTCGCGGAAAATCGGGGCGGAGACCTTGCCGCCGTAGGCGATGCCCTCCCCTTGCGGTTCGTCGATGATCACCGTGATGGCGAGCTTCGGGTCGTTGACCGGGAAGAAGCCGGCGAACGAGGCGACGTGGTGCGAGGAGGAATAGCGTCCGTTGATGATCTTCTGCGTCGTACCGGTCTTACCCGCGACCTCGTAGCCGGGGATGTCGGCGATCGGCGCCGTGCCGCCCTTGCCGCAGACCGCGCGGAGGAGCGTGGCCATCTGCGTGGCCGTTGACGCGGTGATGGCTCGGCCGCGCGAGCGCGGGACGTAGTTCAGGATGGTCGCCTTCGTCTTCGGGTCTTCGACGCGGAGAACGAGCTGCGGCTGCATGAGCAGGCCTTCGGCCGCGACGACCGACATCGCGAAGTGCATCTGCATGGCCGTGACGCTGACCGAGTGGCCCATCGGCACGCGCGAGATCGTCATCCCATCCCAGCGCTTCGGCGGGATGAGCAGGCCGGGGACCTCGGCGCCGGTGATCAGGCCGGTGTTGGCACCGAAGCCAAAGGACTTGATGAGCGCGAAAAACTTATCCTCACCGAGACGTTCGGCGTACTGCATGCCTACCTGCACCGTGCCACGGTTGGAGGACTCACGGACGATCTCACGGATATCGACGGCGCCAATCGCATGCGAGTCGGCGGGCAGGGAGACCATGCGGCCGCGGTAAGGGACGCTCGTGGCGCTGCAGTCGAAGACCGAGTTCGGGGTGATGAGGCGTTCTTCGAGGGCACCGGAGATCGAGACGATCTTGAAGACCGAACCCGGCTCGTAGACGTCGGACACCGCGCGGTTGCGCTGGCTATCCATCGGCGCGGCCTTCGCGTCGAAGAAACGGTTAAGGTCGTAGGTCGGCCAGTTGGCGAGGCCGAGGATGCGGCCCGTACGCGGCTCGCTCACGATGATGATGGCGCCCTTCGGGTTATAGCGGGCGGCCGCGGCGGCGAGGGCGTCCTCGCAGGTCTTCTGGACGAGACTGTTGATCGTGAGCACGATCGTGCTGCCGTCGACCGGGGCGACCTCGCGGAGACGGTTGCTGATGATCTCGCGGTGGCGACCATCACGTTCGGATTCGATCCATCCCCTCTGGCCGAGAAGGAGCGGGTTCATCACGCTTTCGATGCCGGCGGCGGGCACACCTTCCTTATTCACGTAGCCGAGCACGTGCGCGGCGAGCTGGCCCTTGGGATAGTTGCGACGGTATTTCAGGTCGGCGCGAAGCGCCTTGATGCCGAGCGCCTTGATGCGCTTCATCGTGGACTCATTGACCTCGTGGGCGAGGATCGCCCAGCGGATCACCTTCTCCTCGCCGGCCTCATCGAGGCGGGTGGTGGTCTCGAAGGCCAGGCGGACCTTGGAAAAGGGCACACCGAGAATCGTCGCGACTTCGAGGGCACGCTCACGCTCACCCTTCCCGAAGGAATCCGGGTCCACGCCGATATCCCAGACATCTTCGGACAGCGCGAGGAGGTTATCCTGGGCGTCACGGATCTCGCCGCGGCGGCAAGGAATCTCCTGCAGCACGCGGCGGGCCTGCAAGGCTTCCGCTCGGAGACGAGGGGCGTCGACCCAATGCAACCAGACCAGCCGTGTGATCACGGCCAGGAAGCAGAGGTAAACGGCCCAAGCCAGCAAACGGTAGCGCGTTCGCCTGGCGTGGGGTAGGCTCATCGAGAGCGCGGCCCTCCCTGCCCACCCCAAGAGAGGGAGGCGATTTCGCGAGCCGTCATCCGGGGGCTCGCGGAAAGCATGGGGGTCGGGGATGCGACCGCCGGGAAATAACGGACCCAGACCACTTGTTCAGGGACCGGGGTCTTCAGCGAGTCACCGATACGCTGCTGAAGGTCGACGGTATTAAGGACGAAGTCACGCGCGCGACGGGCCGTCTCGAGTTCCTTCTTGGAGTAGGCGATGTCGCGCTCGATGCGCTGGATTCGATCGCCGATGGTATTGGCCTCTACGCGCAGACGCATGATGTTAATCGTCCCGACCGCGAAGGCACCGACCGCGGCGAAGACGAAGACCCAGGTAAAGTGGCGCGGACTCATACGGCGAGGCGGCGCACGGCGCGGAGGCGAGCCGAGCGGCTGCGGGGGTTACGTTCCTGTTCGGCGTCCGTGGGCTGGACAGCCTTGCGCGTCAGGAGGTCAGCCTGCTTCACGCGATCATCCTGGTTACGTGAGTCATCGCGGTCGACCGGACGGCCGGCGACCTCGTTCATGTAACGCTTCACGATCCGATCCTCGAGAGAGTGGAAGGAGATGACGGCGAGCACGCCGCCGGCGGTAAGCTTACCGAAGGCGAGCGGGAGGGCGTCGGCCAGAGCGCCAAGCTCGTCATTGACCGCGATACGGACGCCTTGAAAGGTGCGGGTGGCCGGGTGGGGACCACGGGGTCCAGGCGCGGGCGGGGCGGCTTCGGCGACCAGAGCGGCGAAGGAGGAGGTGCGGGCGAGGCGGCCGGTGCCGCGGGCGGCGATGATCGCGTTGACGACGCGGAACCAGCGGGGCTCCTCGCCGTAGTCACGGACGGCACGTTCGATCTCGGCCCGCTCGCCGCGTTCGAGGAACTCGGCGGCGCTGCGACCGACACGCGTGTCCATGCGCATGTCGTTCGGGGCGTCGAAGCGGAAGGAGAAACCGCGTTCCGGGACATCCAACTGGTATGAGGACACCCCAATGTCCATCAGAACACCGTCGAACAGCCCCGGAACGCGGTCAAGGTGGCGGAAATTTTCGGAATGGAAACGCAGGCGACCCGCATGAGCGGCGAGCAGGTCGGCGGAGCGTTCGCCGGCAGCGGGATCACGGTCCATCGCGTCGACCGTGCAACGCGGCGCGCGGGCGAGGATCGCCGCGGTGTGGCCGCCACCGCCGAAGGTGCAGTCCAGGTAGGCACGACCGTCCTGCGGAGCGAGGAGCGTCAGGCACTCCTCAAGCAGGACTGGAACGTGGCTGGTCATTCGGCGGGCTGTGAATAAGGTGTGAGCAGTGTAAGTAACTTTCGGATACGCCTCACAAGCCCAGCTCGCGCAAGGCGCGGAGGATGGTGAGCGCGTACTCGGATTCGCGGTCGGCCTTGGGCGGCGTCGGCGAAGAGATATGGAAGGTGGTGAAGCCGCCGCGGAAGATCACCTCGTGCTCGAGCTTCGCTTCCTTGACGATGTGGTCGTTGAGCGTGATGCGGCCGGCCTTGTCACACGTGACCTGGATGCTGTTCGTGCCGAGCAGGCTGAGCGCGTCCATCTTCACCGGATCGCTGACGGTCACCTGTGAAGCCGCGACGCGGATACGTTCGGCCATCGACGGAGGGAACACCACGACCGAGGCCAGCGCCGGGTGATACATCGCGAGAAAAGTCGCCTCCGCATCGAAACGCCAGGCCGCCGGGATCGTGACACGGTTCTTCTCATCCAACTTTCCGTTGTGGATGCCCGTGAAGAGACCGTTGTTGGCGCCAATAGACATTGCGTATGGGGAGTTGCCCCCAGATGACCCACTTTTCCCCACACCTCTCCACCCGTCAACATTTTAGCCTCCGATCTGCCCAATTTCTTGTTCACAGCGCGGCCTGGTCACTTAAATGACTGTTTTCAGTCTTTATTTAACATAAGTCACTATTGGGTAACTGTTTATGATAAAAATAGGCGAGAGGAGCTCTTTTTACCCCTCCCGGGACTCGCCTGGTCCATCCTCGGGGATCCGGCCAGCCGTCTCCGCGCTCGGCCCATGTAATGGCTTTATCATTACAAAAAGACCCCTTTCGCCGCCGACGAACAAGGGCGAAACTGTTTGCCAACGGACCCCGGCTGTGCTTTGACTGCAAGCACTCAACCACGACTCTTGCCCATGAAAACCGCCCTCGCCCTCCTCGCCGCCCTCGTCCTGACCGGATGCTCCACCCAGCTCGGCGTGGACAACAGCCAGAACCACGAAGCCTCCTTCTCCAACGTCACCGGCGTCCTGACCACTCGCTACACCGCCGACACGACCGCCGTCTTCAACGCCGTCAAGCGCACCATCGATTCGATGCCCGGCACCCTTCGCACCGGCGAGACCGACGAGGTCGGCGCCAACAAGGAGCTCCTGAGCGTCGTGGCCTATGCCCGCACCATCGGCGACCTTGAAATCAAGATCACCATCGAGAAGGCCGAAGACGAAGTCACCAAGGCCGTCTTCACCCAGGTGAAGGTCAAGTACGGCTTCTTTGGCAACCTGCCTGAGAGCCAGAAGATCGTCTCCAAGATCACCTCAAACCTGCGCTAAGCGCCGGGGCGGAACCGCCAAACGGACGCCGCCCAGCCCACCGGCTAGGCGGCGTTCTTTTTTAACACTCTTCCAAATGGGCAATATCCACGGACACAGTTTCCGCATCACCACCTTCGGCGAAAGCCATGGCCCCGCCCTCGGCGTGATCATCGACGGCTGCCCTCCCCGCGTGCCGTTCGACGCCGCGTTCCTGCGCAGCGAGCTCGACCGCCGCCGTCCAGGCCAGAGCGCCCTGACCACGCAGCGTAAAGAAGCGGATGCCCCGGAAATCCTTTCCGGCGTCTCGCACGACGGCCTCACCCTCGGCTCGCCTATCGCCATCGTCATCCGTAACGGAGATCAGCGCCCGCAGGCCTACGCCGAGATGAAGGCCGCCTATCGTCCGTCGCACGCCGACTTTACCTACGACGCCAAGTACGGCATCCGCGCCGTCGAAGGGGGCGGGCGTTCCTCCGCCCGCGAGACCGCGGCGCGCGTCGCCGCCGGCGCCGTCGCCAAGACGGTGCTGAAGCACGCCTGCGGCGCCCGCATCATCGCCTGGGTCGAAAGCGTCGGAGATATCCGTATGCCCGCCGCCGCCAAGGCGCCCACGCTCAAGCAAGTCGAGGCCACGCCCACGCGCTGCCCGCACCCCGCCACCGCCGCGAAGATCGATGCGCTCATCCGCGAAGCACGCGCCGACGGCGATTCCGTCGGCGGCGTGATCTGCTGCGTCATCGAAAACCTTCCCGCCGGCCTCGGCTCCCCCGTCTTCGATCGCTTCGAGGCCGACCTCGCCAAGGCCATGCTTTCGCTGCCCGCCACGAAGGGCTTCGAAATCGGCAGCGGCTTCGCCGGCACGGTACTGCGCGGCAGCGCGCACAACGATGAATTCGTCCGCAAGGGCGGTCGCATCCGCACCGCGACCAACCGCTCCGGCGGCACGCAGGGCGGCATCACCAACGGCGAAGACGTCGTCTTCCGTATCGCCTTCAAGCCCACCGCCACGGTGCTTAAGCCGCAGAAGACCGTCCGTCCCGACGGTCGCGCCACCGAGCTCAGCGCCAAGGGTCGCCACGACCCGTGCGTCCTCCCGCGCGCCGTGCCCATCGTCGAAGCCATGGCCGCCTTGGTGGCCGTGGACCACTGGATCCGCGACCGCGGACAGAACGCACCCTTCGGCCGCTGCGGACGCAAGGCATGACCCCCATCATCATCATCCTCGGTCCCACGGGCGCCGGCCGAGCCGATACGGTGCGCGAACTGGCCGAGAACGCCTGGCCCGAAGGCCGTAAGATCCGCATCCTCCGCGAAGTCCGCGAAGGTGGCGTCGCGCCCGATGCCTGGGAATTCAAGGGCGGACAAGCGACCCTCCCCGCCCCGGGCGACGAAGACGCCACGATCCTGGTGACCAACGGCTCGCTGCACGTCATCGACCAGATGGAAGCGCTCCATCGCACGATCCGCCCGATGATGCCCGACGCCGTGTGGCGCGTCGCACGCATCATCACCGTCGCCGACTGCCCGCTGACGATGAAGCACAAGGCCGTCGAGGAATGGTACCGCGTCTGCGTGCACTTCTCCGACGCCGTCATCATCAACAGGCGCTGGGAAGTCCCGGGCCAATGGATGAGCAAGTTCCTCGAACCGTACGAAAAGGAATTCTACCCCTGCCTCTTCTTCAATCTCACGAAGATCGGCGCCATCTCCAATCCGCCCGCCGTCATCGACGGTGAACCGCTGCGTCTGTCGCATATCTTCGATGATATCGACGCCGTCGATGAGATGGAGTTCGACGAGGACAACCTGCCGGATGAGCCGTTCGACCTCGTCCGCCAGGTCGACAAGTATTTCGCGCGCGACGAACTCGGACGCCGTAACATCCTCGTCCCTGAGATCGGCGACCTGCTCAAGCAGGAAGGCCGCTGCTAAGGACCTTCCCGATGCGGCCGCTAATCGTCACCTACGCTTGGCTGCTGACCCGCCTTCCCGAAGCGTTCGCCCGTCTCAACGCCGCGCTACTCGGCCAGGTCCTCTGGTTTCTCCGCGGCAAGGTGATCCGCCGTAACCTCACGAAGGCCTTCCCCGAAAAGGACGCCGCCTGGGTCCGCCGTATCGGCCTCATCTCCTGCCGACGTACGGCGGAGATGGGCCTCTTCTCGATTGCTTCGCCGATGATGCCGGAAGCGGAAATCCGCGACCGTATCATCGTGGACGAATGCATGCTAAGCGCCGAACACGGCCTGCCGCCTAAAGGCACTGGCGCGGTGCTCTTCGTGCCGCACTTCGCCCTGATGGAGATGATGACCGCCGCCCCGCTCCTAAACCCCGAGCTGGCCAGACGCGAATGGGTCGTCGTCTACCGCCCGCTCGATCAGCCGTCAGCCGAACGCTGGGTCAAGGAAGCCCGCGAGCGCTTCGGCATGAAGCTGGCCTCGCGACGTGAAGGTTTTGCGCGTTCGATGAAAGCCGTCCGCGAAGGGCACGTCGCCGCGATCCTCTTCGACCAGACGACCCAGAGCGGCTCCATCTGGCAGTTCCTTGGCTCGCCGTGCGCGGTCACCGAGCTGCCTGGTATCATCGCTCAGCGCTTCAAGTGCCCCAGTCGTATCTTCTGGGCGAACCGTACCGGCTTCTGGCGTTGCCGCCTCCACACGGAGGCCCTGCACGCGACGGACTCCATCGGGTTGACGATCGAATCCAACGCCTGGCTCGAACAGAAGCTGCGCTCGGGGGATGATGCCTGCGCCAACTGGCTGTGGGCGCATGACCGCTGGAAGCACGGCCAGCACCCGTTCAAGAAACTCGGCGAATAAGCCTTACTGCTTGGGAGCGGCGGCCGGCGCTTCGCCTTCGGCGAGCTTACGGCGCTTCTTCTCGGCCTTCTCCGCCTTCTCGGCATCCTTGGCGTCGCCCTTACCCTTTTCCTTGGCGACCTCGGGTCCGTATTTCTCAGAAAGCTTGCGGATGAATTCCATGCGCTGTTCCGGCGTGAGGGCTTGGATGCGGGCGCGTTCGGCCTTGGCCTCCTCAGGCGTCAGCGTCTTGAAATGATGCTCAAGGACGCGGGCGCCCATGCTACCACGTTCACGCATCTCCTTCATGATCTTATGGCGCTCCTCGGGCGTAGCGGTCTCGTACTTCGCGAGATTCGCGGCGAACTCGCGACGTGACTCGGGCGACATGCGCTCCATCTTCTCGATGGCGGAACGCATGCGGGTGAGACGCTCGGGCGGCAGCTCAAGGATCTTGCGGATGGTCTGGATCTCCTCGGCGGTCGGCTCGGACTCGGGCGAACGGCCGGAAGCCTGCTGGGCAAAGGATGTAGCGGCTGCCAAGACGAGAGCCGAGAGAAGGGAAAACGTCTTCATCGGATCAGGAGCCGGGGGCGTTAAGCACCTCGGCCACGCTGGATTTCTCCACCGCGGGCGAAAGGAGCGAAAGATCGGCGGAAGCGCCAAGCAGATCGGCGAACTGGGCGGACTCGTCGCGAGCGACGAGGGCGTAAGTCTGCCGATTGAGCGCTTCCTCGGAAGGAGTGGACAAGGTCAGGACGGCCACGAGGCAGGCGGCAGCGGCGGTGGCCACGGAGCTCCAGCGGATGACGACGCGACGGCGGCGATCGGCGCGGACAGCCCCGACGACGCGATCAGCGAAGCCAGGGACCGCGACGGAACGGCCACGGCTGAGCGAAGCGGCGAGTTCCTGGTCGAAGGGATTGTGGTGAGGATTGTCCATGGCTCAGTTCATTAGGTTAAACACCGCACGGGGCGGCAAGTTGCAGGGTTCAGGCGTTTCCATAGAAGTCTTTCAGGAGCTCGCGCAGGCGGCTCCGGGCACGGTGGATCCAGGTCTTCACCGAAGAAACCGGGACCCCCATGATCTCGGCGATATCCTCGTAGGGCAGTTCCTGTTGGACGACCAAGAGGATGGCCGTGCGCTGCTCGGGGGGAAGCTGGGCAATCGCCCGCTGGAAGGCTTCGTCCAGCTCGGCCACGCGCCGCGCGGATTGCTGGGTGGTATCGCCAGGCTCGGCGGCGAACTCGAGGGCGGTCGTGGGCTTGCGACCGCGGCGGCGCCACTCGTTCAGCACGAGGTTGTGGGCGATGTGGATGAGATAGGTGCTCAGTTTCGCCTCCGGGCGCCAGCGGGAAGCCGCGCGGTGTAGTCGGATGAAGACCTCCATCGCGAGCTCCTCCGCGGTGGCTTGCGAACCGACCTCGCCGCGCAGGTAGCCGACCAGCCGAGCATGGTGGCGATGGACGAGCAACCGGAGTGCGTCATCGTCGCCTTCGGCGACCAACGCCATCAGCCGCTTGTCGTCCTCGTCATCGGGGAGCGTGGGCTCTTCCTGGGACATCTCTATGATATAACTCCGGGGAGGGGGTGAAGTTACGCCGTGCGGGGTCGCAGGGCGAAGGCGCGCAGGGTGCGCAGCAAGAATTGCTCGAAAGCGGCCACGACCTGGTAGTTCAGCTCCATGCGGCGACGGGCGTCCTCAAGGTAGCTGACGGACAGCGCCACCTGCTCGGCGCAACCAGGGTGACTTCGGCCGATCAGCCGCAGCTTGTCCTCGACCGAGACGAGCATGCGGGCACGGATCCCACGGCTGATGGTCGCCTCATGCGCCTTCTCCACGTCGTCCTTATCGTCATCGGAGGTCGGGGGCGGCGGCGCGGCCTCCAGGGCTTCCTCGACGAAGAGCGCCAACAGGACCTCGAAGCGAGCGCACAGGGCGTAGAGCGGGATGAAGACCTCCGAGACGCGGGCGGTCGGCGAGGCCGGGCCCTTGACCATGCGGGTGAGCAACTTATCCATCTCGCGCAACCAGTCGGCCCAGGAAGCGTCGGCGAGGGTCGGCGCCTCGCCGGCGATATGGAACCGCATGCAACGGCTGATAACCGTCGGCATGACGGAATAGTAGTTGGCCGTCTGTAGCACCACGAGCGTCCCGCGAGGGGGCTCCTCCAAGGTCTTCAGGAGGCAGTTCGCGGCCGACGCATTGAGCCGATCAGGCTCATGGATGAGGACCACGCGGCGTTCGGAGACCGAGGTGAGATTGAGGGAGGCGACGACCTGCTGCGCGTATTCGACCCTGATGGTGCGCGAAAGTCCGGACGGACGCAGGACGCGGCAATCTGGATCGGCAATCGGATCCGCCACGCCGAGATGCAACGCGGCCAAGTATTCGGCGGCCCGGGCGAGCACGGAAGCATCGGCGCCGGTGAGCAATACGGCGTGAGGCATACGGCCCTCAGCACGGGCACGTGCGAGCACCTTCAGGGCCGGAAGATCCGAGAGGTCAGCGGAAACGGCGGGCGATTTCATGCCAGATCTCCTCTTCGATGGTTTCAGGCGGGCGGGCGGCGTCGACCACGAAGAAGCGCGTGGGCTCCTCCTTGGCGAGCGCGTGATAAAGGTCGCGGACCTTGCGATGGAAATCAGCGCCGAGGACTTCGAACCGGTCGGGCTGGCCGTGATCGCGGACGGAAGCGCGGCCGAGGCCGCGGGAAGGATCGAGGTCGAGCAGGATGGTCAGGTCCGGGCGGACCACGCCGCAGGCGAGACGATTAGCGGATTCGACGAGCGCACGCTCGAGGCCGCGACCTCCCGATTGGTAGGCGACCGTGGAGTCGATGAAACGATCGCAGAGGACGACCTGTCCGGCAGCCAAGGCCGGGGCGATGACCTCGGCGACGAGCTGCGCGCGGCAGGCCGCAAACAGCAGGGCCTCCGCGGCCGGCTGGATGGCCGAGCCAGGCTGCTTGAGGACGTCCCGCATCTTCTCGCCAAAAGGCGTCCCACCGGGCTCGCGCAGGCTCAGCACGCCCGCCCCGGAGGTGCGGAGACGTTCGGCTAGGCGGGTCAGCTGCGTGGACTTTCCCGCGCCTTCCCCTCCTTCGAACGTGATGAATTTACCGGCGATCGGCATGCGTCCTCAAGATGCCCGCCGAAAGGCCCAAAGCGAGCGGAGAAACCCTCTGCGAATAAAAAGGCCCGGCATCAGCCGGGCCTTTCTGAGCGAAGCGAGCCGCGGCTCAGACACCCGTCGGTGTGGGATTGACCTGCTTCTGCTCGACGGTGCGGTTGACGTTATCGGTGATCTTCTTGAGCGTGGCGTCGAGGGTCTCGCTGCCACCGGTCGTGGTGTTCATCGGAGCTCCCGGGGCGCCGGTCTTATCTTCCTTGACGACGATGTCAGTTACCTGCGCACCGGTGATTACCGTGCCGGAACTCTTGTTAGGGGCTCCGCCGATGCCGCCTGCGAAAATCTGTACGCGAGTCGGCATGGTCTGGGCCATCGCGTTGATGGTCGTAGAGACCTCATCCGGCAGCGTGGAATTAGCGCCCAGCAACGCGGCGATCGCCGCCATGTCTTCGGTCGGAATCGGGTAGACGAAAATTTCGACTGGCTTGGAAAGCAGGGCGAGCGTGGCGGCGGAAGGAGCGGCGGCCTTCGGTGCACCCGGAGCGGTAACCGGAGCCTTGGCAAGGCTGTTGATGAGGGCGGCAGAGGCGACGGCGCTGGAGATCTGCATGCCTGGCTCGACGGTGACGGGGCCGGCAGCGGAGCTGTAGACGGTGGTCTCGACGGAACCGCGGACGCAATCGACGACGATGTGGCCGATACCGTCCGCTCCGACGCGATACTCGACGGTGAAGATCGTGCCGCGGATGCGGACGAGACCGGCCGGAGTCTTGACGGTGAAAGTGGAAAGGGCGTTCAGCTTGCGGACTTCGCCGATGATCTTGCCACGAGGGACTTCAAGTTCAGTGACGGACGGGCTCGGGTCCTTCTCAATCTGGCGATACGGGTCGGTGATTCCGGCGGAAGGCACCTGGCGGAAAGTGTGGAGCTCGAGCAGCGTGTTCGGCGTGAGGACGACGGAAGCTCCGTTGGAGAATACGAGTTCGGCGGTGGAATTGACGCCGGTTTCGACGAGGGATCCTTCCTGGAAGGTCGCTCCGTTCGCGAGGGGCTTACGCTGAGCCTTGGCGTCGATGATGGTGACGGTGCCGCTGACCTTACCGACCTGGACCTTGCCGGTCTGGAGGGCGGCGGAAGAAAGGACAGGCAGGAGTGCAAAGGCTACCATTCCTAGGAACTTGATAAAAGATTTCATGGCGACTGGTGGGGAAAGAAAAACTAGCCCCCGCCATAACTGAGGCAACCCCTTTAAAGAAAAAGACCCCCAAAAGGGGGTCTTTTCCTCGTAACTTGAAAGCGTTCAGGCCGTAACGTACTTCTCAAGGCGGCGCTGGACGGCGATCGCGGAGAGCTGAGCGTATTTCGGAAGCCCCTGATCGAAAGGGAGTTGCATTTCACCCTGAATAAGGGGGAGAGCGTAGCGCACGAAGTCCGGGTGAATGGACATCTTGTCTTCGCCGATCCACTTTTCCGGGAAGACCTTCACGCCGTTGGCGATTTGGTCGAGCGGGGCGAGCATGGTCTGGACGGCGTAGTTTTCCTTTTCGGAGCGGGTCAGGATGACCATCTTGCCGGACTCGCCTTCGAGGGCGGCCTTGACGGCGGCGCCACCACAGAGTTCGGCTTCATCGACGTCGGTCTTCGAAGCGTTGTGCGAAGCGGCGCGCTGGGTGATGCCGAGCTTGGAAGAACGGGCCTTCACGCCATCAAAGCGGGACTCGACGAGCGTGCGGAGGTATTCGCCGGCGCCGCCGAGGACGGCGTGGCCGAATGCGTCGGTGCTGGAAGTGTCGGCGCCGAGGTAGTTGCCGGTGGCGTCCTGGACGCCTTCGGAGACGACGACGAAACAGTGACCGTTGCCCTTAAGCACTTCTTCGACGCGGCGGATGAAGTTGTCGGCGTTGAAGGCGACTTCCGGGAGCAGCACGATGTGCGGCGCGGTGTTGTTGTAGTGGGTGTTCTTGACGGCCTTGTCTTCACCCTTGTCGCGACGCTGCGCGAGGACGGACGAGGCGGCGAGCCAGCCGGCATTGCGGCCCATGACTTCGAGGATCGAGACGAAGTCGTTCTGGCCCATGGCGGCGTTGTCGAGAGCGGTCTCACGGATGGTCACGCCGATGTGCTTGGCGACGGAACCGTAGCCGGGGCAGTGGTCGGTGAGGGGAAGGTCGTTGTCGATGGTCTTCGGCACGCCGACGACGCGGAGTTCGTAACCGCGCTCCTTGGCGAGGGCGTCGATCTTGGCGGCGGTATCCTGGGAGTCGTTGCCACCGATGTAGTGGAAGTAACGGATGTTGTGGGCTTCGAAGACCTGGAGGATGCGATCGAAGTCTTCGGCCTTCTTCACCTTGTAGCGGCAGGTGCCGAGGGCGGCGCCGGGGGTGTGACGGAGGGCGCGGAGAGTCTGCTGGGACTCGGCGGCGAGGTCGACGAGCTCCTCGTTCAGGACGCCCTGGATACCATTGAGGCCACCGTAGATTTCGACGATTTCGTCCTCATGCTTGAGCGCTTCCGAGATCACCCCGGCGAGGCTGGCGTTGATGACGGGGGTCGGACCGCCGCTCTGCGCGACGAGAAGGTTGCCAATGAGGGGAGAAGACATGGGAGTGAACGAGTTGAAAAGTGGGTTGTGGGAAGCCCCACCCCCCTTGGCAACACGGAAAACCCTCCCCTGCCCGCACCCCCCTGTTAAGGCCTACAAAATGCGTCCGGCTTTGACCTGGGCCGACTCGGGTACCTTCTGGGACCAGGCCGCGGCCTGCTGCACGAACGCGTCCACCTGGGCGCCCGCCGAACCGGTGAGCTCACCCGCCTTAGTCACGGCATCGAGCAGGACGGATTTTGGGAGGCGGAGGCGGCTATCGGAGGCGAGGCGGTCGACGAGGTCATTGCGCTCGATCTTGCCCGCCCGGAGGTCCTTGGCGACGGCGACGGCATGTTCCTTGATGGCCTCGTGGGCCTCTTCGCGGCCGGCGCCGGCCTTGACGGCTTCCATGAGGAAAGTCGTCGTAAGGAGGAACGGAAGGTAGTGACGGGACTCGCGCTCGATGACGGGGCGATTGACCTCCATCTGACCGAGCACGGTAAGGAAGGCCTCGAAGAGACCGTCGATGGCAAGGAAGGCGTCCGGCAGGAGCACGCGGCGCACGACCGAGCAGGACACGTCGCCTTCGTTCCATTGTTCACCGGAAAGCGAGGCGGCCATGGCGAGGTGACCGCGCAGGATCACGTGGAAGCCGTTGATGCGCTCGCAGGTGCGGGCATTCATCTTGTGCGGCATGGCGGACGAACCGACCTGTCCAGGCAGGAAGCCTTCGCTGGCGAGCTCGTGGCCGGCCATCAAGCGGAGGGTCTTCGCGAAGGAGGACGGACCGGACGCGGCGGAAAGCAGCGCGGCGACGACTTCCATGTCCATCGAACGCGGGTAGACCTGGCCGACGGCGCCGAGCGAGTGCGGGATACCGAGGTGCGCAAGCACGCGACCTTCGAGCTGGGAGACCTTGGCGATGTCGCCGGAAAACAGTGTGAGCTGGTCGAGCTGCGTGCCGACGGCGCCTTTGAGGCCACGGGCCGCGAACGCCGCAAGGGCGGCGTCGACCTGCGCGATGCCGCGGAGGCATTCTTCGCCGAACATCGCCCAGCGCTTACCGACGGTGGTGGGCTGCGCGGCGACATTGTGCGTGCGGGCGGCGATCAGGATATCGCGGTCAAGCTGGGCGCGACGAGCGAGCGCGGCGAGCGCGGCCACGCCCTTGGCACGGACGAGCTGGAGCGAGCGGAAGACCTGGAGCTGCTCGACGGATTCGGTGAGGTCGCGGCTGGTCAGGCCCTTGTGGACATGCTGGTGGCCGGCGAGGGCGCAAAACTCATCGATGCGCGCCTTGACGTCGTGACGGGTCTCTTCCTCACGCTTGCGGATGGATTCGAAGTCGACCTGCTCTTTGACCTTCTCGTAGGCGGCGAGCGCCGCGGCGGGGATGTCTAGGCCGAGGTCGCGCTGGGCCTTCATGACGGCGATCCAATATTCACGCTCGAGAACCACGCGACCGCGGGTGGACCAGACGGCCTTCATCGCCGGAGAGGCGTAGCGGTCGGCGAGGACATTAGGGACGTTGTCGGATTCCATCGGTTTGAAAGGAGTTTATATCAGGCAGAACGCTTCACGGCAAGCGCTCGGAGGAACATCCCGCGGACGGAGGACTCGTCCTCACCGCGGTTGGAAGCGTCGAAACAGTCGGCGCAGGCGAGCTGGAGGTCGACGAGTTCGGCGAGGGTATAGCGCGCCGCCGCTGGTGCGACCTTGTTGCTCACGTACCAGGCGTTCTGCGAGAAGAGGTTGGAGGTCGACTTTGCGGCGGACCCGAAGGTCG
>SESH01043328.1_pt1 | contig 31499 bp, 28 predicted proteins | sample 3171561 | NCBI WGS metagenome assembly SESH01 (sample SAMN10866947, study PRJNA518727) | freshwater metagenome | biome: subpolar coniferous forest; feature: holomictic lake; material: water; isolation source: holomictic Lake 442 2011 16.5 m and 2014 13 m | place: Canada: near Kenora, Ontario
ATACCGTCCGCCACGGCGAACGGGACAAGCAGCAGCTGACGCTCGACGCGGTGGAGGCGGCCTACAACGACAAGCGCTATGAGGAGGCGCTGGCCCAACTGGCCCAGCTCAGCCCGGGAGATCTGCCCGGCCGGGCGCGCCTGCTCCAGGCCTGGAGTTATTTTCAGCTCAACCGGCTGGAGGAGGCCGCCGCGATTTTCGCCCGCCTGCGTCAGGCGGCTCCTACCGACGTCGCCCCGCTCATCGGCTCCGCGTACTGCGCCCTGCGCGCGGAACGGCTGGCCGAGGCGGAAAAATCATTTTCCGCCGCCCTGCAGCTCGCGCCGGACAGCCCCGATGCCCTTGGCGGGCTGGGCTTGGTTCAGTTCCGGAAGGGCAATCTGGAGCAGGCGGCAATCCACCTGGAGCGGGCGCTCAAGCTGGCCCCCTATAATCAGGAATTCCGGGAAGTACTGGATAAGATCCGCCCGCCGGCCCACTAGAGTATTGAACTGTTCGATAGCGAGAAAGTGAATGGTGCGGCGAGCGCCAGCGAGTTGTGGTTCGTCGGCTCGCTGGCGCTCGCCGCTACGCTCAACTAAAGCCGAAGCAAGCTTCGGGGTATTAGACCCAAAGGGAATAAAAAGACCCTAAGCCGGCGGGCGCGGCCGGTTGAGACCGACGCGGGTCATCTCGCCCCAACTCTTCCGCTTCCGGAGGTATTGCCAGATGCCCTCGATCCGCCAGAGCAGGTTGAGCTGGCGGTAGCCGAAATTTTCCGCGATGGCGGCGAAAACGAGGGCGAGCATATCGCGCTTGCGGGTAGTCTTGAAGATGACCAATTCAGCCATCACCAGCGCCATCATGCTGAGAAAAACCCCGTACAACACCGTTACCGCGAAGTAGGCCGCCATGAACTCGAGACTCAGCAGGCCGAAGAACCAGTAGATGGGCAGGACGATCAGCCCGACCAGGTCCAGGAACGGGCCGATGATGTCGAACAGGACAAAGAGGGGGAAGCCGATCATCCCGATTCCGCCGAAGCGCGGCCGGAGCAGCAGATCGCGGTGCAGCCACAGGACCTCGCACAGCCCGCGCTGCCAGCGGGTGCGCTGCCGCCGCAGGACCGCCAGCGACTCGGGGGCCTCGGTCCAGCACACCGGGTCCGGCACAAAGAGGATGTGGTAGGGCTCGTTGCGGTTGCGGAAGTGCCGATGGAGTTTGACGATCAATTCCATGTCCTCCCCGACCGTGCCGAGCGTGTAACCCCCGACCTGCAGCACGGCGTTGCGCTTGAAGAGTCCGAAGGCGCCCGAGATGATCGACACGGAATTCATGCGGCTGAAGGACAGGCGGGTGATCAGGAAGGCGCGCAGGTATTCCACCACCTGGAACAGGGGCAGCAGTCCGCCGGGCGTGCCCTCCCGGATGATCTGGCCGTTGCGCACCTCGCAGCCGTTCGCGATGCGGATGGTGCCGCCCACGGCGATCAGCGTGGCGGGCTGCTCGATGAACGGCCGCACGGCCTTGAGCAACGAATGGTGGTCGAGAATGGAGTCGGCGTCGACGCCGCAGACCAGGGGGTGGCGGGCGTAGTTCATGGCGGCGTTGAGCGCGTCGGACTTGCCGCCGTTTTCCTTGTCGATGAAAAGCAGGTTCGGGTAATCGCGCTGCCGGTAGATCCCGCGGATTTCCTGGCAGGGCGCCGGATGGGGCCGCCGCAGATCGATGCGCTCGAGCCGGAACGCCTCGATGAGGCTGCGGGCCGTGCCATCCTTGGAGCCGTCGTTGACCACGATGATCTCGAAGCGCGGGTAGCGCAGCGTCAGCAGCGAGCGGATGTTTTCGACGACGGTCAGCTCCTCGTTGTAGGCCGGCACAAGCAGGGAGATGCCCGGGGTGGACTTGGAGCCAAAGAACCACTCGTCCAGGGTGTGCCGTTCCCGGCGCCGGGCCCGGTGCAGTTCGCTGAAGGCCAGCACGGTGTGCAGCGTGTAGCTCAGGTGGTGCAGCGTGGCAAAGGCCAGCATGAACCAGCCCAGGCCTTGGGCGGCGGCGGACACCGCGGACAGGATCGGGTCAGCTTCCATACTTGTATTCCATGTCGCGCTCCCGCAGCACCTGGAGGCCCACGTCGAGGTCATCGGCGGTGATGCAGTAAAGTTCGAGCATCTGCCGGCCTTCGCCGCCGAAATCATACAAGGCGCTGGCCGCGGCAAAGCGGACCCACCAGTCGGGGTCGGCCAGCAGCTGGCGCAGGGCGGCCAGCGATTCATGGTCGCCGTGGGCGCCCGCAAACTGGCAGGCGGCCTGGCGGACGGTTGCGCTGGGATCATGCAACGCGGCCAGGAGGAGCGGGCTGGCCAGCGGGTCGCCCATTTCACGCAAGGCGACCCAGGCGGCCGCTCGCACGCGCGGCACCGTCGACTGGCAAAGCGCGGCGATCGCCGGGAAGGCCTCGTGCACCTGATTGCGCCCGAGGGCGATCGCCAGCATCCGCTTCCATTCGTCCGCGATGGGTGAACCGAGCAGGTGCGCCGCCTCGTTCCGCAGCCGGGCGGGCAGCCGGGTGAAAATTTCCGCCAAGAACAGGGGTGGATCATCCGGACACAAATTTAGCTTGGTCAACAGCTCGCCCAGGGAGGCGATTTGATCCTTCTGCAGGAGGGCGCGGGCGGCTGTGAGCCGAACGCCCAGGTCGGGATCACCGAGGGCCCGGTGCAAGGCCGCGATTGCGGCGGGATCCGCCTGGTAGCTCAGCAGCGCGCAGGCCGCCTGCCGTTCATCGGCCCGGCCCGCGGCCAGGGTCTGGAGGGCGGCGTCCATGAAGCCCTCCCGCTGCAGCAGGGCGATCAATTTGGCCTGATCGCTGCCCTTGATCCGGGCGATGAGATTTTGGATCACGCGCAGCAGGATGCGGCGCTGCCCGGTGGGCAGGCGGGTGAAGGGGCGGCTCGGGCCTATTTCACCGGAAATCTCCTCCAGCACCAGGCCGGTCAGTTTTTCCTCCAGGGCTTCGTCCTGTTGGATCAGCCGCAGGCGGTGCAGGCGGTAACCGAAGCAGCCCAGCCAGAGCACGACCGAGCCGGCGGTCAGCCAGAGGCAACCCTGAATCAGGAAGTGGAGCAGCAGCTCCTCAGAAGCGGGTGACAAGGCCCACATGGAGGTTGTTGCGGCCGTAGGTTCCAGGCGACCACTCGTGCGAGAGGTCGAGGCGCACGCCGAATGACGGGGTGAATTCCCGGTAGACTCCCGCGAAGACCGCGCAATTGCGCAGTTCCCGGACATAGTCGACGATGGTGGAGGACAGTGACTCCTTGCTATCAGAATAGCCGACCTGCCAGCGCCAGCGTTCGGTCGGTTCGCCATCGAGCCTGACCTGCCAGCCATTGGTCCAGTGTTCGTTGAGGTTGCGGCTGATCAGATACCGGGCGGTCACGGCCACGCGGCGCTTGGTGTATTGGGTGACCCCGAGCCAGCAAGAGTAGGCGGTGCCGGGCGCATAGGTGGCGGCGCGGACATCGGCCAGCAGCACGGTGGCGGCCAGCCGCTCGCTGGCCGGGCGGACCCGCCATTCCCCGCCGGCGGCGTATTGTTGCTGGGCGAAAAAATCCGCTTGGGGGGTGACACTGGCCCGGGCATAGCCGAACACGTCATCCGTCAACCGGCGATCAAGGCCGAGGGTGTATTGTTCGTCCGTCAGGCGGTAGCGGCGGGCCCAGGCGGCGGCGAGGGAGACGCCGGTCCGCTTATCCAGCGCGTAGCGCAGGGCGGCATCCCAGCCCTGCCAGTCGCTCTGCGCTGAATCCCCGGTGTAGGTGGCGTAGCCGCCGCCGGCATCGAGCCGCCAGCGACCGGCCCGGTGCACGCTGGCCAGGCTCTGCTTGATCTTGGCCGATTCGGGATCGGTCCGCTGGGCCTGCTCATAGTAGCGGCGGGCGTCATCGTAGCGTTCCTGGAATTTCTGGACATCGCCCTGGCCGAGGAGTGCATCGGTGTTGCTCGGGGCCACGGCGAGAACCTGGTTGAAAGTCTGCTCGGCCGCATCGAATCGATGCTGCCAGATGAGCACGCGCCCGAGCAGATTGAGCGCCTCCAGATTGGTCGGTTGCTCGGCCACCAGCGCGGCGACGACTTCCGCGGCCCGGCCGAAGTTTCCGGACCAGCCCAGCACCCGGCCCAGGTTTAGCCGCAGTTCACTGTCGGAGGGGGCGAGTTGGAGGCCTTGCTCGAGAGAGCCGATGGCCTCCGGATAATGCTTTTCCAATCCTTGAATGACGCCCAGCAGGCCCCGGGCCCCGGGGTTTTTCGGTTGTTCCGCCACCAGGGCCTGAATGACGGATTCCGCCCGGGTCAAGTTGCCCGACCATGCCAGCACCCGGCCGTAGGCCAGGCGCAGGTCGGTGTGGGCGGGGGCCAGGGCCAAACCCCGCTCCAGTGTCAGCAGCGCGTCGGTATTCCGGCCGGCCCAGCCCTGCGCGGTGCCCAGTTGAAAATAATATTCGGGGTTGGCCGGCTCCTGCGCGAGCAGGGCCTGATAGAGCGCGATGGCACGAGGGTAGTCGCCGGACTTTTTTGCACTGAAGGCTTCCTCCGGGGTGACGGCATGGACGGCGGGGGGGGCGACGAGCAGCAAGGCCAGAAGCAGTCTATTGATCATTGGGTGTCATTGGCCCGCGGTATCAGCTTGCGCACTCGGGCGACGAGCTCCTGGGGACTGAAAGGCTTGACGACAAAATCGGCGGCACCGGCCTTGAGGCAGCTGACGATGTCGTCTTCCTGGTTTTTGCTGGAGAGCATCAGCACCGGCACCGCGGCTTGGGCCGGGTCCGCCCGGAGCGCCCGCAGGGCACTGTAGCCGTCCATGGCCGGCATCATCAGGTCGAGAATGATGAGCGCCGGCTTGCTCTGCCGTGCCTGGGCCAGCAGGTCCTCGCCATTGCTGAAACTGAGCACCGTGTAGCCCTCCCTTTCGAGTTTCGTGGCAATCACCCGACGGGTTACGGTGTCATCATCGGCCGCCAAAATAACGGGTTTAATTCCACCAGGAAGGGGAGGCGGGTGGCTGGGTCTGTTGCCTGTCATGTATGGGGAATAGTTCTGGACTGGGTCAGAAACTGTTGAATGCCTGAGTTTGGAACGGGGGTCAATCTTCTGTCCCACCGCGGCTCACGGGTGGATCGGGGTGGCCGGCCGGATCGGGCCAGGCAAAACAGCCGATATACTTTATGAAATTTTTGCTTCTTGCCCCCGATTGCATGCTGCATGCTCTTGAGTCATGACCAAGTCTGCCCTCATCACCGGCATCACCGGCCAGGATGGCTCCTACCTGACCGAGCACCTGCTCGCCCAAGGTTACACGGTGCACGGCTTGGTCCGCCGGGCGAGTATGTTCAACCGTTCCCGCATTGATCATCTGCGCTCCACCGGGGGGAATTCCGCGGAAAGGCTGGTGCTCCACTACGGGGACTTGAACGACCTGACTTCCGTGCGCCGGCTGCTGAAAAAAATTGCGCCGACCGAGGTCTACCACCTGGCCGGACAGAGCCATGTCGGCCTCAGCTTTGAAATTCCCGAGGTTACGGTCCAGGAAAACGGCATGGCGACCCTCGGCCTGCTCGAAGCCCTGCGGGATCTCGACTACCCGGTGCGCTTCTACCATGCGGCGAGTTCGGAAATCTTCGGGGTTCCGGCCGTGTCGCCCCAGAATGAGGCCACCCCGTTCAATCCGGTCAATCCGTACGGCTGCGCCAAGGCCTTTGCCGCCCAACTCTGCCGGGTTTATCGGCAGGCCTACGGGATCTTCGCCTGCAGCGGGATCGCCTACAACCACGAGTCGCCCCGCCGCGGGGAGAATTTTGTGACCCGCAAGATCAGCCTGGGCGCCGCCCGGATCAAGGCGGGGAAGCAGGCCCTGTTGTGGTTGGGCAACCTCGACGCGCAGCGCGACTGGGGTTTTGCCCCCGAGTATGTGCAGGCCATGTGGCGGATGCTGCAAGGCCCCCAGCCGCGCGACTACGTCCTCGCCACCGGCCGGGCCTGCTCGGTGCGGGAGTTCGCCCAGGCTGCCTTTGCGGAGCTGGGCCTCGGCCTCGAATTTACGGGCCGGGGGAGTGAGGAAGTGGCCCGTCGCACCGATACCGGGGCCATCGTGCTCAAAGTGGATCCCCGCTTCTTCCGGCCGGCCGAATCGTCGCACCTGATGGGCGATGCTACGTTGGCGCGGCAGGAGCTCAACTGGACGCCGCAGACCGTGGGCACGCAAGTCGCGCGCCTCATGGCGCGCGCCGACCGGGAGCTGGCTGCCGCCACCTAGCGGCTCGTCTGCCCGCGCCTCATCCGCCAAATTCCGCCGTCTCATGTCCACTTACCTTGTCACCGGTGCCGCGGGCTTCATCGCCTCGAAGCTCAGCGAGTTGCTTCTCGCGGAAGGCCACACCGTCGTGGGGGTGGATAACCTGAACGACTATTACGATGTCAGGTTGAAAGACTATCGCCTGGCCAGGCTCCTCGACCAGGCGGAGGGATGGCAGGGTTCAGCCGTGAAGTCGTCCTCCTTCGCCCGGGACAACCGTCCACAGGCCAATCATTCCGGGCGCTTCATCTTTCATTATCTGGACATTGAGCACCTGCCGGACCTTGAGGCGCTCTTCCGCACGCACTCCTTTGACGCGGTCTTCAACCTGGCCGCGCGGGCCGGCGTGCGCTACAGCATCGCCCATCCCCACGTCTACCTCAGCACGAACACCCTGGGCACGCTCAACCTGCTCGAGTGCCAGCGCAAGCACGGGGTCAGGAAGCAGGTGCTCGCGTCCAGTTCCTCGCTCTATTCGGGCTGCCCGATGCCCTTCAGTGAAAGCCAGCCGGTGAACACCCCGCAGTCGCCGTATGCCGCCACCAAGAAGGCGGCCGAGCTGATGGCCTACACGTACCATCAGCTCTACGGGCTCGACATCTCCGTGCTGCGGTACTTCACCGTTTTCGGACCCGCGGGCCGGCCGGACATGGCGCCGCTGCGTTTCATCAAGTGGATCGCCGAGGGCACGCCCATCACCCTGTACGGCGATGGCACCCAGGCCCGGGACTTCACCTACATCGATGACATTGCGCGCGGCACCTTGCGGGCGGTGCGGCCGCTTGGCTACGAGGTGATCAATCTGGGCGGGGGGCGCAATCCGCTCTCCTTGCAAACGATCATTGCCTTCATCGAACACGCCCTCGGACGGAAGGCCACCATCGCCGGCCAGCCGATCCACGCGGCGGACATCAAGGAGACCTGGGCCGATATCACGAAGGCCAAAAAGCTGCTGGATTGGACGCCGCAGGTCACCCCCGAGGAGGGCTTTCAGCGGACGGTGGATTGGTACCGCGAAAATCGCGGCTGGCTGAAGGACCTGGAATTGTGAGCGACGGCCGCCGTCGTTCCAGGCCGGCCTAAAAATTCCGCGTGTAGCGGCCGCCGCGTTCGTCCTCGAACGTGAGCGAGTTGGCCGTGATGCCGATGAGCTTGAGGCCGATTTCGTGCTCGACGATGTCACCGCTGCGGAAGACGCGGTCATTCATGAGGACCTTGCTGTCCGTGGCGGAGGCCCGGATGCCGGCAATGCGCAGATTCTCGATGAACGTGATGGCGCGGGGCTCGAGCTTGACGGGGGGCGCGGCCGGCGCGGGGGCCGGGGCGGGGGTCGTGACGGCCGGTGCGGGCTTGCTGGTCGCGGCGGCCACGGCGGCGGCCGGCTTGCTCTCCGGGACCGGGCTGGGCGCGACCACCGGAACCGTCGGAGTCGAACTGACGGGCGGCGGGGTTTCGGCTGGAATGGCCAGGTTAAAGGTGATGGCGGGGGCCGGGGGCCGGGACACTGGGATTGATTCGGCGGGCGTCGCGGGCTTGGGGGAAATCTCCGGGGCCGCCACGACGGCCGGCTCGGCCGGCGGCGGCACGACCGGGCGGTTCAGGCGCTGCATTCCGAAATAGCCGCCGACTAAAATAACAACCAATGCGCCCGCCATCAGGCCGCCCCGCTTCATGAGCGAGTTGAAGCCGACCGGGGCGGAGCGCTTGGCAATGCGCGACGCCGGATCACCGCCGATGCTGGGCATGCTCGCCAGGGGCGGGCTGTCGCCCGTCCGCTGCTTCTGGGCCTTCTTCAGGGCGTCGTTGATCAGGCTCATGGACGAAGCAGCGAGCGGGGAGCGGGAAACAGGCGGCCGGTCGATTGGTCGATGTTCATCGTCCAATGCTCATTTTTCATCGGCCGGTCAGCGGACCTGATCAATGAACAATGATAACTGAACGTTGAACAATGAACCATCATCGGGATACTAATCCGTCAGCCGCTCCAAGTCGCGGGACGCCCGGCGGGCATCCCAGTAGTTGACCTCGTCGGACTCGCGGATGAAGGCCGACAGGAGGGCCTTGTCGCACAGATTGTTAATGACGCGGGGAATCCCGCGGCTCGCCTTGTAGATCTGGCGCAGCGCCCAGGGGGTGAAATGGGGCCGGCCCATGCTGCCCGAGATGGTGAGCCGATGGTGGATATAGCGGTCCATTTCCTCCCGCAGGAAGGGCCGCAGTTCATAATGCACCAGAATGCGCTGGCGCAGCTGGCGCAATTCCTCGGCGGCAAGCCGGTCCTTCAGCTCGGTCTGGCCCATGAGGACGATCTGCAGGAGCTTCTGCTTGTCGGTCTCCAGGTTGGACAGCAGGCGCACCTGCTCAAATACCTCGAAGGAGAGATTCTGCGCCTCGTCGATGATGAGGACGATTTCCCGGCCGGCGGCGATGCGGTTGAGAAGGACCTGGTTCATCTGCGCCACGAGGTCGTTCTTGCTGCGGGCAATGTGGGTTTCGCCAAGCTCGGTCAAAATCGCCTTGAGCATCTGTGTCTCGGTGACGCGCGGGTTGAGCACGAGGGCGGTGTCGTAGTGCAGGGGATCCAGTTCGCCGAGGAATTTCCGGCACAAGGTGGTCTTGCCGCAGCCGACCTCGCCCACGAGTACGATAAAGCCCTTTTTCTCACTCACGCCGTACTTCAGGTGCTGCAAGGCTTCCTGGTGGGTCGTGCTCAGGTAAAGAAACTTGGGGTCGGGAGTGATATGAAACGGCATCTCCGAAAAGCCGTAGTAGCTCTGATACATCGCGGGGCAAGTATTTGGGCCGGAGGGTAAAAAGCACGACAAAACCGCGTCAATCCGCTTTGAAAAAAGTTGCTTGGCCCTCGGCCGGCTCCTTTATCTTGAAGCCTCTCCCCGTGAATTTCGGCAAACTCATCCTCGGCCTTTATGCGGTGTTTTTTGCGGGCACCTTGCTGTGGGCGGCGAGTTTTTTTGTGCAGTTGCACCGGGACCTGACCGCGCTCCAGGCGCAGGAAACCGCCAATCAGCGCCGGTTGGCCGAGGCCGAGACCCGCCTGCAGCAGCAGGAAAAATACCTGGACCAGCTTCGCCACGATCCGGCCCTGGTGGAACGCCTCATCCGGCAGAAGCTGGGCTATGCGCGGGAAAAGGAATATATCTTTCGGTTTGAGGAGGAGAAGAAGTAGAGATTGCTCAATGTTCATTGGTCATTGTTCAATTTTCATCGCCGGATCTCACCACTGTCATTTCGCGGGCCATAACCAGTAAACCAGTCATAAAGCCCATGAAAAACGAACAGGCAGATCAAATTGAAGAGCGACTCATAAACTTTGGGGTGCAAATCATACTCCTCACGGACCAACTTCCGGTCTCCCCCTCCAGCCAGCATATTGCGCGTCAGGTATTGCGCTCGGGCACATCGCCGGCGCCCAATTATGGCGAAGCGCGCGGAGCTGAGAGCAGAGCAGACTTCGTGCACAAACTTGGGGTCGCCCTGAAGGAGCTGAACGAAACAAAGATCTGGCTGAAGATGATGGCCCGGGCGAAACTCGTTACCACTGACGCCGTGAGTGGCGTGTTGGATGAATGCCAGCAATTGGCCCGTCTGCTGAATGCCTCGATCCAAACCGCTCGGCGCAACGCCTAGTCATCAATGAACATTGAGCACTGAACAATGACCACTGAACAATTAATCTCCTCCTACCGCGCCGCCGGCCAGGGCCAGGTTTTTGCCTTTTGGGATTCACTAGACGCTCGCAGCCGTGCGGAGCTGCGGGCCCAAGCCGGGGAAATCGATCTGGCGGAGGTTGATCGTCTCACCCGGTCCCTGGTGCTCAAGACGGCCGGCGCGGAAGGCGTCAGTCTGGCTGGGCTCGAGCCGGCACCCTGCGAACGCCTCCCGGCCAACGGGGGCGATGCGGCCGCCTGGGACCGCGCCGCCGCGCGGGGCACGGCCGCCTTGCGCGGCGGGCAGGTGGCGGCCTTCACCGTCGCAGGCGGGCAGGGGACCCGGCTGGGGTACGACGGGCCGAAGGGCACCTTCGCCGTCACGCCCCTCCGCCGGAAATCCCTCTTTCAGGTCTTCGCCGAGAAAATCAAGGCGGTCGGGCAGCGCCATGGCCGCCCGCTGCATTGGTTCATCATGACCAGCCATGCGAATCATGCGGCGACGGAGGAATTCTTTGCCGCCCAGCACTACTTCGGCCTGGACCGGGGCCGGGTGCATTTTTTCCGGCAGGGCCGCATGCCGGCGGTTGATTTCACCGGCCGGATATTGCTCGAGACCCCCGGGGCCATCGCCCTCAGTCCCGACGGCCACGGCGGCTCGCTGCGGGCCCTGCACCGCTGCGGCGCGCTCGACCTGATGCAGTCCGAGGGCATCGATACCATCAGCTACTTCCAGGTCGATAACCCCATCGTGCGGTGCGTCGACCCCGCCTTTCTCGGCTTCCACCTCGCGGCCCGGTCGGAGATGTCGAGCAAGATGGTCCTGAAGGCCTACCCGGAGGAGAAGGTCGGCCATTTCTGCCGGCAGCACGGCAAGGTGGTCGTGATTGAGTACAGCGACATGCCGATGGCCATGCAGCGGGAGACCAATCCCGACGGTTCGCTGCGCTACGCCGCCGGCAGCATCGCGATCCATGTGATCAACCGGGAATTCGCCCGCCGGCTCGCGACCGGCGGCCAGGGCATGGCGCTGCCTTTCCACCGGGCGGACAAAAAAATCGCGACGATCGATGCCGCCGGCCAGCCGGTGAAACCCGCAAAGGCCAACGGGGTGAAGTTTGAGATGTTCGTCTTCGACGCCTTGCCCTTCGCCCAGAATTCCATCGTGATCGAAACGGCGCGGTCCGACGATTTCAGCCCGGTCAAGAATGCCGAGGGGCTGGACTCGCCCCAGACGGCGCGGGACGACCAGCTCCGGCAATTCGCGCGCTGGCTGCAGGCGGCGGGCGCCTCGGTCGCGACGGACGCGACCGGGCTGCCGTCCGTCGGCCTGGAGATATCACCCCTCTTCGGCTACGATGCCGAGTCGTTCGCCGAACGCTGGGCCCAGCTGCCGGTCAAGCCGGCGGTGGCGGATGGTCTGTATTTGGAATAGCGGCACAATTTTCATTGTTCATCGGCCAATGTTCATCGTTCACTGCAAGCTGTTCGAACGCCCGGATCGAGAAATGAGCATTGAGAAATGACCACTGAACATTGAAACATTATCTCCCATGAGCCTCGAAAAAATCTCCCAAGCGGTCAAAGACGGCAAGCTGATGCCCAGTGCGGCCGAAAACCTCAGCGCCTGGCTCGATGGCGGGCTGCCGCCCTGGGCGCAGCAAAGCCTGGACGAGCTGATTGAGCGCGGCGAGTGGAGCGAGCTGAACGATCGCTTCTACCGCTACCTGGAATTCGGGACCGGCGGGATGCGGGGACGCACCATCGGCCAGGTCGCGGCCTCAGCCGAGACCGGCCAGCTCAGCGCACAGGGTTCGCCGGAGCACGCCAATGTCGGCAGCAATTTGCTCAACGATTTCACGCTGATCCGCGCCGTGGTCGGGCTGTATCGTTACATCCACGGCTATCTCGCCGAGCAGCGGAGTCCGGCGCGGCCCAAGCTGGTCATCGCACACGACGTCCGTCATTTCTCCCGCCATTTCTGCGAACTCGCCGCCTCCACCTGGACACGGCTGGGGGGGGAGGCCGTGATCTTCGACGGGCCGCGCTCGACGCCGCAATTGAGCTTTTCAGTTCGCCACCTGAAGGCGCACACCGGGGTGGTCATCACGGCCAGCCACAATCCATCGCATGACAACGGCTTCAAGGCGTACTTCACGGACGGGGCGCAGGTGATTCCACCCCAGGACAAGGGCATCATCGCCGAGGTCGATGCCGTGCCGCTGTCTGCCGTGCATCAGTTTCTGGCCAAGGATCTCAGCCAGGTGCTTACCCTGGGCCCGGCCGCCGATGCCGCCTATCTCGCCGCCGCTGCGCAGGCTGTTCTCGACCCCGGCATCTTCAACGCGACCCCGCTCAAGGTCGTTTTCACCAACATCCATGGGGTGGGGGCGATTTCGTCGCTGCCGTTACTCCGTCAGGCCGGGGTGGACGTGACGCCGGTGCCCGAGCAACTGGCCGGCGATCCCCGTTTCCCCACGGTGAAATCGCCCAATCCGGAGAATGTCGAGGCCCTGTCCCTCGCGGTGGCGCTCGCCGAGAAAGGCGGCCACGAGCTCGTGATGGCGACCGATCCGGACTGCGACCGCATGGGGGCGGCCGTGCGGAATCGCAGCGGCAAGCTGGAACTGCTGACGGGCAACCAGGTCGGCGCGTTGCTGGCGGATTACCGCATCACCAAGTACAAGGAACTCGGCTGGATTCCCCGGACAGGAAGCCAGACGGCCGCCATCATCAAGACGTACGTCACGACGCCGCTGCAGGACGCCATCGGGCAGGGACACGGGGTGAAGGTGATCAACACCCTCACAGGTTTCAAGTGGATCGCCGGCAAGATGCGCGGCTACGAGGAAAAGCTCGTGGCCGCCATGGGCCCGGGCTTCGACTACGATGCGACGCCCTTCCGGCAACGGGCCGACCTGCTCCAGCAGCACAGCACGTTTTACCTCTTCGGCACCGAAGAAAGCTACGGCTACCTGCCCAACGACCTCGTGCGCGACAAGGACGGCAATGCCGCCTGCCTGATGTTTGCGGAAGTCTGCGCCTGGGTGAAATCCCGCGGGCTAACCGTGCCGGAGTACCTCAACGAGATCTACCTGAAATACGGCTTCTTCCTCGAGGGCGTCATCAACATCTACTACGAGGGCGCCAGCGGCGCCGCCAAGATCAAGCGCATCCTGGAGACTTATCGGGCCAATCCCCCGGCCGCATTTGGTGCGACCCAGGTGACACGGTTCCAGGATTTCGGCCGCGAGAAATTCCAGGATGCCGATGGCGAGGTTATACCCCGGCAGGACCTTTATCTGGTGACTCTCGCCAACGGCTATTCCTTCGCGGCCCGCGGCAGCGGCACGGAGCCCAAGATGAAGTTCTACCTTTTTGCGCAGGAGCAGGCCAAATCAGCCGCTGATTTGCCCGCGGCCAAGGCGAAGGCCAAGGCCACGCTCGATGACCTGAAGGCCCTCATCGAGGCCGACGCGCGGCAGCGGGCCGAGGGCTGAGTCAGAAAACCCATGGAGGGCCCGCGTCTCTGCGGGCCGTTTTGGTTGCATGAATGCATGTGGCGCGCAGAGACGCGCGCCCTCCACCACCTTTACACCATGAAACCGCTGGCCGAATGGCGCAGCGGCTGCTATCCGCTGGACATGACACCATGCGCTCTTTGCCGCAAAGCGGCTGCGGCCGGCATAATTTTTCTTCTGCCACTTGTGGCGATGGTGGCCGCGCCCCGCAAGGTGATCATCGACCAGGATGCCTTCGGTCCGGGTGGGCCCAACCTGCAGCCCATCCTGATGGTGCTGCAATGTCCGGACGTGGAGGTCTTGGGGATCATGATCGAGAGTGGTGACGGCTGGCAGAAGGAAAACACGGCCCACACCCTGCGGATGCTGGAGATCATCGGGCGGACCGATATCCCGGTCGTGGCCGGGTCCACGCTGCCGCTGCGCAATACCCCGGAGGCCACCAAGCGCTGGGAGGCTCGCCATGGTCAACTGGTCTACAAGGGCGCCTGGACCGAGGCCTGGCCCGCCGGCTCCATCAACCGCCGGCCCATTCATCCGCCCGAGGTGGTGCCGCCCTCCCCCGAGGGCGCCCCCACGACCCTGCCAGCATCGGAACCGGCGGAAGTTTTCCTGGTGCGCAAGGTGCGGGAATTTCCCGGCGAGGTCTCGATTCTGGCCATGGGGCCCCTGACCAACATCGCCCTGGCACTGCGGCGTGACGCGGAGTTGGCCACCCTGGCAAAGGAGATCGTGCTCATGGGGGGGAGTTTCAATCCGCGGGCTGCGAACAACGAATTCGCGCAGGAGTATATCCACCACCCGCGGCTTGAGTTCAATTTCCGGTGGGACCCGGAGGCGGCCGCCGCGGTGCTGCAGGCGCCATGGCGCAAGCTCATCCAGGTGCCGGTGGATCCGACCACCCGGACACTCTTTAGCCCCGCGCTGATCAAGCGGATCGCCGCGGCCGATACGCCGGTGGCGCGCTATGTGGCCCGGCATATCGAGGGCTTCCCGATGTGGGATGAACTGAGCGCCGCCGTTTGGCTGGATGCGGCCATCGTCACCCGGTCCGAGCGTCTCGCCGTGGGCGTGGATACCGCGGCGGAAGCTGCGGGCTACGGCAACACCCTCAGCTGGCCGGCGGGGCAGGGGCCCGGCTTGGGCGAGCGGGACATCACCGTCGTGTTCGAAGTGGACGTGCCCCGGCTGGAAAAACTGGTGGTGAACCTGCTGACTTCACCGTCGAGCGGTAAATAAAAAGGCGCGCCGGATGGCGCGCCTTGGCACGGGTCGTCCGGAGGACTCGCCCGTCTCAGACGAGCAGCAGGGCGGGTTTCTCGAGCAGTTCCTTGATCGCGGCGAGGAACTGGGCGCCGAGGGCGCCGTCCACCACCCGGTGATCGCAGGAGAGCGTCAGGACCATCGTTTGCCCGACGACAATGGCCCCATTCTTCACCACAGGCTTGGTGACGGTGGTGCCGACGGCGAGGATGGCGGCGTTGGGCGGATTGATGATGGCCGAGAACTTGGTGATGCCCATCATGCCGAGGTTCGAGACGCAGAAGGTGCCGCCGGTGAATTCATCCGGCTTGAGTTTCTTTTCCTTGGCGCGTTTGCCGAGCGGCTTGGCCTCGGTGCTGATGGCAAAGAGGGACTTGGTGTGCGTGTCGCGGATGACGGGGGTGATGAGGCCGTCCTCGATCGCCACGGCAAACGAGACGTGCACGGCGCCGTGATACTGGATGCCGCTGCCGACCCACGAGGCGTTGACCCCGGGGACGCGGCGGAGCGCCTCGGCGCTGGCCTTGAGGACGAAGTCATTAACGGAGAGTTTAACCCCGTCCTTTTCGAAGGCGGTGTTGAGCTGCTGCCGGACCGCAAGCAGCGGCTCGGCGTCGACCTCGATTTCCAGATAGAAATGCGGGATCTGCGTCTTGGCCTCGAGCAGGCGCTTGGCGATTGTCGCGCGCATGTTGGAGGCATTGACCGTACGGCTCTCCTGAATAGGCCCTGTCCTCCATGGCAGGATATCCACGCCACCCTGGGGCTGGGCCTGGGCCGGCGCGGGGAGGGCGGACTTGAGCAGGGCCGGATTGGCTGCGGCCGCGAGGACGTCGGCCTTGACGATGCGGCCGTGCGGCCCGGATCCAGTGAGACGAGTGGCATCAACTTTCTGGTCGGCGGCGATCCGGCGGGCGAGGGGGGAGATCTTGAGACGGCCTGCGGGTGTGGAGCTGGGAGCAGGGAGCGGAGAGCTCGGAGCAGGAACCTGCGCCGTTACCGCCGCAGCTACGGGGACGGGCGCGGGTGTAGCCGGCCTCGGTGAGGCCGGGCCGGGCCCGCCTTCGCTCTGCGAGCTCCGGCGCGGTTCGTCCTGTGGCTTCGCCTCAGGCGAAGGAGCGGGCGCCGTGCCCTGCGAAGCTTTCGGCGAAGCAGGGGCCGGAGCCGCCACAATCTCGCCGGGCTTGCCAATGGCGCAGAGGGCGGCGCCGATGGCGACCTGCGAGCCGGCTTCGGCGAAAATCTTGATCAACGTGCCCGTGAAAAACGTCTCGAGCTCCATCGTGGCCTTGTCGGTCTCGACCTCGGCGAGCATGTCTCCGGCCTGGACGGTATCGCCCTCTTTTTTCAGCCATTTGACCAGCGTACCCACCGTCATGGTGTCGCTGAGTTTGGGCATATCAATGATGTCGGCCATTTGCGGAGTGCGCGGACGCGCAGTTGAGAGTTGAAGGTTGAGAGTTGAGAGGGGGAAATTGTTCAGTGGTCACTGTTCATTGTTCAATTGTCATCGGCAAATCTCGGAACCGGAAAATGACCGATGAACATTGATCGATGAGCAATGAACGATGCCTTACTTCATCGTCTCCAGCGCGGCCGCAAAGATTCGCTCGACGGTCGGGAGCTGGAGCTTTTCCAACGGCGGCGAGTAGATGGCCGGGGCGTCGATCGAGGTCAGGCGCTTCACCGGGGCGTCGAGGTAATCGAAGGCCTTGTCCTGGATGATGCAGGCGACCATGGCGCCGACGGAGCAGAAGGGCTTGGATTCCTCGACGTAGAGGGCGCGGCTCGTCTTCTTGACGGAGTTGAGAATCGTCTCCTCGTCGAGCGGGCGGATGGAACGCAGGTCGATGACCTCGGCGTTGATGTTGTGCTGGTGCTTGAGCAACTCGGCGGACTTTAACGCCATCTGGATGGCGCGGCCGTGGCCGATGATCGAGAGATCCGTGCCTTCCCGCAAAATGTTGGCCTTGCCGAGCGGCACCAGATATTCGCCGTCGGGCACCTCGCAGGACTCCCCATAGAGGATGGTGTTCTCCATGAACATCACCGGGTCGTTGTCGCGGATAGCCGACTTCATCAGGCCCTTGGCGTCGTACGCATTGGAGGGGACGACGACCTTGATGCCGGGATGATAGGCGGCGATGGACTCGGGCGTGTGGGAGTGGGTCGCGCCGACGTTGGTGCCGCCGTTGGCGGGGCCGCGGAGCACGATGGGACAGTTGATCAGGCCGCCGGACATGTAGCGGATGTTGGCCGCATTGTTGAAGATCTGGTCGAAGGCGACGGAGTAGAAGCTGAAGAACATCAGCTCCATCACGGGTCGGAGGCCGAGCATGGCGGCACCGACGCCCATGCCGATGAAGCCGGCTTCGCTGATCGGGGTGTCGACGATGCGCTTGGGGCCGTACTTGGCCAGCATGCCTTCGGATATCTTGTAGGCGCCGTTGAACTGGCCAACCTCTTCACCCATGAGGATGACGTTCGGGTCGCGCTCGATTTCCTCGGACATGGCGGCGCGGAGCGCTTCGCGGTAGGTGATGACGGGCATTGGGACGGAAAGTTGAGAGTTGAGGGATGAGAGTTGAGAGACCGATCCCTTAGTCGAAGAAGAGGGAACCGACGGATTTGCGGTCGGCGGGATTGTCGATCTCCCAGTACACGTCCTTCTTGATGTCCTCGACGGTGGGGTAGGGGCTGGCCTCGGCAAACTGGGCGGAGGTCTCGGCCTCGGCCCGGGCGGACTCGTCGATTTTCTGGACGAGCTCCTCGGTGAGGATCTTATCGGCCAGCAGGGTATTCTGGCAGACCATGATCGGGTCCTTGGTCTTCTTGTATTCCTCGATCTCGGCCTTGTCGCGATAGGTGCTGTCCGGATCGGCGACGGAGTGGCCGCGGTAGCGGTAGGTACGGATCTCGAGGACGCTTGGCAGCGACTGATCGTGGGCCAATTTGAGGGCGGCGCCGACCTTGTCGCGCACCTCGAGGACATCGTGGCCGTTTTCGACGATGGCCCAGTTCATGCCATAACCCTCGGCCCGTTGGGCGAGGCTCGGGCCGGCGGAGGAGCGTTCCTGGCTCGTTCCCATCGAATAGCCATTGTTCTCGATGATGAAGACCACCGGCAGCGACCAGAGGGAAGCCAGGTTGTACGACTCATGGACCGCGCCTTGATTGACTGCGCCGTCGCCCATGAACGCCATGCAGGCGCCCTTGAGCCCCTTGTATTTCAGGGCATAAGCCAAACCTGTGCCGAGCGGGATCTGGCCGCCGACGATGCCGTGGCCACCCCAGAAATTGCGGGATGGATCGAAGTAGTGCATCGAGCCGCCCTTGCCCTTGGAACAGCCGGTGTACTTGCCGTAATTCTCAGCCATCATCTCATTCATGCCCATGCCCACGGCCAGCGCATGACCGTGATCGCGATAGGCGGTGATGATGTGGTCGTTTTTGCCCATGACGGACGCGCAGCCCACGGCGATCGATTCCTGTCCGATGTAGAGATGCAGAAAGCCGCCAATCTTGCCCTGCTGATAGCTGCGGAGGCAGCGTTCCTCGAAGCGCCGGATGCGCACCATGTCGCGGTAGAGCGCTATTTTTTCATCGGCACCGAGCTTGACGTTGATCGCGGCCTGCCGCGCATCATAGTCCGGATTTGAAACTTCGGACTTTTTCGTGGTGGGAGATTTCTTGGACACAGGAATTATTTTGAGTTTGAAGTAATATCGAGGCGCAAGTGTTTTTCCTTTAGGGAATCCTATCCGAACACAAGCGAAAGTTTGGCGCTAGAGAGGCATAAGCTTGGAGGGCTCGCGTCCCTGCGAGCCGGCCTGCAGAGACGCAGGCCCTCCATAGAAAATGCCAGATATAATAAGGGACAGGTCAAAAAAGGCCTGGTCAAAAAAGGGCCTGGCCTGTCCCTTACTGACATTGCGAGCCGGCCCGCAGGCACTCGGGCCCTCCACAAATCAAGTCATGGCTTTGTCGTTATCTGCTCGATGGTTATCTGGATTGGCGAGCGAGTGCAGTCGGCCTTGAGCGCCACGAAGCTGTCGCGATATTTGTCGTAGATCGGCCACAAGGCGGACTGATCAGTTTCGGGGATGGGCAGGGTCTTGATCTGTTCGCGGGTGAAAAAACCAAACTTTCCCTCATCTATGTCGGTGGGCAACCGGCCAATGGGCGTCTTGCAGCGGAAGAGAAACATCAGCCAGTGCGTTTCGCCCTGGTAGGCCTTTTCGGCGATCATGGCGAACAGGTGCAGGTCGGCCGGTGTGATCTTGAGCCCTGTTTCCTCGTGGGTTTCCCGTGCCGCACAGTCAAAGGGCGATTCCCCCGTGGCCATCTCCAGTTTGCCGCCGATGGGTGACCAGATGCCGAGATTGGGCTGCTTGGCGCGCAGCATCAGCAGCAGTTCGCCGGCGGCGTTCTCCACAAAGACCAGGACGCTGATTTTATAAGGCAGTACCTTATGCATTAGAAATTGAGCGTGACCTTTGCCGCGGCACCGGCAACCAAATCTTCCGCACGGGCCGTGTCGCCAGAATTTCGCCCGTGATTCCCCCTTCAACCGTCATCCTCGATTGTGGCTCCAGCCGGACGGCGCTGGGCGTGTTTCGCGTCAGGCGGGGCCGGCTGCGTTGCGACACCTGGGTCCAGGAAAATTTTTCCGCTCCCGCCGAAAACGAGGCGCAATGGCTCGAGGGCACACGCACCGCCCTGCAGGCCATCCGCCGGCGTCTGCCCGCATCCGGACCAGTGGTGCTGGTGCTCCCTGCACACCTGGCCCTCATCAAGCTGATCCAGACGCCGCGAGCGGCCCCGGCGCAGCAGGAAAAAATCCTGCGGTTTGCGGCGGAGCAAAATCTGCCCTATGCGCTTTCGGAGGTGGTGTGGGCTGGCGCGGTGGTGGGCACGCATGATCAGGTTCATGAGGTGATGCTCGCCGCGGCCAAGCTGGCCGTGATCGAGCCGCTCTGCGCGATCGCGGAGGGGGCCGGTTTTGTGCCGGGGCTGGTCTTGCCCTCGTTGTGGGCCACCCAGGCCGCCTATCGGCTGGTTTTTCCGGCCCCGTCGCCCGTTGCGCTGGTGCTCAACGTCGGGGACCGCTCGGCGGCCGCGCTCGTGGTCGGGACCGAGGCCAGCGCTGCGCGCATCATTCCCTTGGGCGGCAGTGAGGAGTCCCAGCAGCTGGCGGAAAACGCCGTCGGAGCGGGTCCCCCCAACGCTGCCGTCATGGATCAGGCCGCCGCGGCTCCGCCGGACGTCACCCTGCGATTGACGCAGGAAATTGCTCGGACCTTGGCGAATCTTTCCCGGCGGAACGAAGCGGCCATGCCCGCACGGATATTTCTGTGCGGCACCGCTGCCCGCCTCAACGGTCTCGGGCCGGCGCTCACCTCCCGGCTTGGACTGCCGGTTGATTACCTGCCGGTGGATGGGGTGATGGAATTTGCGGGGGAGCCGGCCGCGGGGGTGGCGTCGTCGCTCGCCTTCATTGACCTGATCGGCGCCGCCGCGACGCAACTGCTGCCCGACCAGACGGTATTAAGCCTTTTGCCGCCGGGCCGGCGCGCCGCGGTGGATTGCCGCCGGCGCCAGCCCTGGTTGCTGGCGGCAGCGCTGCTCGTGGTCACCGCGTTGCTCCCGCCCATTCTGCATGAGCGCCAACTGAGCGCCGTGGCGCGGCAGAAGGCCGCGATGCTCGAACGGGCGCTGGCGCCACTGCGCGAGCCGGCGGCGCGCAATCGCGCCAATTTGCGTCAAATCGCCGAGTGCCGGCGACAGATTACCGAGTACCAGGCGATCGCGGAGCTCCGCACCAGCTGGCTCAACCTATTCGCCGTGTTGGAGGAGGGCCTCTGTGAGGTCGAGTATGCCTGGCTGGATCGGCTGGTGGTGATTCCTGCCCCGACCGGCGCTCCCGTCCGTTTAGGCATTGCGGGGCGCATGCTCACCCGGACCGGGCCGACACCCATGAGCGGAGAGGGCAGCGTTGGGCGCAGCAAGGTCCTGCTCCAAGCCATGGAGCGATTGCCCGGTCTGAGTGTCGCGGCGGAGGGTCGGCGCTTCGATCACTCCCAACCTGATGTAACCCGGTTCAGTTTCACCCTCGTGTTTGATCCGGCGCATCGCCTCTGACGCATGAAATGGTTGAGATCCAGTTTGGCCTTCCGTGGTGGGTTGCTCCTCCTTGCGGTGCTGCTGTCGGTCCTGCTCTGGCTTTGGGGGTATAGTCACACCCAGGCGCGGCGCGCCGTGGCCGCCCTGACGGCCCTGACGCGCGAACGGGAAAAGCTGGCCCGCGAGTTGCCGGCGCTGCGGGAGGAAAATACAGGGGCCATTGTCCAGGCGCTGGCCGAGGGTGAGCAAGTTTCCGCCGAGTGGGCCCGTGAATTACGGGACCCGGCCAGCTTACCGCCGGTTGCCACCTCCCTGGAGGTGTTCTTCGAGCTGGCGGCGTTTGCCGAAAGAACCCGCGGTCTGGCGGCCCGCGCACATGTGACTGTTCAGCCCGATGAACGATTTGGCTTCGCGTCACTGGCCAACGAGGGGCCCGTGGCCGATCAAGCCCGGGTGGTTTTACGCCAGTGCATTCGGATCCAGATTTTGCTCGAACAGTTGATTGCCGCCCAGCCTCAGGCGGTGCTGGGTGTCCAACGGGAGCGGCCGGGATCCATCGGCCAACCCAGCTTGCGTCCGACCGCCGCTCTTGCCGGCAGCGCGACTCCTGGTGCCATCCCCGAGCCGTCGATTGATCTGTTCGTGCCCGATGCGCGTCTATTGGCGCGGGTCCCCGGTTTGTTGGCGGGCGAGGCCTACCGCCTTGAGTTCACGGGCGAGACTCGGGTGTTGCGTACCTTTCTTGACGGGATCGCCCAACGAGATTTCCCGGTGCTGGTGCGCAGTGTCGAGGTGGAGCCGGTCCAAGCAACTGACCCCGCACCGCCTTTGCCTGGAAAGGTCGTCGGTCGGGCGCCCCAACCCAAGGTTGGCCGGACCCTGTCCCGCTTCTTGGTCGTCGTCGAGTGGCTCGAATTGCTCAACCCACCGGGGAAATCTGCATCATGAGGTCGGGATTTAATATTGCCGGGGACAAGCTGATGTTCGCCGGGGCTGCCGTAATTTTCGCCCTCGGCTGCGTCTGGGCCGCGAATGGACAAAGGGAGATTCGTCGTTTGCGGCATGTTCCGGTCGCAATCTCTCTCACTGGTCCGACCTACCAGCCCACGCAGCTGCCGCGGCCGGATACCGCCAAAGGGGCCTGGATATCACCCGGGGAAACATTCTCCGGTCCCGGCGGGATCGGTGGACTCTTCACTCCGCCGGGCGTTTATCATGACACCTCCGCCTCGCCTGATTGCCGGCTTCTGGCGGTAAAGCCGGAGCCTTTCCGGCTGCAACTCGTGGGCTACGTTGGTGTCCCGGGCGACTATCGGGCGGCCTTCGTTCGACCAGGCCACCCGGGGACCCTGCTGGCCCGCGAAGGGCACTGCTTCGCTGATCTTGAGCTGACGTTGACGAAATTCACCGTGAATACTGTTTCCCGTACCCCGGGGCTTGCCGCTTCACCGGTCCACGCAATTTCGTCCCAGGCTGTGCTGGCCGATCATCAGACGGGAGATGAAGTGGTGCTGGAGGGTGGACTTCTCCGCTGCACGGCCACGCCCCTCGCGGTGCTGCAGTCGGCGGATGACAATCAGCCACGGGAACTGCGGGAAGGTGACGACTATCAGGCGGGTGACGCCACCTATCGGGTTGAACGGATCCAACTGGCTCCGCCGCTGGTGGTCATTGCCCGCCAGGGCCTCGATTCGACCCTGCAGGAAAGGAAGACGCTGCATCCTCCGCTTCCCCTCAGCCGGAAGGGCCGCATGGCCAGGGACACTGATATCGTCCCGGCCGGAGGAGTCAGCGCCGCCGGATTGGCGGCCAACAGCAATTGAATTTATGAAGCGACTCAACGTTCCCTCTGCCCTCGTGGGCCTACTCATTGCTCTCGGTCCCCTCACGGTGCTCCGCGCGTCGCCGCTCGAGTCGGCGGGCGCGGGCGATGATGGCACCGCCTTGGTCGCGCGGGGTCGTCAGCAATATCTGGCGGGTGACTCAGCTGCTGCGCTGCAGACTTTCACCCGGGCGGCCGAGCTGGCCCCGCAGCAGGCGGAGGTGAAGAACTTCCTGGAGCGCCTATCCCGGGAGCGTGTCGCCACGAGTTTCGATCGTTCCCGCACCAGCACCCAAATGCTCGAGGCGATCAACCTGGCCTGGCAACGCGCGGCCGTGAAGCCCGCCCCGGAGACAGTGGTGGCCTCCCCGGTGGTTGCCCCGCGCCTGCGGGAAAAACTCCACGCCATCATCTTGCCCAGCGTAAATTTCACCGGTCTGGAGCTCAGCCAGGTCATCAACACGCTGAGCGTCCTGTCGGAGGAGTTGGATAACACGGGCACGACGCCCAAAGGGGTGAATATCGTGCTCATCGACCCGGCCAGGGGCAACCCGACCGTCAACCTGACGCTGCGCAACCTGCCGCTGAAGCGGGCCCTCGACTTCATCACCGACTCGGTCGGCTACCAATATGAACTGCAGGCCGATGCGATCATCGTCCGTCCCGGCGGCGAACAGTCTCCCCTGGACACCCAGTTTTTCCCGATTGCCCGCTCCACGGTGCTCCGGATGACCGGCAAAGGTCTGGTGGCGCCGCCGAAGCCGGGTCCGTCGGCCCCGGCGCTTGGGCCGCATCCCTCGGCGGAGGACGAGGGCCAGACCATTCGAAATTTTCTGCAACTGGCCGGCGTCAGCTTCGATGGGGTGCCGGGCGGCAGCCTGGCCTTCGACGGCTCGCAGCTTATCGTGACGCAGACGCCGCGCAATCTGGAGCGGATCCGGAACATTCTCCAACGTTACAGCGAGGTCCGCCAAGTCGAGATCGAGGCCAAATTCATGGAAATCCAGCAGGGCCAGCTCGACGAACTCGGGGTCCAGTGGAACGTCAGCAAGAAGCCCACGCAGCATAGCGGGGCGACGGCGACCCAGTATCTTTCCTCCAACCGCTCCTTGGCCGACGCCTTCACCAACAGCTCGGGGGGAACGCGGGGCAGCATCGTGCGGGGGAGTGCCGGGGGTGTGGCAGCCAGCCCCGACGCTGCGGGCGCGCCGGAAATTCCCATCTTGGTCAATCCTCCCCCGATTCCGGGCACCAACAACCTCGGCTATGCCGCCAATCCGCTCGGCGTCGTCACCGGCGTGGTGGGGGAGTTCAATGTCACCGCGATCGTGCGGGCCTTGGCGCAAAAGTCCGGCACGGAACTGCTCAGCGCCCCCAAGCTGACCGTTCTCTCCGGCAATCCGGCGACCATTACCATCGCGCAGGAGCTGCGCTACCCCCAATCCTTCGGCCAGGTGCAGAGCCAGGTGGGCACCGGCAGCGCCAGCGGCGGCGGCTCGGCCGGCGTGGCCATCACCGCGGGCACCCCGCAGGAATTTACGACGCGCAATGTGGGCGTGGAACTAAAGGTCACGCCGACCGTGGAGGAGGATGACCGCAGCATCAGCCTCGACCTTAATCCCAAGGTAACGGAATTTGAGGGTTTCGTCGAATATGGCGGCCAGAGCATCGCGATTTCCGGCGGCACCACGGTGACGGTTCCCTCCGGATTCTATCAGCCCATCTTCGGGGTGCGGGAGATGAGCACCAAGGTCACCATCTGGGACGGCGCCACCTTGATCATGGGCGGTCTCACCCGGGAGGACGTCAAGCAGGTCAGCGACAAGATTCCCGTGCTCGGCAACCTGCCGGGCCTCGGGCGCTTTTTCCGCAGCAAGGGCGAGAGCACCCAGAAGCGAAACCTCCTGATCTTTGTCACCGCCAATCTCGTCAATCCCGGGGGGGCGTTGAAAAAGCAGGCCGGCTCAGGCCCGCCCCCGGATTCCCTCTACCAAAACCCGACCATTGTGACTCCCGGGGGGATCAGCGTGCGGTAAAAAATGACCCTCGGACGATGGCCGGTGCACGAATTGACTCCCCATCGCCACGGCTTGGGCTACTTTCTCATTCTGTCATGGCACTTCTCGGCAAACGCAACCTGCTTCCCATCGTCCGCTCCGCCCAGCCGGGGTTTTACCTGGACGGTGGCGCGCATGGCGAAATTTTGCTGCCGGGCCGCTACATCCCGCCGGGGGCGACGCCGGGCGGGAAGATTGATGTCTTTGTCTACCGCGATTCCGAGGACCGCCTCGTCGCCACGACCCAGAAGCCGCTGGCTGCCGTCGGGGAGTTCGCCTGCCTGCAGGTCGTCGCGGTCAGTCCGCGCATCGGGGTGTTTCTCAACTGGGGCCTGGAGAAGGATCTGCTGCTGCCTATCCGGGAAATGGACGGCCCGCTGAATCCGGGGGACTGGGTGGTGGTGCAGGTGGCCCTGGACGAGCAGACGGATCGCCTCGTCGCCAGCGCCCGGCTCAATCGGCGGCTGGACCTGACGCCGGCCAATTATCACGAGGGCGAAGCGGTCAAGCTGCTCGTCGCGAGCAAGAGTCCCCTGGGCTACAACCTCATCGTGAACAACGCCCACTGGGGACTGATCTATGATTCCGACCTCACCGCCCCCCTGAAGGTGGGGCAGCTGCTGGCCGGCTATGTGCGCTCCGTCCGGCCCGACGGCAAACTTGACCTGGCCCTCGGCCAGGCCGGCTACCGCCGCATCGGGCCGTACACCGAGCAGATCATGGCAATCTTGCAGGCCAAGGGCGGGCATTTGCCCTATCACGACAACAGCCTGCCGGAGGAAATCCGGGACGTCTTCGGCATGAGTAAGAAGGCTTTCAAGCAGGCGATCGGTTCACTGTTCCGGGAGCGTCGCATCGTCATAGAGCCCGATGGGATCCGCCTGGCCGTGGCGACGGGTGATCGCCCAACGCCGCGGTCGCCGTGAACCGGGCGGATAGTGCTTTGTGTCCGCGCCTCTTTGTGGTTCAACTAGGGCGTGTCTTCAAACACGACAAACACCCATATCTGTCATTCTGAGCGCAGCGAAGTCTAGCCAGCAGGCTGGTTCGACATCCATGCGTTCGCTCGTGATATCGCGTTCGATGCCGTGGATCCTTCGCTCCGCTCAGGATGACAACCCCAATTTGACAATGCACTCATATCGTCGATGACCACTCCCTCAAAACCCAGCCAGCCCCGTCAGGAAACCAATTCCTCCAGCCCGCGCCTTGTGGGGGTACGGGAGGTCCCGATCGAACTCTGCCAGTTCCTTAAGTTTGGCGGTTTGGTCGAAAGCGGGGGCGAGGCCAAGCAACTCATCAGCGAGGGCCAGGTGCAATTGAACGGCGTCGTGGAAACGCAGAAGCGGAAAAAACTCGTGGTCGGCGACAAGGTGAAGGCCCACGGGCATGTCATCGTGGTGAAACTGGCGTGAGGTCTGCGCCGACATCATGCCTTTTAGCTCCCTCGGCTTGTCGGAACCCCTGCTACGTGCCGTAGCCGGTCGGAAATATTCCAAGCCCACGACCATCCAGGCCCTGGCTATCCCGGCAATTTTAAGGGGAGGCGATGTCTGGGCCTCCGCCCAGACCGGTTCGGGCAAGACGGCCGCCTTTGCCCTGCCGATGCTGCAGGTCCTGTCCGGCACCCGCCGCGAGCGCGGTCGGCTGGTGCGGGCGATTATTCTGGCCCCGACCCGCGAGTTGGCGGCGCAGATTGGTGAGGCGATCCGCAACTACGGCCGCTTTTTACCGGAGCCAATGAAGACCCTTGTCGTCTATGGCGGCGTATCCATCAACCCCCAGATGATGGCGCTCGGCGGCGGGGCCGATATCATCGTCGCCACGCCGGGCCGTCTGCTCGACCTGATCGACCACAACGCCGTCTCACTGGCGGCGGTCTCGCTCCTGGTGCTCGACGAGGCCGACCGCTTGCTCGACCTGGGTTTCTCGGCGGAATTGGGCCGGATCATCGCGCTGTTGCCCCCCCGGCGGCAAAGCCTGCTGTTTTCCGCGACCTTTCCCCCCGCCGTGCAGGCGCTCGCGGAGAATCTGCTGCGCCAGCCGCTGCGGATCGACCTGCCGGCCGAGCCGGAGTCGGCACCGGATATTCTCCAGCGGGCGATCGAAGTCGACCCGCCGCGGCGGACCCAATTATTGCGGCACCTGATCGAGGAAAACAAGTGGACGCGCGTCCTTGTCTTTGTCGCAACCAAGTATGCGACGGAGCACGTTGCGGAAAAACTGCGCAAGGCCGGGATCGCGGCCACCGCCTTCCATGGTGAATTGAGTCAGGGCGCACGCACGCAGGCCCTCGCCGACTTCAAGGCGAGCAAGGTCCAGGTATTGCTCACCACCGACCTGGCGGCTCGTGGCATCGATATCGTCAGTCTGCCGGTCGTCGTTAACTTCGACCTGCCGCGCTCGGCCGTCGACTATACGCATCGCATCGGCCGCACCGGTCGGGCGGGGGAGCACGGGATGGCCGTCAACTTCATCAGTGCCGACACCCACGCCCATTTTCTCCTGATCGAAAAGCGCCATCGTCTCGATCTGCCGCGCGAGCAGGTCGAGGGCTTCGCGCCGATCGAAACCGAAGTACCGTCGCCGCCCGGCGGCGGCATCAAGGGCCGGCGCAAGAGCAAGAAGGACAAATTGCGCGAGGCCGCGGCGCAGGCCGAAGGCGGCTTGGCTGCAAGAGCGCCGGCACCACACGTAGCACCGGCCGCTGCCGCGAAAAAGTTTTCCTGGCCGCGGCTGCGGTGAGCACGGGTGTGCGACTTCCGAGCAGCGGCGAAATTTACGGTGGGTTTGTCCAGTGGCTTGTCCGGTAGCGACAGGCGTCCCTGCCTGTCGGTCATGGCCATATACGCGGTCGCAGGCACCACAGGCACGGAGGCCTGTGGCTACAGGTCGCATACGATTAAAGCATTATGCGGCCACCCCTCAGTTATCCAAATCCACTACGCCCTGCGCGGTGCTCAGGGCTTCCAGTACCCGGTATTCCAAACTCTCCTTGGCGTGGCCCTTGAGGTTGATCTTGAATCCGGTCAGCAACGTTTTCATGACCTCGCTGTGCGTTGGCGCATTGGGCGTGATTTGGATTCTTTCCAGTGCTCGCGGCCCGTGATCGATGAAGGCTGCGGCGGCCGCGTACTGGTCCTTGACCTGGAACTTATCCTGCCTGCTGCCGTTGCGGACCGTAACCTCCATTAGTCCATCCGGCGTGTTGAATTTGAAGGGCATGTGCGGCAGTTTGATATCCATGCGGACAACATAGCCCGCAATGCTCACCGTTGAAAGGTATTCCGCCGTCCGTCGGTCAAGTAACCGGCGATTACTGGTCCCAAATGCGTCGCCAAATGCCCCGTCTGCCTTCACCAGACCGGTTTACCCATGTCGGCTTCAGTCTGGGATTTCGCGCCAAAACAATGGGGGCAACTCTGGTCGGGGACGTAATGGGGGTGGAGCTGCTCTGCCGCGGTCAGCGGCGTCTGGCAATTGAAGCACAGGACGGAGCTGGTTTCCTGCAGGGCGGGGTCGACGCCGACCCGCCGGTCGAAGACGAAACATTCCCCGTCATAGTGTGCGCCGCCGCACTCCTCGAAATATTTCAAAATGCCGCCGTCGAGCTGGAGCACATTGCGGAAACCCGCCTGCTCCATGAACGGGCCGGCCTTCTCGCAGCGGATGCCGCCGGTGCAGAACATCACGATGGGTTGCGTCTTCAGTGCCTCGGGCAGCTTCGCCACCGCGGCGGGAAAATCGCGAAAGTGGTCAATGCCGGCGGGGCGGGCGCCGTGGAAAGTGCCCATGCGGACTTCGTAGTCGTTGCGGGTGTCGAGGAGTGTCACCGGCCGGCCTTCGTCGAGCCATTGCTTGAGGATGCGGGCCGGCAGCTTGGCACTGGTCCGTTCCGCCGGGTTGATGCCGGGGACGCCGAAGGCGATGATCTCTTTTTTGATTTTGACCAGCATCCGGTTGAAGGGCTGCTCTTCGCTGACACTTTCCTTCGGCTGCAGGTCCGTCAGTCCGGGGATGGCGCGCAATTCCCGCAGCAGCGCATCCACGGCCGCCCGGGGGCCGGCGACGAAGAGGTTGATGCCCTCCGGGCTGAGCAGAATCGTTCCGCGGAGCGCCTGCGCCCTGGCCGTCGCCAGCAGTCGCTCCTTCAACGCCGGCAGGTTGTCGAGGGGTGTGAACTTATAACCGGAGAGATTGATGCAGACGGGCATGCGGGATGCTTTTTTGCCACGGATTTACCGGATGGGCACGGATATTCGGCCGGCGCTTTATCCGTGCTTAACTCAACAATTCATGGCCAACTGGTCGGGACGTACTTTCATTCATGAAGCCCAACATCAAGCTCGCCGAGACCCGCATGCCCGATGGGGCGCGCCTGACCTTGCATGCGCACGACGGCAGCTTCTGCATCCGGCTGGATGGCCGGGATCTGATGCATTCCATGACCGCCGCGTCTGAACTGCTGCTGGGCGATCTTGCGCTCGCCCCGTTCGCCCGGACGCCGTCCCCCCGGGTTTTGATTGGCGGTCTCGGCCTGGGCTTCACGCTGAAGCGGGTGTTGGAAAAAACCGGAGCGCATGCCGTGGTCCATGTGGCCGAGCTGATGCCGGAAGTGGTGGAGTGGAACCGCACGTTCATGGCCGACCTGAATGGGGCGCTTTTGAAGGACCCGCGGGTTAAGGTCCTCGTGAAGGATGTCGGCGTCGTGCTCGATCAGGCCGGCGCAGCGCCGTACGACGCCATTCTGCTGGATGTCGACAACGGTCCGGCCGCGATGGTGATGCCGGGCAACACGCGCCTCTATGATAACCGGGGCCTCCAGCGACTCTGGCGGGCGCTCAAGCCCGGCGGGCGCATTGCGCTGTGGTCGGCCGGCATTGACCGGGCCTTCGCCAAGCGTTTTGCCCAGGCCGGTTTCAAGGTGGAAGCAGTCCCTGCCCGGTTGCACGCCACATCCAAAAGCTCCACCTACATGATCTACGTGGCCGACAAGCCGGTGGCGAAAGTCACACCGGCCTGAGCCGGACTTGGTGTAGGGCCGGCGCTGGTCCGTTCGACCAGCTCAGGGTCCCGAGCCTGCCGAGGGATCGCCGGGCCGTGGTTCGCCAGTGGAGTGGTTCGCCGACAAGCCGTTTAGCCACAAAAACGCACAAGAATGCGGGTGCAAATGATGCTCTCAAGACGCCTATAGGCGTACGGAAATGTTTCCCTTCGCACCTATGGAGCTTTTTTGCGCCTTTTTGTGGCAAAAACGGATTGGGATCTGGATTTGCCCATGGCATCCCCGGACAGAAATACGTTAGGTCATTGCAGGGCGGGATCAGCGATCCCTCCCAACAATTCCGACGGAATCGATACGGCTGAGCGCAGTTTCTTGACTCAGGGTGGGGCGTTCGACCCAATGACGTGATGGCCGCTCCTGAAATCAAAATCGAATCCATCAACACCGGCACCGGCCGCACCCCGAAGAAGGGCGAGGCGGTCACCGTCCATTACACCGGCTGGTTTACCGACGGGAAAAAATTCGACAGCTCCGTCGACCGGGCTGAGCCGTTTGTCTTCGTGCTGGGGGCGGGGCAGGTGATTGCCGGCTGGGATCTGGGCGTCGCGACCATGAAGATCGGCGACAAGGTCAAGCTGACCCTGCCCCCCGAGCTGGCCTACGGCCGCGCGGGCTATCCCGGGGCGATCCCGCCCAACTCGACGCTCATCTTCGAGGTTGAACTGCTCGGGATCGGGTGAGCCGGTCTTGCTGCGAGCTGTAGGAGCGGCTTGATGCCGCGATGTACGACATTCCAGAGCGTGCAGCACTCGAATCGGGGCCTAAAGCCCCTCCTACAGATACTAACTTCAGGTGGATGGTATCTGATGCCCCGCCAGCGTGACCAATTCCTTCAGCCGGCCGATCTCCGCGGCCGAGGTCTTGGCGACGAAGCCCCGGGCGTGCGTGAAGTGCACATCGGGGCACTGGGCCAGGCGCGTGAAATCCAGCCGCGGATTGTCCCGGTGGCGCGACATCCCATAGCCGGTGCTGCGCCGGTCGGGATAGACCGTGCCGATGATCTCCGCATCCCAGCCGCGGCTCGTGATGTATTGCTCAACTCCCATGGCCGGGTCGTCCGGCAGCGGATCGGTCCGCGGGAGAAAAAGAATCTTCGCCGGCTGGCCGTCGAGCCCGATATCCCAGATGGCGGCCTGCTGCCCGATGGTGTCGAGCCGGAGGCGCATGGTCTTCACATAGTCGAGCAGGTCCTCGCCGATCAGGCGCATGACTTCCCAGAGCGGCTGACCCGGTTCAATGCGCTTGGCCAGGGCGAAGCGCCGCAGCAGGGTCACATCGATGGGGGAGATCAGTTTTGAGACGACCGCCGGTTCCGTGCCCAGCCATTGGGCCGTGGTGACGAGACCGCGGCAGTCGAACCATTCGGCCGTTTCCAGCCAGTCGCAGAACTGCCGCGCATCCTCGTACAGATCGAGATGCTGCAGCACCAGGGAGAGCGAGCAGGTTGGCGGATGGTCTTTGGGCAGCTGGTGATGATCGAAGTTGTTGCGCTCCGGCTCATGCCGATGGCCGACATCCACGACGCAGACGGAGGTGCTGGCCAGATCCTCCGGCTTGGGCTCGCGGCGGACGATGGGCACGGGATGGAGCGCGAGGAGCACGCTGCACGCAAGGAACTCGTCCTTATGGGCGCCGCCGGGATGGGT
>SESH01008374.1_pt1 | contig 31226 bp, 29 predicted proteins | sample 3171561 | NCBI WGS metagenome assembly SESH01 (sample SAMN10866947, study PRJNA518727) | freshwater metagenome | biome: subpolar coniferous forest; feature: holomictic lake; material: water; isolation source: holomictic Lake 442 2011 16.5 m and 2014 13 m | place: Canada: near Kenora, Ontario
AAGTCTCGGCGCAAGTCCTGTTGAAAATGAAAAAGACCGCCGAGGACTACCTGGGCGAGCCGGTGACCGAAGCGGTGATCACGGTGCCGGCCTACTTCAACGACAGCCAACGTCAGGCGACCAAGGACGCCGGGCGCATCGCCGGGCTGGAAGTGAAGCGCATCATCAACGAGCCAACCGCGGCCGCGCTCGCTTTCGGCGTGGACAAACAGGGCGGCGACCGCAAGATCGCCGTGTATGACCTGGGCGGTGGCACCTTCGATATCTCCATCATCGAGATCGCGGATGTCGACGGGGAGAAGCAGTTCGAGGTGCTCTCGACCAACGGCGACACCTTCCTCGGTGGCGAGGACTTCGATCGTCGGATCATCGACTTCATCGCCGATGAGTTCTGCAAGGAGTCCGGCGTCGACGTGCGCAAGGATCCGCTGGCGCTGCAGCGCCTCAAGGAAGCGGCCGAGAAGACCAAGATCGAGTTGTCTTCCAGCCAGCAGACTGACATCAACCTGCCGTACATCACCGCTGATGCCTCCGGTCCCAAGCACCTGAACGTGAAGCTGACCCGCGCCAAGCTCGAGTCGCTGGTCGAGGATCTGGTGGCGCGGACGATGGTGCCCTGCAAGATGGCGGTCAAGGACGCCGGCGTGTCGCTGGCGGATATCGCCGAGGTCATCCTGGTCGGTGGTCAGACGCGCATGCCGCTCGTGCAGAAGGCGGTCAAGGACTACTTCGGCAAGGAGCCGCGCAAGGACGTCAATCCCGATGAGGCGGTCGCCGTTGGCGCTGCCGTTCAGGGCGGCGTGCTGTCGGGCGAGGTCAAGGACGTGTTGCTGCTCGATGTCACCCCGCTGTCGCTGGGCATCGAGACGCTCGGCGGCGTCATGACCAAGCTGATCGAGAAGAACACCACGATCCCGACCAAGGCGAACCAGGTGTTCTCGACCGCCGACGACAACCAGCCGGCCGTCACGATCCATGTGCTGCAGGGCGAGCGCGACCGGGCCAATGACAACAAGTCGCTGGGTCGCTTTGATCTGGCCGATATTCCGCCAGCGCAGCGCGGCATGCCGCAGATCGAGGTCACCTTCGACATCGACGCGAACGGCATCCTGCACGTCTCGGCCAAGGACAAGGGCACCGGCAAGGAGCAGAAGATCGCCATCAAGGCGTCCTCCGGCCTGTCGGAGGACGAGATCAAGCGGATGGTCTCCGATGCCGAGGCGCATGCCGCCGAGGACAAGAAGTTCCGTGAACTTGTCGATACCCGCAACCGCGCCGATGCGCTCGTGCACCAGGTCGAGAAGTCCCTGAAGGACCTCGGCGAGAAGGTGTCGGGCGAGGATCGTGGCAAGATCGAGGCGGCGCTCACCGACCTGAAGAAGGCGATGACGGCCGACGAGAAGGATGCGATTGACACCAAGGCGCAGGCGCTGTCTGCCGCTGCCGCGGACGTGCTGCAGCGCGGTGCCGGTGGGGCCGAGGGCGCAGCGCCAGGTGCCGGAGCCGCCGGTGGTGCGCCGAAGGACGACGTGCTCGACGCAGAGTTCGAGGAAGTGAAGGACAAGAACCCCAAGGGCTGATAGTCCTGGGGGATCGATCCGGCGCACCGCCGCGGGCCCACGGCCCGCGGCGGTTGCGTCGTCATGGGGCGTGAGGATTCATGGCGAAACGTGATTACTACGAGGTCCTCGAGGTCTCCCGCACGGCGAACGAAGCCGAGCTGAAGAAGGCCTATCGGCGCCTGGCGATGAAGTTCCACCCGGACCGCAACCCCGGCGACGCGACCGCCGAGGACTCCTTCAAGGAAGCCAAGGAAGCCTACGAGATCCTGTCGGAGCCGCAGAAGCGCTCCGCTTACGATCAGTTCGGCCATGCCGGTCTGGACTCGCAGCGGGGCGGTGGCCAGAACCCGGGGGATGCGTTCGGCGACATCTTCGGCGAGGTGTTCGGCGATATCTTCGGCGGTAGTCGCCGCGGCGGCGGTCGGCAGGTCTACCGCGGTGCCGACCTGCGCTACGAGCTGGAGCTTAACCTCGAGCAGGCAGTCTTCGGCCACGCGGCCGACATCGAGATCACCACCCTGGTCGAGTGCGAGACGTGCGACGGCAATGGTGCGGCGAAGGGCTCCACCCCGACGCGCTGCACGACCTGTAACGGCACCGGTCAGGTGCGCATGCAGCAGGGCTTCTTTGCCGTGCAGCAGTCCTGCTCGCGCTGCAAGGGCCGTGGGACGATGATCGACAAGCCCTGCGACGACTGCTACGGCCACGGCCGGGTGCGTCGCTCGCGCACGCTGCAGGTCAAGGTGCCGGCGGGCGTCGATACCGGTGACCGGATCCGTCTGTCGGGCGAGGGCGAGGCGGGCCGTAACGGCGGCCCGCCGGGCGACCTGTACGTCGAAGTCGCCGTGCGCAAGCACCCGATCTTCGAGCGCGATGGCGCGGACCTCTCCTGCGAGGTGCCCATTGCGTTCACGACGGCGGCCCTGGGTGGCGATCTTGAGGTGCCGACGCTCGGCGGTCAGGCGAAGATCAAGGTACCGACCGAGACCCAGTCGGGTCGCGTCTTCCGGCTGAAGGAGCAGGGCGTCCGCCCGGTGCGCGGCGGCCCGACGGGCGACCTGTACTGCCGGGTGGTCGTCGAGACCCCGGTCAATCTGTCGGCTGAGCAGAAGGAGCTGTTGCGTAAGTTCGCAACGACGCTGCGCACCGACCCCGAGCGCCATAATCCCCGCGAGGCCTCCTGGCTGGACGGCGTCAAGAAGTTCTTTGAGTCGATGCGGCCATGACCCACTCCGATCCGTCCGCGGTGCGTGTCAGCGTGCTCGGCGCCAGCGGCCGCATGGGCCGCAGCCTGATCCGCGCGATCCACGACAGCACCGACTTCGAACTGGTGGGCGCGGCGGTGTCCGCGGACAGCACGGCGCGCGGCGATGACGCCGGAACGATCGCCGGACTGCCCACCCCGTTGGGGGTGCTGCTCGGCGCCGACCTGCGCACGGCGCTCGCCAGCGCCGAGGTCGCCCTGGATTTCTCGACCGCAGGCGCGGTGCTTGGCCATCTGGAAGCCTGCCTGCAGGCGGGTGTACCGCTCATCGTTGGCACCACGGGCTTCGATGCGCAGACCGACGCGCGGCTGCTCGAGGCCTCCAATGAGCTGCCGCTGCTGATCGCGCCGAACACGAGCCTGGGCGTTAACTTGCTCGCGCAACTTGTTGAAAGAGCAGCGGCTTCTTTGCCGCCTGACTATGACATCGAGATCCTTGAGGCGCACCATCGCTACAAGGTTGACGCACCCTCCGGGACCGCGCTGAAGCTCGGCTTCGCCGCGGCCGCCGGCCGCGGCATCGACCTGGAGCAGCCACCGCAGGCGCCGCGTTCAGGCCAGACCGGCCCGCGCCAGGCAGGCTCGATCGGCTTTGCGGTCATCCGCGGCGGCGACATCGTCGGTGAGCACACGGTCCTGTTCGCAGGCCCCGGCGAGCGCCTGGAGCTCACTCACCGCGCCCACGACCGGATGACCTTCGCGTATGGGGCGCTGCGCGCGGCGAGTTGGCTGCGCGGCCAGCCGGCGGGCCTGTACACGATGGCAGACGTACTCGGATTTCGCTGACTAAAGCGCCGGATCGGACTGGTGCCGGAGGGGCCTCTGCCGTAAGATATCGTCCCGGATCGAAACCCACGTTTAACGACCCAAGCGGGCGGAGTCTTCAACAGGCTCCACCCGCTTTGCGCATGTGCGGCACGCTGTCGCGCAGCGCCCGCGTGGCTGAACTCGCCTCGGGAGTGAGCATTGACGACGCCCGCTGTACTAGCCCTTGAAGACGGTACCGTCTTTCACGGAATTTCCATTGGTGCCAAGGGCAATACGACGGGCGAGGTGGTGTTCAACACCGCCATGACCGGCTACCAGGAGATCCTGACCGATCCCTCGTACAACCGTCAGATCGTCACCCTGACCTATCCCCATATCGGCAACTACGGCACGACGCCCGAGGACATGGAGTCTGCCGGGGTATATGCCGCCGGCCTGGTGATTCGCGATCTGCCGCTGCTGCACTCCAGCTGGCGCGCGTCCGAGTCGCTCGGCAGCTTCCTGATCCGCGGCAAGATTGTTGCGATCGCCGAGCTCGACACACGCCGCCTGACCCGGCTGCTGCGGGAGAAGGGTGCGCTGGCGGGGTGCATCATGACCGGCGACAAGGCCGATCCTGCCGCGGCGGTGCGCGCTGCCAAGAAGTTTCCCGGCCTGAAGGGCATGGATCTGGCCAAGGTTGTCACGACCAAGCGCCAGTACCAGTGGAATGATGGCACGCACTGGAACGGCGAGGCGGTTCGCGCCACGCGGGCGGCTCACCGCCTGCATGTCGTCGCCTACGATTTCGGCATCAAGCGCAACATTCTGCGGCTGCTTGCCGATCACGGCTGTCGCGTCACGGTAGTGCCGGCGCAGACGCCGGCGGACGAGGTGCTGGCGCTGGCCCCGGACGGTGTCTTTCTCTCCAACGGCCCGGGCGATCCGGAGCCGTGCGACTACGCGATTGCCGCGATCCGCGAACTGCTGCAGACCGACGTGCCGCTGTTCGGCATCTGCCTCGGCCACCAGTTGCTGGGTCTGGCGGCCGGCGCCAAGACCCTCAAGATGAAGTTCGGCCATCATGGCGCGAACCATCCGGTGCAGGCGCTAGCCAGCGGGCGGGTGCTGATCACCAGCCAGAACCACGGCTTCGCGGTGGACGAGGCGACGCTGCCGCCGAACGTGCGCGCGACGCATCGCTCGCTGTTTGACGGCTCGCTGCAGGGGATCGAGTTCACCGACCGGGCGGCGTTCAGCTTCCAGGGGCATCCGGAGGCGAGACCCGGGCCGCGCGACGTCGAAGGACTCTTTGATCACTTCATCGAGCTGATGGTGCGCCGCCTGCACGGCCTGCTGAAGATCCGTGATGCCAAGACCGTGCGCCCTGCTGGCGCCCCCGAAGCCTGACGACACCCAGAGCGATATGCCCAAGCGCCACGACCTGAAGAGCATCCTGATCATCGGAGCCGGCCCGATCGTCATCGGCCAGGCCTGTGAGTTCGACTATTCCGGCGTGCAGGCCTGCAAGGCGCTGCGCGAGGAGGGCTACCGCGTGGTCCTCGTCAACTCCAACCCCGCCACGATCATGACCGACCCGGAGATGGCCGACGCGGTCTACATCGAGCCGGTCAACTGGCGCACCGTCGCCCGCATCATCGAGAAGGAGCGGCCCGACGCGCTGCTGCCGACGATGGGCGGCCAGACCGCGCTCAACTGTGCACTGGACCTGGTTCGCGAAGGGGTGCTCGAGAAGTTCGGCTGCGAGCTGATCGGCGCGTCCAGCGAGGCCATCGACATGGCCGAGGACCGCGAGCTGTTCCGTCAGGCGATGTCGCAGATCGGGCTTGAGACGCCGCGGGCGCGCATTGCCCATAGCGTTGAAGAAGCCCTCCTCGCGCAGGTCGAAATCGGCTATCCGGCGGTGATCCGGCCGTCGTTCACGCTCGGCGGTTCGGGCGGCGGCATCGCCTACAACCGCGAGGAGCTCGAGGCGATCGTCGCCCGCGGTCTGGATGCGTCGCCGACCAGCGAGGTGCTGATCGAGGAATCGGTACTCGGCTGGAAGGAGTACGAGATGGAGGTGGTCCGCGACTCGGCGGACAACTGCATCATCATCTGCTCGATCGAGAACCTCGATCCGATGGGCGTGCACACCGGCGACTCGATCACCGTGGCGCCCGCGCAGACGCTCACGGACAAGGAATACCAGCGCCTGCGTGACGCCTCGATTGCGGTGCTGCGCAAGATCGGCGTCGATACCGGCGGCTCCAACGTCCAGTTCGCGGTCAGTCCGTTCGACGGTCGCGTGCTGGTGATCGAAATGAACCCGCGCGTGTCACGCTCCTCGGCGCTCGCCTCCAAGGCCACGGGCTTCCCGATCGCCAAGGTCGCAGCCAAGCTCGCCGTCGGCTATACGCTCGATGAGCTCAAGAACGAGATCACCGGCGGCGCGACGCCGGCGTCATTCGAGCCGTCGATCGACTACGTCGTCACCAAGATTCCGCGCTTCACGTTCGAGAAGTTCCCCGGTGCCAACACCCGCCTGACCACGCAGATGAAGTCGGTGGGCGAGGCGATGGCGATTGGCCGCACGTTCCAGGAGTCGTTGCAGAAGGCGCTGCGCAGCCTGGAGACGGGGCTGACCGGTTTTGACGAGCACGTCGTCCTGCCACTCAACGACGAGCGCGAGGCGGACCTTGTCACCGAGCTGCGCCATCCCGGCGCCAATCGTCTGCTGTGCGTTGCCGATGCGTTTCGCGCCGGCTGGTCGCTCGAGCGCCTGCACGAGCTGACCAAGATCGACCCGTGGTTTCTGGTGCAGATCGAGCATCTGGTGCATGAGGAAGGTGCCATCCGCACCGGTGGCCTGGCGGCGCTGGAGGCTGCGCGGCTGCGGCAGATCAAGCGCAAGGGCTTTTCCGATGCGCGCATCGCCAAGCTGCTGGGGATCGACGAGAGTGCGATCCGCCAGCGCCGCCACGGCCTCGGCATCCACCCGGTCTACAAGCGGGTCGATACCTGCGCGGCCGAGTTCGCCACCTCGACCGCCTACCTGTACTCGACCTACGAGGAAGAGTGCGAGGCGCTGCCGACGGATCGTCGCAAAATCGTGATCCTCGGCGGTGGGCCGAACCGGATCGGGCAGGGCATCGAGTTTGATTACTGCTGCGTGCACGCGGCCCTCGCGCTGCGTGAGGACGGGTTCGAGACCATCATGGTCAACTGCAACCCGGAAACCGTCTCGACCGACTACGACACCTCCGATCGGCTGTATTTCGAGCCGCTGACGTTCGAGGACGTCATGGAGATCATCGCCAAGGAGAAGCCCGAGGGCGTGATCGTGCAGTACGGCGGCCAGACGCCGCTGAAGTTGTCGCGTGCGCTGGCCGCGGCGGGTGCGCCGATCATTGGCACGAGCCCGGATGCGATCGACGTCGCCGAGGACCGCGAGCGGTTCCAGAAGCTGATCCAGACGCTGGGTCTCAAGCAGCCGGCCAATGCCACGGCGCGCGCAGAGGAGCAGGCGGTGCAGTTGGCGCGCGAGGTCGGCTATCCGCTGATCGTGCGCCCGTCCTACGTGCTTGGCGGCCGCGCGATGGAGGTGGTCTTCAACGAGGACGACCTGCGCACCTACATGACCGAGGCGGTCAAGGTGTCCAATGACAGCCCGGTGCTGCTCGATCGCTTCCTCGATCTTGCCGTCGAGGTTGACGTCGACGCGATCTGCGACGGCAAGGATGTGCTGATCGGCGGCATCATGGAACACATCGAACAGGCCGGCGTGCATTCCGGCGACTCGTCGTGCTCCTTGCCGCCCTATGCGCTGTCCGCCGCTGTCCAGACCGAGCTGCGTGAGCAGACCCGCCGCATGGCGAGGGCGCTGAACGTCGTCGGCCTGATGAACGTGCAGTTCGCGATCCAGAATGGCATCGTTTACGTGCTCGAGGTCAACCCGCGCGCGTCGCGTACCGTGCCGTTCGTCTCCAAGGCGACCGGTCGACCGTTGGCCAAGATCGCTGCGCGGGTGATGGCGGGCCAGTCGCTGGCGGAGCAGGGCATCCAGGGCGAGATCATTCCGGGCTTCTATTCGGTCAAGGCGCCGGTGTTCCCGTTCGCCAAGTTTCCGGAGGCCGACCCGATCCTCGGTCCCGAGATGAAGTCCACCGGCGAAGTCATGGGGACGGGCCGCACCTTCGGTGAGGCCTACGCCAAGGCACAGGCCGGAGCCGGCGTCGTGCTGCCCCGCCAGGGCCTGTGCTTCATCTCGGTGCGCGAGCGCGACAAGCCGCTTGCGATCGGTCTTGCGCGTGAGTTGATCGCGCGGGGCTTCGAGATCGCCGCGACCGATGGCACCTCGAAGGCGCTGCTCGCGGCGGGCATCGTCTGCAGACGTGTCCTCAAGGTCCGCGAGGGCCGGCCGCACGTCGTCGACATGATCAAGAACGATGAAATTAGCCTGATCGTCAACACGACCGAAGGGAAGCAGGCGGTGCGTGAGTCGCGCTCCATCCGCCGCGAAGCGGTCGCGCGCAAGGTCACCTATTACACGACTCTGGCCGCAGCGCGGGCGACCTGCGATGCGCTCGACCATCTCGAGGAAGTCGAGGTGAACCGTCTTCAGGATCTGCACAAGGAGTTACAGGCGTGAAGCGTAGCCCGATTACCATCCGTGGCGCGGAGCGCCTGCGGGCGGAGCTTAGGCGTCTTAAGTCCGAGGACCGCCCGACCGTCATCAAGGCGATTGCCGAGGCACGTGGCCATGGCGACCTGTCCGAGAACGCCGAGTACCATGCCGCCCGCGAGCAGCAGGGCTTCATCGAAGGACGGATCAACGAGATCGAGCAGCGACTGGGCAACAACGAGATCATCGATGTCTCGAAGTTGCCACGCACCGGCCGGGTCATGTTCGGCGTGACTGTGGAACTGGAGAGCCAGGACGACGGCGTGCGCGTCACCTACCAGATCGTTGGTGACGACGAGGCGGATATCCGTCAGGGGCTGATCGCGATTACCTCGCCGATCGCCCGCGCGCTGGTCGGCAAGGAGGAGGGCGAGGTCGTCGAAGTGCGGGCGCCGGGTGGCGTGCGTTCCTACGAAATCGTCAAGGTCAGTTACGAGTGAGAGCGGGCCCGCGCCTGATCCTCGCCTTGTGGGCCGGCGGGCTGGTCAGCCTGGGCGGCGTGGTCACGCCGACGCTGTTCGCGACGCTGGAGGATGCCCGCCTGGCGGGCCGGATCGCCGGCAGCCTGTTTCACGTGGCGACGCTCGGTTCGGTGCTGGTGTGCCTGCTGCTGCTGCTGGTCGAGCGGCGTGTGCAGGTGTCGCGCCCGACCGGCCGACAGTGGCTGGGGCGGATCGCGCCGGTGCTGCTGTTGGCGGCGAGTGAGTGGGGTGTGCGACCGCTGCTCGAGGCGGCGCGTGCCGCAGGCGGCAGCGCGTCTACCGAGTTTGCGCTCTGGCACGGGGTCTCGACGGCGCTGTATGTCGCCGCGACCGCTTGGGTCGTCGCGACGCTGGCGGCGGAGCTGCGCCGCTGATCAGCCGTCCCGGACGCTCAGTCCGGGATGACGATCTTCGAGAGCTTGGGATGCGGGCGGTAGTAGAGAGCGACGTTGCCGATCCGCTGCACCACGGTGCTGCGAGTGCGCGTGGCCAGTTCATCCAGGGCCGCGTCGCGGACTTCCCTCTCGCCCACCCGGGCGCGCACCTTCACCAGTTCGTGGTCGACCAGAGCGCGCTCCATCTCGGCGGCGACCGCGTCGGTCAGGCCGGAGTTGCCCAGGTTCACAATCGGGTGCAGGGCGTGGCCGAGGCGACGCAGGTGCTTCTTCTGTCGTTCATTGAGTTGCATCGCGTCATTATAGGAGCTTCGGGGCCCCCCTCAGGCCGGAAAAACGATGGCAAAGCGCAGTAAATCGAGTTCTCGCTGGCTCAAGGAGCACGCGTCGGACGCCTACGTCCTGCGGGCCAGGAAGGAGGGCTTCCGCTCGCGCGCGGCCTTCAAGCTCGAGGAATTGGACGCCGCGGAGCGTCTGCTGCGCCCCGGAATGGTCATCGTAGACCTCGGTGCGGCCCCCGGTGGCTGGAGTCAATACGCAGGTAAGGTATTGAATGGAAAGGGATCTGTGTTCGCGCTGGATATCCTGCCGATGGACGCCTTGACGGGGGTCACGTTCATTCTGGGGGACTTCCGCGAGGCCGCTACGCTGGCCGAGCTCACCACTGCGCTCGCCGGGCGACCGGTCGATCTTGTGATGTCCGACATGGCCCCCAATATGAGTGGCATAGATGCTGTCGACCAGCCGCGGCAGCTGCATCTGGCTGAACTGGCCCTTGAGTTCAGCCGCGAGCACCTGAAGCCGGGAGGCGTATTCCTGGCAAAGGTATTCCAAGGGGCTGGCTTCGACGAATTCATCAAGGCGGTGCGCCAGGAGTTCGTGAAGGTGAAGATGAAGAAACCCCCCGCATCGCGGGCGCGCAGTGCCGAGATGTACCTGTTAGCGACAGGCCGGCGTATCCTGTAGCGTCCCTTGCCTTCGACATTGAGCCCCGCTGGGAGCTTGCCTTGAACGATTTGACGAAGAACATCATCCTCTGGGTCGTTATCGCGGTCGTACTGCTCGCGGTGTTCTCGAACTTTGGCGGACGGCCCGGTGTCAGCACCGATATGCCGTACTCGCAGTTCCTGACGGAGGTCGAGAACAACTCGATCAAGGTCGCGACCATCAAGGGCGAGATGATCGTCGGTACGCGCGCCAGCGGCGAGGCGTTCTCCACCTTCAGCCCGGAGACGGACAACACCGAGCTGATCACGTTCCTGAAGAAGCACAGCGTGACCTTCGGCGCGGCGCCGCCCGAGCGCCAGAGCGTGCTGATGCAGCTGTTCCTGTCGAGCTTCCCGATACTGCTGCTGATTGGCGTCTGGGTGTACTTCATGCGCCAGATGCAGGGCGGCGGCGGTGGCCGCGGCGCCATGAGCTTCGGCAAGAGTCGCGCGCGCCTGCTCACCGAGGACCAGGTCAGCGTCACCTTCGCCGACGTCGCAGGCGTTGAGGAAGCCAAGGAGGAGGTCAAGGAGATCGTCGACTTCCTTAAGGATCCCGCCAAGTTCCAGAAGCTGGGCGGCAAGATTCCCAAGGGCGTGCTGATGGTCGGCAGCCCCGGTACCGGCAAGACACTGCTCGCGCGGGCGATCGCGGGCGAGGCGAAGGTGCCGTTCTTCACGATTTCCGGTTCTGACTTCGTCGAGATGTTCGTCGGCGTCGGTGCCTCGCGCGTGCGCGACATGTTCGAGCAGGCGAAGAAGCACGCCCCCTGCATCATCTTCATCGACGAGATCGACGCGGTCGGTCGCCATCGGGGTGCCGGCCTTGGCGGCGGTCACGACGAGCGCGAGCAGACGCTCAACCAGCTGCTGGTCGAGATGGATGGCTTCGAGGGCAACGAGGGCATCATCGTCATCGCCGCCACCAACCGTCCGGACGTACTCGATCCGGCGCTGCTGCGTCCCGGCCGCTTCGATCGCCAGGTCGTGGTGCCGCTGCCGGACGTCAAGGGTCGCGAGCAGATCCTCAAGGTCCACATGCGCAAGGTGCCGGTCGCCGACGACGTGAAGCCCATGCTCATCGCGCGCGGTACGCCGGGGTTCTCCGGTGCGGACCTCGCCAACCTCGTCAACGAGGCGGCCCTGTTCGCCGCACGCGGCAACCGCCGGGTCGTGTCGATGGAGGAGTTCGAGCGCGCCAAGGACAAGATCCTGATGGGCGCCGAGCGCCGCTCGATGGTCATGAGCGAGGCTGAGAAGCGCAACACGGCCTATCACGAGGCGGGCCACGCCATCGTTGGTCTGACCGTTCCCGAACACGACCCCGTCTACAAGGTCACGATCATCCCGCGCGGCCGGGCGCTGGGCGTGACGATGTTCCTGCCGGAGGCTGACCGTTACAGCGCCTCCAAGCGCAGCCTCGAGAGCAAGATCGCGACGCTGTTCGGCGGCCGCGTCGCCGAGGAACTGGTATTTGGCAAGGACGCGATCACGACCGGGGCCTCGAACGACATCGAGCGCGCCACGGATCTGGCGCGCAACATGGTCACCAAGTGGGGCCTGTCGGATCGCCTCGGTCCGCAGACCTACAGCGAGGACCAGGGGGAGGTGTTCCTGGGCCGCAGCGTGACCCAGCACAAGCAGGTCTCGGACGTGACGGCGCATGTCATCGACGAAGAGGTGCGCAAGCTCATCGACTCGAACTACGCACGTGCGACCGGCATCCTGACCACGCATCTGGATAAGCTGCACAAGATGTCCGATGCGCTGATGCGCTACGAGACCATCGATGAGCACATGATCAAGGACATCATGGCTGGCAACGAGCCACGTCCGCCGAAGGACTGGGACGAGGACTCGCTCAGCCCACCGGGGAGCCCGCCGTCCTCGAGCGCAGAATCCGACAAGAAGCCTGGAATCGGCGGCGTTGGCTCGCCCGCCGGACAGCACTGACGCGCTAGAGCCCACGCTCGTGGAGCTGCGCTGCCGGTCGCGGGTTTTGTCACTTGCGCAGCCCGCCGTCATGGGCGTGCTCAATGTCACGCCTGACTCGTTCTCCGACGGTGGATTGCACGCGGACCTCGTCGGCGCGCTCGCCGCGGCGCGGCGGATGGTTGCCGAGGGCGCCGGCATCATCGATGTGGGTGGCGAGTCGACCCGCCCCGGCTCGCTGCCGCCGCCGCTCGAGGATGAGTTGCGCCGCGTCGTGCCCGTCGTGCGCGCGATCGCGGCCGAGCTCGACGTGCTCATCTCGGTGGACACCAGTCGACCCGAGGTCATCGCCGCGGCACTTGCCGCTGGCGCTCATCTGATCAACGACGTGCGCGCTCTGCAGGTGCCGGGTGCGCTTGAGGCAGCCGCGGCGGGTGGCGCGGCGGTCTGCGTAATGCACATGCAGGGGGATCCTGCGACGATGCAGCTGGCGCCACGCTACGGTGATGTCGTCGAAGAGGTCGCCGACTGGCTTGCCGCGCGGGTCGCGGCGTGCCGCGCGGCCGGCATCGCGAGCGACGCGATCGTCGTCGATCCCGGCTTCGGGTTCGGCAAGAATGCTGCACACCAGCTGGCGCTGTTCGCTGCGCTGGAGAAGTTCACGCGGTTGGGTTGCCCGTTGCTCGTGGGTGTGTCGCGCAAGTCGATGGTGGGTCAGTTGACCGGCCGGCCGGTCGCAGAGCGGCTGGCAGGCAGTGTTGCGCTGGCGGCGCTCGCCGCCGAGCGAGGCGCCGCGATCCTGCGGGCGCACGATGTCGCAGCGACGGTGGATGCGGTCAGGATCGGCGCGGCGTTGCGCCGCCGGGGAGAGGCAGGATGACGAGCAGGCATTATTTTGGCACCGATGGCATCCGTGGTCGGGTCGGCCAGTCGCCGATGACGGTGGAGTTCGCGCTCAGGCTCGCCAGCGCCGCGGCGCGCGTGCTTGCGCCGCAAGGCGGCTCGGTGCTGATCGGCAAGGACACGCGCCTGTCCGGCTACATGTTCGAGGCCGCGCTCGAGGCGGGCTTCGTCGCGGCGGGGGTCAACGTCAACCTGGTCGGCCCGCTGCCGACCCCTGCGGTGGCGTACCTGACGCAGCGCCACCGCTGCGACTTTGGCGTTGTGATCAGCGCCTCGCACAACCCCTATGAAGATAACGGCATCAAGTTCTTCGACGACCAGGGCGGCAAGCTCTCCGATGCGCTGGAACGGCAGATAGAGGCGCTGCTGGACGAGCCGCCGGTCACCGTCGAGTCGGAGCGGCTAGGGCGCGCAGTGCGTATCGAGCACGCCGGCACCCTGTACCAGGAGCTGTGCGTGTCGACCATGCCGGCCGGCGTCAGCCTCAAGGGGCTGAAGCTGGTGGTGGACTGCGCTAATGGCGCCGCTTACAAGGTCGCGCCGCGGGTGCTCTCGGAGCTCGGCGCCGACATCATTCCGATCGGCTGCTCGCCCAACGGCCGCAACATCAATGATGGCTGTGGCTCGACCGCGCCGGCGCTGCTGCAATTGACCGTGGCGGGGGTACGCGCCGATGCCGGGCTGGCGCTGGATGGCGACGGCGACAGGGTCGTGATGGTTGACCATCTGGGCCGTACGGTCGACGGCGACCAGCTGTTGTACGTGATCGCGCAGGCGCGTCACGCCGCCGGCACCCTGACCGGTCCCGTCGTCGGCACGGTGATGAGCAATCTGGGTCTGGAGCACGCGCTCGCCGCCCTCGGCGTTCCTTTCGAGCGCGCGGCGGTCGGCGACCGCTACGTGCTGGAGCGCCTGCGGGCGACCGGTGGCGTGCTGGGCGGGGAGACCTCCGGGCACCTGCTGTGCCTGGACAAGACCACGACCGGCGACGGCATCGTCAGCGCCCTGCAGGTGCTGGCCATCATGCAGCACAGTGGGGCATCGCTGGCCGAGCTGGTCACGCGGATGCCGAAGTACCCGCAGCTGCTGCTGAACGTACGTACGGCACGGCGGCTCGACCTCAAGGCGATCCCGGCGGTGCAGGCCGCGCTGGCGGCGGCCGAGGCGCGCCTGCTCGGCACCGGGCGGGTCGTGCTGCGGGCGTCCGGCACCGAGCCGCTGATCCGGGTCATGGTCGAGGGTCGGGATGCTGATCTGGTGCAGACCACCGCAGAAGAGCTGGCCGAGGTGGTGCGGCTGGCTGCTCTGTAGCGTTATTCATTGATTTATGAGGGCTTGGCGGGTATTCTCCGCCGCCTTTCGAGGACACCCCGATGCGCCGACCGGTTGTTGCCGGTAACTGGAAGATGCATGGCAGCCGAGCCGAGAACACTCGCCTCATCAATGCCATCCTGGAAGCGAGTGACGAGCCTACTTGTGAGGTGATCGTCTGCCCGCCGGCCGTGTACCTGTGGGAAATCGGCCGCCAGCTGAAGGACAACCGCATCGCGCTCGGCGCCCAGACGCTGTGTGCTGATTCGCAGGGCGCATTCACCGGCGAGGTGTCCGGGGCCATGCTCAAGGACGTGGGCGCCAGCCACGTGATCGTCGGTCATTCGGAGCGCCGCGCGCTGTATCGCGAGGACGACGCGCTGGTGGCGCGCAAGTTCGTCGCCGCCCAGGCGGCTGGCCTGTTGCCGATCCTGTGCGTCGGCGAGACGCTGGAGGAGTGGGAGCGGGGCGACACCGAGCAGGTCGTGGCCCGGCAGCTGGATGCGGTGCTCGCGGTGGCTGGAGTGGCCTCGTTCGGTCGGGCGATTGTCGCCTACGAGCCGGTCTGGGCCATTGGGACGGGCAAGAATGCGACCCCGGACCAGGCGCAGGCCGTCCATGCCTTCATCCGCGCACGTATTGCGGCGCGGGATGCTATGATCGGGGATGGACTGCGGCTGCTATATGGCGGCAGCGTCAAGGCGGCCAACGCCGCCGAGTTGTTCGGTCAGCCCGACGTAGACGGTGGGCTGGTCGGCGGTGCCTCGCTTAAGGCGGATGAATTCGTAAGGATCTGCGCGGCCGCCACGAGCGGGCGCGCTTAAAAGACATGCTGCAACAGATACTGCTCGTCATTCACGTCCTGCTGTCGTTCTCCATCATTGCGCTGGTGCTGCTGCAGCGGGGCAAGGGCGCCGATGCCGGCGCCGGTTTTGGTTCTGGCGCCTCGGGTACCGTTTTCGGTGCGCGTGGTTCCTCGACGTTCTTCTCGAAGACCACCGCGATCCTCGCGACCTGTTTCTTCGCGACGAGCCTTTCTCTGGCCTACTCGGCGAGTCATCGCACGGCGTCGGCCCCGAAGAGCCTGCTTGAGCAGGTCCCCGTGTCGCCGCTGCCGGCGAGCACTGGTGGTGCGCCCGTCGCACCGCTGGCTGCTCCCGACGCTCCGGCGAAGTAAGCGGTTGTTTGAAGTTTTCCCGATCGAGACGTTTGATTGCCGGCGTGGCGGAATTGGTAGACGCACTAGCTTGAGGTGCTAGCACCGTAAGGTGTGCCGGTTCGAGTCCGGCCGTCGGCACCACGTCTCGACATTGATTGCGGGGAAAAGAAAATAAGAACAAGACGCAGCCCGATTCTAGGGTGACGCGTGGCCTCTTGAGCCTTAGAATAGACGGGTAACACGGGGCCCAATCACGCGGCCCTCGAAAGCTGGTGATGCTCGCAAATTACCTGCCGATTTTGATCTTCATTCTCGTGGCCGGTGGCCTCGCGGTGGTTCTTCTGGCGCTCGGCTTCCTACTCGGCCCGCGTCGCCCGAGTGCCGACAAGGCCGCCGCCTACGAATGCGGCTTCGGCGCCTTCGAAGACGCGCGCATGAAGTTCGACGTTCGCTACTACCTCGTCGCGATCCTTTTCATCCTGTTCGACCTTGAGATTGCCTTTCTGTTTCCATGGGCCGTCTCTCTCAAGGCGGTAGGGGGCGTCGGCATTGTCTCGATGCTCGTCTTCCTCGCCATCCTGGTCGTCGGGTTCGTGTACGAGTGGAAGAAGGGAGCGCTCGAATGGGATTAGTGGCCGAAGTCGACGCGGAGCTGAAGGACAAGGGGTTCGTCACCGCTCAGCTCGATGACCTCATGAACTGGGCGCGTACCGGTTCGATGTGGCCCGTGACCTTCGGGCTGGCCTGCTGTGCGATCGAGATGATGCAGGCGGGCGCAGCCCGCTACGATCTCGATCGCTTCGGGGTCGTGTTTCGCCCCAGTCCCCGCCAGTCCGACGTCATGATCGTCGCCGGCACGCTGACCAACAAGATGGCGGCGCCGCTGCGCAAGGTTTACGACCAGATGTCGGAGCCAAAGTGGGTCATCTCGATGGGCTCGTGCGCCAATGGTGGCGGCTACTACCACTATTCGTACTCCGTGGTCCGCGGCTGCGATCGCATCGTGCCGGTGGACGTCTACGTGCCGGGCTGCCCGCCGTCCGCCGAGGCGCTGATCTACGGGATCCTGCAGCTCCAGAACAAAGTGCGCCGTACCAGCACCATTGCCCGATGAGTGCCCCGATGAGCGAACCTGCTACCGATACCCCACCGCCGCCGAGTCGTCTCGAGACGCTCGCGGACACGATCGGCACCGTCTGCGGTGAGCGGCTCCACCGCGTCGCCTCTATTGCCAGTGAGCTGACCTTCGAAGTCTCGCCGTCGCAGGTCGTGGAGGTCTGTCGCGCGCTGCGCGATGACCCGCGCCTGAGCTTTCAGACCCTGGCCGACCTGTCGGGCATCGATTACCTGACCTACGGAATGGACGAGTGGGATACCCACTCGGCCACCAACTCCGGCTTCGGTCGCGGGGTTGCCGGGCCTGGCGAGGTTGAGACGCCGGTCGCGCCGATGGAGCGTCGCTTCGCCGTGGTCTATCACCTGCTGTCGGTCAACCTGAACCAGCGGGTCCGCCTGCGGGCCTACTGCGATGCCGGCGAGCCGCCGCTGATTGATTCAGTGGTCGAGGTGTGGTCCGGCGCCAACTGGTTCGAGCGCGAGGCGTTTGACCTGTACGGCATCCTGTTCCGCGGCCACCCGGACCTACGCCGGATCCTCACCGACTACGGCTTCATCGGTCATCCGTTCCGCAAGGACTTCCCGCTGATCGGCCACGTTGAGGTTCGCTACGATCCTGAGAAGCAACGGGTCGTCTATGAGCCTGTCAGCATCGAACCGCGCACGCTCGTGCCGCGTGTGATTCGCGATGACCACCGCTACGAACCCGCCCTGAACGGCCGGGCCGCCGGCGCACCGGGGAAGCCGAATGGCCGCTGATATCCAGAGCTTCACGCTTAATTTCGGGCCGCAGCATCCCGCTGCACACGGCGTATTGCGCCTGGTGCTGGAGATGGATGGCGAGGTCGTGCAGAAGGCGGACCCGCACATCGGGCTGCTGCATCGCGCGACCGAGAAATTGGCCGAGTCGAAGACGTTCAACCAGTCGATCGGCTACATGGATCGGCTCGACTACGCCTCGATGATGTGTAACGAGCACGCCTATGTACTGGCGGTCGAGCGTCTGCTCGGCGTGCAGGTGCCGGTTCGTGCGCAGTACATCCGCGTGATGTTCGATGAGATCACTCGCATCCTGAATCACCTGATGTGGCTCGGTGCCCACGGGCTGGACATCGGCGCGATGACGATGTTCCTGTACTGCTTCCGTGAGCGCGAAGATCTGATGGACGCCTACGAGGCGGTCTCGGGGACGCGCATGCACGCGACCTATTACCGTCCGGGCGGTGTCTACCGCGATTTGCCGGATACGATGCCGCAGTACGCGCCGTCGAAATTTCGCGCCAAGCGCGAGATCAACCGCCTGAACGAGGCGCGCGCCGGTACCTTGCTCGACTTCCTGCAGGACTTCACCGAGCGCTTCCCGAAGTGCGTCGACGAATACGAGACGTTGCTGACGGACAATCGGATCTGGAAGCAGCGCACGGTCAATATCGGCGTTGTGACGCCGGAGCGTGCCAAGGGGCTGGGCTTCACCGGTCCGTGCCTGCGCGGCTCTGGAATCGCCTGGGATCTGCGCAAGAAGCAGCCCTACGAGGTCTACGATCGCGTCGACTTCGATATCCCGATCGGCGTCAATGGCGACTGCTATGACCGCTATCTGGTGCGCGTCGAGGAGATGCGCCAGTCGAACCGGATCATCCGCCAGTGCATCGACTGGCTGCGCCAGAACCCCGGCGCCGTGATTGCTGGCGACCACAAGGTTGCGCCGCCGCGCCGGGTCGAGATGAAGGGCGACATGGAGTCGCTGATTCACCACTTCAAGCTTGCTACCGAGGGTTACTCGGTGCCGGCGGGCGAGGTGTACGCGGCTGTCGAAGCGCCGAAGGGCGAGTTCGGCATCTGGCTCGTTTCGGACGGCGCGAACAAGCCCTACCGGATGAAGGCCCGCGCGCCTGGTTTCGCGCACCTGTCAGCCATGGAGGAAATGGTCCGCGGCCACATGCTGGCCGACGTCGTCGCCGTGATCGGGACGCTGGACATCGTCTTCGGAGAGATCGACCGATGAGCGCAGTTACCCCCACGACTCCGTCGGCAGCGACGGCGATCCTCAGCGAGCACACTCGCCACGACATTGATGCGTGGATTGCCAAGTTTCCGGCGGGCAAGCAGCGTTCGGCGTCGCTTGCGGCGTTGCGCGCCGCGCAGCACCAGAATAATGGTCATCTGACGACTGAACTGATGGATGCGGTCGCTGCCTACCTCGGCTTGCCGCCGATCCAGATCTACGAGGTCGCGGCGTTCTACTCGATGTTCGAGACCAAGCCCGTCGGTCGCATCCACGTATCGGTCTGCACCAACATTTCCTGCATGTTGTGTGGCTCGGAAAAGATCGTTGACTACATTCAGAAGAAGCTCGGCATCAAGATCGGCGAGAGTACGCCGGACGGCAAGTTCTACCTCAAGCGTGAGGAAGAGTGCCTCGCCGCCTGCAACAACGCGCCGATGATGATGATTGACCACGTCTACTACGAGCATCTGACGCCCGAGAAGGTCGATCAAGTGTTCGACAGCCTGAAGTGAGCCCCGCATGTCGCGTGTGATGAACCAGGTCGTATTCGAGCCGCTCGGCCTACCCGAGAGCTGGACGCTGTCCGCGTACCGCAGCATCGGCGGCTATCAGGCGTGGGAAAAGATCCTGCGCGAAAAGACCCCGCCCGAGCAGATCATCGAGGAGGTGAAGGCCTCGGGCCTGCGCGGCCGCGGTGGTGCGGGCTTCCCGACGGGTCTGAAGTGGAGCTTCATGCCGCGCGGCGTGCCGGGCCCCAAGTACGCCGTCTGCAACTCCGACGAGTCCGAGCCTGGCACCTGCCACGATCGGGACATCCTGCGTTTCAACCCGCATTCGGTCGTCGAGGGCATGGCGATCGGCGGTTACGCGATGGGCGCGACCGCGGGCTACAACTATATTCGTGGCGAGTTCCTCGCCGAGCCGTTCCCGCGCTTCGAGGCGGCGGTCCGCGAGGCCTACGCGGCAGGTCTGCTTGGCAACAACATCCTCGGTTCGGGTTACGACTTCGAGTTGTATGCGGTGGCCGGTGCCGGCGCGTACATCTGTGGCGAGGAAACCGCACTGCTGGAGTCGCTCGAGGGCAAGCCCGGCAAGCCGCGTTTCAAGCCGCCGTTCCCGGCGAGCTTTGGCTTGTACGGCCGTCCGACCACGATCAACAACACCCAGAGCTATGCCTCGGTGCCGACCATCATGCGCAAGGGCGCGAAGTGGTTCGCGGACCTCGGCGTGCCGAACTCCGGTGGCACGGTCGTGTTTTCGGTGTCGGGCCACGTGGCGCGGCCCGGTAACTACGAGCTGCCGCTCGGCATCCCGTTCAAGGAGATGCTTGAGGACGTCTGCGGCGGGATGAAGGACGGCCGCAAGCTCAAGGCCGTGATTCCCGGTGGTTCGTCGACCCATGTGCTGACGGCCGAGCTGATCATGGCTGCCAACATGGACTACGACTCCCTGCGCAAGGCGGGCAGTTCGCTGGGCTCAGCGGCGGTCATCGTCATGGACGAGACCACCTGCATGGTGAAGGTGCTCGAGCGCCTGACCCGCTTCTACAAGGCCGAGTCCTGTGGTCAGTGCACGCCGTGCCGCGAGGGTACCGGCTGGATGAATCGCCTGGTGCGCCGCGTGATGGCGGGCGAGGGCAAGAAATCCGACCTCGACCTGCTGGTCGATGTCGCCAATCGCATCGAGGGGCACACCATCTGTGCGCTCGGCGATGCGGCCGCCTGGCCGGTGCAGAGCTTCGTCAAGCGCTTCGGTCACGAGTTCGAATACATGATCGAGAACGGCGGTCGAAGCATCGTCGACGATCCCGCGCGGCGAGCCGCGTGATGCCGAGCCGGGTACGAAGCGCATGAGCCAGGATATCGTCAATCTAGAAGTCAACGGCGTTGCGGTCCAGGGTCGCAAGGGCCAGATGATCATTCACGTCACGGACGCTTCGAACGTCTACGTGCCGCGCTTCTGCTATCACGAGAAGCTATCGATCGCGGCAAACTGCCGCATGTGCCTGGTCGAGGTCGAGAAGGCGCCCAAGCCATTGCCGGCCTGCGCGACGCCGATTGCTGAAGGCATGAAGATCTTCACGAAGAGCCCGAGGGCCATCTCCGCGCAGAAGGCGACGATGGAGTTCCTGCTCATCAACCATCCGCTCGACTGTCCGATCTGCGATCAGGGCGGCGAGTGCGAGTTGCAGGACCTGGCGATGGGTTTCGGGCGTGATGCTGCGCGCTACGAGGAGACCAAGCGGGTCGTCAAGGACAAGAATATCGGTCCGTTGGTGTCGACCGACATGACGCGCTGCATCCACTGCACGCGCTGCGTGCGCTTTACCGCTGAGATCGCAGGGTTGCAGGAGCTCGGCACTATCGGCCGTGGCGAGCAGACCCAGATCGGCACCTTCATAGAGAAGAGCGTCGATCACGAGATGAGCGGCAACATCATCGACCTGTGCCCGGTCGGCGCGCTCAACTCCAAGCCGTTCCGCTACCAGGGCCGCTCCTGGGAGATGGTGCAGCAGCCGCTGGTGTCGCCGCATGACGCCGTTGGCACGAACCTCAACGCGCATGTGCGCCGCGGCAAACTGATGCGCGTCGTGCCGCGCGCCAACGAGGCCGTCAACGAGACCTGGATCGCCGATCGTGATCGTTTCTCCTACGAAGGGGTCTACGCCGAGGATCGACTCGAGACGCCGCTGATCCGCCGCAATGGCGAGCTCGTGCCGACGAGCTGGGAAGTGGCGCTTGAGGCGGCGGCGCTGGCGCTCAAGGACGGCGTTGCCGGCTTTGGTGCCGATCGCATCGGTGTGCTGTCGCTGCCGTCGGCCACCTCCGAGGAGGCCTACCTGCTTGCGCGTCTCGCGCGGGGTCTTGGGATCTCCAACCTCGATCACCGCCTGCGCCAGCTGGACACTCGCGATCAGGGCGCCGACGCCGTCCTGCCGGGCCTGGGGCTGCCGCTGGCGGCGCTCGAGACGCTGGACGGCGTGCTCGTCGTCGGCGCTGACCTGCGCCAGGAGGCGCCGGTGTTCGCGCACCGCCTGCGCAAGGCGGCAGTGGCTAACAACGCACAGATCTCGTTCGTGAATCCCGCCGAGTTTGATTACCTCTTCCCGGTCGCCGCCTACCGCACTGTGCCCGTCGCGGCCATGGTCGCAGAGCTTGCCGGCATCGGTAGGGCCGTGGCCGAGGCCGCGGGCCAGCCGCTGCCGGCGCTGCTGGCCAGCGCCGCTGCCCCTGCTGACGGCCAGAGGGCCGCCGCCAGAGCGCTGGCGAGCGGAACGCGCCGGCTTGTGCTGCTCGGCGGCCTCGCCGAGCGTCATCCGGCCTACGCCGATCTGCGCTCGGTGGCTGCCGCTGTCGCGACGCTTGCCGGCGCCACGCTGGGCTATCTGCCGGGCGGCGCCAATGCCGCCGGCGCCTCGCTCGCAGGTCTGCTGCCTCACCGCCAGGCAGGCGGCAGGGCGGCTACCCGGACGGGCCTTGCGGCCGGCGCGATGCTGGCTGCGGGACTCGATGCCTACGTTCTGTTCGGCGGCGTGGAAACGGCGTTGGATACCGCGTTTGGCGAAGCGGCGGAGGCCGCGCTCGCGAAGGCGCGCTTCGTGCTGGCGTTGACGCCTTTCGCGCCGGCCTCGGTACGACGCCATGCGCACATCGTGCTGCCGATAGGGACTTTCGCCGAGACCTCGGGCAGCTTCGTTAATCTTGAGGGCCGCTGGCAGAGCTTCACGGCCGTCGCCCGTCCGGTGGGCGAGTCGCGTCCGGGCTGGAAGGTCCTGCGCGTGCTCGGCAACCTGCTGGACCTTGCCGGCTTCGACTATGAGTCGTCCGAGGACGTTCGTCAGGAATTCGTCGCTGCGCTCGGGGCGCTGGCGGGGCAGGGTGCCGACACCGCCTACCGCGGCTCATGGCAGGTGCAGGGGCCGGTGCCCGGGCAGCTGACGAGCCTGCCGATCTACCAGACCGATCCGATCGTGCGCCGGGCGCCGGCGCTGCAGCAGACCCGGACCGCGTCGCGGCCCGCCGTAGCGTACTGAGTCGCCATGAGCACTATCCTCGCGTATTGGAACCAGATCCCGCTGTACCTGCAGCACCTGATCATCGTGTTCGCCGAAATCGTCGGCGTGATGATGACGGTCGTCGTCTCGGTCGCGTTCCTGACGCTGATCGAGCGGAAGGTCATCGGCTGGATGCAGGTCCGCATCGGTCCGAACCAGATCCGCATGTTCGGCTTGCCGTTCCTGAAGGGCCTGGCGCAGCCGTTCGCCGACGTGATCAAGCTGCTGCTCAAGGAAGTGCTGCTGCCGGCGAAGGCCGACAAGGTAGTGTTTCTGCTCGCGCCGCTGATCGCACTGACGACCGCGCTTGCTGTCTGGGCGGTGGTGCCGTTCTCGCCAGTGTTCGTGCTGGCGGACGTCGACGCGGGCCTGCTGTTCGTGTTGGCGATGACCTCGCTGGGCGTCTACGGAATCATCCTCGCCGGCTGGGCCTCGAACTCCAAGTACGCGATGCTTGGCGCGATGCGCTCCGCCGCGCAGATTGTCGCCTACGAGATCGCGATGGGCTTCGCGCTGGTCGGCGTGCTGATGGCGGCCGGCAGCCTGAACCTGTCGGACATCGTGCGTGCCCAGTCGGGCAGCATGCTCACCTGGAACATGGTGCTGCTGTTTCCGCTGATGATCATCTACTTCATCTCGGGCATTGCCGAGACGAACCGGGCGCCGTTCGACGTGGTCGAGGGAGAGTCCGAGATCGTCGCCGGCTTCCACGTCGAGTATTCCGGTGCCTCGTTCGCGACGCTGTTCGCACTGCCCGAATACGCCAACATGATCCTCGTCGCGACGCTCGCGGCGGTGTTGTTCATGGGTGGCTGGCTGTCGCCCTTCCAGGGACTGCTGTCGGATACGTCGCTGCTCGCGCAGCCGTCGTTCCTCTGGCTGTTCGTTAAAATCTGCTGGTTCCTGTTCTGCTTCCTGTGGTTCCGCGCCACCTTCCCCCGTTACCGCTATGACCAGATCATGCGGCTGGGCTGGAAGGTGTTCATTCCGCTGACGCTCGTCTGGCTGATTGTCGAGTGCGGGATGGTGTGGATGCGGATCGGACCCTGGTCGCACTTCGGCTGAGGAGCCACTACTCGCCATGCCTTCAGTACGCAGCATTGCCAAGACGCTTCTGCTCGGTGAGCTCCTCCAGGGGCTCGCCGTCACGTTCAAGTACCTGTGGAAGCCGAAATTCACGGTTCACTATCCCGAGGAACGCGCGCCGCAGTCGGTCCGTTACCGCGGGCTGCACGCCTTGCGTCGTTACCCGAACGGGGAAGAGCGCTGCATCGCCTGCAAGTTGTGCGAGGCGGTCTGCCCGGCGCTGGCCATTACCATCGAGTCGGACGTGTCCGCGGACGGTACCCGCCGCACGACGCGTTACGACATTGACCTGTTCAAGTGCATCTTCTGCGGCTTCTGCGAGGAAGCCTGCCCGGTCGATGCGATCGTCGAGACGCGGATCCACGAGTACCACATGGAGAACCGCGGCGAGAACATCATGAGCAAGGACAAGCTGCTCGCCGTGGGCGAGCGCTACGAGGCGATGATCACGGCCGACAAGACCGCTGACGCGCCGTACCGCTGAACGCCAACGCTAGGTTTGCAACGTGCTGACAACGATACTTTTCTACGTGTTCGCGACCATGCTGGTGGGTGCCTCCATCGGCGTCGTGCTGTCACGCAACCCGGTCCACGCAGCGCTGTTTTTGGTGCTCGCGTTCTTCGAAAGTGCGGCGCTCTGGCTGCTGCTCGAGGCTGAGTTCCTGGGAATCGTGCTGGTGCTGGTCTACGTCGGCGCCGTGATGGTGCTGTTCCTGTTCGTGATCATGATGTTGGACGTCAACGTCGAGGAGATGCGGGCCGGACTTACGCGCTACGCGCCGCTAGGTGCGCTGGTTGCCGGCATCATGATTTCAGAGATCGCCTACGTGGTCTGGGCCCGCCACCTCGGCCTCAATCTCGCGATCGAGGCGCCGCCCCTGCCTGAGCACTACTCGAACGTGCATGAGCTCGGTGCAGTGCTTTACACCGACTACATGCTGCCGTTCCAGCTGGCGGCGGTCGTGCTGCTGATCGCGATCGTGGCGGCCATTGCCCTGACGATGCGCCATCGGCCCGGTCACAAGAAGCAGGACGTCAGCGCGCAGGTTGCCGTGCGCCGCAATGATCGTCTGCGGATTATCAAGGTCGACTCGGAGAACTACCCATGATCGGCCTGCCGCACTTCCTGCTGCTTGCCGGCGTGCTGTTCAGCATTGCCGTGGCGGGGATCTTCCTCAACCGCAAGAACGTCATCGTGCTGCTGATGTGCATCGAGCTGATGCTGTTGGCTGTCAACTTCAACTTCATCGCGTTCAGCCGCTGGCTGGGCGACATTCACGGTCAGGTGTTCGTTTTCTTCATCCTGACGGTGGCTGCCGCCGAATCGGCGATTGGGCTTGCGATCCTCGTCGTGCTGTTCCGTGAAAAGAAGAGCATCAACGTCGAGAACCTGGACACGATGCGGGGCTGATGATGCAGAACGTCTATCTTGCGATCCCGCTTGCGCCGCTTATCGCGGCGATCCTTGCGGGCCTCTTCGGTCGGGTGATCGGCCGCGCCGGCGCACACACCGTCACCATCCTCGGCGTTGCGACCTCGTTCGCGCTGTCCGCGTGGGTGCTGAAGGGCATGCTGGTCGACGGGGTCGCGACCTACAACGCGCCGGTCTACACCTGGCTCGTCGCTGATGGCATCCAAATGCAGGTCGGCTTCCTGATAGACCACCTGACTGCGCTGATGATGTGCGTCGTGACGTTCGTGTCGCTGATGGTGCACATTTACACCATCGGTTACATGCACGACGACGCCGGCTACCAGCGCTTCTTCGCCTACATCTCGCTGTTTACCTTCGCGATGCTGATGCTGGTGATGAGCAACAACTTCCTGCAGCTGTTCTTTGGCTGGGAAGCGGTCGGCCTGATCTCCTACCTGTTGATCGGCTTCTGGTACACCCGCCCGACGGCGATCTTCGCCAACATGAAGGCGTTCCTGGTCAACCGCGTCGGCGACTTCGGCTTTTTGCTCGGCATTGCCGCGATCGTCCATTTCACCGGTTCGCTGGACTACGGCGTCGCCTTTCATTCGGCGCCGCTGATCGCGCAGCAGTCGTTCACGCTGTTCGAGGGCCAGCCCTGGAATGCGATGACGCTGGTGTGCATCTGCCTGTTCATCGGCGCGATGGGTAAGTCCGCGCAGGTGCCGCTGCACGTGTGGCTGCCGGATTCGATGGAAGGCCCGACCCCGATCTCGGCGTTGATCCACGCGGCAACGATGGTGACCGCCGGCATCTTCATGGTGGCGCGCATGTCGCCGCTGTTCGAGCTGTCCGAGACTGCGCTCGGTTTCGTGATGGTGATCGGTGCCACCACCGCGCTGTTCATGGGCTTCCTCGGCATCGTGAACAACGACATCAAGCGAGTCGTTGCCTACTCGACGCTGTCCCAGCTGGGCTACATGACGGTCGCGCTCGGGTCTTCGGCCTATGCCGCCGGCATCTTCCACCTGATGACGCATGCGTTCTTCAAGGCGCTGCTGTTCCTTGGCGCCGGCTCGGTCATCATCGCGATGCACCATGAGCAGGACATGCGCAACATGGGCGGCCTGCGCAAGTACCTGCCGATCACCTACTGGACGTCGCTCCTTGGCGCGCTTGCGCTGATCGGCTTCCCCGGCTTCTCAGGCTTCTTCTCCAAGGATGCCCTGATCGAGGCGGTCTCCCTGTCGCATGCGCCGGGCGCGTCCTATGCGCTGTTTTGCGTGACGGCCGGCGTCTTCATCACCGCCCTGTACACCTTCCGCATGATCTTCATGACCTTCCATGGCAAGGAGCGGATGGACGCGCACACGCGTGAGCATCTGCACGAGAGCCCGTGGGTTGTTACGCTGCCGCTGATCCTGCTGGCCATTCCGTCGGTCGTCATCGGCTGGATCACGGTCGGCCCGGTGCTGTTCGGCGGCTTCTTCGACGGCGCTATCTTCGTGCGCCCCGAGCACAATGTGCTGGCGGAGATCGGTCGCGAGTACGAAGGGCAGGGCAGCTTCATCCTGCACGCGTTCCGCTCGCCGGCGGTGTACCTCGCGTTTGCGGGTGTTGCCTCGGCCTGGTTCCTCTATCTCAAGCGCCCGGACATTCCGGTGGCGCTGCGCGCCAGGTTTGGGCCGATCTACCGGGTGCTGGACCACAAGTACGGCTTTGACTGGTTCAATGAACACGTGCTCGCGGCCGGCGCCCGCAGCATAGGCCGGCTGTTCTGGCGGGTCGGCGATGAAATGATCATTGACGGGGTGCTGGTGAACGGCTCCGCGCGCTCTGTCGACTGGCTTGCGGCGGTTACCCGCCACATTCAGTCGGGCTATCTCTATCACTACGCGTTCGCGATGATCATCGGCCTCGCGGCGATGCTCGCGTGGCTGCTGTCGCAGGCCTGAGCCGCGGATAACGGAACAGACACGATGAACTTCCCCTTGCTCAGCTTTCTCACCTGGCTGCCGGTCGTCGGTGGTGTGCTCGTGATGCTGGTCGGCGACTCCCGTGCGAGTCTCGCGCGCTGGTTGGCGCTCGGTGTCGCGCTCGTGGTGTTCGTTGCGACCATCCCGCTTTACACGGGTTTTGATACCACGACATTTGCGCTGCAGTTTGCCGAACGGATGCCGTGGGTGCCGGGTCTGCATAGCGATTACCACCTGGGCGTCGATGGCATATCGCTGCCGCTGATCCTGTTGACGGCGTTCTCGACGGTGCTGGTGATCATCGCCGGATGGACGGTGATCGAGAAGCGGCCGAGCCAGTATTTCGCGGCGTTCCTGATCATGGAAGGCCTGATGATCGGCGTGTTCTCCGCTGCCGACGCGCTGCTCTTCTATGTGTTCTGGGAGGCCATGCTGATCCCGATGTTCCTGATCATCGGTATCTGGGGCGGTACGCGGCGCATCTACGCGACCATCAAGTTCTTCCTGTATACGTTCCTCGGTTCTGTGCTGATGCTGGTCGCGCTGGTCTACATGTACCTGAAGGCCGGCAGCTACGACCTGGCGACGCTGTACGCGCTGCCGCTGACGCACAACGAGCAGATGCTGATCTTCCTGGCGTTCTTTGCGGCGTTCGCCGTCAAGGTTCCGATGGTGCCAGTGCACACCTGGCTGCCAGATGCGCACGTCGAGGCGCCGACGGGCGGCTCGGTCATCCTGGCTGCGATCATGCTGAAGATGGGTGGCTACGGCTTCCTGCGCTTCAGTCTGCCGATCACGCCGGATGCTTCCCATTCACTCGACATGCTGGTGATCGGACTGTCGCTGGTGGCGGTGGTCTACATCGGGCTCGTCGCGCTTGTTCAGCAGGACATGAAGAAGCTGATCGCGTACTCGTCGATTGCGCACATGGGGTTCGTGACGCTCGGTTGCTTCGTCGGTTACGAGATCGTCGCCAGCACCGGGCATTTCGACGGCGTCACGCTTGCGCTCACCGGTGCGATGGTGCAGATGATCTCGCACGGCCTGATTGCCGGCGCCATGTTCCTTTGCGTGGGCGTGCTTTACGACCGTTTGCACACGCGCGAGATTTCCGCCTACGGCGGCGTCATCAATACGATGCCGATCTTCGGCGCGTTCATGGTGCTGTTCGCGATGGCGAACGCCGGGCTGCCGGGGACGTCCGGGTTCGTCGGCGAGTTTCTGGTGATCCTAGCGAGCTTCAAGGCGAGCTTCTGGTTCGCGTTCGTCGCTGCCACCACCCTGATCCTTGGCGCGGCCTACACCCTGTGGATGGTCAAGCGGGTCGTATTTGGGGCGGTGGCGAACGAAGGCGTTGCGTCGCTCAAGGATCTGAACGGCCGGGAGGCGCTGGTGCTCGGCGTACTCGCGGTCGCCGTGCTGGCACTCGGCTTCTATCCGAAGCCGTTGACCGACGTGATGGAGCCGACGCTGCGGCACCTCGCGCAACTGATGTCCGTCAGCAAGCTGTGAGACGCAGAGGCTCGAATCCATGAACCTGACCCTGGCCAATTCCCTCTCGCTCGCGGCGCCCGAGATGCTGCTGCTGCTCGCCACCAGCGTCGTGCTGGTTGTCGATCTGTTCCTCTCGGATCGGCAGCGCCACCTGACCTACCTGTTGAGTATCGCGAGCCTGGCGGCGACAGCCGTGCTCGTGGCGGGCTTGCCGGAAGGCCGTCACGTCGGCTTCAACGGCATGTTCGTCGTCGACGGCGTCGCGCGGTTCATCAAGCTGATAGCCTGCGGCACGGTCGCCGCGGTGTTTCTCTACTCGCGCGATTACCTGATCCAGCGCGGCCTGTTCCGCGGCGAGTACTTCGTTCTGGCGTTGTTTGCGACGCTCGGGCTATTTGTGATGGTGTCGGCTGGCAGCCTGCTGACCATGTACATGGGCATCGAGGTGCTGGCGCTGTCGCAGTACGCGCTGGTGGCGTTCGATCGGGACTCGCCGGTCGCGGCGGAGTCGGCGATGAAGTACTTCGTCCTCGGTGCGATCGCTTCCGGTGCGCTGCTCTACGGCATCTCGATTCTTTATGGCGTGACAGGAACCTTCGACCTTGCGGCACTCGCGGAGCGTGTGAACGCGGGCGCCGGTAGCAACATTGGTCTGCTGTTTGGACTCGCATTCGTGCTGGCTGGCATCGCCTTTAAGTTCGGCGCTGTTCCGTTCCACATGTGGATTCCGGACGTCTACCACGGCGCGCCAACGTCGGTGACCATGTTCCTGTCGGCGGCCCCGAAGCTGGCCTACTTTGCGCTTACCCTGCGGGTTCTGGCGGAGGGTCTGGGTGGGGCGGTTGGCGCCTGGCAGGACATGCTGATCGTGCTGTCCGTGCTGTCGATCGGTGTCGGCAATGTCGTTGCTGTCGCGCAGACCAACCTCAAGCGCATGCTCGCGTATTCGACGATCTCGAATGTCGGCTTTATTCTGCTCGGCCTGATCGCCGGGACGCAGTTCGGCTATAGGGCGGCGCTGTTCTATACGGTCACCTATGTCCTGATGGCGCTCGGTTCGTTTGCGATGATCATTCTGATGAGTCGCAAGGGCTTTGAGGCCGATCGGATCGAGGACTTCCGCGGACTGGCGCAGAGCAGTCCGTGGTTTGCCTGGATGATGCTTTTCCTGATGGTCAGCACCGCAGGCGTGCCACCGTTCGTTGGCTTCTTCTCGAAGCTGTACGTGATCCAGGCGGTGCTCGACGTTGGGCTGAGTTGGCTCGCCATCGTGGCCGTGCTGTTCTCGGTCGTGGGGGCGTTCTACTACCTGCGCATCGTCAAGGTGATGTTCTTCGAACCCGCCGCTGGGGAGATCACGGTGACGGCGGGGCCGGCGCTGAAATTCCTGCTCAGCCTGAACGCGCTGGCCGTACTCGTGCTCGGCCTGTTCAATAGCTCCCTGGTCGAGACGATCGCCCGCGCAATGCCCTGATTGGCGTTGCAAGTCGACGTGTGGGCGCGTAATATCCCCGGCTCGATCTGGTGCGGGGTGGAGCAGTCTGGCAGCTCGTCGGGCTCATAACCCGAAGGTCGTAGGTTCAAATCCTACCCCCGCTACCAACTCCCTCTGGGAGTTACGAAAGCCCGCTAGCGCGGGCTTTTTGCTATGGACGCAGTCACTCCGCCCCACGCTCCATTAGCCCGGAGCGATCTATTTGCTGGTACCGAGCGTACGGCCGAGTCGCTCCATTACCTGCTGCAGGAGCGTATCGGAGATCGTTCCGAGCCTCGTCGCGTCCGACGCATCTATCGTGGCAATTTTCGACGCGCGAATCACTGAGGGAACAGGCAAACCAGTGCCGGCGAGGGCGTTGATCGCGACGTCGCCCGGCCAGCGGCGATTCTCTGCGCTCGTAATCATGACCACCCACAACAGGTTGTGCGCGTCCTCCAGGCCCGGCGTCGAAACGACGAGGGCAGGTCGAGACTGGCGTGTCGAGCGGTCCGTATAGGGAAACGGGACTTTGACGACGGCACCCTGACTAAAGATCGCCATAGGCCTTACGATCCGCTGCGGAGTTCCATTCGCCGAAGGTCCGGAACGGGTCGTCCCCCTCGGCAACCTGACGTGCTTTCGTCAGCAGCACCTGTTCGCCGCGAATCTCGTAGACGAGTTCGTCGCCTGCCTTGAGCTTCAATGCAGCGCGGATCGGTTGAGGGACAGTCGTCTGCGCTTTGCTCGTCAGCTTGCTTGTTATCACCGGGCGCTCCTAGGAAAGGAAGTTCCTTACTGTAGGGAATGTCCTTACCGAAGTCAAAGCTTCTGCCGGGGCGTCCGCATTGGACCGGTGTGTCGCAGTCGGGCTTGGGCCAGCGGGCCTGCCGGCCGTGCGAGGGGAAGTCGGCGAGCACGGAATCGTGCCCCCGCTACCACGCCTTGGCCCCAGGGTTGCGCGCCTGCGTCAGAGTCCCGCAGGCCGTCCGCGCTGGTCAAATCCATGGGTGCCGCGAGCCGGTGCGATCAGGCCGGATCTGCCATCTTCCAGCGAGGGATCCCATCCCGTCAGTGACTCTAGGCCTGGTCGATGTCGGCGCGGTCGACGGTCAAATCGGCGCAGGCCGCTAATCGACCACTTGCCAGGTCCACGTGCGCTGCCTAAGAAACCGGCTT
>SESH01104197.1_pt1 | contig 31077 bp, 23 predicted proteins | sample 3171561 | NCBI WGS metagenome assembly SESH01 (sample SAMN10866947, study PRJNA518727) | freshwater metagenome | biome: subpolar coniferous forest; feature: holomictic lake; material: water; isolation source: holomictic Lake 442 2011 16.5 m and 2014 13 m | place: Canada: near Kenora, Ontario
TTGCCTTCGGCGTCGATGCGAATCAGCAGGCCCGGTGCGTCTGGGGCGGGTTCGTAATGCGGATACGGCTGCGACTGGAGGAACGCGGCAACCTGACGCCGGCCGGCGGAAGAATCCACGGCTTCGAGGCAGGTGGAGAGCGGGCGGGCAGCGGCGCTGCGACAAAGGGCTAAGGCCTGCTCGCCTTGCAGCAGCGATTCGACGGCGCGTCCCAGCTTGGCCCAGAATTCCACCTGCCCCGCAATGGAACGTTCCAGCGACACGCCAGCCAGCCGGGCGTCGAGCACCAAGGCATCGGAGAGTTTGACGGGTTGACTCATGGGACGAGGGTAGCATTATGCTACCAACCGGGTCAAGCCGTGAAGCAACAGTTCTCTTTATGGCGCCAAAACGCCTTACGGCGTCACTACAAACGGCCTAGAAACGGCAAAAAGCCGTTCGTAGTGTGCCCGTAAGGGCATTCTCGTCGGCCATAACGAGAACTGCTGAGGCCGCAGGTACGATTGGCAAAGGTTTCGAATTTGGAACTCAGCCAGCCGCGCGGCTGCGCCGCGAACAAACACCAAGGTAACATGAAATTCGCCGCGTTGAGGAACGTGTCTTTGCCGCCAAAGAACGCAAAGAAGCACAAAAAATCACCGCATATTTTCAACCTGTTTTTTGCGATCTTTGTGTTCTTTTGTGGCAAACTTTTCTGTCCCCGGATTCCTCAGCATTTCCTTGGCGTTCGCGGCGCGGGTCTCGCGGCAGGCCGAGTTCCAAATTCGGCTTCATCCCGCCAGCCCCGCGTGTCGCAGCAGCGCGGCGACTTGCGGCGGGCGGCTGCGGAAGGCCTGGAAAACCTCCATGGGGTGCGTGCCACCGCCCAGGGCCAGGATCGTGTCGCGATAGCGCCGGCCCGTGGCTGCCACGGCCGCTTCGTCATGCAAACCGGCTTCCTCAAATGCGGCGAACGCGTCCGCAGCCAGCACTTCGGCCCACTTATAACTGTAGTACCCGGCCGCATAGCCGCCGGCAAAGATGTGGCTGAAGCCGCACAGAAAGCGGTCCTCGGGCAGCAGTGGGACCGGCAGCAGGCGCGCGGCTACCGCGCGTTTGACGGCCTCGGCATCTGCCCCGAGCGCTCCCGGATAGCGCGCATGCAGCTCCATGTCCACGGTTCCCAGGAAGAGCTGGCGCAGCAGGTCCGGTGCGGCGCGGTAGTTCTTTGCGGCCAGGATGCGCGCGAACAGCTCTTCCGGCAGCGCGGCGCCGGTTTCGACGTGCTGGCTGAGCCCCTGCAGTGTGGCGCGTTCGTAGCACCAGTTTTCCATGAATTGACTGGCCAGTTCGACCGCGTCCCATTCGACATTGTTGATTCCGGAAGCTTCGGGCTCTTCCACCGTGGTGAGCATGTGCTGGAGGGAGTGGCCGAATTCGTGGAAGAGCGTGGTGACTTCATCAAACCGCATCAGCGACGGCTGCGTCGGCGTGGGGAGCGTCTGGTTGCAGACCAGCACCGCCACGGGCAGGCGCAGAGCGCCGTCCGGCAGACGATCGCGGGTGCGGAACTCGTTCATCCAGGCGCCGCCGCGTTTGGTGGCTGGCCGGCTGTACGGGTCCAGGTAGAAGGACGCCAGCGGCGTGCCGTCGTTTGCCAGGACCCGGAAGAAACGCACATCCGGATGCCACACCGGCGCCTCGCCGTCTGCCGCCTGCACGCGGATGCCGAAGAGGCGTTCGGAAAGGGCGAACAGTCCATCCAGCACGCGCGGGAAGGGGAAATAGGCGCGCAGCTCTTCTTCGCTGTATGCGTAGCGCTGTTCGCGCAGACGCTCGGACCAGAAGGCATAATCCCAGGGGGCCAGTTCGGATTCCGCAAAACCGTTGCTGCGCGCAAACGCCAGCAGTTCGGCGTTGTCGCGCCGGGCCGGGGCTTGCGCAGCCGCAGCCAGGTCCGCGGTGAGCTGGTCCACAGCCTCGATGCCAGGCGCCATCTTGCGTGTCAGGCTCAAGTGCGCGTAGGTCGGATACCCCAGCAGGCCGGCCATTTCGCGGCGCAAGGCCAGGGTGCGTTCGAGCAGGCTGCTGTTGTCGAGTTCGCCGGACGAGGCGCGTGTGACGTGCGCGCGGTAGAGCTCCTCGCGCAGGCGGCGGCAACGGGCGTGTTTGAGGAAGGGGACCAGCACCGGCGCATCGAGTGTGGCGCGCCAGGGGCCCTGCTCGGCCGTGGCTGCGGGCTCGCCTGCTTCCTTGGCAGCCTGCGCTGCGGCGGCGCGCCAGGCGGACGGCAGTCCGTCGAGATCGGCCGGATCGCGAATCCAGAGCGAGTAGGCCTTGACCGCATCGAGCAGGTGGTTGCTGAAGGCTGTGGAGAGCGTGGCCAGCTCCTGCTGGATGGCATTGAAGCGCTGGCGCGGTTCGCCGGAGAGTCCGACGCCCGCCTGCTCTGCGCTGCGGATGGTGCTCTCGAGAATGCGGCGCTGGGGTCCGGTGAGCAGAGGCGTAGCGCGGTCGGTTGCGCGCAACTCCAGGTAGCGCTGGTATAACCGCGGACTTTGCGCCACGCGCAGGCCAAAGCTGACCAGCTCCGGCTGCAGTAGATCATGCGCCTTGCGCCAGGCGTCGCTGTTCATGACGCTCAGGAGATGTCCGACCAGCCCCCAGGCACTGTAGAGCGGATAACAAGCCCGGTAGAGCGGATCCATCAGCCCCTGCCAGGTAGGCGTGGCGAGCTCTTCCAGTTGCGCCACGACCGCCTCGGCTTCCGCCAGATGCGCACGCAAGGCCGTCTCGGCATGCTCCGGCGTCATCCGGTCAAAGGCCGGCAGATACGAGATGGCGTACAGGGGGTTGGTGGAGAGAGTGGGTGTAGACATAGGTAGAGCAGCATACCGAAACGGACACGCGGGGGCGAGTCGGCAGTGGGAGGCGCTCCGCGGGCGCGGGCGCAAGTCAGAGTTGACGCTTCGGCATCACACACCTCATGCTGTGTTCGATTTGTGCACGAACCCAGGTGGCCCGCGAGCTCCGCGCGCGGGCAGTTACCGAAACAGCGTCGGACCAGCAACTGCCCGCGCGCGGAGCTCGCGGGCCACCTTTCCAACAGCACCGCAAGTTACAACCCCGTCAACTCTGACTTGCACCCCAACGCCCCGACACGCACAGCTTTCTGGTTGTGCGAAAGGAACGTGGCAGTCTATGCTGTCGAGACCTGTCGAGGCCTGTCGTCTCCTGACGTTACCTTTCGAAAGGACTCGAAAGGACTCGACAGGCTTCGACAGGCCTCGACAGGCCCCGCCCCATACGCACCCCAGGAGCTTCGAATGAAAATCCTGATCGTGGAAGACGACGCCAACATTGTGCGCGGTCTGAAGGACAACCTCGCGTTCGAAGGCTATGCCGTGTCTGTCGCCTCGGATGGCGAGGAGGGACTGGCCCAGGCGCTGTCCCTGCAGCCTGACCTGATCCTGCTGGACATCATGATGCCCAAGCGCAACGGCTTTGATGTGCTGCGCGAACTGCGCGACCACAAGCAGACCGTCCCCGTGATCATGCTCACCTGCAAAGGCGAGGAAGTGGACAAGGTCCTGGGTCTGGAACTGGGCGCGGACGACTACGTGACCAAGCCTTTCGGCCTCAATGAACTCCTGGCCCGCATTCGCGCCGTGCTGCGCCGCCGCAATGCCCCGCCTACAGCCCTGACCGATGACACCTACGCGTTCGAGGGGATCGAGATCCGGTTTGCGCGCTGCGAGATCGCGCGCAAGCGCAAGACGTTTCCGCTCACAGCCATCGAGACGGCGCTGCTGCGCTATCTGGTCGAGCGGCGCGGCAAGGTCGTGACGCGCGAGGAGCTGCTGAACAAAGTCTGGGGCTACGACCGCTTTCCCAGCACCCGCACCGTGGATAACCGCATCATGGCCCTGCGCAAAAAACTTGGCGACGATCCGCAAGCGCCGCGCTATCTCGTGAGCATGCGTTCGCTAGGGTACCGGTTCGATCATGAATCGCGCTGAGGCTGGCTGGAGAGGCGGGGGAGCTGGCGGTCCCTTTCGAGGCCTGTCGGTGCCTGTCGGTTCCTTCCGACAGGTCTCGACAGGTTTCGACAGGACCCGACAGGCCCCGACCGCCCCCGCCAATTGCAACCGCGTGACCAACAAGTTACCCGGCCGTTACAGTTGCGTGACACAAGCGGCAGGGCGTTTCGGTACCGTGGGTCTCGTAACACACAACAGGAGGTTTCCATGATCGCGAGGCGAATGTTTCTTGTGGCAATCGGAACGCTGGGTCTGGCCTGGGCCGGGACGACAAGCGGCGCGGCCACCAATGCGGCGTCGGCGGGTTCCGACGAACGCTTCCTTGGCGCGCTCTACCAGGAACTCGCCCTTGGCAACGTCACCAACGCCGTGGCGGAATACGAGAAGCTGGCCGAATCCGCGCAAGTGGATGCGCGCGTCAAAGCCCTGGCCCTGTTCCGGCTCGCTTCCACACTGGCCGAACAAGGCCGGACCGAACAGGCCACCGGCTACTTCCGCCGGATCGTCGAAACGTACCCCGACCAGGCCGTGGCTCAGAAAGCCCAGGCGGAACTCAAGCGGCTCGAAAGCGCGCGCCCGGGTTTCGATGCCGTGGCGCAGGAGTGCTTTGCGCGGTTCGTCGTGGCCAAAGCCGATGAATACAATGCAGCGCTTCTGCAATTGACCATGCTGGGAGACCGCGCTTTGCCGACAGTGTTGGAGGGTTGCAAGAATCGCGATAGCGAAGTTCGAAAACGTGCCGCACTTGCGCTGGCCCGTTTTGGGGATGAGCGGGCCTTTCCAATTCTGCTGGACATCGTCGCGCAGGAAGACAGCGGCAGCGCGACTATTGCGCGGAAAGCGCTTGTTCAACTAGCAAAAGAAAACGCTCGCCATCTGGCGCGACTGAAGGATGCCTGCCTGGAAACCCAGTTGAAATATGGGATACTCAGGCTTTTTTACGCTCTCAAAGAAGCGGAAGGGGTGGGACCGCTTACTACGGAGGTGGCTAGAAAGATGCTCTACTCCTATGGTGTGGATGAAGCTCTGGCCGTCAAGGAGGTATGGTCCGCCGTCGAGTCTGACAAGTCCAAACTGCTTCGGCGGCTTTGGGAATTGTGGGAGAAGAACGCTGACGAAAACAAGTATGACTCCTTGGCCGATATGATTTTTACGATAGCCGCGAAGAACGACGCGGAGTCGTTCGGAAAGACGTTCGACAAACTTGTCACTTCGGCTCGACAGAAGAATCTCAAACTCCCCATGACTTGGCAGAATGGCCGATCTCTCCTCTCTGCGCGGATTTGCCGTATTGGAGATATTGACGACGATCTTCTTAGGTACTCCTGGGCTAGCAGGGAGGGCAATATGGTTTATGGAAGTATTTGCGCCTTTTTTGAGCAAAAAGATGAATATAACCAACCTTACTTCTCGCTATCCGGCGCTAAGACGATTCTACAAAAACTTCTGCGATCTGGAAATCTGCGCGGTTCTCACGTAGAGAACATTATCGAACCTTTTCTCAAGCGCACAAATGGAGCAGTGGATGACGATTGGTATGCCCTCTTCCTGGAAGCGTTACCAGATATGACAAAAGGATATTCGTGGATAAATAGCCTCTCCCCCGAATGCAATTCGAAACTGGGCGAAAGGCTGATTGCTTCCACCGGGGACAATTCGGTTTGGATAAGGGCAGGCAAAAATGCGGAGGATGCGCTTCAAACCATATTCATGTATATATTTTATGAGCGTGGGACGGCAGAGCAATATGTTCGTTCAGAGCTTTCTCCTCCTCCTCCTCCTATGCCTGGTGTAGTCAGAGCGCCGCCACTCGTTGATAGGTCTCGACCTATCACAATGGCTAGCGGCACACCCTTGAAAATACTGGCTCTTTCGCTCATCGCGGACAGTCCTTCGAATGGCGTGCCGCTTTCCGTGCGAGTCAGCATTATGGCCACGACTATTTCGAGGAGCACATCGGCGGTGCTTGACGCCATGCTTGCCAGCACCCACCAAGAGTTCCGCCGCCTTGCGCAGAAGGAACTCCTGCGCCGTCAGGATACCCCACAACCCCAGAAGGAAACCCTCTGTCTTGCTCTTCTTTCGGAGACAAATGGCGTGGACGTTGTGGTGAATCATATCGTCGCGGATACTGACCACGACTGGTCGAAGGTTCTTCCGGAACTGGCGCGGCGGCTTCCCAAGGGGGACGAGGGGCGGATTCTGGAGCCCATGGAGAAGCGCCCCTCGATCCAGTACGTTCCCATGTTGATCGCGCTTCTGGATAGCAGCGATGTGCTCACGCGCGAACGGGCGACCAAGGTTCTGCAGCGCATCCGGGAGACGCAGAATACGAAGGAGGGGTGGTCCAAGTGGTATCAGGAGGTACAGTCCGGCGCGGCCGCCCCGACCAATGCCGCGCGCGCCGCCGGCGAAGCGCCGTAAGGAAAGCGGGCCTGTCGAGGCCTGTCGAGACCTGCCGGCACCTATCGGACCCAGGAGAGAAAGGTGGTTGTTGCGGGCTGCGCTGAAGTGCGCTAAATATATGCCTTGGCGGGGCCGCTCGGCAGGTCTCGCCAGGTCTCGAAAGGCCCCGACACAAACCCGCCATGGAGCCCTCCCACATGAACTTCGACAAAACCGGCGGCTTCCGCTGGCTCGACTCGTGGGTCATGGGCAGTATCGTCCAGCTTGCCACCTTTCGGTTCTGCGAGCGGTTTCTGCCGCACAAGCTCGATCCGACCGGGCGGCAGTACGACCAGATGACCCAGGCCGCGCGCTCGGGCGTGATGAACAACGTGGAAGGCAACGAACGGACGAGCACCTCGAAAGAGACCGAAATGAAGCTCACCAACGTTGCCCACGCGAGTCTGGCGGAACTCAAGGGCGATTACGAGAAGTGGCTCCTGCGGCACGGACTCATCCCCTGGAGCGTGGATTCCGAGGACGCGCAGCTCATCTACAGCATCCGCCTCGATCGACCGAACTACGGCAAGGATGTGCTTCGCGATTCCTGCGCGCACATTCTCGCGCAGAGCGCCAAGTTCTCCCGCTGGCTGGAATCCGAGGACCACGAAGTCGTGGCCAACTGCCTGCTGATCCTGTTGAGCCGTACCATCAACATGCTGTCGCATCAATTGCAGGCACAGGGCGACAAGTTTGCCGAACAGGGCGGTTTTCGCGAGAAACTAACCGAGGTGCGCGTGGAAGCCCGCGCCAAACAGGAGAACGCCCCCGACTGTCCCGACTGCGGCAAGCCCATGAAAAAGCGAAAAGCCACCAGCGGCAAGAACGCCGGAACCGAGTTCTGGGGGTGCACAGGGTATCCGAATTGCAGAGGAGTGCGGCAGGTGTAGGGGGGGGGGGCTGGCGGTGCCTGCCGAGACCTGCCGGTGCCTCTCGAGACCTCTCGAAAGGAAACGACAGGAACCGACAGGCCCCGAAAGGAACCGCCCACCCACCACCCGCCACCACCCGCCACCACCCACCAACCCATGCTCCAAGAACACTCCATGCGACGGGTCCTCTGGCTCATGATCGGCGCGGTGCTCGTGCCGTGCCTGGTACTGGTCTGGGTGGGCACACGTTCGGTGCGGGAGGACCGCGCTCTGCAGGAAGTGCGCACCCGCGCTCTGACAGAGCAGACAGCGGTCCTGCTCCTGCGGGATGTGGAGGCTGCGCTGGCCGACTACGAGCAGCGACCAGCGCCACTGTTGCTCGCCCCCACGAGCGGCGTCTGTGCGCTCGCCGAGCGCCTAGGTGCGGCAGGCCTCGCGTGGCATGTGGACGGGCAGCGTCTCCCCGCTGACCGTCCATTGCCGGAAGGCGCACTTGCCACGGACGGACCTGCCAGCCAACGGCGCGCACAGGCGCGCGCCGCGGAGTTGGCGGCGAATCTGCCGACGGCCGCCGAAGGGTATCGCGAAGCGCTGCGAATGCCGGTCGCCGGTGCCGACAAGGTCCTGCTACTTCTGGATCTGGCGCGCGTTCAAACGCGCATGGGCGAGAGTGCGGCAGCCAGGAAGATGCTGCAGGAGGCGCTGTCCACAGGCGCGCCCGCTCCGGGCGAGCGCGCGTTGCTGGTGGCACTGGCCGGCGAACTGGCCTGGCGCGCCAATGAGGCGGATGCCGCGGAGCGTGTGTGTCAGGCGCTCGAGCAGGTGCTCGACGCGGATGACGGCTCCGCTTGGAGCGCGTTTGCCCGGCGGCGTCTGGTGGCGTTGCTGTTGGAGAAGCCGTTGGCCGCCGGAGAGTCGCTGCTGGCGCAAAGTCGCGGCGCGGAGCTTTTCTGGGAGTGCTCGCGCCGGCTCCAGCGCGAGTTTGTGCTGGATGGAACGAATGTGGCAGGTGGTCTGCGTCTGTCGGTACCGGACGGCGAGACGAACCTGGTGTCGTTCATGCATGGCTCCAACGGCTGGGCTGTGGCGGCGTTCCCATGGGGAACGGTTGTGGCTGCCATGGAGCGCGTGTTGCGCCCGTATAACGAAAGCGTCGAGTTTGCCTGCGAGGTTGGCCCCGCGCCGGCGTCGCCGCCCGAGAATGCGCGCTCCGGCCTCGCAGCCACAAAAGCATCGACGCGGGTTGTCGGATTGACGGTGCGTGTGCGGGAGCGCGATCCGGCTCGTGCGGCGGCGCTGGCGGCACGCAAGGCCTGGAGCTGGGTGGGGCTGGTGGTGTGCGCTGCGGCGGCGCTGCTGTTCGGGGCCTGGCAGACGTATCGCGTGGTGCAGCGGCAGTTAGAGCTGGCGCGCATGCGCACGGACTTTGTCTCCAACGTCTCGCACGAACTACGTACGCCAGTGACCACGGTGCGGTTGATGAGCGAGACGCTGAAAGCCGGCCGCGTTACAGAGGCCGGCGCCACGCGCGAATATCACGAGATCATTGCGCGGGAATCCGAGCGCCTGTCGCGGCTGGTGGATAATGTGCTGGATTTTGCGCGGCTGGAGGAGGGGCGCAAGCAGTTCCAGTTCGAGTCCGTGGATCTGCAGGCGCTGGCAGCCGGACTTTGCGGCACGTTTCGGGACTACTACGGCAAGGACGGCTACCGCTTCGAGCTGGTCTGCGCGGGCGAAGGTCCGTTCGAAGTGCAGGCCGATGCGGCGGCCATTGAGCAGGTGCTCTTCAACCTGTTGGACAATGCGGTTAAATACAGCCGCGAGGAGTCCCGTTGGGCGCGTGTCGCGCTGGAGGCGACCGGCGACTGGGTGACGCTGAGCGTGGAAGATCAGGGCGTCGGCATTCCGGAAAAGGAACGCGAACGCATCTTCGAGAAGTTCTACCGCTGCGGCGACGCCCTGACGCGCAAGGTGCGCGGCAGCGGCCTGGGCCTGACCCTGGTACGGCAGATCGTGCTCGCGCACGGCGGCGACATCCGCGTGGAAAGCCGCGTGGGCGAGGGGAGCAAGTTCAGCGTGCGTTTGCCCTCTACTTTGCCTATCAAGGCGTGAGCTTGCGCCAGTCATGCGTTGGAGGTGGCCCGGGCGCTCCGCGCACGGGCAGGCGCATATTCGGCAACGGGCACTGTTTCTTGCCCGTGCGCAGCGCCCGGGCCATCTGGGTTGCCAACGCATGACGGATGCCTTACCAGAAGGCGCGGAGTAAAACCGAGACCACAGAACAATTTCCGGCTTTAGTGTGTTCAGTGGCTAATCTCACACCTCTAGAGGTGTGAGACGACATGCGCGACTTCGATCGATGCCGGGTACCGGCATATTATTCCCCACATGCAGCGGGCGCACGTGTCTCATAAACACGTGAGTGCGGCAGTAGTAATCCTGAAAATCAGGTTAATGCTGGCAAAAAAGAACGATTCGGCTCTTCTATAATGCGTCATTTCTCGCAACTTGCTTATCCGCCCGCATTTGCTTGTGGCTGCTTGTGCATCCAACGCAGTTTCATTGGCGAGACAGCAAAAGGGAAGCTTTGGGACAGACTCCATGCTGCGCTGGGACCTTCGTGTCCTCCCGACACGTGACACGCGGTGCGCGTCACCCGCCACCCGCCTCCCGCCACGCGAAATTTATGTTTATTCAGCCGCTTGACGTACTAGGTGTCCTATGGTACATAGTACACCATGTTTTTACCGCACATAGGATTTCAGTCGGGCGTGCCGGTATACGAGCAGGTCATTTACGCCGTGAAGAAGGCAATGATCTCCGGCACCTTGAAACCGGGCGATGAATTTCCCTCGGTGCGCCGGTTAAGCCAGGAGCTGCGCATCAACCCCAATACCGCGCACAAGGTGGTGGCGGCGCTGACCGCCGAGGGGTTGCTGGAAGTCAAACCCGGCATCGGCACCGTGGTGGCCGCCGCGCCAGAGGCGAGCGAGAAACAGCGCCAGGCCCTGCTCGGCAACGAAGTCGAACGCCTGGTGGTCGAAGCCCGGAATCTGGGCCTCGGCGTCAAGGACGTGACGGATGCGGTTCAGGCGCATTGGAAAAGGTTGCTTAAGTAGTCTGGAGACAGGATTCAGGATTCAGAATTCAGGAGTCAGAATGAGAGACTGATCGAAGATGTTTGAAGATTCGCAGTCAATTCTGAATTCTGAATTCTGACTCCTACCTCCCTAAGCAGTTTAAAGGAGAAACAAACCATGACCAACGTAATCGAAACACAAGCCCTGACCCGCCGGTTCGGCAAAAATGAAGCGGTGCATGACTTGTCCATCCGCGTGCCGGCCGGGAGTATTTTTGCCTTCCTGGGACCGAACGGGGCTGGCAAGAGCACAACCATCAAGCTGCTGATGAACATCCTGGCGCCCACCGCCGGCAGTTCGTCCGTGCTGGGCGTGGAATCGTCCCGGCTGGGACCCGAGCAGTTCCAGCAGATCGGGTACGTGGCCGAGGATCAGCGCCTGCCGGAGTGGATGACGGTGGAGCAGTTCCTGAACTATGTGCGCCCCATGTACCCCACTTGGGATCCGGCGTTTTGCGCCACCCTGCGCAAACAGTTCGACCTGCCGCCGGACCGTAAGCTCAAGCAACTCTCGCGCGGCATGCGCATGAAAGCCGCGCTGCTGGCCTCGCTGGCCTACCGGCCGAAGCTGCTGGTGCTGGATGAGCCGTTTTCCGGCTTGGATCCGCTGGTGCGCGACGAGTTTATCCGGGGCGTCCTGGAACTCACGGAACAGGAACAGTGGACGGTGTTTGTCTCTTCACACGACATTGACGAGGTGGAGCGCCTGGCCGACTGGGTCGGTATCGTCAACAATGGCGTTCTACAACTTGAAGAATCGGTGAACGATTTGCAGGCCCGGTTTCGTCGCATGGAACTCGTGGTGCAGGAGCGCATGCGCCTGCCGACTGTGCTGCCGTCCCATTGGCTGGTGCCGGAACAGGCGGCGCACGCCGTCCATTACGTGGACAGCCAATACGAGGAACAGAAGAGTGAGGCCGTTGCGCGGGAGGTAATCCCGACCTGCACGCAGTGCAGCGCGACGCCGATGTCGTTACGAGAAATCTTCCTGGCTCTGGCGCGTACCTACCGCCTGGCCTCGACGGAGGGGACACGATGAACATGCTCATGCACAACATGAAGAAGGATATCCGCCATTTCCGAATCTTGCTGATCCTGTGGTTTGCGTTGTTGCTTCTGCAAACGGCGGTCAGCGGATTTGGCGCCACGGTTGGCGCCGCGAATATCGTCATGACAATCACTCTCAAGACGCTGGCCACGCTGATGCCGTTATTGCAGTGCGTGCTGATCGTGGCGATGATTCCGCTGCTGATTCACGATGAACCGCTGGTTGGCACTACCGCCTTCTGGTTCACCCGCCCCATAGCCAGGAAGACGCTGCTCTCAAGCAAGGCGCTCTTTGCCGGCGCGTTTCTTGTTCTTCCGCAAGTGGTCGTCCAGATGATCTTGCTGGCCGGCACCGGAATCTCGGCTGGGCATCTGCTGCTGGCGGTCTTCGAAACCCTTCTCCAAAGCCTGTCTTATTTACTGGTAGTGGCAGGCCTGGCGGTTTTGACACCCAACTTCGCGCGCTTTGCCCTGGTGGGGGTGATCTGTTTTGTGGTCGCCATGGTGATTGCGTTCTGCGTGTCCATGGTTCGGCTATTTCTGGACCCGGAAGGCATGGCTGCGCAGATGGAGCAGCACTATACGCTGCAATTGTCGCGGAGTATTGTCAGTTCGCTGCTGATGATTGCGACCGGCACGGTGGTGGTATGGCACCAGTACCTGACGCGCCGCAGCGTACGTTCCTTCGTGATGTCTGTCATGGGTATCCTTCTCTGTTTCGTTGCCGGTCAGAAGTGGCCGTGGGATTTCCTGGCTGTTCCACGCGTGGCGGTGAGTTCGGCGCTGGTGGATACCAACCGGGTCGTGTTGGCCCTGGACCGGGTACATGGCACCAGCCTCTCGGAGTCGAGTTCGTTTCTCGGAAATGCCAAGAAGAAGCGCCATGTCAGCAGTGGCCTTGCGATCACCGGACTGCCGGAAAGCGTGTTTACGAAATTCACTGTCGAAAAGGCCATATTGACCCTGCCGGATGGGAAGGCGGGGCCTGTCGCGGAGCCGTCTTCCGCCATATCGTATGACGATTCCAGGGGCTGGCATGAGGTTGCGCTGATGGATGCGCTAGGAAATATGACAGTCGTAAATTCGTTTAACTTGTTGGGCACAATCAATCGGTTTAATACAACGCACCTGCTGACCCTGTCAGAAGACAACTTCCTGGCATGTGAAAGCAAGGAGATGAATCTTTCGCTGACTGTGGATGTCGAGACGTTCCGGTATCGGGTGGTGGCTTCGATTCCCCTTCGGAAGAAGGCGTATGCCGAACAGGGAACGCGGCAGACCTTGATTACGGACATCGTGCGTGCCACGCAAGGATGCACGGTCATGCTGCGCGAACGCTGGGTCAATTTGCAATACGCCAGGGAAGCGCGACTGCGTTCTATGCGGGAGCGCTTCACGAATAAGAGCGGATGGCTTTACGTTCTCTGCAATCGCAAACGTCAGCAGGCGGTATTGCCGGAAGACGTTCACGAATCCGTTAACTTCACCTTCGACTCGAATGCCCACCTGCGCATGGAAAACCAGCAATTGCGGTTTGCCAACGACCGGAACTACCGGCTGGATTTCCAGTTGGATGACAACTGGCTGGCAGATGCTGAGCTTGTGTGCATCGAGTGCGTCAGCGAAGGCCATTTTATCAAGCGTCTGGATGAGAAAGCCTTTGTCATTCAAGACGATCAGAAAAAAAAGATGCGCCAACAACAAGAAAAAGGGGTTGACTTGGAGGCCTTGAAGAAGATCGTTCTTCCTGAGAAACCAACGCCAGACCAGGTTCGCGAGTATGTGAATGCGATTGTCGAGACCGCAAACTATCAGCAACAAAACTCTCCCGCTGACCCGCAAGTGGAGATGCTCCTGCGGGTAGGGCCTGAGAATCTGGACGTGTTGATCGCCGCATCGGACGACTTCTATGTGCGAAAGGCGGTGGAACGGCTTTTGGGCGCGCAACACAAGGAGATTGTCCTGAAGTCGCTTCCTCGTCACCCATGGCTGGCCTCCTTTGTGCTGGCGCAGGACTGGGCACAGGACGCGCGCGAGCCGCTGATCCAAAGTTTGCGTACGGGCGGCAACAATAGCGACGTGGTACGTGCGGTCGCCAGTCTGCGCGATCCGGCCACGTATCCGGATTTGCTCACGGCCTTGTCTACCAGCGTCCGATCGTGGGGCGGTGAGATCGCGGCCGCGAACTATGCCGCCATCCGGGACCTACCGGAAATCGATTTCACCAACACGGTTGCCAAAGCCTGGCGCACCGTGCAGTTTCATCCGAACGCCATGCGTATCCCGGTGCTGCCGATGGCCTTGGAGTGCGGTCAGCGTAGCGCGCTTGACGTGGCGGCAAAATGGACGGATGAACGCGGCAACGACGTAGTCAACGCCGACCAACTCCGCACCGCCATCTGGAAGCATGTGGAGGCCGATACGAATCAGTCACTTCAGGTTTGGGTCAATGCCAACACGGACCGCATCCGTTTTGATTCAGCGACAAAGAGATTCACGATAAAATGAATGAGAATTCACAATACGCTGTGGGCTGGGGAACGCTTTCGCTGATCAACGCGGGGCTTGCCCAAAGCAAAGGTCGTAGCGGTTTGGCGTGGTGGTTGTTGTCTCTTTTGCTTGGACCGATTGCAACCCTATTGATCGTCGTGCTGGACCCGATCCGCAAAACAGTGGAGTGATTTGCGGTTGGTTGGTATCCATGGTCTGGCGCTGATTGGGCTTGTTGATTCTCAAGAACACAGGACATTGCGCGGCAGCAATCAACACGCCGCGGATACGATTCCGGATCTCTTTCCGGGCGCCGTCGCGCAGGGGCTGGTGGCACAGGACATCGGGTGGCTGACGTCATTCAAACTCGCCCTGTTTTTGGCGGTTATTTCAAGCATAGTCGCCGGGATGCGGGGAACGGGAGAAAACGAATGAGAACAATAAAGTTGTTTGAACAGGAGGCAACGGAGAAAACAGAGCAAGGCAACCCTCCGTTCTCTCTGTTGCCTCCTGTTTCAAACTGGATTAGGTTGCGGGCTGTTGCCCGCCTTGGAACCGGAAGAAGGGCGTGAGAAAGAAAGGAAGGAAACAGCGAAAATGACAACGCGACACATGGTGGCGGTATTGGCGGCGGTAGCAATGGTGAGCGGCCTCACGGGGTGCGCGATGTTCAACAGGGGAACAGTACACTACAATCGCACGACGACAATCGGTAAAGAGTTGGTTGATTTGCAGGATGCCAAGGCGAAGGGAGCCATCTCGGACGAGGAGTACACCAAGGCCAAAAAGGAGATACTGGAAGGCGGTCCGCTGAAGGTCGAAAGAATGTGTGCAGAGACGAAGTAATGTCTCTTGAAGCGTAACAACTCCGACGATGGGTAATGGGTCAGTTATGGGATGGCGGCGGGTCCGGCGGTAAGTAGCCCCGGCCCGCCCCGGGCCGAGGGCGGAGTATGGCGTTGGGTTTGTATGCGCTTTGCGTGCGCTGGGCTCGAGGGCGAGTGGTTCGACGTTGCTCACCACATCCTGCCCGCGCTACTGGTCGCGACCGCCCGCCGGCGCATGACGGCTGGCTCGAAAAGACGAAGAGGAAAGACGAAGTAGCGGCGGTCTCTGACCGCCGGCTGAAGCGGAGTCACCCCATGTTAGCCATTGAAACCAGTCAATTATCACGAAACTTCGGCGCTGTGTGCGCGGTGGACAATCTGGCTTTGCGCGTCGAGGCCGGGACGTTCTACGGCTTTCTCGGTCCGAACGGCGCGGGCAAGTCCACGACCATTAAGATGCTGACCGGCTTGCTGGCGCCCACCGGCGGCTTTATGCGCATCCTGGGCGCGGACCTCTCCGAGTCCGAGGCGGCGCGCGCCATCAAGCGCCGGATCGGCGTGGTGCCGGAGGATCTGGCGCTGTTCGATAACCTGACCGGTCGCGAATATCTCACGTTCATCGGACGCATGTACAGCCTGCCACCGGCCACCGTGCGGGAGAGGTGTCAGGAATTGCTGATCATGATGGGCCTGGCGGACGAAGAAAAAAAGGTCACGCTGGAATATTCGCACGGCATGAAGAAGAAGCTGGCGCTGGCTGCGGCCTTGCTACCTGATCCGGATCTGCTCTTTCTCGATGAGCCGTTCGAGGGCGTGGATGCCGTGGCCTCGCGCATGCTCAAGGACATCCTGCTGCGGTTTGTGCAGCGCGGACGGACCGTGTTCCTGACATCGCACGTGCTGGAGATCGTCGAAAAACTTTGCACCGATGTCGGCATGATTGACAAAGGACGGCTGGTCTACGAAGCCACCATGGCGGACATTCACGGCAGCAGCTCGCTGGAGGAGCGCTTCCTGGCAATGGTCGGCAAAGGGCAGGCCGAGCAACAGCGTCCGAGCTGGTTGGAGTAACGGCATGCTGCAGCATCTAGCGACTTTGGTGTGGCTCCGCTGGCGGCTGACCCGCAACCAGTGGCAACGGCAGGGCACGGCCAGCTTTGTGATTACGCTGCTGGTCGTGATCTTTGGCGCGCTGCTGGCTGTGGCAGGTGGCGTGGCAGGTGTATATTGCGGCTGGGATCTCTTGCCGGAATGCTCGGCGCTGACGATCATGCTGGTGTGGGACGGGCTGACAGTGTGTTTCCTGTTTTTCTGGATTTCCGGTCTGGTTACCGCGATACAAAAGGCCGAGATCATTGATTTGCGCCATCTGCTGCACTTGCCGATTTCGCTGCGCGAGGCGTTTGTGTTGAACTATCTCTCCTCGCTTTGTGCCATCAGCGTGATCTTCTTTCTACCGGGCATGCTGGGGCTGGTCTTCGGATATGCGTTGGCTGCTGGCCCCCTGCAACTGCTGCTCGTGCTGCTGGTGCTGGGGTTTATCTTCATGGTGACAGCCTGGAGCTACTGCCTGCAAAGCTGGCTGGCGGCGATCATGGCCAATCCGCGTCGACGCCGCAACGTGATCATGGGGACAACGGTGGTTATTATCCTGCTGGCTCAATTGCCCAATCTGCTGATGCACGCTCGCTCCGAGAAGGCTCAGGCATCCGCGACGCCCAGCAAAGCGGCAGTGGTCGAACGAGGTTCGTTGGCGGAGAAATGCGCCGGACTTGAGCGCGCGCATCTCTATATTCCATTTTTGTGGCTGCCGCAGGGTGCCAGGGCTTTGTCGGAAGGAAACGCCGGCGTGGCAGGATGCGGGATCATGGGAATGCTGGCGCTGGGATTTCTGGGGCTGGCGCGCGCCTATCGCACTACGGTGCGCGCGTACCGCGGGGAGGAGAAGGCGTCTGCGATGGTTCGGGTAGCCGAGCCGGTCAAGACCAACACGGGCGGGCTCCTGCTGGTGGAGCGAACCTTACTGCTGATTCCGGACGACGTGGCAGCCATGGCGCTGGCCTTCTGCACGGCCTTTTGCTGGTTCAGCGCCGCGGGTAATCTGACTTCGATCATGATTCCATTCCGGATTTCGGCGGGGACGATGCGGGCGCACAAGCTCAAGAGTTCGACAGCCTTGCTGGTGATGCTTGTTGGCTTGTTACTGATGGCCACAGGATTGTTAATCTTTTTGCCGCCGGCGCTGGGGTTGTTGTGTGACCGCTTTCACGTGTTCTCCAGTGGCCTGGTGACCTTGATCGCTGCGGCGATTCAGGCCATCCTCACGGCGCTGCTGTATTGGTTTACGCTGGCACCGTTGGGGCGTTTGTTGCAGCAGCGCGAGCAGCAGATCCTCGCGGTGGTCACACAGGAAGTGGAATAGGCGGTGGGTCCCAGCAGTTCTCATTATGGCGACACGAATGCCCTTACGGGCACACTACAAACGGCCGGACCCGCCGCAAGCGCGCGGCGAGGTTTTCGGATAGGCGTTAAGGCATTTTCTCAGTTGGGGCGGCGGAAGAGCTCGCCAGCGCGCGCTGGGCGCGGCGCCTGCGCACGCGCCATACAATCAGCCGGATGATGCCGACCAGCACCAGCAGTCCGCCAAGGATGCATGGCAGCCAATGGTGGAGGTCCTCTTTTACGTTTTCCACGATTACGACGATGGCTTCGCCCATGCCATATCCGAGGCTGCCGAGCAGCGTGGCCCACGCGAGCGCGCCGAGGCAGTTCAACAGAGTAAACCGGCCGCGGCTCACGCCGCTGGCGCCGATCAGCAGCGGCGTCAGGATGCGAAAGCCGTAGAAGAAACGGAAGGCAAACGCGATGATGGACCCGTGCCGGCGCATGTGGTGGAACACGCGCTCGGTACGTACTTTTAAGCGCGGAAAACGATTCAGGACTTGAAGTCCCTGGTGACGGCCTAAATTGTAGAAGACCTGATCGCCGATGATGGCACCGGTGAATGCGGCCAGGATGACGCCGTACAGCTTCAGGTCCGTGCAGCGCGCGCACAATCCTCCCAGGATCAGGGCAATATCCCCCTCCAAAAACGTGCCGAGCAGCACGCCGAGGTATCCATAGGCTTCAATGCCTTCCTTGAGTGTCATTCGGCCTCGCGGGAGATGGATGCGCCGAGGCGGCGCAGTTCTTCTTCGACTCGCTCGTAGCCACGGTCAATGCTCTCGGCATTGTGGATTACGGTTTCGCCGCGGGCGCAGAGTGCCGCCACGAGCAGCGCCATGCCGGCGCGGATATCGGGGCTGGCCACGCGTGTGCCGTGCAGTGTGGCCGGACCGGACACCACGACGCGGTGGGGGTCGCACTGCACGATGCGGGCGCCCATGCCGATCAGGTGGTCCACAAAATACATGCGGCTCTCGAACATCTTCTCGAAGAAGAGCGCAGTGCCGCGCGTCTGGGTTGCGAGCACGATCAGCACGCTCATCAGGTCCGAGGGGAAGGCGGGCCAGGGGCCGTCCTCGATCTTGGGGATGGCATCGCCGAGGTCATAGGCGGTTCGCAGGCGCTGCCGGGCGGGGACATGCAGGGTGCCGTTTTCCAGCGACCACTTGACGCCGAACCGCGCGAAAGGTCGCGCCAGTGCCTCGAAGTCCGTGGATCCCACGTCCTGAATACGGAGATCACCGCCGGTTACCAGTGCGGCCACGAGGTAACTGCCGGCATCGATGAAGTCCGGTCCGACGCGCGCTTGGACGCCGTGCAGGCGTTCCACGCCGTCGATGGTCAGGAGGTTGGTGCCGATCCCTTCGATGTGTGCGCCCATGGCTTGCAGCATGCGGCAGAGGTCCTGCACATGCGGTTCGCAGGCGCAGTTGTATAGCACGGTGCGCCCTTTGGCGAGGGTAGCGGCCATGACAAGGTTCTCGGTGCCGGTGACGCTGGCTTCGTCCAGCAGCACGCGCGCGCCAGTCAGCCCTTTGGCTCGGAATGCATACGTGCCATTGATGCGCACGGTTATGCCGAGCTGCTGCAGGCCGTCAAGGTGGGTGTCGATGCGCCGGCGACCGATCACATCACCGCCCGGCGGATAAATCACGGCGCTGCCGCTGCGCGCCACCAGCGGCCCGGCAAAGAGGATGGAGGAGCGGACCCGGCCGCAGAGCTTGCGATCGAGACGGGTTGTGCGGAGGCGGCGGGCGTGCAGGGTGACGGTCCGTGCGGCCTCGTCGAGCCGCACCTCGACACCCAGGCGGTCGAGCAGTTCGAGCATGGTGCGCACATCCGCGATCAGCGGCAGGTTGGATAGGGTGACGGGCTCGTCGGTCAGCAGGCAGGCCGCCAGCATGGGGAGCGCGGCGTTTTTATTACCCGGCGTGCGGTGCGTGCCGCTGATTGGTCGACCACCCGTAATGACGAAACGTGACATGATGAATAAATCCCGTGCAGGGCCATCCGGCACGCGCCGCCGGCAAAGTTGGCGCTTCGAGCGGACGGCTCCGGTACGGCAGGTACATTACGAGGCCAGGCGGCTGGGTGCAAGTGGATAAGTCGCACCCTGGGATGCATCGCGTGCGGTTTTCGCTTCAGCAGTTCTCATGATGGCGCCAAAACGCCTTACGGCGTCACTACAATCGGCCTAGCAATGGCAAGAAGCCGTTCGTAGTGTGCCCGTAAGGGCATTCGTGTCGCCATAATGAGAACTGCGGTTTTCGCTTGGCAGAGGCGGGTGTGTGGCCTATGTTCAATGCATACGACGGCTTCCCCGCGCCGGGGAGCAAAAGACGGAGGGCATAAGGCATGAGCACCACAGAGTCCGCCACGATCCCGATGGACCCGAAAGACTATTACACCGTCATGTCGCACTTTTACCGCGGCGAGGTGGGGCGCATCATGCTCTGGCGCCAGCGGCTTGATCTGACGACCAACTGGGCCATTGCCGCGTCGACCGGTATCATCACCTATGCGCTGAGCCATGTCGAGGTGAGCCATCTGGTATTTTTCTTCGCGAACATTATTTGTCTGTTTCTGTTGATCATCGAGTCGCGACGCTATCGTTATTACGATGCTTTCCGGGCGCGTGTACGCATGCTGGAGGCGCATTTTCTGCGGCCGGTGGTGCAGCAGCAAAGCTCGCGCGACGAGATCAACTGGCGCGTGCAACTGGCCGAGGATTTGGCGCTGCCGTCGTTCAAAATCAGCTGGTGCGAGGCGCTGTTCCGGCGTTTCGGCCGTAATTATGTGTGGCTGTTCCTGATTATTGGCGGGGCCTGGTTTGTCAAGGTGTGGGCGCACTGTCCGGGTGCGCAGGTGTTCGGCGGGTTTCTGTCGGCGGTGCAAAACGGGCAGCCTTTGCCGCGGTGGCTTTTCTGGGCCCTCGGCGTGCTATTTTTAGGCGCCATGGTCTGGCTGCTGCAGGGCGCGTTACGGCTAAAATCCTACACGGCGGAGTCCGACATCGGGCAGGTGCATAAGCGCGCTTGGCAGGTATAATATTTTGTCTTGTCGTTCTCTCCAAGTCTGTGCAGAATAAAAGGCATGGGTCGTCATCGTCAGCATGTCGTATTGATCTATAACTCCTGTCGTGGTGCTGCGCCGGAAATGCCGGAAGACCACGGCAGCACCGACGAACTGCGCAAGTTCGTACGGCAGTTGGCGCGCGTCATCCGGAAGCTCGGGCATCGGGTCACCCTGCTGCCCCTGGCCAATGACCTGATGGGTTTTCAGCGCCGGCTCACGCGGCTGCGGCCCGACGTGGTGTTTAACCAGTACGATGACGTGGTGCACGGCGCGCTGTATGAAATGCGCGTGGCTGCGCTGGTGCGGATGATGGGTTTCCCCATGACCGGTTCCTCGGCGCTGGCACTCGGGCTCTGCCGTTACAAGCACATGGCCATCAGCCTGCTGCAGGGCGCCGGGCAGCCGGTGCCGCCGGAAAGCCGCATCCTGGATCGCATCCGCGACGTTGACCGCCACCGCTGGAAATTTCCGGTGATTGTGCATCCGGCGCAGGAGCATGCCGGGATCGGGCTTGGGCGTGATTCGGTGGTGCATTCTGTGAAGGCGCTGCGCGACCAGGTGCGCATTATCTTGCGCGACTATGGCCAGGCCGCGCTGGCGCAACGATTTCTGCCAGGGCGCGAATTTAACATTGGGCTGCTGGGCGGCAGGCGCCCGCGCGTGCTGCCGTTTGCCGAGGTCAATTACGAGAAACTGCCGCCCGATATCCCGCCGATCATGTCGTATGCGGCCAAGTGGCTTTCGACTTCGGTCGAGTATAAGAAGACTTCGGTGGTTTGCCCGGCCGCGGTCGAGCCGGCTTTGGCGCGCCGGATCTCGCAGCTGGCGATTGATTCCTTCCGCGCGGTGGGCGGCTGGGGGTATGGTCGCGTGGACATCCGGCTGGACGAAAATCAGGAACCGTATGTGCTCGAGGTAAATTGCAATCCGTGCGTGGAGGAGGATGTCGCGCTGGCCCGGTCCGCAGCGGCCGCCGGCATCAGCTACCCCAAAATGCTGCAGATGATCATTGACGCCGCGCTGGAGCGACCGCCCTTTGATGTGGATGTGCCGATGCTGCACTTCAGCAAGCGTCAGGCGCTTGGCGAGGCCAAAACTTCTTCATAGGCTGAAAACGATGAAATTCCTGTTGGTTTTTTTGCTGCTGGCGCTGGCGGGTACGGCAGGTGTGTATTATGGGGTGCAGCCGTTGTGGCAGAGCCTGGGATGGACCATACCGCCACCCCGTCCCGCGGCCGCTACAACCCTCCCGCCGTCGGCACCCAGGAATGCCAATATCCAGCCGGTCGCAGCGGGCGAAAGCATGCACGCCAAGCCGGCGGCCGCTATCCCGGCCACCTCGCAGGCGCCGCGGCTTGCGCGTATCCACGATCCTGCCGACCCTGCCGCCCCGGGTTCCCAGACGGCGAACAACACGTCCGGGTCGCCTGGCGCAAATGATCTCCCCCCGCCTGCTACCGCTCCGGCCCAACCCGTGGCCGATGCCGGTAAGCCGATGCCGGCCGCCACGACCGGAAGCAAGACCTGGGGCATGACCATCACCTGCACCGCGTACTACTCCCTTTCCGGCGCCAATCGCGGCCAGTTGACCGGCGGTTCGATCATCGACATTGATGATACCCAGACGACGTCGCGCGGCGAAATGTCGCAGGGGCGTATCGAGCGCGGCGGCGAAATGGCGGGGCCCTATCTTGTGGCGAATGCGGACCTGGTTCGCTTTCCGGTTGCGCGCAGCGAAGTTCCGCCCGAAAACATCGCAACCTTGAAACAATACTACAGCCTGAAGGGGAAGCTTGCGCAGCGCCTCGTGGAGCTCAAGAAGCAGTCTCTTAGCGCAAACCCGAATCCGCACGCCGCCGCCTATTCCGAGGCGGTCCAGAAGTACAACGACTTCGGCAGCCGGGAAAAAAACCTCGTGGGTCTGCGTGATGCGGCATCCGGAGCCGAACGGATGCGATTGGTGGACACGCTGCGCGCGATGATCCCGGAGGGCGAGCGACTGAAGCGTGTTGTTGATGATGCCAAGACTCGATACAACAGATGGAAGACGGACAACCCGGGCGTGGTGGCGCCGGATACGTCTGCCGGTGATGCGGAGGCGCAGGACCTGCGGCGCCAAATCGCCTCGCTTGAGCCGCAAGTCAAGGAAATCGCGCAGTAGGAACCTGTCGGCAGAAGGCGCTGGAATAACCAACGGCCCACGCCCGGCAGGCGAAGTCTTCAGCGTGGAGAGCTGTACGGCTTATTCTCATTCTCCCAGGGCAAGTCGCCGCAAGCAACGAGACGCCATGGGTTTGGTATGCCCCGACGCTTCCAGGTTTGCCGGGGACGGAAGAGAAGAAGTGATGTGGACGGCGTAAAGCCGTCCCTACCTTGGTCCTGCCGGCGCGTTGGTGGAGAGCCAGAGCAGGGCTGCGGCGGCGGTCGGATTTTCCGGATCCAAGCCTTGTAGTTCCCGGGCACGGCTGCTGAGCCGAGTGCGCATTTCGGCTTGCAGCACCAGGTTGGAAACCGTCTGATAGGTGGCCTGCGCGTGCCGGATGGCGCGTGGCAGCGTGACGGGAAAACTCTCCGGCCAGCGCCGCGTCTGCTGATACAGATCATCGGCCACGACAGTCCAGCCCAGGTTGTCCACAAAGGCTGCCAGACGGCAAAAGCGCAGCGGCTCGAGACGACGGGATGGCGCCCAGAGACCATTCAGCTGCAGGGCGTTGACGATGCCGCCCGCCAGCAGACCCTCTTCCAGCGCCCGGTTGGCAGGATCGTACAGGGCTGCCAGGTCTGCCCGCCCCTGTCGCGCCAGCCAGTCCGCAAACAGCAGGCGCTGTTGCGCGGCGTTGGTTGGCGCGCACGGCAGACCATAGCGCGCCACAAAGTCTGCCAGGGGCGGCGTCTGCGCGGCAAAAACGGCGGCACAATCGTCCAGATACACCAGGCGCCAGCTGTTGGTTTTTCCCAGCGCCACGGCCAGCGGGCTGCGGTCCTCCTTCAGGTCAGTCAGCGAGAAACAGACCAGTCCGATGCCGTACGTGTCGGCCTCACGTGTGAAGAGCGCGGTGTCCCAGCGGGTGCGCGCGGCTGTGCAAAAGGACGACGGCGGATAGATTTCCGCGTGCCGTCCATCGAAATAGACCGGCCATTCCGGCCCGAAGCGCGCGAGAAAGAGGTTGGCGCTGCGGGTGTCGCCGTACAGCGTGCGGCAGGTGATTTCGTTCCGGTGCTGCGCTATAAAGTTGGCCGCAGCCAGCGGGTGCTCATGGTCGGAATAGCCGATGGCAAACCGCATCCGCCAGCCGAGCGAAGCGTAAAACTGCTCGCTGACAATTGAACGATAGAAGCAGACCAGCGCCAGCGCGAGCAGCACCTGTGCCAGGCTGTGCGCGGCGCGGCTGTGGAGCAGCGCGATGCCGGTCTCGGCTGGTAGGGCGCGGGCGCTGCACGCGCCGTAAGTTGCCGGTTTGCCGCGGTCCAGTTGCTGCGGCGGGTCCGGCGGCCCCGCCCTACCGGATGGCACCCGGGTGCGGCGTAGAAAAAAGTACATCTGCCCCAGCAGCGCGGCAAACCCGTCCGCCACATACTCGATGCCGTTGGCCACCAGCGGCGCCACCACCAGCGGCAACAACGGAACATTGCGGATGGCCGTGAGTGAGAGATACGCCATGGCGGCGCAGGAGACGAGGTAGCCAAGCGAGAGACTAGATGTGAACATCCAACACCCAACATCCAACACCCAACATCGAAATTGAATCACGCAGCTGAACTTGGAGGTTGAATGTTCGGTGTTGAGTGTTGGATGTTCGGCTCTCACTCCTTCTAGCAATCTTCCCAGCAACCCCAGCCCTGCGAACACCCAGCAGGCGAGAAAAGCGTAACCCAGGCTGCCGGAACCCAGCACGGTTGCGAAGCTTACGGGTTGTCCTTCCACTACACCGTTTTTATAGATTGGATCGATCAGGACGGAAAAAAGGTGGAACGGATAGAACGTGCCGGCCAGGCCATAGGGTGTTGCCAGACAGGCCAGGGTGGTCAGTATCGCCACAACCGACAGGCGTACCGGCGCCGGGCCGGTCGCGAGGCGCGAGATGGGCATTTCGCTCTGCGGTGCCAATCCGTGCGGGTCGACCGGATGATGCGCGCGCCCCTGCCACCAGCCGGCCAGCCAACCGAGCCAGGCGGCTCCGGCATAGGCCCACACCAGCACCGGACCAAACAGGAACGCCCCGTGGCTGTTGGTCCAAAGCACCTGCAGCAGCGGCAAAAGCCAGAGAATGTGTCGCGTGTCGCGTGTCGCGTGTCGCGCGAGTTTCCCCCCATGATCGCTGACTTCTGACTTCTGACCTCTGGCCTCTACGCTCTTCGCCGCTAGCGTAAGGATGATGAGAAACGAGCCGAGGAAGAGATAGGAGTTCAATTCCGGACGGCAGTTGATGCGCATCTGGAGCAGGCGGAGCATCAGGAGTACGGCCAGAACCGCCGGCACCGTGAGAAACGGCCAGCGCCAGTTCCAGCGCTCCCCGTTGGGGACGGCTTCACGCCGTCCATTGTGCCCGCCGAAGTCCGGCTCTGCCCGGAGCGCCCCGTCGCGGTTGGCGCCGCGCCGCAGCAGCCACACCAGAAAGGCCGTCTGTAACGTGATCCCCAGCACCATGCCCACCTGCCACAGCGTGAGCCCGCCCCAGCCGAGGGCGGCGTGAAGCTTTGCGAGCATGACCTGGTACAGCCACGGCACGCTGACCCACTCGCAGCCCAGACGCATGGCAGAAAAGACGTCCTGCCGGATCACGTCGCCGTGCGCCAGCATCCACTGGCCGGTGCGCAGATGCCAGAGAACATCCGTGTCCGAGATCGGCCGAATGCTGAAGGCCGCTGCGACCAGCAGCAGCAGCAGCAGCAGCCAGGGTATGCGGGCGAAAAGGCGCATGGACAAACGCTAGCATAGTTCGAGCCCCTGCACCAGCACATGGGGCGCTGGACCGCAGCAATAAATACAACCAACTGGTAGTGAAAGCGCAGTCATTCTGCCCGTTTTGAGAGGTATCGCAACCCGCTATCCGCGGGCTGCAAACTAGGAACCTGTCGGCAGAAGGTGCTGGAACGATCCAAGGCCTAATGCCGACAGGTTCCTAGGGCGCTTTGGACAAATCAAACGGTGTGTCGTCGTTTGCGTGTTTCCCGAACTTGCTGGCCACGTCGGAGGTCTTTGGCTTCCACCCATCCAGGGTGCCATCGTGCTCCCAATTGGTAAGTCCGGCTGTGATGTGCGAGACGCCTTGGGTCTGGCGGAGCATCTTGAACAATGTGGCGACAAAGGCTGCGTCCAGTGTTTCATGGGAGCCCGGCAGCAGGCTTAAGACGCCGGTAATCCGGACGCTCCCGCGGCAGGAAGTAATGGAAACCCACCCCAGGTTGATGTTGTAGCGGACAAAAACCCGGCGTACATTGCGGTTGATCTCGAGATCAGAAATGGAAGACGGGGTCATCCCTGTTCCTCGGCCGGGCCAATCAGCGCCTCTACTTTCTCGTACAGACTTGCCAGGGTAAAAGGCTTATAGAGAATGTCGGTGTTGCCATCGGCAAATTCCTTCTGCCACATATCCAGAACGCTCTGGGATTCCAGCGTGAAGGAGCCGGCATAGGCGGTGATAAACAAGACGGGGGTCTTCTTCTTATGCCGCAGAGTTTTGAGCACGTCAAAGCCGCTCTTGCGCGGCATGCGGACATCCAGAAGCACGAGATCAAAGTGCTGTTGCTTGAAAATATCAAAAAAGGTCTGGTAATTGTCTGTTGTTGTGCACTGGAACCCTCGCGTGTCCAAGGCGAGTTTCAGGCACTTCAGGATCTCCGGATCATCATCCAGGGCGAGAATGTTCTTCATGGGAATGTCCGCCTTACCGATGTAAGAATTACCAGACGATACATATCAGAAGCATTGTGTTTCGGGCAAGCCATCATTCGGCGGCGCAAGAGCGCGGGGCGCAACTGCGATTCATGGACTTGCCGCTGCATTCGGGTAGAGACGGCTTTACGCGGTCTACTCGTAAATGCCAGACAATGGACGGCGTAAAGCCGTCCCTACCGTGAAGGTCAATGAATCGCAGATGCACCCAAGAGCGCGTAAAATAAACGAAACAGTCTTACGGCGTGTGGAAGCGTCGCGAGCGGCGGTATTGCGCCGGCGTGATGCCGGTTGATTCGCGGAAATGACGGGTGAAGTGACTCTGGTCGGCAAAACCCAGTGCCGCTGCGATCTCGGCGCAGGAGCGGGAGGTGGTTTCCAGCAGGCGACGGGCTTCTGCCGTGCGCAGCCGTTTAACGTGCTGCAGCAGGGATTGGCCCGTGGTGGCCTTGAGCAGGTGTGCCAGCCGGAACCGGCTGATGCCGGCGGCCTGCGCGGCGGCAGTCAGGGAGACTTGGGTGGTAAGATTCTGACTGACATAGTCCAGCGCCTGTCGTACGTGCAGATTTGTGCGCGCCAGCCCCTGGTGCGCCACTTCCCGCAGAAAGGCGTCCAGAGCTTCCCGGATCATGCGGGCTAAACCTTCAAAGGTGCGGGCCGCGACAATTTGCTCGATCCAATGCTGGTGCGTGGTCATGAGCGAGGCCCGCTCCGGACTGTCCTCAATAGCTACACGGATCAGGTAGCCGAGCAATTCCAGCACGCGGGCTTGCAAGACCGGCTGGCGCGGCGAATCCAGAAACATGGCGGCGAGTAGCTGGTTCAGGTGTTTGCGTGCGCCATTCTGATCGCCGGCGCGCAACAGCAGCAGCAGACGGCGTTCCTCGGCGACGGGCCAGTTGCGGTTCTCCGCCAGTTTGCCCTGATGGATCGCCTCCGCAATCTGTCGCTGCTGGAGGGCGTCTTCGCGATTCTTCCGCCATAACGTCGGCTTCCAGGAGGTGGCGGCGTAGGCGGTTTCGGCGAGCAGGTTGGCCACGGTATGGATGCGAACGTGCGGCCATACGGGCAGCGATTGCAGATGATTGTGCACGCGCTCAGAGGCCGGGCCCCAGGGTGCCAGATGCCGGACTACCCCCGGCACGTCCACGGCATCGTCGTCGTCGCAGGTAACTTCACCGCCGCATACGCCTCCCAGCAGGGTCTGGCCGTCTACCAGCGCCACGGCCCAGCTCCACACGCCGGAGGCCAGCAGGAAGACGTAGGGTTCACCCCAGCGCAGACTTTCCACGATCGCTTGCCGCCGCGCTTCAATCACCAGCGGGAGCGCATCCATTGGGTTGGGGTCGCCCAGCACACGTTGTCCATTGGGATACAGCAGGACGGGCGACAAACCGCAGGAATTCCGGTAATTACGAACGATGCGGCGCCAGGAAGACATGGCCAGGAAATGCTTCGTCGCCGCCGGGCGCGCTGGACTACGGTTTTCGGCTGTATGGACATAAACGTTGCGCATATGAGCAAGAACATACCAAAAATAACTATAAAGCGGCAATACTGGAATAATTAATGGGGGCATACTTTACGGAATAGCGACGGATCAGAATCAAACCAACCCGAGGGGGCGATGATGCAGCGTACGTGGTACCAGCAGTTGGCGGAACAACGGCTTTGTATGCCGATCGGTGCGGATCTGGTCTTACACGGTGAGCCCGATCCGGCGGCAGTTTTGCGTGACGGCGCCGCGCTGGGGCGTGTGGTAGAAAAGACCGCCCGGCGGTTTCAAACACCGCTGGCGCTGCCGCTTATGGATTTGCAGCTCGAAAAGGCCACGCTTTTGCACGGCCTGGACATCCCGCCGGAGGAGGTGGCGACCTGGCATTTTGAGGCGCCTCCGACGGATGAGCAAATGACGACGCTGCGCCGCCGTATCCAGGATCCATTGGTTCCCCGGCAACAGATACACGTCGACGCAATTGCCTATATTGTCCGGCATGCGCCTGACCTCATGCCATGTGGCATGCAGATCGGGCCTTTTTCGTTGATGACCAAGCTGTTGAAGGATCCCATTACACCGGTGTATCTGGCTGGCATGGGTGTGGCGGCGGAGGAGGATGAGGGCGTGGCTGCCCTGGAGCGCACACTGGAGCTGGCCAGCCTGGCGGTCGAGCGATCGTTGCGTGCGCAACTGGAGGCTGGCGCGCGTCTGATCTGTATCGCGGAGCCGGCGGCCAACCGCGTGTATATTTCCCCCAAGCAGATCGAGGAAGGATCCGATGTGTTTGATCGGGTCGTGATGCCTAATTTGCGGCGGATCAAGACCATCCTGGAGGAGCATCAGGCGGATCTCTTCTTCCATTGCTGCGGAGAGCTGACGGATTACATGCTCGGCAAGTTTAGTGAACTCGATCCGGCGGTGATGAGCCTTGGCTGTTCGCGGTCGCTCTGGGACGTGGCCCGCGTGGTTCCTTCCACGACCGTGCTGTTTGGTAACCTGCCGTCCAAGCAGTTCTACTCCGATGCCGTAATGAGCGTGGAGACCGTGCAAGCGCAGGCCGGGGAACTGGTGGCGCGTATGCAGGCGATCGGACGCCCCTTTATCCTCGGCTCCGAGTGCGACGTGCTTCATGTCAACGGCAGTGAGGAGACCATCTGGCGCAAGGTGGATGCCTTCCTGGCGGTTGGCCGTGGCGAACCCGTGGCTGCCCGCACCCGGGCCTAAGTCCGACAGGCTGCTAGCAGCCTGTCGGACTTAGCGCTGGCATATTACAGATTTTGTGCCGACCTGGCTGCTAGGCATGGGGCAAGCATACGCCAAGCATCGGATTCCAGTATAAGATGCAAACAATTGATAAACAGAAAGGCATTCTGGTCGTTATTTGAGGTCTCGCAACCCGCCGTAACCGGTTGGCAAATGGCACTAACCGTGAAGAACTTGCGTTGGTTCCTCTTGTCATTCCGAGCAACGCGAGAGCCTGCCCTGAGCTTGCCGAAGGGAATCTCCCTTCTCCCTGCCGCCGCACCGGGAGATTCCTCACTCTGTTCGGAATGACAAGCGCTGCTTCCTTCCTCTTCCTCATACACCGCAACCGCAATAGAACCGGCGCATGGCGGTGGGTTTCCGGGAACTAGCAGCCTGGTCGGCAGACAGTTTGTACCTCCACAAGGCTAAGTCCGACAGGCTGCTAGGGCAAAGCCAAAGTAGCGCACGGCATTGTGGTAACAGATGTCCTGGACCAGGCTGCCGATCCACGGGAGGTCGTTGGGGATCTGGCCGGTGGCGATGTCGTCGCCGAGCAGATTGCAGAGGATGCGGCGGAAGTATTCGTGGCGTGGATAGCTGAGGAATGAGCGGCTGTCCGTGAGCATGCCCGCGAAGCGGCTCAGAAGCCCGAGCTGCGAGAGCGCCTCGAGTTGACGCCGCATGCCGTCCTTCTGGTCGTTGAACCACCAGCCGCTGCCGAGCTGCATCTTGCCGGCCATGGGGCCGCGCTGGAAGTTGCCGAGCATGGTGGCAACGACCTCGTTGTCGCGGGGGTTGAGCGTATAGACAAGGGTGCGCGGCAGGGCGTCGAGCTGATCGAGCCGGTCGAAGAGGCGCCCCATGGCCTGCGCCACGGGCCAGTCGCCCATGGAGTCGACCCCGGCGTCCGGTCCGAGCTGGCGGAACAGACGCGTGTTGTTGTTGCGCAGCGCATTGTAGTGCAGCTGCCAGGTCCAGTCAGCCGCCGCATCCATGCGGCCGCATTCGAAGAGCAGGGCGGAGCGGAATTGCGCCACCTCATCCGGCGTGGCCGTGCCGCCGCCGCGCACCCTGGCAAACACCTGCCGCACCTGGGCGTCGGTATACGGTTCGGCATAGAGGGTTTCCAGACCGTAGTCGGACAGGCGGCAGCCGAGCGAGGCGAAGAAATCGTGGCGCTTCTGCAAGGCCTGTAGGAGGTCGTCCAGCGTACGCACGTCCTGTTTTGCGGCCACAGCCAGTCGGTCTAGCCAGGCATTCCAGAACTCTGGGCGGTCCATGGCGAGCGCCTTGTCCGGCCGCCAGGTGGGGAGCAGTTGCACGCCAAAAGGTGCGGCCCGCACGGCCGCGTGGTGTTCCAGCGTATCGGTCGGGTCGTCCGTGGTGCAGACGAGGCGGACGTTGCTGCGCAGCATGAAGCCGCGCGCCGAGCAGCCGGGGGCGGCCAGCTGCGCGTTGACGCGTGTCCAGACGGACTCGGCCGTGGCAGGTGTGAGCAGCTCCGTAATGCCGAAGTAGCGGGCGAGCTCCAGGTGCGACCAGTCGTACAGCGGATTGCGCAGCAGGTACGGCATGGTTTCGCTGAATTTTTGGAACTTTTCGCGTGCGGGGGCATCGCCGGTGATGAAGCGCTCGTCCACGCCATTGGCGCGCAGGGCGCGCCACTTATAGTGATCGCCGCCCAGCCAGAGCTCCGCCAGGTTCGGCCAGCGCGCATCCTGTGCGATCTGCGCGGGCGGCAGGTGGCAGTGATAGTCCACGATCGGCATGGCCGCGGCGTAGCGATGATAGAGCTCCCGCGCGGGCTTGGACTGCAGCAGGAAGTCGTCATGGATAAAGGACTTCGGTTGGCGACGGGGCATGGCGCATTCCTTTCGCAACGAATACCGCATGATAGCGAGAGCCGCGCGGGTTGGCGAGCCCTCAGCAGCAGTTCTCATTATGGTGCCAAAACGCCTTACGGCGTCACTACAAACAGTTTAGAAACGGCAATAAGCCGTTCGTAGTGTGCCCGTAAGGGCATCCGTGTCGCCTTTTGTGTTGAGATATGGCTGGCCGAGAGCAGTCTCGACAAAGGTC